>Ga0315900_10000607_pt1 | contig 61378 bp, 62 predicted proteins | sample LakEriMetagenome_FD_203521 | JGI IMG/M metagenome (GOLD analysis project Ga0315900, IMG submission 203521) | Freshwater fungal communities from buoy surface, Lake Erie, Ohio, United States - Buoy 12 MA114 | ecosystem: Environmental > Aquatic > Freshwater > Lake > Lake biofilm | place: USA: Lake... | reverse complement strand
CCTGCTGCCAGGGCTCCACTCCCTTGGCCTGCCAGCGGCTGTTGAGTGCCTCGAGGCGGCGCTGCAGATCGCGGGCGGTGCGCAGGGCCGCCGCGGCCTCCAGGCCAGGTCCGCGGTTGAGGGGAGCGCCGAACACCACCAGGGCGGCCTTACCGACGATCTTATCCATCGTGCCGCCCTCCCGATGCACGGCCTCCACCACCTCAGCCAGGTAGGTGTTCAGCTGGCGCACCAGCTCTGCCGCGCGCCCGGCCGCGCTCATGCTGCGGGTGTGGGCGGTGAAGCCGCGGATGTCGGTGATCATCACCACCACCTCCATGCTCCGCCCCCCCAGCAAGCCATCGGCCTGGCTGGGTTGGGCGGCGATTTCCGCGGCCACCGCCGGCGAGAGGTACCGCCCCAGCGCCGAGACCCCGACTCCGGGCCGCCACAGCCACAGGGCCCGCCCCTCCAGGCGGTTGGCCAGTTCGGTGGCGTGCAGTTCCACACCCGGCATGCCCTCGGCTCCGGCGAAGGGGCCGCGGTGCAGATCCTGGAAAAGCGGGGCGGTGGGCCCCACCAGCACCCGCTGGTCCCGCAGCCGGCCCGAGTCCAGCAGCGCCCTGTAGGAGCGCGACTCCAGCAGGTTCCAGACCGGCAGGGTGGGGATCGTGCGCGGCGGACCGTGGGGATCGAGCAGCGGCAGCCACGCCCCCCCCCGGGGGCATCGAGCCGGTGCGGTCCGGGAGCCCGCCCGCCCGGAGCAGGGCCTGGGCAAGCCCCGGTGGCACGGCGGTCAGATCCTGGCGCAGGGCGGCGGCATGGTCGCCGGGGCGGCGTCGGATCGAGCCATCGGCCTCCGAAGGTCCATTGAGCAAGCCCCAGGGACTGCTCACCCACGGCAGCGCGCAGCGGCGGCACCGGGGCACTGAGCGCCAGTCCGGCCACCTCTCCCTTGCTCTGCAGCACCTGGGCCGCCAGCACCGTGCGCGCAGGATGGCGCCGTAGGGCCCTCGCGAAGGCGCGGTCATCCTCTTCCCCGTTGGCACTGGGCGCATCGAACAACACGTCGAAGGCCACAGCCCGGGCACCTGCCCGGTACATCCGCTCGAGCAGAGCGGCATGGACGGCCCTCGGCCAGGGCCAGGCGCGCAGCTGGCTCAGCAGCGGGTCGGCGCTGAGATCGGCATTGGCCGCCTGCTGCAGGCTGAGGTCGTCGATGGCCACCACGGTGACGGGGGCACGGAGCCGCCGGCTGCCGCGCCACTCCTGGGCAAGGCCGGTCAGCGCCAGCTCCCACGACTGCAGCGGCGCCGCCGCCACCCAGCAGCCCAGGCTCACCGCGGCGGCCGGGGCCAGGGGAACCGGATGCCGGCGCAGCAGACCCGGCCACCTCGGCGCAGCCCGACGTCGCTTGATCGGCCGCGGGTTGCGTGCCTCAGCCTCGACGCAGGGTTGTGACTCGACCACAGGCCAACGCCCGCCTCCGAGCAGCAATCTGGGGCTGGCCCTGCGGGCAGTACGGGAGTGCCGAACGGTTGCAGCCAGCGATCGGGACGATCCGGCAGCGCACATCCGGATGAAGGCGTGTCCGGGTGGCCGATCTCGAAGATGCGTGCCGAGGCACGCCCGGGCCAGGCAGCGGCCTCTCCCTACCGGAGAGATCCCAGCCGCGCCCTGCCAGGCATCTCAGAAAGCTCGGGAGCGTGGTGGATTGACGAAGATGAAAGACTGACCAAGCCAGATTGAGAGGAATGAACTCAACCAACCGGAGCAAGCGCGACTGGAGGCATAAACAGAATCACCCATCCGCAACGGTTCGCACCCTCTACTGCCGTGCCAGCCCTGGAGATTGACAGCAAAGGTTATGCGCGTAAGCATAGTCTTCACGAATTACACGCATCAAGCGATTCCATCGGAATCGACACGGAAGAAGGCAGGAACGCAGATCACTTGGCTAGCCTGACCTCAGGCATCAGCGAACTTCAACTCACTTCTTTCCTAGGGCATCTGCTGCTCTGCCCGTGAGACGTTCGCAAATCCTGGTTGTCTGCAGACAACTTACTCGCTTGCTCCAACCCGGCGACCCAGCACAGATATCCGCGTTCTTGGCATGGCGTCATCACGCCTAGCCAGATGCATACCTCCGCTTTTCCTGGCGTGACATCACCGAGCTTTTCCCTGAGTCCAGGCAGAGCAATATCTGCCATTCAACCAATGTCACCCATGAGTGCATAGACGTCATTTCTGACACCATTTCCGCGGCCAAGGGCACGACCAACCATGAGCAGCGCCGCGGCAATGCACGCAATAGCCTCCCTGGCTCATCATCAACATACTCGGCCATCGCGTACATCAGTTCGAATAATTCTCTTGCCAACTGGAAATGTCGTTGGCTTGTCTTTATAGGCAGGATCAGTTTAGCTGAACCCATGCACGCCCAGAAGCGGCACCGGATTGCCAAACATAATTACCACAAAGATCCAACCAATAACGCCCCGAAGATTTATCCCAGTAAGCCAGTTCGCGGATCAGCGCCACGGGCAGGATGAGCGGCAGCGTATTACTGGAAGGCAACTGGCTCTGATCGGTGATGATCACCGATCAGGAACTTGGTGAAACCAGGCTGATCCTTCCATCCAACTGCGCCTGAGCGATCGGCGAAGTCAGGGAATGCCGAACAATACGAGCTCTTGCGCCTTCAAAGGAGGATCCTACAAGATCGAAATTCTCAGAAGACTACCGCCAAGGTAAGTCCCTGCTGCTCATACAGCTTGCGTGAAGGAAAGGGAAGGGCTCAGTCATGGACAGGCATGGACAACAGGGCGAGCTTCCGCGCACCCCTGGTGAATGCTCCCATCGCAGGATCCCGTTGATCGGCTGTGGTCGGCGTGCCCTCCAGTCAGCACGGTGAGGGGGCTGCTTCCCTGCTCGTCAGTGAACAGGCTGCCCTTCGGGAGGTGGCCGCAGTGACCATCCGCTCCGGATCTGTGAGGCTCATGAAGCGCCACCGGAGCAGTCGAGCCCCAGGGGAGGCTCGGCTGAATCAACTGGTAGGGGCAAGATGGTGAGCGCGGGTACATCAACTGGGAAAGTGATAGTGGATGACCCCTGAGGCATCCACCGTGAATGTCGCACCAAACTCCTCGGCACGGGCATCGAGATAGGCCTTCGCCTGATCACCACCAAGCCCTGTTTCCCGAGAAAAGGACAACACAGTAATCCACCCTTCCCTCAGTTGCAGGAGCTGGAAGAAGATGTTGTGGAGGCGTTGCCTTTCCCGGATTCGATCCTGTTTCCAGCTCCACCAGATCAGGCAGCCGCCTGCTGCGGACGCGGGCAGGCTGAACAACACAAGCGCGGCAACAGCGCCACGCCGCTGCTGCCCAGTGGCCCGGGGATCCAGCAAGGTGAACACCGCCATCCCTCCAAGGCTCAGGCCCACCACAAGCACAGCCCCCGCCACCATCCTGATCAAGAGGTGGATCCTTCCGGCCCGGCGCACGCCACCGATCCCAACCAAAACCACACTTGCAGAGGGGTACGTGTCTGTCAACAGCCTAGATTGAAGGGGATATTGTCTGCGGCCATGAGTCCACCCCTGCTTTTTCTGGGTCTGATCTTCGGCTCGCTCGGCACTGGGTACTTCCTGTACGGACGCAAACAACGGGCGGTCATTCCCTTGCTTGCTGGCCTGCTGCTGATGGTCGTTCCCTATTTCATCAGCAATCTGTTCGCTCTGGTGGTGGTTGGCCTGCTGCTCGGTGCCATGCCCTGGCTGATACGCCGCTGAGGCCGGGCAGGGGCTTAGCGGTAAAGCCCCCGCAGCCCGCCCTCGCTGGCGTCGGCCACCCCCCGCTCCGTGATCAGTGCCGTCACCAACCGCGCCGGCGTCACGTCGAAGGCGGGGTTGAAGGCCTCTGAACCATCGGGGCTGAGCTGCACACTGGCGATCTCGCCCGCCTCGGTGCCACCGAGGAGGCGCCCCTGGATGCTCGTGACCTCGCTGGGATCACGGGCCTCAATCGGGATCTCCGCCAGCCCGTCATCGATGCCCCAGTCGATCGTGGAGGCCGGCAGTGCCACGTAGAAGGGCACCCCGTTGTCGTGGGCGGCCAGGGCCTTGAGGTAGGTGCCGATCTTGTTGCACACGTCGCCGCGGCGGGTGGTGCGGTCGGTACCGACGATCACGGCATCGACGAGACCGTGCTGCATGAGATGGCCGCCGGCGTTGTCGGCGATCACGGTGTGGGGCACCCCCTCCTGACCCAGCTCGAACGCCGTGAGGCTGGCACCCTGGTTGCGGGGGCGGGTCTCATCCACCCACACGTGAATGGCCATCCCGGCGCGATGGGCCTTGTAGATCGGCGCCAGGGCCGTGCCCCAGTCGACGGTGGCCAGCCAGCCCGCGTTGCAGTGGGTGAGCACGTTCAGCGGCCGGCCCTGCCCGCCGGTGGGCCGGCCGGCCGCCAGCCGCTGCAGGAGCTCCAGGCCGTGGTCTCCGATCGCCGCTCCCATGGCCACATACTCATCGGCGATGGCCGCCGCCTCGGCCGCCGCCGCCGCCGCCCGCTCACTCCGGGGCAGGGGTGCGACGCGGTCACGCACCCGCTCCAGGGCCCAGCGCAGGTTGATCGCCGTGGGCCGGGTGGCGTTGAGCTGCGCGAAGGCCGCCGTGAGCGCGGCATCGCCTGGATCGGCCTGGAGGGCGAGCATCAGCCCGTAGGCGCCGGTGACACCGATCAGCGGCGCACCGCGCACCACCATCGTGCGGATCACCGCGGCCGCCTCCTCGCAGCTGGCGATCGAGCGGGTGGTGAAGCGGTGGGGCAGCTGGGTCTGGTCGATCACGCCGATCGAGCGGCCGCCCTCCTCCAGCCAGATCGTGCGCCAGGGCTTGCCATGGATGTTCATCGCTAACGCCTCGCGCCTCGCTGAGCACGATCATCTCTGGCCGGCTTCAGATCGGGCGGTATCCGAACCAGTCGGGCACCTGGGGCTGGCTCCAGCCCTCGGGATGGGGCTCCAGTGCCACATGCCAGGCCCCGCCGGCGGCCGGAGCGGGTCGCTCGAGCGCCAGGCAGTCATCCACGGCCCGCACCGCCAGGAAGGCGTCGAGATGCAGGCCCCGGAGCGACCCGAACCACTGGCGCCGCAGCTCCGCAGGGTGGCTTCGAGGCTCCTAGCGGCCACGACGCGTACGTCGTGGAGCTCGAGCACGCCGCCTTCGCCCTTCCCACATCTGCCGAATCCGCAGAAGGCCCGCTTCCTGGCGGCCGCCCACCGCCGCCTCCACGACGGCGGAATCCTGGTAGGGACCGACATGTTCCGCGGGCCGGGCGAAACCGGCCAGGCTTACAGGGCGCCCTTCACGCAGCGCATCCAGCTCGGTTGGCAGGCGCTCAGCCCCCAGCAGCGGCAACAGGCGATCAGCCACCTGACCAACTGCGACCAGACGGCCGACCGGATGGAGATCCGGGCGGCGGCGATCGCCGCCGGCTGGCGGTGGCACCGGGCCTGGAAAGGGTCCCAAGGTGCCGACGCCACCGCCGTTCGGACGCCGGCCTCCACCGGCGCGGGCCGCCGCTCAGCGCATGAACAGCATCTCCTGGTAGGTGGGCAGCGGCCAGGCGTCATCGTCGATGAGCTGCTCGAGGCCATCCACGGCCGCCCGGATCGACTGCATCAGGGGCAGGAGCGTGTGGGCGCAGTGCCCCAGGTGTTCCACCACCCCGCCGCCGTGGTGGCCGAGGGCCTGCTCCAGGGCCGTGCAGCCTTCAAGCATCGACTGATTCAGCTGCGCCACCTGGTTCAGGGTGGTGCGATCGGGCTGCAGGCCCAGGGATTCCTGGGCACTGAGCGAACCGGCCAGCTGCTCCAGATAGGCCATCACCACGGGATAGATCAGGGTTCGGGCCAGGCGCAGCACCAGCTTCCCCTCCACCTCGATCGCCAGGATGTACTGCTCGGCATACACATCGAAGCGGCTCTGCAGCTCCACCGGGCTGAGCACGCCCTGGCGCTCGAACAGGGCTGCGATCTCCGGGCGGCCCAGAACCGGCAGGGCATCGGCGCAGGTGGGCAGGTTCTCCAGGCCACGCTCTTCCACCGCCATCCGGTGCCACTCGGCCGAGTAGCCGTCACCACCGAACACCACGGCACCGTGCTGCTCCATCGTGCGGCGCAGCACCACGAACGCGGCCTCCTCCAAGGGCAGGCCCCCGCCCAGCTCAGCTTCCAGCTGCTCGCTGATCCAGGCGAGAGAGTCGGCCAGGATCGTGTTCAGCACCACCAGCGGCCCCGCCACCGACTGGCCGGAGCCCACGGCCCGGAACTCAAAGCGGTTGCCGGTGAACGCGAAGGGAGAGGTGCGGTTGCGGTCGCCGGGATCCTTGTTCAGCTCCGGCAGGGTGTCCACGCCGAGCGACATCAGCGCCGCCTGAGCCGACCCCTCGAGCTTGCCGCTGAGGATCTGCTTGTAGACGTCCTCGAGCTGGCTGCCCAGATACACCGAGATGATCGCCGGCGGCGCCTCGTTGGCTCCGAGCCGGTGATCGTTGCTGGCGGTGGCGATCGCGGCGCGCATCAGGGGCCCGTAGCTGTGCACCCCGCGGATCACCGCCGCGCAGAACAGCAGGAACTGCAGATTGGCGTGGGGGGTGCTGCCGGGGTCGAGCAGGTTGCCCTGGGTGGCGTTGCCCACCGACCAGTTCACGTGCTTGCCGCTGCCGTTCACGCCGGCGAAGGGCTTCTCGTGCAGCAGGCAGGTGAAGCCGTGGCGCTTGGCCGTGCTCCTGAGCACGGTCATGAGCAGCTGCTGGTGGTCGGTGGCCACGTTCGCGGCCTCGAAGAAAGGAGCGATCTCGAACTGGCCGGGAGCCACCTCGTTGTGGCGCGTCTTGGCGGGGATCCCCAGGCGATAGAGCTGCTCCTCCACGTCCTGCATGAACACCTGCACCCGCTCTGGAATCGCCCCGAAGTAGTGGTCGTCGAACTGCTGACCCTTGGCCGGCGCGGCTCCGAACAGAGTGCGGCCCGCCAGCTGCAGATCGGGGCGCAGGGCCGTGAAGGCGGAATCCACCAGGAAATACTCCTGCTCGGCACCACAGCTGGAGTTCACCGGCGCGATGTCGGTCTCGCCCAGAAGCCGCAGCAGCCGCTGGGCCTGGCGGTTCATGGCGGCGTTCGAGCGCAGCAGCGGCGTCTTCTTGTCGAGCGCCTCGCCTGTCCACGACACGAACACCGTGGGGATGCAGAGGGTCACCCCATTGGGGGTGGCCATCAGCCAGGCGGGACTGGTGACATCCCAGGCGGTGTAGCCGCGAGCCTCGAAGGTGGTGCGCAGGCCGCCGTTGGGGAAGGAGGAGCCATCGGGCTCACCCTGCGCCAGCAGCTTGCCGGTGAACTCGGCGATCGCCTTGCCGTCGGACTGGGGGGAGATGAAGCCGTCGTGCTTCTCGGCGGTGAGGTTGGTGAGCGGGTAGAAGACGTGCGCGTAGTACAGGGCGCCGCGGGCGGTGGCCCAGTCCTTCATCGCCTGGGCCACCACATCGGCAACACCTGGATCGAGCCTGGTGCCTTCCCGCATCGACTTCTGAATGGAGCGGAACACCGCCTTGGGCAGGGCCGACTTCATCGTGTCGAGGCCGAACACGTCCCTGGCCCAGAGCTCATTCAGGGAGGCAGGAGCGGCCACCGGCACGGGCGGACGCTCAAGGATGGCGTGAATGGCCTGCAGGCGGGCTGAGGAAGGCATGCAGCATCGGATAGACGTGGTGACCAGCCAACCCAGCCGACCGCCCCTCTCGATGACGTGGTTGCTACCGAAACGGCGGCATAAGCACCGGATGCAGCCCCGCTGCTCCGCCCATGCCGCGAACGCCTACAGGGCAGCACTGCCTATCCGCCAGGCTGAGCGGGGCCAGAGAGTACACCGGAACGTTTAAGCATTTTACATGATTGAGAAATATGTAGCTTTGTTCGCTTGTGACCTCTGCGGCAGTGGCCCGCCGGTTTGGGGAGTATTCCAGACACAACGGAATCCGCAATGATGGCAAAGCACAAGTCCATAGCCGCCATGCCCGGGATGCCCCGGATAGAGCTGGAATCAGGCAAGGGAGACAAAGCCAAGAAGAACAAATCCAGCAAGCACAAATCCAAGCATGACAAGCTTCGCGATGCCGGTGAGGAGGCAGCCAAAGACGCCGTCTCCCGAGCGCATCAGAATGGCTTGCTGCTCAACCAGCAGGATCGCTACCGCCCTGCGCCGATCCTTGATGATTTCAGCGCAATAAGTGAAGGTAGGCCACCCAAACTCGACCGCAAACTTTATGAAAAAGAGCTCGCCAAGCTGCAGGTTGAGCTGGTGAAGATGCAGTACTGGATCAAGCACGTCGGCTACCGCCTGATCCTGGTTTTCGAGGGCAGGGATGCAGCCGGCAAGGGCGGAACAATCAAGCGGATCACGGAGCCGATGAACCCCAGAGGCTGCCAGGTGGTGGCGCTGGGCACACCCTCCGATCAGCAGAAAAGCCAGTGGTACTTCCAGCGCTATGTGGAGCACTTTCCGGCGGCTGGGGAGATGGTGCTCTTCGATCGCAGCTGGTACAACCGCGCCGGCGTGGAGAAGGTGATGGGCTTCTGCACCCCTGCTCAGGTGGAGGAGTTCATGCTCTCCTGCCCCGAGTTCGAGCGCATGCTGGTGCGCAGCGGAATCAGCCTGATCAAGTATTGGTTCTCGGTCAGCGATGAAGAGCAGGAGGCCCGCTTCCAGTCGAGACTGAATGATCCCGCCCGGCGCTGGAAGCTCAGTCCGATGGATCTGGAATCACGCGATCGCTGGGTTGAATTCTCCCGGGCCAAGGACGAGATGTTTGCACGCACGAACATTCCTGAGGCACCCTGGTTCACCGTCGAGGCCGACGACAAACGTCGAGCTCGCCTCAACTGCATCCGCCATCTCCTCAGCAAGGTTCCCTATGTGGACATGACGCCCGAAGCCTTCGAACTGCCGCCCCGCAAGGGCGGGGGCGACTATCGCAGACCACCCCTCAATGAACAGTTCTTCGTGCCCAACGCCTACCTCTGAGCGCCCGCCGGCAATACCCGGGCCTGCGGCCATCGGTAACAAGAGATGACGAAGGCCGGGATTGTCACATCGGTGACACCGATCCATCCCGACGACTTGCTGCAGTCAGTCTCACCTGGCGGGGCCCCACTCCGGCCCGCCGTGAGAGGCCTCCGGCGCACGCCCCAGCCCGGTCCACGCCGGGGCCTGCTTGATCTGGTCCCGCCACCTGAATCCGCCCTCCCGTTGCCCGCCCATGCCGTCGCACTCCCAGATCTCCACGTCCGGCCCTCTCCGCCAGCCCGGAGGGATCCCCCTGCCCCTGATGAGCCTCCAGGACCTGGACGCGCCCTACAAGGGGGTCTGGCAGCTTCTGGACAGCCATCACGACGGCTTCGAGGCCGTCCATTGCACCTATCTCCGGCCCGACGGGCTGGGCTGCGAGATCGAACGCCGTCGCTTTTCGGCCCGCAGGGGCGCCACCGACTTTGCCCACCACCTGATCACCCACGGCTGGTGCATCCGTGACATCCAGCACAAGGCCGAGCACTTCTGGTTCGGACTGCCCGACCGCGCCCAGCCTCGACGCCCTGTCTGAACTCCCGCTCCCAGCGCTCCCGTTTCGCCCATTCCCGCTGATCCATGGATACCCCCACCGCCTTCGCAGCCATTGCCCTGGCTGCCGTTTCCTGGGATGGCACCCTCACGATGGCCGGCTCCAGAGCCCTGCGTCACTCACTCGACTACCGCAAGCCATTCAGCGACTACGGCAATGATCAGACGGCCAGCCTGTTGGATGGCATTCTCACCTCGCTGCGGCAGATCGGCGCCCAGCATCTGATGGTGGAGGCCGCCCAGACCCTCAGTCCAAGCCAGCGCAGCACGGCCTACGCCATGGCCGTCGAGATCATGCGTTCCGATGGTGCCCTGGTGGAGGACGAGCGCAACATTCTGGCCAACCTCGCCGCCGTGCTGGAGCTGGATGGGGATCTCACCGATGAGGTGGGTCGCGTCATGGATGTGCTGCATGCAGACCTGCTTCTCTGAGAGGCCGCCTCAAGCTCGATGATCGCGGCCCGATCCGACTCACGCCGGGCGCCAGCCTCTACCTCAGCCCTTCCCCACGCCATGGAAGACCTCGCGACCCTCACCCTGCGCCTGTCACCCCATCTGCTCAGCCTGATTGAGGAGGAGGCCGTGGCCCAGGGAATGGGCACCGACCAGCTGGTGAGTGAACTGCTGCTACGCCAGCTGGGCAGCCAGCACCGGCCGGGTGCGGGCCGCTGCTCTCTGCGCACGGGCCTCTGGTCGGAGGGGCCGACGCCGCTGCCCCTGCAGCAACCGTGAGAGCTGATGGAGGGGGGCGCATGGCCGCCCTGCGGCGAAGCCAGCGAGGAGCCAGACGACCGGCGGCTGCCGCCTGATCTTTCTTGCGCCGGGGCGGCCCGTCAGGGCCAGGGCGGCGCTGCAGGCTAGACCTGCCGGGAGAGCCAGCCCGAAGCGGCTGTCAGAACCAGCTGAGCTGGGCCTCTTCCTTGGTGTTCACCGTGGCGACCGGAGTGGTGCGTACAAAGTCGAGGCAGATCGAACGCTCCTGCTCGCCATCGGCCGCCACGGCACGGATCGGATAGACCTGCCGGCCATCCCGGAAGGGCACCTGCACCCGGAAGGTGCCATCGGCGGAGAGAGGAACCCGCTCCTCGCCGATGAACAGGCTGGCATCGGGCTCGGTGGCGCCGTACACGATCAGTTCGGCATCGGCCACCAGCCAGAAGGAGCGAGGATTCTGCAGGCCGCTGCCCGACTCGCTGCGGCCACTGGCCCACAGACCGGCGCCGGAGGCATGCAGACCCTGGTCTGCGGAGGCTCCCTGGTCGTGCAGCAGATCCGAGCCCAGGCGGCGGCGGAGCACATCACCGGCCATGGCACGGCGGTAAAGCATCTCGTGCTCCACCCCGGCGGCCCCGCCCTCCACCGGGCCAGGCAGGGCCACGGAACCCTCGAGCGCGAACGGCACAAACCGGTCGGCCACAAGATCGGCTGGGCCGGCAGCGGGCACCCGCGCCACGGCGGAGACGGCCAGGCTGAGCCAGCCGCCGCCGACCAGTCGGTAACCGAGTTCCACCCGGTAGTCCCGACCGGCCAGGGGGATGGGCAGGAACCATTCGGAACCGCGGGGATCCACCACCACCTCCTGGCGGGCATGGGGGTGGACCGCGCCCATCGGCAGGCCGGTGACATCCTCCACACGCAGGCACAGCTGCAGGGCGCCGCTGGACTGAGCCCGCTCCCGGTCGGCGGCGGCGATCTCCCAGAAGGCATAGGCCCACTGGGGATCCCGGGGCAGGAACGCCACCTGGGTGCAGCCCACGGGAGCGTCAGGCAGGGCATTGAGGCCGCCGCCGGAGGCCACCGGGGCCGGTGCAGGCTGCCCGGAAGGGGTGTCATCAGGCGCATCGCCGCCCAACCCGAAGCCCCGGGCCAGATCACCAAGCTGACGCAGCGTCTTGCCGGCAAGGTTGGCCAGGGGGTTCGCGCTGCGGTCCATGGAGAAGGCGGAAATTATGTGGGGCCATAATCCCGGACCCACGCCGGGAGCGGGCCTTCTGTCACCGGCCGAACACCGAACCGGGATCACTCTGGAAGTGAACGCACCCTCCAGAGCGCTGCCGAGCGAGACGAGGAACAGCTCGCAGCAGGCTCTGTGTGTGCGCTTGCTCATCGTGAAGGATCGGTAGCACCGATCACAGCCAGGGGTTGCGAGGCAGGCAAAGGATTATTGAAAAAGATTCTGCAATGGTTTCCTTCAAGATTGAAATCGAAGGCGGCGGTTCATTCACCTGAGCTGATGACACCTCCATCCTCGACGCCGCTGAGGAGCAGGGCATCGATCTGCCCTCTTCCTGTCGCGCTGGAGCCTGCAGCACCTGCGCCGGAAAGCTGCTGAAAGGCTCTGTCGATCAGTCCAACCAGTCGTTGCTTGATGATGAGCAGATTGCCCAGGGCTTCGGCTTGCTTTGTGTGAGCTATCCTCTCAGCGATTGCCTGATCCAGACTGAGGTGGAAGACCAATTGGCCTGATTGGCTCGATCCGAATGGGGGTTCGGCCCCAGGCGACGATCACCGTCTCTCGACTGGGCCGCTGGTGATTCCGGGTAATGGGCTGGGTAAGTTTGCTGAATCGCGTCAGTGACTGGTGTTGCTGACTGATTCTGTTGATTGGCATACCTGATCGGCGTCGCCGATGGGTGGTGGTGATTCAGCCATGCTCCCGCAGGAAGTGGATCGCACTCTCCAGCTCTTCACCAAACCGGTCGATCTCCTCCGGCGTGGTGGTGAAGCTGAGGCTGGCGCGTGCCGTGCCGGCCAGGCCGTAATGGCGGTGCAGCGGCTGGGTGCAGTGATGGCCGCTGCGGATGCAGATTCCGGCTGAATCGAGCAGGGCGGCGATGTCATTGGCATGCAGACCCTCGACATGGAAGGAGGCGAGCGCTCCCCTGTGCGGCTGCTGCCGGGGCGTGGGCCCCAGGATCGTCAGGCCCTCGATCGACTGGAGTCTCTCGAACAGATGCAGGGTGAGACGCTGCTCCCAGGCATGGATCCGCTCAAGGCCCAGGGCCGAGAGGTAGTCGAGGGCGGCACCCATGCCGATCGCTTCGCCGATGGCCGGGGTGCCCGCCTCAAACTTGTGCGGCAGTTCCGCCCAGCTGCTGTGGTCGAGGTGCACGTCCTGGATCATCTCACCGCCGCCGAGGAAGGGAGGCATCGCTTCGAGCAGCGATTCGCGGGCCCAGAGAAACCCCATGCCCGTGGGCCCGCACAGCTTGTGGGAGCTGCCCACCAGGAAGTCGCAGCCCAGGTGCGCCACGTTCACCGGCATGTGGGGGAGGCTCTGGCAGGCATCCACCAGCACCAGGGCGCCGGCGGCGTGGGCCAGCGGCACCACCCGTTCGATCGGATTGAGGCAGCCCAGGGTGTTGCTCACCTGCACCAGGCTCACCAGCCGGGTGCGGTCCGTGAGCTGAGCCCGGAGATCGTCGAGATCCAGCTCACCGCTGCTGGTGAGCCCGACATGGCGGAGCACACAGCCGGTCCGGGCCGCCAGCAACTGCCAGGGCACCAAATTGCTGTGGTGCTCCATCAGCGTGAGCAGCACCTCATCGCCCTGCCGCAGATTGACCTCCCCCCAGGTGCGGGCCACCAGGTTGATGGCTTCGCTGGCGTTGCGGGTGAACACGATCTCCCGGGCGCTGGCCGCTCCCACGAAGGCCGCCGCCTTGGTGCGCGCGGCTTCGAAGCCCTCGGTGGCCCGGGCGCTCAGCTGGTGGGCACCCCGGTGCACGTTGGCGTTGTCGTGGTCGTAGTAGTGCAGGAGCGCCTCCAGCACCTGGCGGGGCTTCTGGCTGGTGGCGGCGTGATCGAGATAGATGAGCGGCTGGCCCAGGCAAGCGGTCTGGGCCAGGAGGGGGAAATCGGGGCGGGTGAGGGTCGCCAGGTTTGCTGCCCGGTCGGCCACCGGGCCCTGATCGCCGGCCGGGATCGGGCCCTCGCGGGGCGCAGGAGTCGGAGGCGGGGTGTCGATGGCGGGGGAGGCGGTCACACGGATCAGGCCCCGAGCAGATGGTCGAGAGGGTTCCAGCCTGCCGCGGCGGCCGGCAGCTCGCGCAGCATGTCCTGGCAGAACGCCCGCTTGAGCAGCGCGGCGGCCTGATCGGCGTCGATCCCTCGGCTCTGCAGGTAGAAGAGCTCATCCTCCCGCAACCGGCTCACGGTGGCGCCATGGGAGCAGGTCACGTCGTCGGCGACGATGGCGAGTTCGGGTTTGGTGTCGATCCGGGCCCGCTCGGAGAGCAGCAGGTTGCGGCTGAGCTGGGCCGCCCTGGTGCGCTGGGCCACCCGGGGAACCTGCACGGCGCCGTTGAAGATGCTGTGACCACGCCCCTCGGCGAGGGCCTTGTGCACCTGATCGAGGCAGCCCTCCGGGCCATCGAAGCGCACCAGGCTGTGGGTGTCGGTGATCTGGCTGCCGTCGCAGGTCTGCAGGCCGCGCAGGCGGGTGTGGGCGCCACCGGCGCTCTGGACGATCCGGGGCTCAAGACGGGCCAGATCCCAGCCGCTTACGGCACTGGTGAGGGCAAGGCGGCTTCCGGGATCCTGCACCGCCAGCCAGTGGGCCAGCAGGGAGACTCCGGATCCCCCCTGGGCCAGGAGGGAAGCCCGCAGACTGGCACCGGCTCCGAGCCGAACGGCGGTGATGGCGCTCATGACAGCGGCAGCGGCAGCCGGATCTGCCCCAACCCGCACCACCTCCAGCAACTCCAGGCTGGCTCCGGGTTCGAGAACCAGCACCAGTCGGCAGGCGGCCAGGCCGGGAGCTGCAAGGTGGCGCTCAAGCAGGAGCGGCTCGGCCACGGCACCCCGCACCCGGAGGGCCAGCACGGCAGGTTCATGGCCGGCGGCGGCCTTGGTGGCGGCGAGATGGAGGCGCACCGGCCAGTGCCCTGAACTGGCGGTGGTGGCCAGCACCTGCTCCAGCACATGCCCGGCGGTCTCCTGATCGAGCCGGTCGACACCCTGCGGCAGGGAGAGATCTGCCGAGCCCGGCGCCAGGCTCACCAGCCGGGGGCTCACGGCCCGCAGACCGGCGAGATCGGTGAAGCGCCATTCCTCGAGACTCCGACCCGGCAGGGGGGCGCCGGCCAGAGTCGCCAGCCAGTCGTCGACCCGGCTCGGCACCACCGACGCGGCAGGGACCGACGGCATCAGCGCACCTCTGCAGGCACGGGGCCCGCCGCCATGGCTGCCAGCTCCTGATCCACCCACTCATAGCCCGTGCGCTCCAGCTCCAGGGCCAGATCCTTGCCGCCGGTCCGCAGGATCCGGCCCGCCGCCATCACGTGCACGTAATCGGGCGTGATCAGCTCGAGCAGGCGCTGGTAGTGGGTGATCAGGAGGATGGCGTTGTCGGCTCCGGCAAGATGATTCACCCCGGCGGCCACGATGCGCAGCGCATCGATGTCCAGACCCGAGTCGGTTTCATCGAGGATCGCCAGCAGCGGCTCCAGCAGCGCCATCTGCAGGATCTCGTTGCGCTTCTTCTCCCCGCCGCTGAACCCCTCGTTGACCGAGCGATCCAGAAAGGCCGGATCCATCTGCACCAGGGCGAGGCGCTCCCGCACCAGATCCTCGAAGGCGAAGGTGTCGAGCTCCTCCTGGCCCCGATGCAGGCGGCGGGCATTGGTGGCCACCCGCAGGAATTCCAGATTGCTGACGCCGGGTATCTCCACTGGGTACTGAAAACTGAGGAACACGCCGCTGCGGGCGCGCGTCTCTGGATCGAGCGCCAGCAGATCGGTTCCCCGGTAGGTCACGGAACCGGCGGTCACGGTATAGGCGGGATGGCCAGCCAGAATCTTGCTGAGGGTGCTCTTGCCACTGCCGTTGCGACCCATCACGGCATGGATCTCGCCCTCCCGGAGTGTCAGGTTCACGCCGTGGAGGATCGGCAGGTCCTGCACGCTGGCATGGAGGTCGCGGATCTCAAGCAGAATCGGGGCGTCAGAGCGGATCACCGGGGCAGCAGGGGGAGGGTGGTGGTTGATGGGGGGCGTGGACTCAGCCCACGGAACCTTCGAGCTTGAGGGCGAGGAGTTTGTCGGCCTCGGCGGCGAACTCGAGAGGGAGCTGATTGAACACATCACGACAGAACCCACTCACCATCATCGAGACGGCGGCTTCGAAATCGATGCCGCGACTCTGCAGATAGAAGAGCTGGTCTTCCGAGATGCGGCAGGTGCTGGCCTCATGTTCCACGGCCGCGTCGGGCTGCTGGCAGCGGATGTAGGGGAAGGTGTTGGCCGCGGCCTGATCCCCGATCAGCATCGAATCGCACTGGCTGAAATTCTTCGCCCCCACCGCCTTCGGGCCGATCTGCACGAGGCCCCGGTAGCTGTTCGAGGAATGGCCGGCGCTGATGCCCTTGCTGACGATGGTGGAGCGGGTGCCGGCACCGAGATGCAGCATTTTGGTGCCGGTATCGGCCTGCTGCCTGTTGTTGGTGAGTGCCACCGAATAGAACTCGCCCACAGATTCAGCACCCTGCAGAATGCAACTCGGGTACTTCCAGGTGATGGCGGAGCCGGTCTCCACCTGCGTCCAACTGATGCGGCTGCGCACGCCGCGGCAGTGCCCTCGCTTGGTTACAAAGTTGTAGATTCCGCCTTTGCCACTTTCATCGCCTGCATACCAGTTCTGAACCGTGGAATACTTGATGGAAGCTTCATCCAGCGCAACCAGCTCAACGACAGCGGCATGGAGCTGGTTGGTATCAAACATGGGTGCAGTGCAGCCCTCAAGATAGCTCACCGAGGAGCCCTCTTCGGCCACGATAAGAGTACGCTCAAATTGACCCGTGTCCCCGGAGTTAATCCGGAAATAAGTGGAGAGGTCCATCGGGCATTCCACACCTTTCGGAATGAACACAAATGAACCATCGCTGAAAACGGCTGAATTCAACGCCGCAAAAAAGTTATCGTTGCTGGCAACCACGGAGCCAAGGTAGGCTTCAATCAATTCTGGATGTTCTTGCACGGCCTCGCTGATTGAGCAGAAGATAACCCCATACTCGGCCAGCTTTTCCTTGTAGGTGGTGGCAATGGAAACACTGTCAAAGACGGCATCAACAGCAACGTTCGAAAGACGCTTCTGTTCGCTGAGGGGGATGCCAAGTTTGTCAAAAGTTTCGAGAAGTTTTGGATCCACTTCGTCGAGACTTGTCTTTTTTTGCTGCTGCCGCGGAGCAGCATAATAGATAATGTCCTGGTAATCGATCCGTGGATAGCCGAGGGCAGCCCAATCCGGCTCCTGCATCTTCAGCCACTGGCGATAGGCGCGCAGGCGAAACGCCAGCAGAAACTCCGGCTCCTGCTTCTTCGCCGAGATCAGACGGACCACGTCCTCACTGAGGCCCTTGGCGATCTTGTCGGTTTCAATGTCAGTGATAAAACCGTACTTGTACGGCTGGGCCACCAGGTCCCCGATCGTGGTGCTGCTGCTCATGGGTGGACGGAGGGGGAGTGGGCGGTCACTGGCCAGCCGTGGCGGCATGGATCTCCTCGAGCGAGATCGTCTGCTTCTCGCCCCGGAAGGGATTGTCCTCGGTGAGGAAGAGCATGCAATGACACTCCTTGCGTTCGCGCATGGGAACACAGGGGCAGTTCCAGAAGGCCTGGGCCACCTCGGCCTCCTTGTCTTCGTAATGGCGACATGGACAGAGGGCGCCGCCCAGCTCATCCTTGTGGCGGGCGAGCCCCTCGAGCACCACCGCCGTCACCCCGGGGTCGCTGCAGAAATAGGTGCCGGTGCGCTGGGCATAGGTCTCGGCGAACTTGCGGATCACCTCCAGGCTGTCGGAACCGGTTGCGGTCTGGTTGTTGGCGGGATCGGCCATGGATGGAAAGCCAGAACGGAGGAGGGGATTCGGGAGACCCGGCGCGCGGAACGGCCTTTACGAAACGTTCAGGTTTCGTTTTTCGCAGCCTAGGGCAGGGCCTCTGGGGGTGTGGGTCGGCGCCATTGTGCCCGTCATCGGGGCTCGGCTCCGGTGAACCTTCCCCACTTCGGGCTTGTGCGTGGCATGGTTGGGCTGTAGAGGCCCACCACGTCCTGTGACGACCCTGCCCTGATGAGTGTCACCGCTCTCACCGCCACCGTCCAGGCCAACGGGGTCGAGGCCAACGGGGCTCCCTCACCCACCCGCGACGCCGCCCTAGCTCTGCTGCTGCGCCACGGCCAGTGCACAGCTGCTGATCTGGCCAACCAGCTGGGCGTTTCGGTGCAGGTGATGCGCCGCCATCTCCGCAGTCTGGAAGACGACCGTTTGGTGGAGGCCAGCCCCTCCTCCGCCGGGCCGGGACGGCCCCGCAACCACTGGCGCCTCACGGCCAAGGGCCGCGGCCGCTTTCCCGATGGCAGCGAGCATTTCGCTCTGGGATTGATGGAATCCCTGGCCGGCCAGCTTCCCGCCGTGGCCGTGCAGTCACTCCTGGAACAGCAGGCCCGCCAGAAAGCCGACGCCTACCGTCGGCACATCGGCGAAGGCCCCCTGGAAACGCGCGTGCAGCGCCTCGTCGAGCTGCGTCGGCGCGAGGGTTACGCGGCCGAATGCACCCCCGACAACGGCATCGGCTCCCAGGGTTGGATTCTCAGCGAGTTCCACTGCTCGGTGATGCGGATCGCCGAACGTTTCCCCTGCATCTGCGATCAGGAGCTTCAGCTGATCCGCCACACCTTCCCCGACTGCAGCGTCGAGCGGGTGCACTGGCGCCTCGAGAAGGGTCACTCCTGCGGGTTCAGACTCATCCCCAACGACGCCGCCACCGCATGACGTCGCCGGTGCCGGGGCCGCCGCCGGGCAGCCCACTCACCGAAGCCGAGCTGAGCGCGATCGAGTCGACGCTGCTGCCGGCACTCGAACGGCACCATCTGCGCCTTCTCGCCCATGGGCTGCGCACCCTGCAGCTCATCGCCGGCCGCCGCGAGGGCCCGCCTCCAACCCTGGAGATGCTTGAGGCCTGGGCCGGCCGCCAGCCAGCCATCGCCGACGATCCCGTCTTCGCGCGGGCCTTCGCCATCCAGCTGCAGGCGGTGGGCCGACAGCTCACGCAGCTCCCTGGGGCCGCTGGGCCCGGCGGCCCCCTGGCACTCGATCTCCCCGAGCTGGTCGCCTGGGCGAAACGCCAGGCCGATGCCCGGCTGGGCTGAACCGCCGCGCTGGGGGCATTCAGAGCGCCACCAGGGCGACCCCCAGCAGGGCCAGCGCGGCCGCCAGCACACCCACCGCCCCCGGCCGGTCACCTTCCAGCGGTGCCAGGGGCACAGCCATCACCGGCGCGGTGGCCAGGAGCGCCACCGCCAGCCCCCCCTCGAGCCGATCCAGCGCCAGCTGCTGCAGCACGATCCCGGCGCTGGTTCCGAGGAGGGTGGCCGTCAGCAGCAGGGGCCAGCGGCGCTGCGCGGGCAGGGGCAGGCGGCCCGGGGGCGGCAGGCGCCCCAGCAGGGGCAGCAGCACCAGCGCCGCCGCCCCCAGCCGGATGGTGGCGGCCTGGAGCGGTGACAGCGTCACCGTGCGCAGGGCGGCCCGGGCCAGCAAGGCGCCGCCGGCGCCGCAGAGCAGGGCGGCCAGGGCGCAGACGACCCCCTCCGGCTGCCCGCCCGTGGGCACGACGCCGGCCCCAGGCCCCAGCCGGCCGGAGTCGGGCTTCTGCCGGGCCACCAGCAGCACGGCCAGGCTGATCAGGCCGATCCCCAGCCACTGGCGCGGCGCCGGCACCTCCGCCAGCAGCACCGCGCCGGCGGCCGCCGTGACGGCGGGCCCCCCCGCGTCGAAGGTGAGCGTGCGCCGGGTGCCGAGCCGGCGCAGGGCCGCGAAGAAGAAGCTGTCGCCCAGGGCGATGCCCACCACCCCGCTGAGCAGGAGCAACACCACCGCCCCGGGCGGTGCCGGCAGCTGCCGGCCGGACAGCGTCAGAACCAGCACCAGGGGCAGCTGGAAGCCCAGCGCCAGGAGATTCTTGAGCAGGTTCAGCCGGGCCGGGCCAAGGGAGGTGGGCAGGCGCCGCCACAGGGCACTGGCCACGGTCCAGCACAGGGCCGCCCCCAGGGCCGATGCCACGCCGATCAGATCCCCCACCGCCAGCCCCCGGCCCGGCGGCCGGTGCCGCCTGCTGCGATCATCGCGGCAACAACGCCCGGGCCGGCCACCATGAGCCAGAGCATCGCCGACGCCCTTTGCTTCTTCCGGCTCAGCTGCGGCAGCTGGCGCTCCCAGCGCAGCAGCCACCATCTCCTGCACCGCCGCGCCGAGGCCGGTGGCTCCTGCATCCAGGTGATGGAACTGGAGGCCACCGACCCCCTGCTGCAGGCGGTGGCGGCGTTGCACGGCCAGGATCCGGGCAGGCTGGTGGGCGGCTGCCGGGTCACCTGGAACGCCTCGATGGCCTGGGACCAGGCCGGTGAGGCGCACGCCGGGGAGAGCCTGTTCGGGCTGATCCCCACGGATGAGCGCGGACGCGAGGGGCTGTTGCTGCGCGACCGCGGCTACGCCGAAACGGCACCGGTGGCCGGCCATTTCGCCATGGATGAGCGCGACGGGCTGCTGCTCACCACGCGCTACGAAACCATGACCAGCCTGGAGCGCTTTGCCTTCGTCGGGCTGAATGTGCGCCTGCGAACGAGCACGGTGGAGGGGCTGTCGAACACCGCTTCCTTCTGCGTGGAGACGCGGATCGGCCCCGATACCCTGCCAGCTCCGGCCGCCACCGGGGCGGCAGCGGCCGCGGCCGCCGCGGCGGAGGCTCTCTCCCCCCTGGGCTGGTGAAGCGCGAGACCCTGGGGCCCTGAGGCGGCGGGGTTGGCGTGAAGGAGCCGGCGGTGAACCGTCCGCAGCTGATGGGCGCGCGGCGGTGCTGGGGGCGCGCAGGGCTGAGATGGGTTGGGGCGGGGCTGTGGCAGGGCGGAGCTGTGCTGGGGAGCGCCGGGGCTGAACGTTACGGACTGTGAGCCCTGGCCTGGCCCCTGGAGAACCCTTCCGGGCCCACTTCTACGATCCCCAGCGACGGACGACGAATTCGCGTGGCCCTGCCCCTCCTGAAGTACGCCCCCACCACACAGAACTCCCGTGTGGCCCCCCTGCGGGTGGGTTCGGATGAGGACCCCAAGGCCGTATCCATGGACAAGGCCATGGATCGCGAGGATCAGAACTTCGTGATCGAGGCGGCCTACCGCCAGATCTTCTTCCATGCCTTCAGGGTCGACCGCGACCGCACCCTCGAGTCCCAGCTGCGCGACGGCCAGATCACCGTGCGTGATTTCATCCGCTCCCTCTGCCTGTCGGACACCTTCACCCGCAGCTTCTACAACCTCAACAGCAACTACAGGGTCGCCCGCCATCTCGTCGAGAAGCTGCTGGGCCGACCCACCTTCGGCAAGGCCGAGGAGATCGCCTGGTCGGCCGTGCTGATGACCCGCGGCGTCAGGGGGATGGTCGATGACATTCTCAACAGCCAGGAGTACCTGGAGAACTTCGGCTACGACACGGTTCCCTACCACCGCAACCGGGTAGTGGGAGGCCGCGATCTTGGCGAGACCCCCTTCAACATCACCAGTCCCCGCTACGACGCCTACTACCGAGGCATCCTGGGCTTCCCCCAGGTGGTGTACACCGGAACCGTCAAGACCTACCCGGAGCGGTCCCGGCAGCGTCGCGGCGGCTTTCCCGAGGATTACCTCCCCTGGGTACGCAGCCTGCCTGCCCTGCGCTCCATGGCGGCGCCCGCCGGCAGCACCGGCGGCGACTATCTCGCCAAGGTGCCGTACCGCAGCATCGGGCGCTGAACCAGGCAACCAGCGCATCCCTCCAGTCCAGCGAAGGCGGCCCCTGGGGCCGCCTTTTCCGTTGGGAAGGGCTGCTTGGGGCGACGTGCGCGCAGGGTGGCCAGCCGTCAGCATCCACTGACGGCCTCCGCCATCCACGATTCGCATGGAGGAAACTCCTGCAGACTGATCCCAAGCCAAATCTGAAGCCGTGAGCCAAGCCCTCTCCTCGTTGGCACGCCTGACCCTGCGCCAGCTCCGGCAGGTGGCCAGCGATCTGGGGGTTTCGCTCTACAGCCGCAAGTCGAAGGACGAACTGGTGGCGGCCATCAGCGAGTGCCAGGATGAGCCCCAGGAAACCCTGCGGGCAATCGAAGCGGAGATGACTCCGGCACCCCGGCCCGAGGCGGCCACCAGTGTGGTGTTCCTGCCCCGGGATCCGCAGTGGGCCTATGTGTTCTGGGAGATTGCCCCCTGCGACCGCGAACGTGCCCTCGCCGCCGGTGCCACGCAGCTCTGCCTGCGGGTCGCTGACGTCACCGGCCTGGCCGGCGGCGCCGCCCATCCCCACACCCTGCAGGAGGTGGTGGTCGATAGTCAGGCCACGGAGTGGTACCTCCCCGTTCCCCTGAGCGATCGCGACTACCGCGTGGAGATCGGCTACCGCCGGGGTTCCTCCGGGGGTTGGATTTCCCTGGCCTTCTCCTCCGTGGCACGGGTTCCCGCGCTGCACCCGAGCGAGCAGATCCTTGATCAGTTCGTTCCCTTCTCCCTCGAAACCGCCCCGAGCGTGCTCCCCGCGGTGGTGGAATCGGCGGACACGGGCCTGCACGAGCGCCTGTACCAGACGGCCACGGCCCGCTGGCGCCGCCTCGGCCATGGTTCCGAGGCCTTCCATGAACTGGAGGAATCCGGGCTGATCTCCTCCGAACGCACTGACTCCGGGTCGGGTCTGTGGGCAAGCGGACGCCAGGAGTCCGGGGTGGGTGGCGTCGTCTCCCGCCAGCGGGCTTTCTGGCTGGTGGCCGATGCCGAACTGATCGTGTACGGGGCCACCGATCCCTCGGCGCGCCTCACCATCGGTGGCGAAGATGTGCCCCTCTCGGCCGACGGCACCTTTCGCATTCAGGTTCCGTTCCGTGATGGCCAGCAGCTCTATCCGATCGAGGCCCTGGCCGCCGACGGTGTGCAGAAGCGCAGCATCACCATGGAGTTCAACCGGTCCACACCTCAGGATCACAGCAATCCAGCCGACCAGGCCATCGCCGAGTGGTTCTGATGCCCAGTCGCTCCCTCAGATTCCTGGTGGCTGCCACCCCCATGGCCGGGACCCTTGGCTTCGCGCTTGTGGTTCCCCTGGTGATGAAGCATCTGGGCCTCCAGGCTGCGGTGCTTTCCGCCGTGGTTGTCGGCACCCTGTGGTTCGTGGCCATGCTGCGCACCTCTGAGCTGCCCGAACACTGAGCCCCTGCGTCCGGTTGCCTGGCCCTGGACCGGCGCCGTGCGCGCCCCGGGTTGAGGCAACACCAGGGTGTGGTTGCCGTCGAAACACGGTGGGAACACTGAGGATGGCGATCGCACCGTGGCATGTTCCCGTGCTCCATTCCTGCAGGCTGGGCGCTGGTGCCAATCGGCCTGACCATGCTGCTGGGCGGCTGCAGGGCCCCTGCCGCGATCAGCGGTGCGGGGTCGTCACCGGGGCCCCTGCCCCCGGGCTTCTCGCTGGTGTTCAACCACAGCGAGCACAGCCGCTACCGCAGTCCGATCGACGGCCAATGGCGTCGGGGCGACGATCTCGAAGCCTTCATTCTCCAGGGGATCGGCGCCGCCAGGCGGGAGATCCTTGTGGCAGTGCAGGAGCTCTCGCTGCCCCGGGTTGCCGAGGCCCTGGCCCGCCGCCATCGGGAGGGTCTCGCGGTGCGCGTGATCCTGGAGAACACCTACTCCACCCCCTGGAGCGAGGAACATCCGGCCGATCTCACACCGCACCAGCGTTCCCGCCAGGAGCAGCTGCAGGCCCTCGGCTGGGGGGACGCGGTGGCGATCCTGCAACGCGAGGGGGTGCCCCTGATCGACGACACCGCCGATGGCAGCCGGGGCAGTGGCTTGATGCACGAGAAGTTCATGGTGATCGATCGGCAGAGCGTGATCACGGGCTCAGCCAATTTCACGCCCTCCTGCATCCACGGTGACCCGGATGACCCGCGCACCCGCGGCAATGTGAACCACCTGCTGCGCATCGACAGTGCGGCCCTGGCGGCGCTGTTCCTGGGCGAATTCAACCGGATGTGGGGTGATGGTCCCGGCGGTGCCAGCGACAGCCGCTTCGGCCTGGGCAAGGAGTCGCCTCCCGTGCAGATGGTGATGGTGGGCTCCACTCCGGTGCGGGTGTTGTTCGCGCCCCAGCGCCGCCGCGATCCAAACCACGGTCTGCTCTTGATCAACAGCCTGCTGGCCGGAGCCCGGCGGCGGGTGGATCTGGCGCTGTTCGTGCTCTCCGATCAGAGCATCACCGATACGCTGGGCCGGTTGCGGGATCGCGGCGTCAAGATCCGTCTGCTGGCGGATCCCGGCTTCGCCAACCGATCCTTCAGCGAAGTGCTGGATCTGCTGGGCAGCCAGATGCCGGATCACCGCTGCCGGCTCGAAGCAGGCAACAGGCCCCTGAGCCGACCCCTGGAGGGGGTGGGCACGCCACGGCTGGCCAGGGGGGACAAGCTCCATCACAAACTCGCCGTGATCGACGGCCGTCGGGTGATCACCGGCTCGTTCAACTGGAGCCCATCCGCCGCCCATCAGAACGACGAAACCCTCTTGGTGATCGATTCGCCCCTGCTGGCGAATCAGTTCAGTGGCGAGATGAACCGCCTCTGGCGGGGCGCTGAGCTGGGTGTCTCGGCGCGGCTGGCGCGCAAGCAGTCCCGTCAGCAGGAGCTGTGCGGCAGCGGCATGCCGGCGCCGCGGCCGCCGGCGCAGCCCTGAGGCAGGGATCGGGTGGAGCCGCCGTGCGGACCGATCCCGGATGGCGCACGCAAGATACCGTCAACCTGAAGATCAGTCTCGCTAAATTTCTCTGGCCACTTAGCGGGGGGGCCATGATCTCACTGGACTATCTCTCCTGCCTGGACGGCTTGATCTGGCTGCGCACCCAGGAAAATGTGGCCCGCAAGATGGGACTCGCCCAGTCATCAGTGAGCCGCAATGCCCGGCGCTGCTGCCGGGTGTTTGGCGTGAGCCTGGTGAAGGCGGGCGCAGAATACCACCTCTCCGGTGATCTGACGCTGATCAACATGCAGCGAGATGTTCATCAGTACCATGAGTGGAATACCACCAAGGCATTGCGCATCGACGGACAATGCGACGTGCATCCATGCCTCTGCCGCGATGACAACGCTGACTGGTTGTATGGGAATTTCGATTACGACAGCCCCGACCATTCATTGCGGCTTCTGCGCCAGGGGATCGTGGATGTCTGGATCAGTCAGGAAACCCAGATCCCCCCGGAGCACGACTCCGCCCTGGCCAGCGTCGCGCTGTTGCCGCACAGGCGACCCGAGCATCTTCTGGTGCGGCGGCGCTATCTCGATCATCCGCGCTTTCTGCAGCTGCGCGAAACCCTCAGCTCGGTTCTCGACCGGGCCCTCCGGGGCGCAGGCACAGGCTGCAGCCGCCGCCTGGATACGGCTGCAGGTGAGCCCTACGATCAGAGCTGAACAGCAGCGGTCGTGCCATGGAGCCCCAGTCCGCCCCGCACCCCTCCAACGAGCTCGATACCGCAACCCTGGATGCCATCCAGCTGATGCTGCGTGATCTGCACACGCGCCATGAGGAAATCCGCCACAAGGCCGCTTTCCGTGGCTGCACCGGCGAGCTCCTGGCGCTGCAGCAGGAGCTGGTGAATTATCTGCTGCGCAAGAAGAGCGCATTGGTGGGACAGCATCAGGGCAACGGCGTGATGCCCAGCTACAACTCGTTCATCTGAATGGCTGCCGATCCCGCTCCAGGCTGATGGGGCTTCTTGTTGTCGGGGCTGGCCCCTGTGGCGCAGCCCTCGCCGTGGCCCTGGCCCGTGGGGGAGCCGCAGTGACGCTGCTGGAGGCGGCGGCCGATCTGAGCCGCGGCTTCCGCGGCGAAGCCCTGATGCCCTCGGGCCTGGAGGCACTCGACCAGCTGGGGCTCCTGCCGATCGCGTCGGAGGTTCCCCAGCGGCCCCTGGCTGGATGGCAGGTGGTCGTCGAGGGGCGGAGCCTGTTTCAAGTGCGTGAGCCCCTGGAGGGTTCCGGCCAGCGGCCCTGCACCCTGGTGAGCCAGCCCGCCTGGCTGGCCGGTCTTCTGGCGGAGGGGCGCCGGCCCGGCTCCCTCAGCCTGCGCCTGGACACCCCCGTCGCCGACCTCTGGCGCCAGGGGGATGGGCGCATCAGCGGGGTCGTGCTGGCCGATGGCAGCGTGGTGCGGGCAGATCTGGTGCTCGCCTGTGATGGCAGGGCCTCCCTGCTGCGTCGCCGCGCCGGGCTGGTGCTGCAGCCGGCGATCCATCCGCCTCTGGACGTGCTCTGGTTCCGCTTCGAGGAATCGGCGGAACCGCTGCCGGACGGCGGCTTCACCACGCTGGTGGGGCCGGCCGGACTGGCCAGCCTGTTCCGGGACGGCAGCGGCGAGGCCCACCTGGGCTGGGCGGTGCCGGCGGCGGCGCCCACGCCGCGGCTGGCCCCCGGGGCGTGGATCGAGCAGCTGGCATCCCAGGCCCCCGCCGCGCTCGCCGCCTGGCTGCGCCGCCACGGGCCCCTGCTGCGGGGGCCCGTGCGCTTCAGCGTCCAGGTGGGCATCGCCGAGCGCTGGTGGAAGCCGGGTCTGCTGCTCCTCGGCGATGCCGCCCATCCCATGAGTCCAGTGCGGGCCCAGGGCATCAACATGGCCCTGCGGGATGCCGCCGTGGCCGCCGCGGCCCTGGCGGGACGCGCCGCGCCCGGCGAGATCGACGCCGCCCTGGCGACGATCGAGGCGCAGCGGCGCCCGGAGGTGGAGCGGCTCCAGGCGCTGCAGGCGGCGGAACTGGAGCGGGGCCTGCTGCTGCTGCAGTGGCCCCGGCTGCGCCGGCTGCTGGTGGCGCTGGCTCCGCTGCTAGGCGGAGCGATCGGCCACCACTGGCAACGACAGCAGCGGGAGCTGCGCCTGGGTCTCACCGGCCGGGTGGCCCGGCGATGATGGGGCCCGGAGCATCTCCAGCCATGGGCCTGTCCCGCCTTGCCAACCCGCTGCGACGCCGCCAGCGATCCCGCCGGAGCAGGCGCCGCGGTGGGCTGCTGGGGGGACTCCGTCCCAGGTGGGTTCCCGCTGCCCTCCTCCTGCTCGGGGGGCAGGCCCTGGCAGCGATGCCGGCGGCGGCCAACGAGGTGAGCTATCCCGCCACGGATCTCTTCCGGCGTCTCCAGCTCGACGTGCTGGCCTGCGGCCGCGACAACACGCCGAGCAGCTGCGGCAGCGCCCGCAAGACGGCCGATCCGCTGCTGGATCACCCGCGCCTGCCGGCCAGTTGCAAGGATGTGCTCTGGACGATCCGGGAGCGGGCCGTGGTGGCTCCCGCCAACAGCTTCAACCGCCGCGACCAGCTCAACAGTGCGGCAGCGGATCTGATCCCGCTGTGCCGGGATCGCGATGTGGTCAGACCCGTCGTCAAACCCGAGGAACGCCGGGCGCCGGGCCTGAGATTCTGAGCCCGGACCGTCGCACCCGATCCCTGGCGGTGGCCGCCCGGCCCCCCGGGAAAAGGCAACGGGGGCCGATAGCCTGACCGGGCCCGCAGGCCTGCCATCGTGAGCATCCAGCACGTCAGCCTCGCCCAGCCCTTCACCGATCAGAAACCGGGCACCTCGGGCCTGCGCAAGAGCTCGCGCCGGTTCGAGACCCCCCACTACCTGGAGAGCTTCATCGAGGCCAGCCTGCGGGTGATCCCCGGCGTGGCGGGGGGAGCCCTGGTGGTCGGGGGCGACGGCCGCCACGGCAACCGCCACGCCATCGAGGTGATCTGCCGCATGGCCGCGGCCCACGGCATCGCCCGGGTGATCACCACCAGCGGCGGCATCCTCTCCACCCCGGCGGCCTCCCACCTGATCCGCAGCCGCGGAGCGATCGGCGGGATCATCCTCTCGGCCAGCCACAACCCCGGCGGCCCCAACGGCGACTTCGGCGTGAAGGTGAACGGCGCCAACGGAGGGCCGGCACCCGAATCGATCACCGACGCGATCTACGCCCAGACGCTCAGCCTCGAGGGCTACCGCATCGCCGCCGCGGGGCCCACCCTGGATCTGGACCAGCTCGGCGAGCAGCCCATCGACGCGCTGGTGGTGGAGGTGGTCGACGGCGTCGACGACTATGTGGCGCTGATGCAGCGCCTGTTCGACTTCGACGCCATCGCCACGCTGCTGCGGGGCGATTTCCCGATGGCCTTCGATGCCATGCATGCGGTGACCGGCCCCTACGCCACCCGCATCCTCGAGGGATTGCTGGGAGCGCCGGCCGGCACGGTGCGCAACGGCGTGCCCCTGGAGGATTTCGGCGGCGGCCACCCCGATCCGAACCTCACCTACGCCCACGAGCTGGCGGAGCTGCTGCTCAGCGGTGAGGCCTACCGCTTCGGGGCCGCCTGTGACGGCGACGGCGATCGCAACATGATCCTGGGCCAGGGTTGTTTCGTGAACCCGAGCGACAGCCTGGCGGTGCTCACCGCCAACGCCACCCTGGCCCCGGGCTACGCCGAAGGGCTCGCCGGCGTGGCCCGCTCGATGCCCACCAGCGCGGCCGCTGATCTCGTCGCTCGCGAGCTCGGCATCCCCTGCTTCGAAACCCCCACCGGCTGGAAGTTCTTCGGCAACCTGCTCGATGCCGGCCGGATCACCCTCTGCGGCGAAGAGAGCTTCGGCACGGGCAGCAACCACATCCGCGAGAAGGACGGGCTCTGGGCGGTGCTGTTCTGGCTGCAGATCCTGGCGGCGCGCCGGGAACCGGTGAGCCGGATCATGGCCGAGCACTGGGGCCGCTTCGGCCGCCATTACTACTCGCGCCACGACTACGAGGCGATCCCCAGCGAGGCCGCCGACGAGCTCTACAGCCGGGTGAAGGGCCTGCTGCCTTCCCTCCCCGGGCAACGCTTCGCGGGCCGCAGCATCAGCACCGCCGACGACTTCGCCTACACCGACCCGGTGGACGGCTCGTTCACCGGCGGCCAGGGTGTGCGTCTGCTGCTCGACGACGGCAGCCGGGTGGTGCTGCGGCTGTCTGGCACCGGCACCCAGGGCGCCACCCTGCGGGTGTACCTGGAGAGCTATGTGCCCCCCAGCGGCGCGCTGCACCAGAACCCCCAGACCGCCCTGGCCGACCTGATCGTCGCCATCGACGAGCTGGCCGGGATCCGTCGGCGCACCGGCATGGACCGGCCCACGGTGATCACCTAGACGGCACCCGGAAGGTGGCAGGCCAGGGAAGCGGCAGCGCTGGAGCCTGGGAGCCTGGGGGCCTGGCCGCAGCCGCGCTGCTCTTGCTCGTGCAGGCCGTCGTGCCGGCAGCGGCGGAGGCGGGTTCCCTGTCAGCGGCGGCGCCCGTGGCGGAGGAGGTGGAGGCCTTCTCCCCCACCACAACCGTACGCACCCAGGTGAGCACCGTCACCGGCGGCCTGGCCTACGACGGCGACGCTGTGGATGCCGGCGCCAATACGGCCGCGGGCTTTCCCCTGCTGAATGCCGTCACCTTCAATCACGACACCCGGCTCACGATCGACACGAGCTTCAGCGGCCAGGACCTGTTGCGGCTGCGCCTGCGCAGCGGCAACTTCGGCAGCTCCGGTTTCTTCTCCAACCCCCCCACCCCGCTCACCCGCCTCGACGTGGCCTTCCAGGAGCCGCTCTGCCCCGCTGGGGGCGGCGGCTGCACCGGCAGCACAGTCTCCGTGAACCGGGCCTACCTGCAGGTGCCGATCGGGCCTGAGGTGCGCCTGAGTCTCGGCGCTCGGATCATGCAGGTCGACATGCTGCCGGTGTGGCCGAGCGTTTACACCAGCTCACCGATCCTGGAGCTCTTCCAGCGCTCCGGCGCGGCCGGGGCCTACAACCGGCGGGTGGGCAGCGGCTTCGGGGCGTGGTGGCAGCCCGCGGGGCATCTGCGCGGACTGTCCCTGGCCTTTGCCACCGTCGCGGCGCAGGGCAACGACGGCTCACCCGCCGACGGGGGGCTGTTCACAGCGGGGGGCGCCCAGACCAGCACGGTGCAGCTGGCCTTCACCCGAGCCACCTGGAACCTCAGCCTCGCCTACAGCCTGAACGGCCAGCAGGCCCTGCTGCGGGGCACCCCCATGGCCAGCCAGCTGGCCGCCGGCGCCCGCGACGGCGCGATCAACTCCTGGTCGCTGGCCGGCTACTGGCAGCCCCGGCGCGGGAGTTGGCTCCCCTCGATCAGCGCCGGCTGGGGCTACGACCGCTTTGCCTTCGCGCGGTATCCCGTGGCCGGGCTGTCGGGCGTGAGCACCAGCTCCTGGAGTGTGGGCCTGGTCTGGGCCGATGTGCTGAGCCCCGGCAACACCCTCTCCCTGGCCGTCGGCGCCCCCGCCCATGTCACCCGGCTGGAGGGGCTGGCGGATGCCTCCCGCATCGACGATTCCGGACTGGCCCTCGAGCTGGCCAGCCTGATCCTGCTGAGCGATCAGCTCAGCCTCACACCGGCCCTGTTCTGGCTCAACCGGCCCCGCGGTGCGATGGGCGCAACCGCAGACCTGAACCAGGCCCTGCTCGCGCCGGCCGGCAACGCCGGCACCAGCCTGGGCGTGTGGGGGGCGCTGGTGAGAACCACCCTGCGCTTCTGAGCCACCATGCTCGCCGCCGGGGCGGAGCGGGGGATGGGCAACAAAAGGTACCCTGTCAACGACGCTTCATTCTTTCCAACGCAGAACAGAGGAACAACCGAGATGGAGATCATCAACGGGCAGGTTGCAGTGCCCTCCTTCCTCACCGTAACGCTCGGAATCCTTGTTCTCTTTCTGGGCAAGCGTCTCAACAGCCAATTCCGTTTTCTGCGGGAGTTCACGATTCCCGAGCCCGTGAGCGGAGGTCTGCTGGTGGCCCTTCTGATCACGGTCCTGCATCTGGCCTTCGGTCTGGAGATCGCTTTCGGCATGCGTGCCCGCGATCTCCTGCTCGTCTACTTCTTCACGACCGTGGGCATGAACGCGAGCTTCGCCGACCTGCGCCGGGGCGGCCGCTCCCTGGTGGTGCTGCTGCTGCTCACGATCGTGCTGATGCTGGCCCAGAACCTGCTGGGGGTGACGCTGACCCACTGGAGCGGCTTGCCCCCCGCCACCGGTCTGCTGGTGGGAACGGTGTCGCTGATCGGGGGACACGGCACCACGATCGCCTGGGCTCCGAAGTTCGCCGCCGACCATGGCGTGAGCCATGCCCTGGAGATCGGCATTGCCGCCGCCACCCTCGGGCTGATCCTCGCCAGCGCCAGCGGTGGGCCGATCGCCCGCCTCCTGATCCGCCGCCACCGTCTGGCAGCTGCCATCACCGACCGGGCCCCGCAGGGATCGGCTCAGGCCCGCCCAAGCGCCGAGGACAGCGCCCATGACCCCGTGAATCGGCCGGACAACGGCCGCCCGATGGGCTCCCAGGATGTGCTGGCGGCGGTGCTGGCCATCAACATCTGCATCATCCTCGGCACGCTCCTGCAGAAGCTGATCCGGGATCTGGGCCTCTTCCTGCCCCTGTTCGTGCCCTGCCTGATCGTGGGGATCCTGCTGAGCAACCTGCTCCCGGCCCGGAAGCCGCTGCTGGGCTTCCGCTGGCCCGCGCGCACACCGGCCATCGACCTGATCGCGGAGATTTCCCTGGGGGCCTTCCTGGCGATGTCCCTGATGACGATCCAGTTCTGGACGCTCGTGGATCTCGCCGGGCCCCTGCTGCTGATCCTGCTGGCCCAGTTCCTGCTGGCCCTGCTGATCACGGTGTTTGTTCTGTTCCCCCTGCTGGGGGGCAACTACGACGCCGCCGTGATCGCGGCCGGCTTCAGTGGCTTCACCCTGGGATCCACCCCAACGGCCATGGCCAACATGAAGGCCGTGACCCAGCGTTTCGGCCCCTCGACCAAGGCCTTCATCGTATTGCCGCTGGTATCGGCGTTCTTCATCGATCTGGTCAATGCTGTACTGATCCCCACCTTCCTGCATTACATCTGAAGGGCAGTCTGGGGAGCCCCATCTCGTGCTCCAGTCCCGGGTGGGAGGGTGGGACAGACCTCCCTCAGGCGATGGGCGCCGGCCGGGACGCGAACAGATTCAGTCCCAGGCGCTCGGAGAGAAACTGGGCGCTGAGCTGGCCCCGCACGCTGTTGCCGGCCTCGTCGAGCGGCGGCGAATAGGTGGCCAGCCCCCCCTTGCCCGGGGCCACGGTGATCATCCCCCCCGAAACCCCGCTCTTGCCGGGCAGGCCGATGTCATAGAGCCAATCGCCGGAGGTTTCGTAGAGCCCGGCGGTCACCATCACGGCCAGCACGTGCTGGCAGATGCGCGGTGCGATCACCTGGTTGCCGGTGAGCGGCTGGCGGCCGCCGTTGGCCAGGGTGGTGGCCATCAGGGCCAGATCGCGGGCGGTGACGCTCAAGGCACACTGGCGGGTGTAGAGCTCGGTGGTGGCCTCCGGCTCGAACCAGATCCGTTGCTGCTCCTCCAGAAGGGTGGCGATGCCCAGGTTGCGGCGGTTGCTGGCCAGCTCGGAGGCGAACACCACCGGATCGATCTCCAGAGGCCGGCCGGCGAAGCGGGAGAAGCCCTCCAGAATGAAGCTCCACTTCGCCTCCGCCGTGTCGCCCGGCGCCAGGCTCGTGGCGGCGATCGCCCCGGCATTCACCATCGGGTTGGAGAGGCCCTCCTCGCTGCGCTCCACCGCCAGCACGGAGTTGAACGGCAGACCCGTGCTGTTCACGCCGAGTTTCTCGCGGGCCACATCTTCACCGATCGCCGCGCCGATCAGCGCGAACAGGAAGGGCTTGGAGAGGCTCTGGATGGTGAACGGCCGGTCGGCATCGCCTGCCGCGAAAAGGTGGCCGTTCGTGCTCGCCACGCAGAGGCCGAAGTGGCGGGGGTTCGCCGCCGCCAGAGCAGGGATGTAGCTGGCGAGTTTCCCCTCCCGCACGGGGGCGAAGCGGCGATGGGCCTCCTCCACCAGCTCGGCCACCACCTCAGCGCCGGGCAGGGCACCGGTGGAGATCCACCCCTCCGTTTCCGCGGCCGCCCAGGCCGCAGGCCGGTCCGGGTTCACGGTGCGCTCCCGGAGCTCAGGGTTCACGGCGCTCTGCCGGAGCGTTGAGGCTGCCCTCCCCGATCTCTCCTAGCGCCGCCGCCTGCTCCCAGGGGAGGCGGGGGAGGCGGTACAACGCCTCCCGCTGGGCATCACTCCAGATGTCGATCATCGAATCGAGGATGGGGTCGTCAGCCCCGATTCTGAGCTGCTGGCCCACCGAGAGCCGACCGGCGGGGATCACCACCAGCTCGAAGGGTGGGCCCACCGAGAGATTGGAGCGGTGGGTGAGCACCTCGGAGATCAGGCAGAGGCGGGCAGCATCCTCCAGCGAGAGGTTGGCATGGCCCACGTTGTCGAGCGGTGGCTTGCCGTACTTGCTCTCACCGATCTGAAGGAAAGGCGTCTCCCGGGTGGCCATGATGGCGTTGCCCTGGGGATAGATCAGATACAGACCATGGGGTTCGCTGCCGATCTGGCCGCCGAGGATGAAGGTGGCGGCCGCGCTCATCCCAGCCTGCTGGAGAGCGGTCTCATTCTCGCGCTGCACCGCCAGGCTCACCCGACCCACGTAGGCCGCCGCCTCGAACAGATAGTCGCAGTGGCGCAGGTCCCGGAACACGCCCATCTCCATGTCCGCCGGGCGGTCGAGATCGCGGCGGATCCAGCTGACCACAGCCTGGGTGGTGGCCAGGCTGCCTGCGGCGAGAAGCACGAACAGCCGGTCCGGCCCCGGCTGAAACACGTGCATCTTGCTGTAGGTGGAGATGTAATCGACTCCGGCATTCGTGCGGGAGTCGGAGGCCAGCACCAGGCCCTGCTCGAGCCGGTAACCGATGCAGTAGGTCATCGTGGGTAACGCCCGTTGCGCCGCGCCAACGAACCTAGGTCGAGCCCTCGGTGCCACCTTCCGAACCCTGGCCTTGGCATACCGATCCGGCCGGCCAGGCCCGGGGCGCGCAGCCCGCAACCGGCTGGAGGCCGGCTCCAGCGCGAAGGGCTCAGGGAACACACGGAATCCTTCGCGGATCAGATCCGTGACCGCAGAGGGGAGCCAGCCAATCGAAGACCTCAGGGCCGGGAGACGAAACCCGGATCGGCGAACCCGGAGCCCCATCGCTCACACCCTCGCTCACACCGCACACCTCAATCGGGCCTCAGGCCTCGGGGTCGGCTGGGCTCTCGATGGCGGCCAGCTGGCGCATCGCCTCGCCCCAGGCGCCGCAGCCGCCGGCCACGAGCACCACCACCAGCGGGAAGAAGCCGGAGAGGGCCGCCGAGGCGGTCATCAGAATCGGTCGCAGCCGCGATTGGGCCGCCCCCATCGCCGCCTCCACGTCCGAGAGGCCAGCCTCCATGCGCTGGTTGGCGAGATCGACAATCAGGATGCCGTTCTTGGCCGCCAGACCGATCAGCGTCACCATCCCCACCTGGGCGTACACGTTGTTCGCCTGCCGGTTCAGCACCAGGAAGAGCAAGGCTCCCAGGATCGCCAGCGGCACCGTCATCAGAATCACCAGGGGATCGATGTAGCTGCCGTACTGGGCCGAGAGCACGAGGTAGACCACCACCGGGCCGAGGGCGAAGACCAGGACCGCCAGCGAACCGGCGGCCACCTCCGAGCGGCTCAGGGCCGACCAGTCCATGCCGATGGTGCTCAGGTTGAGCTGCTGGAACGCGGTTGAGAGGGCAGCGATCGCCTGGCCGGTGCTCCGCCCGATCGCCTCGAAGCCCTGGATCAGCACGGTGCGGTTGAGATCGAAGTGGCTGATGATCGGCGGAGCGCTGTCCAGCCGCAGCCGCACCAGGTTGGCCAGCGGGATCAGGGCTCCACCGGCGGCCGGCACGTAGAGGTTCTCGAGGCGCTGGATCGTCTGGCGACGGCTGCCCTCCGCCTGCAGCTGCACCTGATCGAGACGAAACAGAAGATCACCCCGTCGCACCATCTGGCCCTCAGCCATCGCCATGGAGACGATGCGGCCATCAATCTCCGCTGCCAGTGGCACATTGGCGATCGATTCCAGGGTGCTCTGACAGGTCGCCTGGTCGAAGAACATCCCGGTGCTGGGCGCAACCAGTTGGAAGGAGCCCCGGGCGGCGGCGGCGGCTGCCGGGCGGCGGCGCATCCGGCCAGAACGGCGACCAGCGAGGAGGCCGCAGAGCAACCCAGAAGCCAGGCCAGGCGTGACGGGCTGCGGGCCGAGGCGCTGCGGGCTGGCGCGCTGCTGGCGGGCGCGCTGGCGGCTGGCGCAGACCTGGGTTCCCGGGGCGGGGCTACCAAGGGTGCAGACATGCCGATCGCGCTGGCGATTGCAGTGTGGCGCTGTTTTCCCGATCAGGGCAGGTTCCGGGATGCGCTCAGCACTGAGTGTCGGGGGCCAGGGGTTCGCGGCGAAGGCGTCACACCTCTCTCCTGCCCATCTCCTGCCCATCCCCTGCCCAGAAGTGGTGGCAAGCGGAGCTGCCCGGAAGCACCGCCCCATCAAGCACTGGCCGGATCGGTGGCCCCCGGAGCAGCGGCGGGGAGGACGACGCCCGGGCCGGGATGAACGGGATCGGCTCGAAGGCGGCGGAGGGGGCCCGTCGCCCCGGGCCGTGGGGGGTCAGCGCGCCGGCACCGGCCGCACCGGGGCACCGTGACGCAGGTTGAGCAGCCCACTGGTGATCACCCGCTCCCCTGGCCTCACGCCGGCCCTCACCGGATAGAGGTTGTTCTGCAGGGCCCCGAGGCGCACCGGAGTCTGCAGGGCGAACAGGGTGGAGGGCGGCAGGCGCCCCAGGTCGGCCTGTGGGGCCTTGCCGGGCTCGCGCTGCAGGGCGGCGCGGTCGCCCACGCGAAACACGAAGGCCTGGCCTGCCAGGCTCGTGACCGCCGTGAAGGGCACCGCTGGCCAGGAGCGGCTTTCGAGCAGCAGGCGGGCCCGCAGACGCATGCCGGCCCGCAGGCTGGGGGGAGGATCGTCCAGCGCGGCCCGCACCAGCAGCACCTGGGCGGAGCTGCGCACGTCGGGATCCACGCCGATGACCACGGCACGGGCCCGGCTTCCGCCGCTGGCAGCCAGCAGTTCCACGCTCTGGCCCTCGCGCACCTGGGCGGCCAGGGCCGCCGGCACATCCAGGCGCACCAGCAGGCGGTCGTTGCGCACCAGGGAGGCGATCGGCGCGCCGGCGGAGAGCACATCGCCGGGCTTCACACGCAGATCGCCGACCTTGCCGGCGATCGGGGCTCTCACATTCTTGAAGGCCAGGTCGGCCTGTCGGGCCACCAGGGCCTCGCGGGCGGCCACATAGGCCTGGCGGTACTGGTCGCGGTCGATGGCGCTGGCTGCGCCCATCCGCACCAGATAGGCGAAGCGGTCGTAGTTGAGCCTGCTGGTCTGCATCTGGGCCCGCAGGCTGGCCACCTCCGCCCGCAACTGGGTCTGGTCGAGAACGAGCAGCAGCTGCCCGCGCCGCACCCGGTCGCCCTGCTGCACCAGCACCTCCTGCACCCTGCCACCGGCCTGGGCCGCCAGCTGCACGGCATCGCGGGCCTCCAGGGTGCCCACCGTGTCCACCGCCTCGCCGAAGGGGGCGGGCGCCACCACGGCCGTGAGCACGGTGGGGATGCGGCGCTGCTCGGCGGCGGGACGGCAGGCCGTCAGCCCCGCGACGACGCCCAGGGCCAGCGTCAGGGCGGGCAGGGCCGCAACGCGAACCGGCGGAGGCAGGGCGGAGCGCATGGCGGGAGCCTACCGATGCCGCCCGATGATGGTCGCTCCACCCCCGGGCCCGCGCCCCCCGTTGTGTCTTGGGCGACCTGTTCAGCCACCAGGCCGAGAGCACCCGGGCGCGGATCGCCCCGCTGGCCGACCGGATGCGGCCCCGCAGCCTCGAGGAGTTCGCGGGCCAGGAGGCGATCCTGGGGCCGGGCCGGCTGCTGCGCCGGGCGATCACCGCCGATCGGGTGGGCAATCTGATCCTGCACGGCCCCCCCGGCGTGGGTAAGACCACCCTGGCCCGGATCATCGCCGGCACCACGCGCTGCCGCTTCAGCTCGCTCAACGCGGTGCTGGCCGGGGTGAAGGAGCTGCGGGCCGAGGTGGAGGCGGCGCGCCAGCGGCTGGAGCGCCACGGGCTGCGCTCGATCCTGTTCGTGGATGAGGTGCACCGCTTCAATGCCGCCCAGCAGGATGCCCTGCTGCCCTGGGTGGAGAACGGCACCCTCACCCTGATCGGGGCCACCACCGAGAACCCGTTCTTCGAGGTGAACAAGGCCCTGGTGAGCCGCTCACGGCTGTTCCGCATGGTGCCCCTGGAGCCGGCGCACCTCCACCAGCTGCTGCGGAGGGCCCTGGCCGATGTCGAGCGGGGCTATGGCGAACGCCAGGTGCAGATCAGTGCCGAGGCCGCGGATCACCTGGTGAACGTGGCTGGCGGCGATGCCCGCAGCCTGCTCAACGCCCTCGAGCTGGCGGTGGAAACCACCCCGCCCGGCGCCGATGGCGCGATCGCGATCGATCTGGCCATCGCCGAGGAGTCGATCCAGCAGCGGGCCGTGCTCTACGACAAGCAGGGCGACGCCCACTTCGACACGATCAGCGCCTTCATCAAGTCGCTGCGGGGCAGCGATGCCGATGCGGCCCTGTTCTGGCTGGCCCGGATGGTGGAGGCCGGCGAGAACCCGCGCTTCATCTTCCGGCGCATGCTGATCGCCGCCGGCGAGGACGTCGGCCTGGCCGATCCGCAGGCGGTGGTGGTGGTGGAGGCCTGCGCCGCGGCCTTCGAGCGGGTGGGGCTGCCGGAGGGGCTGTACCCCCTGGCCCAGGCGGCCCTGTATCTGGCGGGGGCGGAGAAGAGCAACAGCGTGCTCGGCTTCTTCGATGCGCTGCGGCAGGTGCGTGCCAGCAGCCGTCAGCAGGTGCCCGCCCATCTGCGCGATGCCAGCCGGGATGGCGAGGCCTACGGCGACGGGGTGGGTTACCGCTATCCCCATGCCTACGCCGAGCACTGGGTGGCCCAGCAGTACCTGCCGAGCGGCCTCCAGGGCCAGGTGTTCTGGCAGCCGGGGGGCCAGGGCTGGGAGGGCGGCCGGCGCGATCGCCTGCAGGAACGCCGGGCCGCCCAGTTGGCGGCCGTGGCCGAAACCGCCCTGGAACAGAGCGAGCTGATCAGCGCCGGCCCCGACGACCCGGAGCTGGAACGCTGGCTGCGTCGGCAGGCCGCCGCCGAAGGCGAACGGCTGGATGCCCTGCGCCGGCGCTTCTGGCGCGGCTGCGCCTTCCGGCGCCACGAGCGGGTGCTGCTGCTGGGGGCCCGCTCCCTGCTCTGGGCGCTGGATCCACTGGCCGCCACCCCCGAGGGCGGAGTGGTGCTGTGCGTGCCGGCCGAAGCGGAGCGCCAGCGGCTCGAGGCCCAGCTGCAGGTGCTCGAGGGCCTGCGCCGCCCCCGGCTGCTCACCGCTGCCGAGCACACCCCTGACGCCCTCGGCGATCAGCTCGAGGGAACCTTCGAGTGGGTGGGAGCGCGGCAGCCGTTCCGGGGCCTCGGCGCCGCCGCCATTGCCGCCTGGCTGGAGGTTGTGGAGGCCCATCTGGCCGCCGGGGCCGGTTGGCGGCTGCTGTTCAGCCAGCCCCGGCTGGGACCTGCCGCCGGGCTGCTGGCCCTGGGCGATGGCGCGGTGGAACCGCCGCCCCTGCTGGTGGAACTGGCGGCGCTCGAAGCCGGGGCCCTCGAGCGTGAGGGGGAACCGGCCCGGATCTGCGAGCAGCTGCTGGCCCAGGGCAACCACGCCCTGGAGCTGGAGTGCTGGGAGGAATCACTCGTGCTGGAGCTCACCCCCCAGCGGATCGAGCGCTGGCTGGCCCCTGGCGGCGCCTGGCGCCAGCAGCTGCAGGCGAGAGGCGGCAGGAGCCTGCGGTCGCCGGAGCTGGCCGCCCTGCGCGCCCTGTTCAGCGCCCGGGTGGGGCAGGGCCTGCCGCAGCGGCTGGAGCACCGGCTGCTGAAGGCGCGGCAGGCGCGATGACCGCGCCGAGGCTCTGACCGGCCTGGAGGCGGGCAGGCAGAAACACCCACCAGCTCAGCAGCGGCGGGCAGGGGCGCGCTTCCGCCGGGCAGCCGGGGCTGAGGCGCATGTCGGTGGGGAGGTTGGCCAGGATCCCGGCCGAGGAGATGGAGCCATCGGCCGCATCGGCGAGGATCGCCGCGCGCAGGGCCTCCACGCCGGTCGCTCCCTGGCTGCGGTAGGGGTGATAGGTGCGGGCCCGGGCGGCCAGCAGGGCCTCACCGGCCGGCGAACGCAGGAAGCGGTCCACCGCGGCCGGATCCACGCTGTAGAGCTTGTTCAGGGCCGCGCGGATCTCCGCGGCGCTCCAGCCTGCACGCTCGAGGCCGCCCTGCAGCCCACGGTCGCGGACCGCGCCGGAGCGCAGGAACTCCTCCAGCGCCTGCTGGGGGGTCGACCACACGGCCGCGCCGCGGGTCCAGCGCACTGGTCGCTCGGCAGCGGCCGCCGAGGCGGCCAGCAGCAGCGTGAGCAGCAGGGCCGGGGCGGAGCGGCTGGAAACAGGTGGGCTCACGAAACGCGCCCCTTGGGCGGACGGCCCGATTCTGCAGCCCGGGCCCCGGACCTGGGCTCACCAGAGGCCGCGGATGGCGCCCTGGGGCTGGGGGGCTTCGGCGGGCTCAGGAGAGCGGGCCGCTGCGGGACCCCCCATCGCCACGGAAACCTGATTCTGCTGGATGCACTGGGGCAGGAACACGTACCAGGACAGCAGGGATGTGCACTGACCGTTGCTGGGATTGCAGCGCCCCTGGGCGCAGACGTTCTGGGAACCGCTGTAGGTGTTGCAGGTGTCGGCGAGCCGCATGTCGGTGGGCAGCTTGGCGAGGATTCCTGCCCCGGAGATCCGACCGTCCACCGCATCGGCGATGATCGCCGAGCGCAGGGCCGGTACAGCCGTGGCCGTTTTGCTCCAGTAGGGGAAGTAGCTGGTGGTCTGGTTCTTGAGGAAATCCACGCCGGCGGCGGAGTAGAGGAAGCGCGCAACCCCGAGGAAATCGACGTTGTAGGTCTTGAGCATGCCCTGGCGCACCTCTTCGGAGGTCCAACCGGAGCGGTTCAGCCCCCCTTCCAGACCCCGATCGGTGATCGACCCGGTCTGCAGGAACGTGGCGAACGCCGCCTGATCGGTCGACCAGACCGCCCCTCCCGTGTTCCAGCGCACAGGCCGCTCGGCCGCCTGGGCGGGCCCTGCCGTCGGCGCGACCGCCAGTCCGGCGACGACAGCGGCGAGGCCGAACGCACCGCCAATGAATCGCTTGCTCATCAGAAACCGTGAGAGGTGACAACAAATTGACCGTAATCACTGATGCGCTGAACCACCAAGTACCGATCAGAACATTTTGCAGATTCCTGTGAAATTAAAGATTTACCTTGGATTGTCCCGTTTTTTCGGTGGGTCCTCCCAGGCGGTGAAGCAGGCCGAAGCCGCGCCCACCACAGCCCAGATCCAGCCCGCCCGCAGTCCCTGGCAGCAGGAAGGGACGAGGTCGTCGCGGCGATGGCGCAGCCGGCCGCTTGCGTGGTGGTAGTGCCAGTGGCCCAGCTCCCCGGCCAGCGTGCGCTGCCGCCACTTGACCGCCGCCTCCTTGAGCACCCAGCTGCGCAGCACAGCCAGGCGCAGGGCACCCGGGGCGAGTTGCTGGAGCTCCTGCCACTCCTGCGGGGGAAAGTGGCGGCGGGCGAGGGCGGCGGCCGCCAGGGAACGGTCTGCCGCTTCCAGGTCACAGCCGATGGGCCGGGGCGACCAGGCCATGAGCAGCATCGAGCCGCTGTGGCTGAGGCTCACGAAGCCGGCGCCGCGCTCCAGCCTCGGCGGCGATCCAGGCGGGCTCACCAGGGGCACGGCCACTGGCGAGCAGCCCAGACAGTGGGCCGCCAGCTGGCGCAGGGCCGACCGGCTCTGCCAGTAGCGATGGCGAAGGGCCGGCCGCAGATCCCTGCCCCAGGCCAGCTCCTGAGCGGAAAGCCCGCAGGCGGACCCCGACTCCAGCGACCGCAACCACAACTGCGGCAGCGCCACCGACCCCCTCCTAGGCTCCCGCCATTGTTGCCCGCTCGTACCGATGGCCCTGCAGATCGGTGACCCCGCCCCCGATTTCACCTTGCCCGACCAGGACGGCAACCCTGTGTCCCTGGCCGCACTGCGGGGCCAGAGGGTGGTGATCTATTTTTATCCGAAGGATGACACGCCTGGCTGCACCAAGGAAGCCTGCAACTTCCGCGATCAGTGGAGTTCCTTTGCCGCGCACGGCATCCGGGTTCTGGGCATCAGCAAGGATGGCGCCTCCAGCCATGCCCGGTTCATCGCCAAGTACGAGCTGCCCTTCACCCTGCTCACCGACGAGGAGCCCTGCCCGGTGGCGGCCAGCTACGGGAGCTACGGCCTCAAGAAGTTCATGGGCCGCGAGTACATGGGCATGATGCGCCACACGTTCGTGGTGGATGCCGCTGGAAACCTGGAGCGCATCTACACCAAGGTGAAGGCCGAAACGATGGCGGACGACATCCTCACCGACCTGGCTCTGGCCTGAGGGTCGCGAGGGCTTCCAGCACGAGCTGCGGATGCAGCCGCCAGCGCTGCCCCTGCGCCGCCAGGAGGGGAGCCAGCCGCTCCGCATCGCCCCCGGTGATCCAGAGCTGAGGTGTCGGCAGCTCCGACACCTCCAGCTCCCGGGCTGCCGAGCACAGCGCCGCCGCCGCACCGCGGGCCACCCCGACGGCCATCGCCGCCTCGGTGGCGGCCGGCCAGGCCGCGTGGGCCAGGCCGGTGAGGGGATCGTGGCTGTCGCATCGGGGCAGCGCCGCCGTGGCCCGGTGCAGGGAGCGCAGCTGCAGGCCCACCCCAGCCAGCAGACGTCCTCCCGCGAAGCGCCCGTCCCCATCCACCCGGGTGAGGCTCAGGGCCGTGCCGGCATCGGCCACCAGCACCGGCGCGCCCCCCCCCAGGCGCCAGGCACCCCAGCCGGCGAGGGCGCGGTCCACCCCCAGCCAGGGCGGGGCTGCCTCCAGGGGCACCGCGGCGACAGTGATCCGGCGCGGAGCAGGCAGCAGGGGCCGTGCCGGGCGCGGCAGGCGTCCCACAGCGGCCCAGGCCACCAGCTGGTGGGGCGCAAGCTGCCGCAACCGGCCGGCGGCGGTCTGCGCAGCTTCACTCCAGCCGCGGGGACCACCGGTGTCGGGGTGCGCTCGCCAGTGCCAGCGGCTGTTGCCGATCAGCAGCCAGTGGGGCGCCGCCGCAGGGCTCAGATCCCCTCGCCCATCACCCCGGGCAGATGGATGCCGCATTCCTGCTTCAGGCCTCCGAAACGGGTGGCCCGGCCACTGACGCCATCACCGTCGGGGGCACTCGAGTGCCAGTCGCCCACCGTGGAGTAGCCCTGCGCAAAGAGAGGATGCTGGGGCAGATGGTTCTCCTCCATGTAATAGAAGACATCCCTGCGGCTCCAGCTGAGCAGCGGCCGCAGCGACCAGCGCCGGCGCACCGGATCGAGGACACGCATGGCGCGGCGGTGGTCGGTCTGGTTGCCCCTCACGCCACTGGCCCAGCAACGGACCCGCAGGTCGTTGAGGGCGCGGTCGAGAGGTTCCACCTTGCGGATGCGGTGATAGAGCTCCAGGTCCTCCACCCGTCCGCTGTCCCAGAGCTGGCCGTGCAGGGCCTCCATGCGTGCCGGGCTCAGCGGCGACTGCACCACATGCAGGTCGAGCTCGAGCAGGTCCGAGAGCTGGGCCGCGTAGCGGTAGGTTTCGGCCGGCAGGTAGCCGGTGTCCACCCAGATCACGGGAATCCTCCGGCCGCTGCGGCGCCCCTGCGCACTGACCATGTGCAGGAGCACCGCCGCCTGGATGCCGAAGCTGGTGGTGAGGGCGAAGTGCTCGGCGAAGCACTCCTGGGCCCAGGCCAGGCGCTCCTGGGGCGAGAGCGGCTCAAGCTGCCGGCGCACCGCCTCCAGGTCGATCGGCTGGTCGAGCCGGTCGCTCGGCAGCTCCAGGCCGGGCTGCAGGGGGGTGGAGGTGGTGAGCATCCAGCCATCTTCGCCTGAGGCGGCGCAGCGGGGCTGGCGGCCGCCGGGGCTGGTTAGGGTTTGTGGAGGCAACCGGAGGCCAGCCACCCTTGAGCTCCTCGCCAGGCCCGGCCCCGAACCCTGCCGGCACTGCCGCCCCATACCCAGGGGGTCGCAGCGCCGGGGGCGCCTCGCTGGTGATCGTGGGTGGCGGCTTCGGCGGCCTCTACACGGCCCTGGCCCTGGCGGCCCGACGCCAGCACCCGCCCCTGCTGCTGATCGAACCCAACGAGCGGTTCCTGTTCCTGCCACTGCTCTACGAGCTGCTCAGCGGCGAACTGCGCAGCTGGGAGATCGCCCCCCGCTATGACGCGCTGCTGGCCGGCCGGGGGGTGGCCTGGCTGCGCGACCGGGTCGAGGCGATCGACGCCGACGCGGGCAGCCTCCGCACCGCCGGGGGCCACTGTCTGTCGTTCTCGAGGCTGGTGGTGGCCACCGGCGGCCGAACCGACAGTTTCGGCATCCCCGGGGTGATCGAGAACGCGCTGTTCTTCCGTTCCCTGCAGGACGTGGAACGGCTGCAGCACCTCGTGGAGGCGCTCCGCCAGCGCCGCACCTCCCTGCAGCGGCTCGCCGTCGTCGGCGCCGGCCCCAGCGGCGTGGAGCTGGCCTGCAAGCTGGCCGATCTGCTCGCTGGCTGCGCCGTGGTGGAACTGATCGAGCAGGGGCCCACGGCCCTGCCCCAGGCCCGGTCGTTCAACCGCGAGCAGGCCGTGGCGGCCCTGCAGCGCCGCGACGTGCGCCTGCGCACGGGAGTGGGGGTCATGGCGGTGGCCACCGACCGGCTGGAGCTGAGCGACGGCTCCTCCCTGGCCGTGGAAGCCACGGTGTGGACCGCCGGCCTGCATCTCAACCCTCCGCCGATCACGCCGGCGCCAGCCCGCGACAGCCGCGGCCGCCTGCTGTGCAACGCCGAACTCCAGCTGCGGCACCACCCCCGGATCTTCGCCATCGGCGATGTGGCCGCCCTGCCCGGCGAGCCGCTGCCCGCCACAGCCCAGGTGGCCTTCCAGCAGGCCGACTGCCTGGCCGCGAACCTGATCGGCGCCGAGCAGGGAGAACCGCTGACGCCCTTCGTGTTCAACGACCTCGGTGAGATGCTCAGCCTGGGGATCGGTGAGGCCAGCCTCACCGCCAACGGCATCACCCTGGCGGGCAGGGCGGCCTTCCAGCTGAGGCGCCTGGCCTATCTCACCCGTCTGCCGGGCGCCGGCCATCAGCTGCGGGTGGCCGCCGGCTGGCTCGCCGACTGGGGGCGATGAGCCCCGCTCCCGGGGCGCTGCTGCTCGATGCGATGGGCACCCTGATCGGCCTGCGCCGCTCGGTCGGCAGCAGTTACGCGGCCCTCGCCGCCGATTTCGGGATCGAGGCCGAGGCCGCCGCCATCGACAGGGCCTTTGCGCCGATCTACCGCCAGGCCCCGCCCCTGGCCTTCCCAGGGCTGAGCGGCGCCGCTCTGCGCGAGGCCGAGATCGCCTGGTGGGGGGCCCGGATCCGCGCCACCCTGGCGGCGGTGCTGCCCGCTGGGCGCGACCGGCTGGCCGAGAACCTGCCCAGCGGTCTGGCGGAGGCGCTGTTCGAGCATTTCGCCGCTCCTGCCCAGTGGCGGGCGTACCCCGAGGTGCCGCACTGCCTGCTGCGCTGGCGGCAGCGCGGGCTGCGGCTGGCGGTGGTGAGCAACTTCGACAGCCGCCTGCCCGGCCTGCTGGAGGGCCTGGGGCTGGCCAGCCACCTCCACGCCGTGGTGGTGTCGAGTGCGGCGGGGGCGGCCAAGCCGGATCCCGGCCCGTTCCGGATCGCCCTGGAGGCGCTGCAACTGCCGGCCGAGGCGGTCTGGCACGTGGGTGACAGCCCGGAAGACGCCGCCGGTGCCGCAGAGGCAGGCATCCGCTGCCTGCTGGTGGAGCGTCCTTGAGGCAGGGGGTTCTGGCCGGCCGCACCCCGGGGCTGCGGCCCGCGCAGCGGCGCCGCCTGGAGCGCCTCTGCCAGCGCCGCCATCCCGAGGACGGGGTGGCCGACCTGCTGACCCTGCAGCGGCTGGGCGGCGAGAGCCGGCAGCTCGACCTGCCGCTCACCCTGGTGGTGGACGGCCGGGGCCTCTGCCGCCTGCTGTGGGTGGGACCGCTCGAGCAGTCGGGGCGGCTGCTGGAGAAGCTGCCGGGTTCGCAACGACGCCAGGGCAGCGAATGGCGGCTGCTCAGCTGCGGCGGACGGGGCCGGCAGCTGCTGCCCACCGCTCAGGAGGGGGTGGTGGGCCTGGATCTGGCACCGCGCTTCTGGCTGCGCTTCAGCGACCAGCCCGAGGCCGGTGGTCACTGGCCGGCCCAGCTGCTCGTCGCCCGGGGCAGCGGCCCGCAGCCCTGGCAGACGGTGGAAGATGGCGATCTGGCGGCCCTCTGCGCCCTGGATGCGCGGGCGATGGGGCCGGACCCCGCCGTGGGGGAGGCGGGCGCTGCCGGGCTGCCCCCCAGCGGCCCGGAGGCGGCGGAGCGGGTGCTGCTGCTGGCGCTCACCCCTGGCGACCGCCAGGCGGCCTCCCGGCTGATCGCCGAGCTGGAAGGCCTGGTGCGCAGCGCCGGCTCCGAGCCGGTGGGCGTGGTCGAGCAGCGGCGCACGGCCCAGTCGCCCCAGACCATCTGGGGAGAGGGCAAACTCTCCGAGGCGGCCCTGGAAGCCCGCCGGCTGGCGGCCACCCTCGTGGTGACCGACCGGGAACTGACACCGGTGCAGGCCCGCAACCTGGAGCGGCTGCTGGATCTGCCGGTGAGCGATCGCAGTGAGCTCATCCTCGACATCTTTGCCCAGCGGGCCGCCAGCGCCGCCGGCCGGTTGCAGGTGGAGCTGGCCCAGCTGCGCTACCGGCTGCCGCGGCTGAGCGGGCGGGGCCTCAGCCTTTCCCGCCAGGGGGGCGGCATCGGCACCCGGGGCCCGGGCGAAACCCAGCTGGAGAAAGACCGGCGGGCGATCGCCCGCCGCATCGAACGACTGGAGCGCGATGCCCGCCAGCTGGGGGAGCACCGCCAGCGGCTGCGTCGGAGTCGCCACGGCCTGCGGCACTTCGCCCTGGTGGGATACACCAACGCCGGCAAAAGCTCCCTGCTCAACGCCCTCACCCGCAGCAGCGGCAGCGCGGCGGTGCTGGCGGAGAACAAGCTGTTCGCCACCCTCGATCCCACAACCCGCCGGCTGAACCTGCCCGATCCGGCGGGAGGTGCCCCCAGCGCGGTGCTGCTCACCGACACGGTGGGCTTCATCCGGGCGCTGCCACCCCAGCTGATGGAGGCCTTCCGCTCCACGCTGGAGGAAGCCCTGGACGCCGACGGCCTGCTGGTGCTGGTCGACCTGTCCGACCCGGCCTGGCCGGAGCAGCTGCACACTGTCCACGCCATCCTCGATGGCCTCGGGGCGCGGGCCCCGAGGCGGCTGGTGGCCAACCAGATCGACCGCTGCCCAGCCGGCGAGCTGGAGCGGGCGCGGGCCCTGGCGCCCGATGCCCTGTTCGTGTCGGCCACAGCCGGACTGGGTCTGCAGCATCTGCGCCAGGAACTGCGCCACTGGCCCGGGCCGCCCGAATCGGAAGCCAATCCGCATCCCTGAATTCCGACAGGCTTACCGCTATAAATGAGTTCAGCCGGAAGCGGCCACCAGCGCCGCCGGCAGCCACGGCCCCGCCGTGCTGCCGCAACCCTTCCGCACCCGTCCTCCCCTTCCCTCAGGCCATGGCCCTCCAGCTTGGAGACACCGTTCCCGATTTCACCCAGGACTCCCAGCTGGGTCCGATCAATCTCTACGACTTTGCCGGCGACAGCTGGGTTGTTCTGTTCTCCCACCCGGCTGACTACACGCCGGTCTGCACCACCGAACTGGGCGAGGTGGCGCGGCTGCGACCGGAATGGGAGAAGCGCAACGTCAAAACGATCGCCCTCAGCGTCGATTCCGCCGAGAGCCACAAGGGCTGGATCAGCGACATCAACGAAACCCAGCACACCAGCGTCGACTACCCGATCCTGGCTGACGTGGACAAGAAGGTGGCGGATCTCTACGGCATGATCCACCCCAACGCCCTCAACAACCTCACCGTGCGGTCGGTGTTCATCATCGACCCCAACAAGAAGCTGCGTCTCCAGATCACCTATCCCGCCAGCACCGGCCGCAACTTCGATGAGATCCTGCGGGTGATCGACTCCCTGCAGCTCACCGAATACCACTCCGTGGCCACACCGGTGAACTGGAAGGATGGCGAAGACTGCGTGGTGGTGCCCTCCATCTCCACCGAGGACGCCCGCGCCAAGTTCCCCAAGGGCGTGACCGAGATCAGGCCCTACCTGCGCCTCACGCCCCAGCCCAACAAGTGAGGCTCAGCGGCGGTTGAGCAGCGGCCCCCGGGAGAATGCGCGGGGGCTGTTCGCTGAGGGCGGGCGCATGCGGGTGCTGGGACTGATGAGCGGCACCAGCGCCGATGGCGTCGATGCCGTACTGGCCAGCTTTCACGGTGCTGTCCGCCGACCGCGCTGGCGCCTTCTCGCCAGCGCCTTTTCCCCCTATCCCGATCCCCTGCGCCGCGAGCTGATCGCGGTGGGTCAGGGAGAGACCCGCAGCACCGAGGCGCTGCTGCGGCTCGCCGAGCAGGTCACCGAAAGCCAGGCCACAGCGGCACGGGCCTGTGACCCGGCCGGCAGCGCGGCCCTGGTGGGCTGCCACGGCCAGACCGTCTGGCACCGCCCCCCCAGCGCCGGGCAGCGGGGCGCCAGCTGGCAGCTGCTGCAGGGTCCCCTGCTGGCCCGGCTGCTGGAGCGGCCGGTGGTGTTCGACTTCCGGGCCGCCGATCTGGCACTGGGCGGCCAGGGGGCGCCCCTGGTGCCGCCGTGCGATGCGGCCCTGCTCGGGCGCATCGGCGGCTGGCGGGGCGTGCTCAACCTCGGCGGCATCGCCAACCTCACCCTGATCCCGCCCGCCGCCGGCCCGGATCGCGCCCAGCCGGTGCGCGGCTGGGACTGCGGGCCCGCCAACTCCCTGCTGGATCTGGCGGTGCAGCGGTTCACCAACAACGGCCAGAACCACGACGCGGATGGGGCCTGGGCCCTGCGCGGACGGGTGTGCGAAGACCTGGTGCAGCGCTGGCTGCAGGAGCCCTATCTCCAGGAGCAGCCGCCCAAATCCACCGGGCGGGAACTGTTCGGCAGGGCCGATCTCAACCGGCGCTGGAGCGCCCTGGCGGCGGTCGGCGCCGAACCGGCCGATGCCCTGGCCACCCTGGCGGCGTTCTCGGCCGCGGCCGTGGCCCAGGAGCTGGCCCGGGGCCCCTGCCCCGTGGAGCTGCTGGTGGCCGGTGGCGGCGCCCGCAATGGCGCCCTGATGCAGCAGCTGCGCGGGCGTTGCACCGGCATGGCCGTGCGGCCCCTGGCGGAGCTGGGCATCGCCGACAGCCAGCGGGAGTCGCTGGCGTTCGCGCTGCTGGCGTGGTGGCACTGGCGGCGGCTGCGGGCGCCCACCCCGGCGGTAACCGGCGCCGAGCGCCCTCCCCTGCTGGGGGTGTGCGCCTGGCCCTGAGCCGGCCGCCCCCTCAGCCGGGGCGCTGCAGCCGCAGGCGCCGGGGGGCGCCGCGCAGCCGCTGGGTGCCGCGACGCTCCCGTTGTTCCAGCGCCTGGCGGAACTGCTCGGCGCTGGCTCCGGGACCCCGGGCGGCCTCCAGCTGGGTCACGCCCTGCTGGATCAGCACCTTGGCCATGTTGCTCACCGTGCGGCTCTGCTCCTCGGCCAGGGCGGTGAGGCGTTGGCAGAGATCCTCCGGCAGCACCACCTGGATGCGGGGCGATTTGGGCCTGCCGCTGGAGGAGGTCTGGCGGGTGGCCACGCCCGATGCCGCAGGGGTAGGAATGAGTGTACAGAGATCGGAACGGATAGTATCCAGCACTATGGTGGTGGAACCCATCACCCCCGTTCCGCCATGGCGCGCAGCACCAGCGCGGTCCCAGCCGCGGCAACACCCCGGTCCGCCCTCAAGTCCCGGCCCGCCGCCGCCCGCAAGACAACCTCCCGCCAGCGCCGCAGCGCCGCCGAGGCCAGCGATGTGCTCGTGTCGGCGGTGATCAGCCCCTACCTGCTCACCCATCTGCACCACGTGCTGCAGCGGGCCGAGTTCGGTGCCCAGCAGGAGGGCCGCGCCAATCTGGCCGCCAACTACGCCGAACTGCGCAAGGTGCTCTGCCTGGATGCCCGCAGCATGCGCGACGCCTTCGCGGGCGGCACCCCCGAGAGCGACGCCCCGCACGCCGCCTGAGTCCCGGCCTCGGGGCCCCGGGGCGGTAACGGCCGGCAACAACGGCTGCCGCCGGCGCTGCGCGCTGTCCTCCGGGCCCATAGGGTCGGAGCATCCGCTGGAATGCGATGACCGCCAGCCCCGGACCGGCCGCCAGCGGCAACGCCGCCGCCCTCTACGCCCGCATCAGCGCCGACCCGGATCTCACCCAGGCCCTCTTCCGCCAGGCCCTGCAGGATCCGAAGGGCGCACTCTCACGCATCGTGGCCCTGGGCACGGACTGGGGACTGCCGGTGAGCCCCGACGAGGTGAGAGCCCACATCGACAGCCTGGACGACGCGGCCAGCAAGCAGTGGCTGATCAAGGCGCGCGGCGGCCTGTGAAGGGGGCCGTCCGGGTTGGCCGGGGCGCTTGATGCCTCCACCACCGGCCCAGCTGAAGAACAGCCAGTAGCTCACAATCGCCAGACCGGCCGCCACCACCAGGGCCGCCACCTGTTCCAGCCGCTTGATCATCCTCCCTCCGGGCCGGGGCCGGGCGCCGCGAACCGGAGTCTGCCCCAGCCCGCGGTTGGGGATGATGGGAGCCCCTCCCCCTCCCGCACCCGTTGCTCCGGCTCGAACACATCGGCAAGATCTATCCGACCGGCGAGGTGCTGCGCGACGTCACCTGGGAAGTGAAACCAGGCGACCGCATCGGCCTGGTGGGCGTGAACGGTGCCGGCAAATCCACCCAGCTGCGCATCATCGCCGGTCTGGAGGAACCCAGCAGCGGCCAGGTGGTGCGCCAGGGCGAGCCGCGCATCGCCTACCTCCAGCAGGAATTCGACGTGGATCCCCGGCGCAGCGTGCGCGAGGAGCTGTTTCAGGCCTTCGGCGAGGCGGCCGTGGTGCTCGAGGGCAGACACGCCGTGGAGCAGGCCCTGGCCGGCGAACGGGCCGCCACGGATCCCGACCACCTCGAGGAACTCATCCACGAACTGGGGCGGTTGCAGGAACGCTTCGAGGCGCTCCACGGCTACGAGCTGGATGCCCGCATCGACAAGCTGCTGCCCACGCTGGGCTTCAGCCCGGAGGGCGCCGAACAGCCGGTCGCGGCGTTCTCCGGCGGCTGGCAGATGCGCATCGCCCTCGGCAAGATCCTGCTCCAGGACCCCGATCTGCTGCTGCTCGACGAGCCCACCAACCACCTGGACGTGGAAACGATCCAGTGGCTGGAGGGCTATCTGCTGGAGCAGAGCACGGCGATCGTGGTGATCAGCCACGACCGCACCTTCCTCGATCGGGTCTGCACCCAGATCGTGGAAACCGAGCGGGGCGTATCCCGCACCTACCTCGGCAACTACAGCCAGCATCTGGAGCAGAAGACTCTCGAACGGGAAGCCTCCCAGGCCGCCTTCGAGCGGCAGCAGAAGGAGCTCTCCAGCCAGCAGGCCTACATCGACCGCTTCCGGGCCAGCGCCACCCGTTCGACCCAGGCCAAGAGCCGCGAGAAACTGCTCGAGAAGGTGGAGCGGCTCGAGGCTCCTCTGGAAACCGTGACCGGGCCGCGTTTCCACTTTCCCGAGCCCCCCCGCTCGGGCCGGCTGGTGGCGGAGATCCGCGATCTCACCCACAGCTATGGCGATCAGATCCTCTTTCTCGGGGCTGAGCTGGAGGTGGAGCGGGGCGACCGGATCGCCTTCGTGGGCCCCAACGGGGCAGGGAAGTCGACGCTGCTGCGCCTGATCATGGGCATCGAGCGCCCCGAGGAGGGCGTGGCCGGGCTGGGGGCCCACAACGTGGTGGCCGGCTATTTCGAGCAGAACCAGGCGGAAGCCCTCGATCTCGACAAGACCGTGATCGACACCGTGTTCGAGGCGGTGCCGGACTGGACCCAGACCCAGGTGCGCTCCCTGCTGGGCAGCTTCGGCTTCTCGAACGAGAGCGTGTTCAAGCCGGCCGGCAAGCTCAGCGGTGGAGAGAAGGCACGGCTTGCGCTCGCCCTGATGCTGCTCCGACCCTGCAACCTGCTGGTGCTGGATGAACCCACCAACCATCTGGACATCCCGGCCAAGCAGATGCTCGAGGAGGCCCTGGTGAACTACGCCGGTGCCGCCCTGCTGGTGAGCCACGACCGCACGTTCATCGCCCGGGTGGCCAACCGGATCGTGGAACTGCGCGATGGGGAGCTCGTGCTTTACCGCGGCGATTACGCCTACTACCTGGAACGGAAGGAAGAGGAAGCCGAGCAGCGCCGTGCTGAGGCGGCGCTTCAGGCCCGGGAGGCCGTGCGGGCGGCGAACAAGGCCAGGCAGACAGCCCGCACGGCCCAGCGCAAGGCCGCCAGGAAGCCCAGCGAGTGAGCGCGGCCGGCGCGGCGCAATCGAACTTCACGCAGCCATAGGCACACCCACTCATTCGCGGCGGGCGGCGGTGCCGGCTCTGGAATGTCTGCATAGGCTGACGAGACCCCCACCAGACAACGATCCCGGGAGTTCAGCCATGCAGAGCGCCTTTGACGAGCTGTTCCAATCCCAGCCTGCAGGCGGCCAGCACCCCCTGCAGCCCCAGGCCAGCTTTGATCCGGTGGAAACCTATTTCACCTGCATCACCACCTGCTCCCTCGATGACGGGGAGTGTGTGACCCGCTGCGTCGAGGAGTTGCGCGAGCAGCCCTGACGGCGGCAGGGCCGCGACGGGCCCGGGGTGGACGCACCAGCAAGTGCCTCGGGCGGTTGTCCGAATGCTCGCCGTCCGGCAACCCTGATGCAACAGTTCTTAGCATCAGGCTCGTAACGGATTTCCCGCCTCGCTCGCCATGACCGAACCGCTCACCCTCAGTCTCGGCCAGCAGTTTGAACTGGAACGGATGAGCCGGGCGATCGAGGCCACCTCAGATCCCAAAACCCTGCAAGGCATCGCCAAGCAACTGCTCCAGGCCTGGCAGAGCCAGAAGGCCGCGACCCAGTGGGTGATCCGCCAGCAGCTGGGCGCGCCCAACCGGTCCGCGCCGATGGCTGGGGCTCAGCCGCCGATCTGAGCCGGGATCACGGCGATCTGCAGTTCGCTGCCGCCGCGGTTCACCGTGAGGTTGAGGGTTCGGCCCACGCCGGCCCGCTCCACCGCGGCCACCAGCTGGCTGGCATTGGCCACGCGCTCACCGCCCGCCGCCACCACCACATCCCCCTGCCGCAGCCCCGCCCTCGCGGCCGGTCCGTTGGGTGCCACCGACACCACCCTCACCCCCGGGTTCTCCTTGCCACTGCCGGGGTCGACGGGGCCGAGACCGACACCGATGAAGGGGTGGGCCACCTTGCCGGTGGCGATCAGCTGGTTGGCGATCTGCCGGGCTCGGTTGATCGGAATCGCGAAACCCAGCCCCGCCCCTGGGCCGGAACGCACCAGCATGTTGATCCCGACCACCTCTCCATCGGCATTGAGCAGCGGACCGCCGGAGTTGCCGGGATTGATCGCCGCGTCGGTCTGAATCAGGTCAAGCCGCTTGTCGGTGAGGCCGAGCTTGCTGGCATTGCGGTTGAGGTTGCTGACGATGCCCAGCGTCACGGTGTTGTCGAGGCCGAAGGGATTGCCCACGGCAATGGCCCAGTCGCCCACGTGCAGGGCATCGGAATTCCCCAGCGGCGCCACCGGCCAGGGACCCTGCCCGGCGAGGCGCACCACCGCCAGATCGGTGATCGGATCCATCCCCACCACGGTGCCCGCCAGCCGTCTGCCGTCCTGGAGGCCCACCGTCACCTTGTCGATCTTCTCCACCACGTGGGCATTGGTGAGGATCAGGCCGTCGGCGCTGAAGATCAGGCCGCTGCCCTGACCCCGCTCCGTACGCCGCGACGGCGGGAGGTTCTGGGGCACGCCGAAGAACTGGCGGAACAGGGGATCCATCAGCAGGGCCCGCGGCAGGGCACCCATCGCGGAGCCCTGCACCGGAATGGTGCGCTCGGTGTCGATGGTCACCACGGCGGGGCCGGCCCTGCGCACGGCCTCGGCAACGAAGGACTGGCGGCCGATGGCGGCATGGGCGGCCGCCCCCTGGGCCCCGGCGGGGGACCAGGCCAGGAGGGTTGCCGGAGCGAGGCCCAGGCCGCCGATCAGCAGAGCGGAGAGGAATGCCTGGGGTGCCGGGTGGGGGCGGGGAGCGGGGGAGTGCATGGCCAGTGGCGCGCCGGGGGCAGGCAGGTCCGACCGTAGACGGGGCGACCGCCCTAAGGTTGGTTAACTTTTTTAACGTGCCATGGACACCAGTCGCCTGCTGCTGGCCTTCCTGAGCTTCGGAGCCGCCTGCATGACCCTGTGGGCCTGGATGGTCGCCAACGTGCCCGCCAGCCGCGACAGCCGCACACCGCAGCGGCCGCCACAGGCCTGAGGCGCAGGCGATGATGGGAGCCATGGACGCCGTGATCTCCCAGCTGTTCCCGCTGATCTACGGGGCCTGCTTCGTGCTTCTGCTCTGGCAGGCCTTCCGGGTGATGCGCCGGGGCTTCACGGCCGTGGCTCGCCCGGATCTGCTCCAGCCCCCGAACCAGTCCGGCGATCGCACCGGGCAACCCACCATCCATCCCGAGCTGCTCGACGCCGAGGGACGCCTCACCAGCGAAGACCTGCTCACCGTGCGCTTCGGCGATGACAACGGCGGCACCCCGGAGCGCGCAACCCCCGCTGAATAGGCTTTGGGATTGAAACCCGGATGGTGTTGGTGGAGAAGACGCACGATCACGCCCTCAGGGAGCGCACGCCCGAGCAGCGGGCGATCGACCAGCGCACCCGGATCGTGGCGGCTGTGCTCAGGAACGTGAAGCTCCCCCCCCGCTTCCGCCTCAAGCTGGTGAAGGAGGATCCGGTGCGGCTGGAACTCAGCCTCACGCCCGCCTACGGAAAGGCCCCGATCCTGGTGGGCCTGCTGGAATCCCAGGATCTGGTGGCGCGCCGCGACCGCGAGGGCCGGGTGCCCCGCGATCTGCAGGGCACCTGGGACTGGACGGTGCGCCACGGGAAGGTGAGCACCGGCGGCTGGAATCCCTTCCTCAAGGAAGCCCTGCAGACGATGTTCGAAACCGGCCTGCCCGCAATCGTCTACGAGGAAACCACCGCGGAGATCTACCACCCGGTCGACGGGGTGCGCCACGTGCGCTGAGTGAGCCGCTCCGGCCTGGCCCTGCCGATCGACCCCCTGCTGGACACGGTGGTCAGGTCCCTCGAACCGGCGGGTTCCACCCTGGTTCTGCAGGCTCCGCCGGGGGCGGGCAAGACCACCCGCGTGCCCCTGGCCCTGCTGAACGGCCTGTCCCAGAGTTTGGGTGCGATCTGGATGCTGGAGCCCCGGCGGATCGCGGCCCGCACCGCGGCCCAGCGGCTGGCGGCGGAGCTCGGCGAACCGGTGGGGCAGCGGGTGGGCTACAGCGTGCGGCTCGAGTCACGCACCTCGTCAGACACCCGGGTGGAGGTGCTCACAGCGGGGCTGTTCCTGCGGCGGCTCCAGGCCGATCCCGGCCTCGAGGGGGTGGGCTGTCTGCTATTCGACGAATTCCATGAACGCAGCGCCGAGGCCGATCTGGCCCTGGCCCTGGTGCGGGAGGCCCGCAGCCTGCTCAGCCCCGAGCTGCGGCTGGGGCTGATGTCCGCCACCCTCGACGCGGAGCCGCTGGCCGCTGCCCTTCCCGGTGCCCGGCTGCTGCGCAGTGAGGGTCGGCAGCATCCCGTGGCCGTCAGCCACCAGTGCCCGCGCGAAGGCGAGCGCCTCGAGCGGCAGGTGCTGCGGGCCCTGGAGGAGCACTGGCTGGAGCGGCGTTTCGCTGAAGCGGTACCCGGCGCCGCCGGCCCCACCGTGCTCGTGTTCCTGCCCGGGCAGCGCGAGATCCAGCTCTGCCTGCAGGCGATCGGTGACACCACCTGGGGGCGCGACCTCAGCTGTGTGGCACTCCACGGCAACCTGCCACTGGCGGCCCAGGCCCGGGCGATCACGGCGGCGAGCGAGCGCAGCGGCAAGGTGGTGCTGGCCACGGCGATCGCCGAGAGTTCCCTCACGATCGCAGGTGTCACCCTGGTGATCGATGCGGGCCTGAGCCGGCGCAGTCGCTTCGATCCGGCCACGGGCATGGACCGGCTGGTGACTCTGCCGGCCAGCCAGGCGAGTGCGGAGCAGCGGGCCGGACGGGCCGGACGGCTCGGACCGGGGCGGTGTGTGCGGCTGTGGAGTCCGGCGGAGCAGCGGCGGCGGCCGGCCTTCGATCCGCCCGAACTGCTCGAGGCCGATCCCCTGCCCCTCGCCCTGCAGCTGGCCCAGTGGGGCGATCCGCTGGGCTCCTCCCTGCCCTGGCTGGCCGCACCGCCTTCGGCACCCCTGGAGGCAGCCCGCGACCTGCTCGGCTGGCTCGGGGCCCTCGACGCCCCCAGCGGTCGCCTCAACGCCCATGGCCGGCGGCTGGCGCGCCTGGGAGTTCACCCCCGCCTGGGCCATCTGCTGGTGCTGGCCCAGCGGCAGGGGTGGCTGGCGCTGGGGTGCGAGCTGGCGGCGCTGCTGGGCGAGCGCGATCCTCTCGATCGCCAGGAGGCCGGCTGCGATCTGATGCGCCGCCTGGACTGGCTGCGCCAGGGCGGAGAGCAGCCCCTGCGCCAGCGGTTGCGGCAGCTGGGGGGGCAGCTGCGGCGCCAGATGCTGGCCTTCCCCGAGCCCGCCAGCCCGGCTGGCCCCGCCCGGATGCCGCCTGGCAGCGCCGACGAAGCCGCCGCGGCCGCCTGGCTGGTGGCCATGGCCTACCCCGAGCGCCTGGCCCAGGCCCGCCCGGGCCAGCCCGGCCGCTTCCTGATGCGCCAGGGCCGGGGTGCCAGGGTTCATCCGGCCGATCCCCTGGCCGCCAGCGAGGCCCTGGCGATCGCCGCGGCGGATGGGGAAGGCAGCGAGGCGCGGGTGCTGCTGGCCCTGCCGCTGAGCGGCGTGAGCCTGCGGGAGCTGGGGTTGGCATCGGGAGCGCAGTGGCGGCGCAGCGCGGCCTGGGACCGGCAGGCCACGCGGGTCCGCCGCGAGGAGCAGCTGCAGCTCGGAGCCCTGGTGCTCGATCGACGGCCCTGGCGGCCCGAGGACGGCGGCGCCGAGGCCGACGAGGCCGCCTGGGCCTGCGAAGCCCTGATCGGCGCCATCCGCGAACGGGGGCTGGCCTGCCTGCCCTGGACCCCGGCCACCACCCAGCTGCGTCAGCGCCTGGAGCTGGCCCACCGCCTGCTGGGGGCACCCTGGCCCAACACCGGCGAGGGCCCGCTGCTCGAGCGGCTGGAGGACTGGCTCGGCCCCCATCTGGAGGGCTGCAGCAGCCTGGAGGAGCTGGAACACCTGGATCTGGCGACCATCCTCTGGGGCGCGAGCCCGTGGGAGCTGCGGCGCCGACTCGATGACCTGCTGCCGGCGGCCTTGCCGGTTGCTTCGGGCCGGCTGGTGACGCTGGACTACAGCGGTGACAGCCCCGTGCTGGCGGTGAAGCTGCAGGAACTGTTCGGCACCAGCGCCACTCCCGCCGTGCTGGAGGGACGCCTGCCGGTGACGGTTCACCTGCTCAGCCCCGCCGGGCGGCCGGCGGCGATCACCCAGGACCTGGCGGGTTTCTGGCAGCGGGGCTACGCCGAGGTGCGCCGCGACCTGCGCGGCCGCTATCCGAAACACCCCTGGCCCGATGACCCGGCCCGAGCGGTCGCCACCGCCCACACCAAGGCCCGGATGGCCAGGCCCGGCTAACCCGCCCAGGCAGCCGCCAGGGTGCCGAGCAGGTGGCCGAAGCCATGGTGCACCAGCCCCTCGGCGATCCCCTCACAGCCATGGCCACGGGCCAGGTAGGTGCGCGGCAGCCCGGGCAGATGGCCCAGCAGAGCCGGTTCGGCGTTGCCCACCATCACACCGGCCAGCCCGGTCTGGAACATCGCCAGGTCGTTGAGGGAGTCCCCGGCCGTGACCACCCGCTCCGCCGGCACCTGCAGCCGGCCCAGCAGCTCGAGCAGGGTGGAGCCCTTGTTCACCCCGGCCGGCAGCACATCCAGATACCTGTTGTCGGAGAGCAGGCAGTCCACCCCGTGGGCCTCCACCTGGGGGATCAGATCGTGGGCGAAGGCGTCCGGATCGACGTAGTAGGCGAGGCGGCGGTCGGCGCTGATCGGCTGGGAAGAAAGCCCCGGAGCTCCCGCCAACAGGGCCTCCACCGGCTCCCGCTTGCCGGCCCAGCGGGCGGTGATCGGATCGACCACCGGCGGCAGCAGCTCCAGACTGACGCCACAGGCCACACTGCAGCCCACATCGCTGATCACCAGGTGGGGTGGGCGGAGGCCAGGGCTGGTGTCGGCCGCCAGCAGGGCGGCCACCGAGGCCAGGTCGCGGCCCGTGCAGAACACATGCAGCACCCGCTGCCGCTCCTGCTCCAGCCAGCGGTAGACGCCATGGCGCCAGGCGGGGGGGCCGGCCAGCAGGGTGCCGTCCAGATCGGTCACCAGCACCAGGTCGGGATCCTCGGGGAGCGGGGCGGCGAGATGGGCATCCAGACCGCTGTCGCCCGCCTCGTCCATCCAGAGCCAACGCCGGGCAACGGCTCAATCCTGGCGGAGCCTTTGCGAGAGTGGTGGGCTCCGCCTCCAGGGCTTGGCCGGGTTCTTTGCCGCAAACCGGCGCGATGGGGCCCGGTTGCCGCGCACCAGTCTGCTGAGCGCCGCTGGCGGTGTCGTGCGCTTCCCCCAGCCGCCCGGACGCGTGGTGGCCGGCGCGGCAGCACCGCGCAACCTCGGCTGGGGGCGCTGCGACTGCGGGCTGGAGCGATGAGCGAAACCACGGGCGCGATCCCGCGCTATAGCGTCAGTGAGCTGAACCTGGCCATCGCCAGCCTGCTGGAGCGCGGGTTCGCGCCCCGCTTTCTGCTCGACGCCAGCGTGAGCCGGCCGCAGCTGAAGAAAGGCCACCTCTGGCTCACCCTCGGCGACGGGCAGTCCTCGATCGGTGCCGTCGTGTGGGCCTCCCAGCTCGCTCGGCTGAGCTATCAGCCGGAGGAGGGGGATGGGGTGGTGGTGGTGGGCAGGCTCAATTTCTGGGCAAGCCGCGCCAGCCTGAGCGTGCAGGTGCTCGACATCCGGCCGAGCCTCGCCGGGGTGCTGCGGCAGTTCGAGCGGGTGCGCCAACGGCTGGAGCCGGAGGGACTGTTCGACCCCGCCCGTCGGCGTGCCCTGCCGACCATCCCCACCGGGGTGGCCATTCTCACGAGTGTGCCCAGCTCTGCCCTGGCCGACCTGCTGCGTACGGCGGCGGAACGCTGGCCCGCCGCCCGGCTGGTGCTGGTGCCGATCCCCGTGCAGGGGCCCGTGGAGGCGCAGATCTGCTCAGCGCTGGAAAACACCTGGCTGCGGGCCGACAGCCTGGGGGTGGAGGCGATCCTGCTGGCCCGCGGCGGCGGCAGCCGGGAGGACCTGGCGGTCTTCGATGGCGAAGCCCTGGCCCGTTGTCTGGGTCGCTGCCCCCTGCCGGTGGTGACAGGCCTCGGCCACGAAGACGACACCACCATCGCCGACCTCGTGGCCGACTACCGCGCCGCCACACCCACCGCCGCGATGGTGGCCCTGCTGCCCGACCGGCGCGCTGCCATCGCCCAGCTCGGCCAGCTGCGCACCCATCTCGGCCAGGTGACCCGCCTGCGCCTGGCCGCCGAGCGGCAGGGGCTGGGGCAGAGGAGTGAGCGGCTTGCCGGGCTGCATCCGCGCCGGCTGATCGCCGAGCGCCGGCGGGATCTGGCCCAGGCCCTGGCCCTGCTGCAGGCCCTCTCCCCCCAGCATCTGCTGGAGCGCGGCTTCTCCCTGGTGCGTGACGGCCAGGGCAGGCTGCTGCGCTCGGTCGGCGGCCTCACGGCCGGCCAGATGCTGCGCCTGGAACTGGCGGATGGCACGGTCACCGCCGCCGTGCGCGAGATTCAACCCAAGCCGGCTGCCGACTGATGGCTTCGCGTCCAACACACCGCAGCGCGAAGAACGACACTCAGCTCGACGCCAGCCACAGGGCCAGCAGCAGCGACCCGATCGCCGCCGATCTGAGCTATTCCGAGGCCAGAACCGCCCTGGATCTGGCCCTGGCCCGGCTGCAGGCGACCGACCTGGATGTGGAGGAGATGGCGGGGTTGTTCCTGAGGGCCCGGGGCTATGCCCAGCGCTGCGAGGCGCTGCTCGCGGCAGTGGAGCAGCAGGTGGTGGTGTGGGACAGCACCGACCCGGGCAGCGAACCTGCCCCTTACGGTGCGGATCCTTCCTGAACGGGCACCGATGGCACCAGCTCCCAACCCAGCGTCGGGCCCCCCGTCTGGCTCCCCGGCGCCACCCCCTTCTGGCCACTCGGCTGGATCAGGCACCCGCCCCTGCGCCGGGATGGAGCTGGTGTATCTCGGCCTGGCCCTGGCCGGGGCCGTGTTTCCCTGGCTGGCCAATCTCGACTACATGCGGGCGTCGGGTGGAACGTTCAACCTCGTTGACTTCGTGGCACAGGCCCAGGCGAATCCCGCTGCGGCCTCCCTGTCCCGGGATCTGGCGATCGGGGCCACAGCGGTGGTGATCTGGATGGTGAGGGAGGCCAGAAGGCTGAAGATGCGCGGGCTGTGGTGGGTGCTGCTCAGCTGCGTCACCGTGGCCTTTGCCTTTGCAGCCCCCTTGTTCCTCTACCTGCGGGAACGGCGGCTGGCGGAACTGGAGCGGGTGGGCCAGCAGGACCCGCCGGGTCCGGTTGCGCTGTGATCAGGCACCGGGAGGATCGGCGGGAGGCGAGGGCTGGCTGAGATCGGTCGCCTGGACATCGATCGTCACGTCACGGGGGTCGATCTCCCAGGCCGCAGCGCTGGTGCCGGGGGAGCTGAACAGGCCCGATCCGGCGTCCTGACCCGGCGTCCCCGGGCTCCGGGGGGTTCCGCAGGCGGGGCAGACATCCCCACCGAGGCTGGAAATGCCACACACCGGGCAGATCTGCAGGCGGCTGCGCAGAACCTGCCAGGCGATCCAGCCGAGGGCGCCCAGCAGCAGAGGCAACAGGAGCAGGGTGAGAGTGAGTCCTCCGAGCAGGTCGATCAGCAGGTGCCCCGCCCGACCCGGACCGAGCAACAGCACGGCCGCCAGGGCGATCCACAGCCAGGGGATAGAGCGCTGCTGCATCAGAACGGAGGGGAGCGGAGACCCAAGCGTGGGCCGGAACCGCGTCCATCCTCGGCTGTCTCAGCCGGCTGGGGAAGCGCTGAACCGAAGCGAAGGGCCACGCCGGCGCCGCTCCAGCACCAGACACAGGCACTGGGCGTAATAGAAGACTGCCGCCACCAGCCACACCCAGAGACTCAGCAGCAGTACACCACCCACGACGCCATAGGCCTGAAAGCGCAATCCCAGGGCTACGAGGATGCGCCCGAGCGCGAGATTGAGCAGCGTCAGCACAATGCTGATCAACAAGGCCCCGGGCAGCAGTGGGCGTAGCCGGATTCGGCGCGATGGCAACAACCAGAGCAGCACCAGAGAGCCCACAAAGGCCAGGCCCAGGGAGATCAGAAGGTCCATGCTGGCGGAAACAGGCCTCTGCATGGACAGGGTGATGGGCAGAGATGAAATCAGCCAGCTGCGCAGGCCGGTGGAACCCAACAGTCGGATCGTGGAAAAGGATTGGTCTACCACCACCACCAGTGCGCAGAGAGCCACCAGAAACAGCGCCTTGAGGCGCAGCGTGAAGTAGCGCCCCACCAGCACCGGCCAGGCAAGGCCATCGAAGCCGTGGGGACGGTTCCACCAGATGCGGTCCGCACCACGCTGCAGCGTCAGATAGGCGTTGCTGGCGGTCATCACCAGCACCACACCACCCAGCAGCCCGGCCCCCAGACCCTGGCGAGCCAACCGCAGGAAAGTCTCACGCAGAAGGGGAAGGGCGCTGTCGGGCAATAACTGGTAAGCCAGATCGAGCAGACGATCCTGGATCTCAATCTGCTCGCCCAGCAATCGTCCTGCAATCGCCAGGATGATCAATAGGATGGGGAAGACAGACTGCAGGAGATGGTAGGCAAAGGCTGCACTCAAATCCACGCAATCCAGGCGCATCCAGAGTGAATATGCTCTCCAAAATGGCAGGAGGATGGCTCCAATCTTCGGCGCTGCCAGCCAGCCGCGGCGGTCGATCACCCCACCCACTCCATGCGCAAGCCATCAACCAACAGCATGGGATGGGCCCTCAGCATGTTCACCCCAACACTCCAACAGTGCGCAGCAGACCCCCAAAACAGAAAAGCCACCCCTGATGAGGTGGCTTTGGTGGCTTCCTTTTCTGTCAAGATAGCCAGTA
>Ga0315900_10000606_pt1 | contig 61453 bp, 54 predicted proteins | sample LakEriMetagenome_FD_203521 | JGI IMG/M metagenome (GOLD analysis project Ga0315900, IMG submission 203521) | Freshwater fungal communities from buoy surface, Lake Erie, Ohio, United States - Buoy 12 MA114 | ecosystem: Environmental > Aquatic > Freshwater > Lake > Lake biofilm | place: USA: Lake... | reverse complement strand
AACTGTAACTCCTGGTCCTGAAGCTGGAACCTTGAGTGGAACAGCAACGGTGTGTGTTGGAAGCACCACAGCAATTACTTCAAACGGCGATACAGGTGGAACATGGACTTCTTCAAACACTTCCATTGCCACGGTGAACGCTTCTGGTGTTGTAACAGGTGTAGCGGCAGGCTCAGTAACGATAACCTATACGGTGAATGGCTCAAGTTCTTGTACAGGTTCAGATATTGCCACACTTTCAATAACAGTAACACCCGGTCCTGAGGCTGGAACCTTGAGTGGAACAGCAACCGTTTGTGTGGGAAGCACCACAACAATTACTTCAAACGGCGATACAGGTGGAACATGGACTTCTTCAAACACTTCCATTGCCACAGTGAATACTACGGGTGTTGTAACGGGTGTAGCGGCAGGTTCAGCAACGATAACTTATACCGTAAACGGATCGGGTTCTTGCACGGGCTCTGACATTGCAACAATTTTGATTACGGTTTTATCAGGTCCAAATGCAGGTGTGATAAGTGGTGTTTCGTCCATATGTCAAGGAGCGATAACTACCTTATCATCGAGTGGAGATGCAGGCGGAACTTGGTCGTCATCAAATACGGCAGTCGCAACTGTAAGCCCTAGCGGAGTTATTACATCAATTGGAGCAGGAACAACAACAATTACATATACCGTTTCGGGTTCCGCGAATGGATGCACTGGAGCAAATGCAACAGCAAGTGCCTCGACAACGCTCACTATTAATCCAATACCGACAATTACTGTGAATAATCCCATCATTTGCGTTGGACAATCTGCTACACTAATAGCCACTCCCTCAGTTGTTGGTGGAGCTTACAACTGGTCTTTCAATAGCCAGACTTCAAATTCTATAACGGTTTCTCCAACCGCCACAACGACCTATCAAGTTACTTATACATTAAATGGTTGCTCAAGCGCACCATCACAATCAACAGTTACCGTCAATCAAGCAGCCCTAATTTCATTTACTGCAGACCAATCGAGTGGTTGCGCCCCTTTGACTGTTACGTTAACAAGCTCTTCAAATTCAGGCTCTTGTGTTTGGGATTTAGGAAATGGTCAAACGTTAAATGGGTGTACAGCAACCTACACGTTTACGCAGTCAGGATGTTATGATATCAGTTTAAGTTCAACAGTGAATGGTTGCGTTAGTTCCTTGACTCAAAATGATTTTATTTGTGTGGATAATTCTCCCATTGCAGCATTTACTAGTTCATCAACTATCTTTAATGAGCCAAATGAAAACATCAATTTTATAAATAATTCTGTGGGAGCTTCAACCTATTTATGGAATTTCGGTGACGAGCAATCTTCAACAGCATCTAATCCTTCCCATACTTTTCAAAATGCCTCATTGGGAACTTTTGTTGAGTTAATCGCTTTTTCGGCAGGTGGTTGTAGTGATACAACAACCGTTTATATAGGTTTTGAGCCAGGAGAGGTGTTTTACGTTCCCAATACTTTTACTCCTGATGGAGATGAATACAATAATGTCTTTTTGCCAATTTTCACATCAGGTTACGACCCCTATAACTTCGAACTACTTATATATGATCGTTGGGGGGAGCTCATTTTTGAATCACACAATGTTTTAGAAGGTTGGGATGGATCTTACGGAAAATTAGGACGTATAGTTCAAGATGGGACTTTTGTTTGGAAAATAACATTTAAAAACACCTTGAATGATAAACGAAGACAAGTAATTGGTCACGTAAATGTTCTGAGGTAATGTATTTAAGTAAATATAGACGTTAATAATTAGCTTACTTACTTTGTACAAAATTTTTCCATTGCTCAGTTTGAGACGAATTCAATACCCTCGGCATTTTGTTTTGAGCACCTAATTTATTTTGGGATTTCATAAAGTTATAAAATGTATCCTTTCTTATATAATTTAAAACAGGTTCTCTCAGTGCATGCTTGCGAACATATGCGTAATCATCATTTAATAAACAAATTTTTCGATCGATAAGCTCCATGAGTTTTGTGTTAGCAATTCCATCTTGTTGTTCCATATACCATTCATGATATTGCTCTTCCTGACGAGGTATAATGGTGTAATCCGTATGCGGTAAATTTAAATCCTCACAAACGTGCTTAACGGCTTCGTTTAGATTATCTAAGGTTAAATGTTCACCGCAAAGATTTAATGTTTGTTTGATTCTACCTGAAATAATAATTCGTTTGTCTTTTGCATCAACGAATTGAACGAGATCACCTAAAATATAGCGCCATAATCCGGAGTTTGTAGATATTACGATTGCATAATCAATACCTTCCACTACTTGATCGATAGTCAACGCAAAATGTTGATCGATTAGGTTACCTTTAGAATCAAAATATTCTTTTGTGAAAGGAATAAATTCAAAGAAAATTCCACGATTTACTAGCAATTTCATCCCACGACTTCTGGGGATGTCTTGATAGGCAAAATACCCTTCGCTGGCTAAATAGGTATCGAGTAATAAAAGGGGTCGTTTACATAATTTCTCCAAGCGCGTCACATATGGGTCTAGATAAACTCCTCCGTGTACATACACTCGCAAGTTTGGCCAAATGTCATGAATACTCGTAAGTTTATGATGGCGAACAATTTCCTCCATCACCTTAACACACCAAGTTGGTATGCCTGCTATTATGCCGACATTCCATTTTGGCGCTTCCTCCACCATTTTAGCTACTTTCACTTGGAAATCCTTCAACTGGGTTATATCGGGTCCGGGCAATGCAACATTTCTGGCAATTAATGCAGTGTGTTTTCTCAAGATACCACTTAAATCCCCTTCGAAATAATCTCCTATTTTGTTAAGTTTTGTTGAGCCACCTACAGTTAGCACTTGACATTTATAAAAACTTACAGGAAAATCTTCTTTGTAAAGCACATTAAATTGACCTAAGCTCGCTAATTGAAAGCTTCTGATCATTTGTTTTGAAACGGGAATTCGTTTGCTTGGTGAACCTGTTGTGCCCGATGATAAGGCAAAGTGTTTGATTCTACCTGGCCATGTGATGTCACGTTTTCCTTCTAAAATCTTTTGAAGCCAGGTTTCGTTGAATTCTTCGTACGTAGAAATTGGCACATTCTGTTGAAAATCTATAATAGAGACCCCTGTGAGCGGTTTAATTATTTTTTCAAACGAATATTCAAAGCCTAATTCAGTAAAACTAGCCTTTCTTATCAATCTTGTCAGTACACGCTTTTGGGATATTAAAGGATTGGTTCGTCGTTTTCTCCTTACAGGAATAATTGCTTTTGTTGTTTGTTGAATTATTTTACCAATGTAGATCATGACAGATATGCAAAGTAAAGATAATCAATACTTTTTACCTAATAAGAGATTCGTAATAGCTGTATAGCTCTTGTTGTGCATGAAAAGGTGGTAAATTTCGTTTTCGGTACCTAGTTTTTGAATCGGAGGATATTAAACGTGCTTTGACGCTTCCTTTCCATTGGAAATCGAAAATAAGATTAAGTTCATCTTGAATTTCTTTTGACTTTACAAAAACACCAACTTCAACGCGATTATCAAGATTACGTTCCATCAAGTCAGCCGAAGAAATGATGTATTCAGGATTCCCGGCATTTTCAAAAATAAAAAACCGAGCATGTTCTAGGTAGCGATCCACGATGCTAATAACTTCAATATTTTCACTCAATCCTTTAATGCCAGGTTTAAGGCAGCAGATTCCTCGAATGATTAATTGAATTTTCACACCTTGTTTGGAAGCGTCGTATAATTTTTCGATTATTTTCTTGTCGGTTAGGTTATTGAGTTTCATCCGAAATGCTCCGGTTTTCCCTTTTTTTACATGGGTAATTTCCCTTTCAATTAGGCTAAACAATTTTCTTCTGGAATTAAAAGGTGAGACGAGTAAATGCTTGTAAGTTCCTCGTTCTAAATTGTTTTCAATAAGTCTAAATACACGGTTCACCTCTAACGCAATTTCTCTGTTTGCCGTTAACAGTGCGACATCTGTATAAATTGTAGAGGTTCTTTCGTTAAAATTCCCAGTTCCAATGTAGCTAATAAATTGTTCTTTTTTGCCAGAAATTCTTGTTATTTGCAAGAGTTTCGAATGAACTTTCAATCCGGGAACGCCATAAATTACTCTGGCACCAAATTCTTTTAATCGATCACTCCAATAAAGATTATTCTCTTCATCAAACCGCGCTTGCAATTCCATAACAACCGTTACTTCCTTTCCATTGAATACAGCAGCGAGCAAAGCTTTCATAACGTCTGAATTTCTGGCGACTCTGTATATGTTGATTTTTATGCTCCGAACTTTTGGATCGATTGCCGCTTCCCTTAATAAGTCTACCACATGTTCAAATCGTTGGTAGGGAAAATGCAATAAGATATCCTCATTTTCAATTACGTTGATTATACTCTGAGCATTTTTAAGTTTTGGATGATCGTTCGGTGGTTGGTACTTAAATAAGAAATCGGGATTATTAAAATCCGGAAAGCGCATGAAATCCTTGAAGTTATGGTACCGACCTCCGGGAATGGTATTCAATCCAAATTTCAATTCAAGAGATTTTAGCAGAAAATCCAATAAATCTTTCGGCATTTTTGAGTCATACACAAATCGAACAGGGATTCCTTTTTTTCGCTGTTTGAGGCTTTTTTCTATTTTCTCAATAAAAGTAGTTGTTAAGTCATCGTCCAAGTCTAATTCCGCATCTCGGGTGAATTTAAACGTAAAAGCTTCTGCTTTAATAGGCTGGAAAATGGAAAAAATATCTTTGAGATGGATACGTATAATGTCGTCAATGAGGATTACGTCTTTTGTTGTTTTGTTTGGCAGAATTACAAATCTTCCAGGTTCACTCGGTATTTGAATGAGTGCATAACGTATTTTTCCCTTGCTATCTTCTATTTTGATCGCAAGATAGATGGCATAATCACGTAATTTTGGAAATTCGTTTTTCTTATCTAGGATTAGCGGAAAAATTTCATGTTTAATTTCCGATAAGAAATAAGTTTTTAAATAGGACAATTGTATGTCTGAGAGCTGTTTCTCGTTAATTACGCGCACACCATTTCGAGAAAACTCATCTACAATTTGCTCATAAGCATTTTTGAATTTTTCTTGTTGTTTTAAAACGATATCACGGATTTCTTTATATAATTCTTCAGGAGAACCATTGAAGCCATCTATTTTTTGTTTTTTGAATGTTGTTAATCTTCGCAAGTTGGCTACCCGAACTCTAAAAAACTCATCCATGTTGTTTGAATAGATTCCTAAAAAGCGCATGCGTTCCACTAATGGCACAGATTCATCCGTCGCTTCCTGCAACACGCGTTCATTGAAACCCAGCCAACTTATATCTCTATTAATGAGGTTCATTTAACAAAAATGAAAAAAAGCACGATACACGGAAAGATTTCTATGTTAAGCTTTTGTAAACTTTATAAAGAACCTAGAAACAATAACTATTTGCTTCAATTAATTTTTGAGCAATAAGTTGTCGCGCTTGTTTTGGATTATGTGCAGACGTTTTGGTAAATCGTTTCAGTCCCATGAGCATCATTCGTGCCTCATCACCATCGGCAAAGCTTAGTATAGCATCTTTTGCTGCTTTTTCAATTTTATCAGCACAATCATAAATATACGTTTTGACAATAGCTAATTCAATCGTACACTTTTCTTCACCAACAGTTTCAATTTTTTTCTTAACACGCAGCAAGGTGGATTCGGCCAAGTAAGTCATAATGGCAATGTCGGCAATGTTCATTAAGATTTCTTGTTCTTTAGAAAGGGTTTGCATGAGTTTTTGAACCGCAGATCCCGCCACCATTAACATACATTTTTTAAAGCCTTCGATTAATTTTTCTTCTTCGCTTAAAATGTTATCATCAGCACTTGTGGGTTCAGGAATGCTCATTAGTTCATTTGCAACCTTCATGGCCGGACCCATCAAGTCGAGTTCTCCTTTCAACGCTCTTCTCAAGACCATGTCAACCGTTAACATTCTATTGATTTCATTGGTGCCTTCAAATATTCTGTTGATTCGTGCATCTCGGTACGCACGTTCCACAGAAGATTCTGCGGAATATCCCATACCACCAAAAACTTGTACGGCTTCATCTACTACGTAGTCTAAAGCTTCGGATCCCGCAACCTTTAAGATAGCACATTCTGGAGCAAACTGCTCAATACCCTTTAATGTTGCTTCCGATTTGTCCATTCCCGATTCCACGAATCCAGCAATTGCATCGTCAATATTTTGGCCTGCACGATAGGTTGCAGATTCTACAGTATAAGTTTGAATGACAGATTCTGCCAATTTGTATCGGATTGCGCCATATTTTGAAATAGCTCTTCCAAATTGTTCGCGTTCATTCGCATACTTCACGGCCTCTGTAATTGTTCCTTTTGCTCCTCCCATTACCCCGGCAGCTAATTTAATTCTTCCAATATTTAAAATATTTAGGGCGATTTTAAATCCATTCTCCCTGGTAGACAACATATTTTCAGCTGGAACTTTAACATTGTTAAAGAATACTTGGCGCGTCGAGGAACCTTTGATCCCCATTTTCTTTTCTTCTGGATTTAATGAGATGCCTTCACTGTCTGCCTCAACAAGAAATGCAGTAAGGTTTTTATCGTCGTCAATTTTAGCAAACACAGTGAATAAATTAGCAAAACCACCATTTGTAATCCACATTTTTTGCCCATTTAAGATGTAATGGCTACCATCACTAGATGGTATGGCTTTAGTTTTTCCTGAATTAGCGTCGGAGCCAGATCCTGGTTCTGTCAAGCAATAGGCTGCTTTCCATTCACCACTTGCTAATTTTGTAACGTATTTCGCTTTTTGTTCAGCATTTCCATAATAGAGTAGTGGAAGCGTACCAATACCGGTATGGGCACCAAATGCGACTGAAAAAGAATATCCCGTACCAAGTCTTTCTGTAGCTAATAAGGAGGTTTTGAAATCTACACCCATGCCGCCAAGCTCCTCAGGAACAGAAAGTCCCAACATGCCCAATTCCCCTGCCTTTTCCATTATTGAAGGCATTAAGCCTTCTTCCATATTATCGATTCGATCAATGTAAGGAATCACCTCTTGCTCAATAAAGTCGTCGCACATTTGAGCGATCATCCGATGTTCTTCAGTCCACTCTTCAGGTGTAAATACCTCATTTGGCAATGTCTTTCGGATGATGAATTCTCCTCCTTTGATTGGTGTGCTCATATTTTCTGTTTTAACAAATATACAAAACTTTTATATGTTATGCATGCATAATTAAATTTCACGTAATAATAGGTTTTTCCATGATGAAGTCATTCATTAAGAAGCCATTACCTATATCAAAATCTTCCTCTTTACTAATTGAAAATCCATTATTTAAGTAGAAATTAACTGCAGGATTCTCTCTATTTACTTGAAGTGAAATTCTACTGAATGTATTTTCTTGTGCAACGTATGTCGCGTGATCTAAAAATTTTTTCCCAATTCCCGTTTTTTGATGTTCAGGCAAGATGTATATTTTTTGAAGCTTAAGAACATCGTGTTGTGGATTCAAATGTATAAATCCTACGGGAACATTTTCTTTTGTAAAAATAAAAAATGAATCTCCAGATTTATGGGCATTTTGTAAAACTTCGAGGTTGTACATCCAAGAGAGCATGTATGTAATTTGCTCTTTTGATATCATATTTTGATAGACTATTGGCCAGATTTCATATGCAAGATTTCGTACAATATCTACTTCTGAAAACTCAAGCTTTCTGATCATAATTTTATAAAGCGCTCCTGTTGTACTTTATTTTGAATAATTAAGCGAATAAAATAGGTTCCTGTTGGTAAATCACTGACGCGCAACTTACCGTCTTGAATACGTTTTTCGAAGATATTACCTTCTGTGTCGATGATCTCCGCAGTTTCTGGAAGTTCATCAACGAGGGTGAAATGTAACTCATTACTCACAGGATTAGGATAAACGTTCCAATCTAATTCAGTTGGTGTATGCTCAAGCCCAATGGTTTCTATTGCTAATTGTATTGCAGCATATGCATTAACCTTTCCAGCACCCCATTTCACACTGCCTGAATCTGGTATAATACCTGTGTAATTGTCCTGACGTGCAGTTTGCATAATGATCTCTTTCACTTGTTGGGCTGACAAATAAGGATTTGCATCCAATATCAATGCGGCAATACCAGCTACCATAGGTGAAGCCATTGACGTACCTGAAAATTTGGCAAAATGATATGTTCTACCGTTGAAGTTTACATTTCCTTGTGAAGTAAAAGCTACATCTGTGAATGAAGAAATTGATGAGACAATAGCTACTCCGGGAGCAGCAACATCTGGTTTCATTGCGCCATCAAATCTTGGCCCAATACTGGAAAATGAAGCAATTGCTCCTCCTACGAAGCTGCCACTTGTAGTTTGGTACTGAGTAGCATATGCAGCAACACTGATGACATCGTCTGAGCAAGATGGTTCACTGATTCCATTTTTGTTATCGCCAGCTGTTGTGCCTGTACCGGCAGTTGAGAATGGCATTCCCCAATTCCCAACATCATTTGTTAACTCCGTTACATTCCAAAAATGAACTGTTCCGCTAGTCGCAAGAGATTTCATCACAATTCGTAACGAACTATTTGTGTTTTTTACACGCATTCTTAGTTGTGGTCTTCCATTCAATGGGTGTGCTTCATCGGAGGAAATCTTGTAATATATCGTATCAAACCCCGCTAGAACAAAGGAGTCAATCGCATTAGGTGAATTTAACGTTCCGTATTGAGGTGATTCTGCCAAAAGTGCTCCAGAGCTATTAAGCACATAAAAACCTGTTGAAAAACTCTTTCCTTCCTCGCCCCAAGCATGAATACTTTGACCCCACATATTTGGGTTGGCGCCATATGAGTAAAAGTCAATTTTCGATTTAATGACTGAGTCTTGATTACTGAACGTTTTTTTTAGGTGAAAATTTACATTCCCATTATTTCCTCCTGAATTTGCAAATACAACTCCTGAATCGGCATAAGCTGCGATGGCTTGACTCAACATTGAATTTCCGTCAAGTGTTCCCATATGGTATAGTCCCCAACTCATATTAATAACCAGTCTTTTACCATCGGTTTGCGCTTTATTGTACATCCATTGCCATGCATCTAGAACCGATGCTTCATCGACGAGAAACGTACAGAACAAAAATTTTGCATCAAATGCAATTCCTCGATTGGGAGTTCCGGCGCCGCTTCCTCCTGCAATTCCGGCAACATGGGTGCCATGCGTAGCGTAGGAATAAATATTGGCAGTGTCTGCTCCAGCCGAGAATAATTCATCTGGGGTATCGTACTCTGCACCATAGCCAAATGGGGCAGGAGCGGGGCCACTTGTCTTATATTGATCCCAAGCAGCAACAATTCGTGTTTGCATGAGTGAAGTATCATAGAACATCGGCGAGGTATAATCAAAACCCCAGTCAGTGATTCCGATGTATACATCTTTACCGGTGTAACTTGACGGAAGTCCTATACCCAGGTGAACACTGTCGGCTCGCGTATCTATGAGTGCTTTATCTAATTGATTTCCAATTTTCGATGCGAGCTGTAACAGCTTGAAACCCGGAATTTTAAATTCATTCGTAAGGAAATTAAGGGGGATTTTGACACTCGCTATATCTCCTATTCTAGAATGAATTAAAAGGCCATTCGCGTTTAACTGATTCAAATGAGAGGAAATCGTTGAATCTGTTTTTCCAATAAAAGAGAGATATGGAGTATCGTTGATAAATTGAAGCGGGTATTTTTTTAAAAGGCCATCTGTTATACCTCCCGAACTTTTTAACTGAATTTTAAGCGAATTGATGTCGTGCCAATCATTTGCACTCAATTTTACTTGAGTAAACGAAAGGTGTGTCAGACAAATTATCCAAAAAACGCTTAAAATTTTCATAAGGAGTTCCTTCAAAGATAGGAAATTATTAAAAAATGACTTCCACAAAGTAAAGTCATTTAATACTTTTTCACATGTCTACGTTTAAATCAATACCCAATCATTACTTATTGATCAAGTATTACTTGTATTTTCGATAAAAACTCTAGTTTATGGTGCTCAACAGAATTTGGTTTGGTATGATACTTATTGCTTTTGTGATGGGTTTTTCAAAATTATTATTCTGGCAAGACACACTTGTTTTGCAGCGTATGATGGATGGATTATTCGACGCTTCAAAAAATGGTTTTGAAATCGCATTGTTTATGACAGGTACCTTGTGTTTATGGATGGGTTTTATGAAAATAGGTGAAGATGGCGGAGCAGTGCGTGTGATGTCAAGAATAGTTTCACCGTTATTTTCTCGTTTATTTCCCGAAGTACCTCGGGATCATCCAGCAGTGGGATCTATAATGATGAATTTTTCTGCAAATATGTTAGGCTTGGATAATGCTGCGACTCCATTTGGTTTAAAAGCCATGAAAGATTTACAAGATTTAAATCCTGATCCAATAAAAGCTACCAATGCGCAAATTATGTTTTTAGTATTAAATGCTTCGGGTTTAACGATAATTCCAGTAAGTATTTTGGCGGCTAGAGCAGCAAATGGTTCAACAAATGTTGCCTCTGTATTTCTACCAATTCTTATAACCACATTTTTTGCCACATTAGCTGGCCTCATTTACGTTGGAATTCGTCAGCGAATAAACTTGTTGGATAGAGTGATTTTAGCTTATTTAGGCATTTTGACAATTGCGGTTTTTTCGCTTATTTTCTTTTTGAATGCTTATCCAGAAAAAATAGATATGATATCATCTGTGGTCAGTAACTTAATTATTTTTGGTATCCTAGCCTTCTTTTTTACACTTGCACTACGTTCAAAAATAAATGTGTTTGATAGTTTTGTTAATGGAGCGAAAGGTGGTTTTGAGGTGGCATTGAATATTATTCCATATTTGATTGCTATGCTCGCTGCTATTGCCCTATTTCGTGCTTGTGGTGCTTTGAACGACTTAATGACTGCAATTAAAGAATCCTTAATATTTTTGGGGCTAATTGCAGTTGAATTTGTTGATGCCTTACCTGTTATTTTTATGAAACCATTTTCAGGTGCTGGAGCCCGTGGATTAATGATAGATATTTTTCAAGACCCTAAGTTTGGTCCAGATTCTTTCGTTGGTAAATTGGCCTCGACTTTTCAAGGCAGCACGGAGACAACATTTTATGTGCTCGCGGTTTATTTTGGTTCTGTAAAGGTTACAAATACAAGGTATGCTGCTTGGGCAGGTCTAATATGTGACCTTGTCGGTGGAATAGTTGCAATTTTAGTGGCTTATTTATTTTTCGCATGATAGAGAAATTTTTTAGAAAGAAAAAATCAGAAAATAGCGAACCTCTAAAGGTAGCTAAGCTTAAACCTATTGATTATCCCTCTTTAGTAATTTTAGCTTGGGCAAAAGCTGTTGAGGGAAATGAGGAAATTCAAACATGGTTAAAAGATAATGGATACCCTGAATTATTTTTTAGTGTTCATGCAATTTACCTCAAAGATGAACCAAGAAATTGGCTGTTAAAAAATGGATATGCTCACCTCATGGCGATGATTCATTTAGCAGAAGGTAATCAACAAGCGGGAAAGTGGTTACTTGAACATAAATTTGAAATGTTGTATCACATGGGTAAGGCTATTGACCATGAAAATGAAAGTTGGCTTTGGCTAAGGAAATATGCCACTCAAGATATTTTTATGTTAGCGAAAAGTATTCAATTCATCAAAGATCAGATTGAAGAAAATCACAACGATATGCACTCTATAAATAAGGACTTATAAAAAAAGCTGGTTTCCCAGCTTTTCCTTTATTGAATGAATCTTACTTCAACTCTTCTGTTTTCTTGCCTTCCATTGGCGTTATTATTCGAAGCCTTTGGCTTTGTCTCTCCGTGATAATCGCAGATGATTCGTTTAGTGTCTATTCCATTGGCAATTAAGAAGTCCCGTACGGCATTTACGCGATTTTTTGATAAACCTACGTTATAGGTCTCTGCACCAACAGCATCAGTGTGCCCTTGCAATTCGATTTTAATTTCTGGACGATCCACTAGGATATTAATTAGTGATTCTAATTCTCCGTAGGCGATTTTTTGCACCACCGCCTTGTCAAATTCGAATAAAATATTTTTATTTATAAGTGCCGTTTTGTCAATTTTCTTCGAGATGGTGGCCTTCTCTATGTAAATTGTATCAACCTTGGTGATTACCAGTGTATCTACTCTAATTTCAACATTTCTGACCAAATTAGTTGTGTCCTTAAAATTCTTAACTATCTCTTGCTGTTTCTTCTTATTCTTGCAAAATTTCAACCCTAAAACTACTTCATGTGAACCAGAACTGTAACTTGCAATATTCGCCATTGGACTTTCATAGGCATAACCTATGAAAAATAAATCTTGGATATTGACACCTAGTCTTGCAATCAAGCCAACTTGCGTTCGATAACCTAAACCTCCGAACAAGAAGTCTTTGTAGATCACATCTGCATTGATATCAGTCTGATATCCTGAATTAATTCCTTTGGCAAAAACTGATGGCTTAACAGTGAAATTCGAATTTAACGGTATTGCATATGAAACCAGTCCATTCATGTGTCTTCGAAGTCCATAACCATCAAGACCATTGTAACTAAAATTAGTGTAGGACTGGATAAGTTGTTTTGAGGCAACAGCTACTTCTAAATTTTTAAATTGGTATAACAATCCCAACTCACTATTAATAGTTCCTGCTGAATTTACTCCACCATTTGCGATAGGATCGTTGGGGTCAAAAACAATAGCTGAGGAAGGATCAACCCGATATTGATTATACCCAACACTGGCACCAATCCGAATTTTGTGATTAATTCCCAAATTAAGTCCGTAGGATAATGAACCAAGCCCACTAACTTGATTTACCATTCCAATTTTATCAATGAGCACTTGGCCTCCGACTCCAAAAGACTTACCTAAGCGGGTGTTGATTCCAACGTAACTTGTAAGTGGTGCACCTTCCACTTTTACCCATTGATTTAAATGAGAAAAGGTAATGTCTGTACATCCACTTGATCCAGCGTAAGCAGGATTTATGGCATATCTATTATAATTATAGACACTACTTTGAGGAGTTTGCTGTGCCATTGAAATAGCTTGAAAACCCACTATCGAAAAGAAAAGAATAGAATATTTCATAGCTAAATTATTTCTTAAATTTTAATAAATTGATAGATCCTGTGTATTCTTTGTCATTACATTTGATGACGTAGAAATAAACTCCATCCGGAAGAACCTCACCTGTATTATTTTTCTTTCCGTTCCATTCGTTGTTGTAATCATCTGAGCGGAATACAACTTCTCCCCACCGGTTGTGAATTGTAACCGGACAATTGTTTATTTTATCCGGGTCACTTACTTTCCAAACATCGTTCTGCCCGTCATCATTTGGTGTAATCATGTTACTGATTTCAAATTCACAATCTACTGCTGAAAGTTCCAAAATGAGAACAGAATCACAACCTGCAGCGGTTTGAATCGTATCGTAGAAGATTCCACTTTGCGTGTATGTATTTCCACCAAACGTATAACTTTCTCCAATGCATATTTCCGCCGTTTCGTAACTTGAATTCGGTTCGGTAACGAATAGCGATAGAACTACTACGGAATCACAGCCTTCCGAAGTAGCAAGGGTAGTGTTGTACACGCCAGATTGAGTTAAATTAGTTCCATTGAAATCGTATGTTGCGCCTGAGCATATGGTTGCATCAATATTGGTGGTAATAGTTGGCAACATAAAGATAATCGATGTTACTATCGAATCACAACCAGTTACAGCTTGTAATGTATCAACGTAGACACCTTGGCCACTATATGTGCTTGTACCCACTGTTAAGGTGCCACCTGGGCACAAACTATGCTCTTTGGTCACATGTTCAACAGGATTTATGCTCAAGTTAGTAATTACAGTGCTGTCGCAACCTTGCGCTGTAATAAATACATCCGTATAGATTCCGGAAGAAGTTTGAAAAGAACCTCCAAGTAATATTGATTCACCGTCACAAATAGCCAGATTTACATTTGTACTTGTTGGCGTACATGGATTGTTACAATTTGTTGCATCAAAGGTAAAGGTTTGAGGGCACGCACCATCGTTAATTTGCACTGTATAGATACCTGCTTCAGAACCTGTATAAGAAGTACTGACGCCAGGTGATAAGGTTCCATTTGCGACAACTGCACCTGAAGGACTTGTTATTGAATATGCATATGGATTTGAATAATAACCATTCAGTCCTCCCGTAGCAGAAAACGTTGCAGTACAAGAAGCATTGTCATAATTAAATAAAGCATTTAATTGTTGTAAGAAAACGATTGGTAATCCTTCTGAAACTGTGGAAGTCCCGCAAGAAAAATCACCCCAATCTGCAGTGATGTCACCTGCAGGTGAAATGTAATACAATGTATTAAATAAAGGATTTCCAAATGAACCACTTCCATCACCATTGTTTGTAAATGTTCCATTTAAACCGATTAGGGAATCGATATAGGCATTGTTAAATCCTGTGTTCGCAATTGGATCAGGTATATTTTGTACTTGGTGAATTACGTATCCTGGTGTCAAGCAATTCGGAAGACTTTGGGTAGACTCACCAATTCCATTTACAGCAATACCCGGGGTGAAAATATCACCAAAGCAAACAAAGGCTGTATCTTGTTGGGCATTTGTCAAACTATCACCATTTGCCAATTCCACATAAATATCACCCGCGTCACTGTCTGCTTCTTGGATGTACTCAATGATGTATTGTCCTTCATCTCCCGGTGATCCTCCGTCAATTTGAATGGCATATAGCTTACCAGGTTCTAAACAACATGCTGATGTTTGAGCACCGGTAAAACCTGCTGTACCTGATATGATTGGTGCAACAATAGGTGTATTTCGTGTACCATCTTCAGTGAAAGTCGCTGGCCCTAGACCGCCATAACAGTCCGTTCCATTCAATAATTCAAAAACATTGTATCTAAGAACGTCCATTCCAATATATGCTCGAATACTCATCTCTACAGCACCAGAAGGTGGAGCCGTAAAGTAATGCCATACTGTTTGATTCGCAACATTTGCAGGAGTTGGATCAGCGTTGGGTTCACCTGCCAAATATTCCTGACAAGCGAAAACGTTCGATCCTGCTACCGCTTGGAATGTTGGATTCGTGCCTGCAAGAATTACCGGCACTTCATAAAGTGGGTTTTGTAGGGTTAAACACAGAATGTCGTTTCCGGGTGAATTTAACGTTGGGTCTGAAATACTCGGATCAAATAACCAAGATTTAATAGATTGAGTACTTAAAGGTGTTAAGTTGTCAGAAGGATCAACCATTCCATAATAACGATAACCTGGTTCCAAGCAACGTTGATTAATTAGTGCGCTTGGGTCACCACCTAAGAAACTATTTGTACCTCCCTCATCTTGATTTAAGAATTCTAAATTCGCACAGGAATAATCAGAAGGTATTCCTGGTGAAAATCTTTTATCGTAACCAAATAGCGCGTTGTTTTCACCATATAGCGCATCTTGATAATCAGATTCGAAGGTGATTCTACCGCTGTTTGGCGCTATGAAGTTCAACCAAACAGATTCATTAACAACGGGATTGTTAGCGGCCACATGATCGTAGTCATAGGCGTGGTAATTTTCTGGATTGTTATCTGTGTGTGGAGCACCCGTTTCAGCATAATCATTACCACCATCATAAGCACAACCGAAATCTAAGGTTACAGAAGCAGCGCCACTACTCGTGCTGATAGCAGTAGTACCAATTGTAGCTGCAGGGCTCAAACAAGGTATATCTTCTGGATCTGCCCCAGAACCAGTTCCTCCACTGTTTACGCGAACTTCAACTATCCCTGCTTGATCGTCGTCACCAGTTAATTGAACATAATACGTCTCTCCGGCAATTAATTTTTGATAACTAATAAGTGGAAATGGATCACAGGCATTAAGCGCTAACTCAGCTTCCGGGTCTACACCTAAAAAATCAGTTCCATCTGAAAATTCAATGTGAGATAAGTATTCAAATTTATCTTTAATTACAGCACTAGTTAGCGGTTGCAAACCGGCCGTACATGCACCTCCGTCAGCAGCATGATATATTTGAAAATAAGTACCAATCTCTGTTGCTCCTAAATCGGTAGTGATGGTAACTTCTCCTGTTGCAGGTGCTACAAACTTAAACCATGCAGAGGATTGGTTGGCATCTACATCGCCTGCACGTGGTTCGTTTGCTTCGAGCGTATTACTTTGGCATAGAGCAATGTTGTAGGAGGTATTCAAATTTACAGCTTGTGCATCGCAAATGTTATCTGGAAGAATTATTACAGTTGGTGCAAAATCTATTCGTTGAACACTTAAGTTTATGGTATAAGTCTGTGCACACCCTGCTGCACCGGTAGCAGAGAAACTATAATTCGCCGTTCCTGCGGTCGCTGGGACAGCCATAGTAACATTTTGCAAATTGGTTTCTCCGTCAGTTGACCCTAATATAGCATAGTTTGTAGCATCATCGTTTTCATATGCTTCCCATGCCAAGTTAATTACTGTTGGAACATCAGCAGGACAAATATATTGTCTGTCGAAAAAGAGACCGTTTGTCGGTACAAAGGAGGCATTCGGCGATGTAATAGTGTATGGACCATTATTACCATTTACATAAGTATAATTAAAATCATACACGCCAAATAAAGCCGGATTGTTGTTAGAATATCCTAGCGTATTATCCGTTGCGGTATATTCCCACACAAAATCACTTGGACCAGTAACATCTAGGAATGCATTATCACAATCTACATTTCCTCCTGTTTGAACAGATGTTATAGTTACACGAATTATGGATTGACTGAATCCTTTTTGAAACAGAAAAAAAGTCGCTAGAAGAGTGATTGTAAAGTAGAGTTTTCTCATATTCAATCTATTAGTTTAAAATAAAAATCCCGAATTTCTCGGGATTTAAATATACACTATTTTCTAAACGAATGTTAAAAATGTTGATAACTCATCTTACGATTGTTAATTACAAAAGCATCGCAACGGGGTTTTCCATGTATTGTTTGAAGGTCTGTAAAAATGCCGCACCAGAAGCTCCATCCACTACTCTGTGATCGCACGAAAGTGTAACTTTCATAATATTTCCAGGAACCACGTGACCATTTTTAACAATTGGAACTTCTTTGATTCCCCCTACAGCCAAAATACAGCTATCAGGTGGGTTTACAATTGCCGTAAATGCTTCGATACCAAACATACCGAGGTTTGAAATTGTGAATGTATTCCCTTCCCAATCGGAAGGTTGAAGTTTCTTATCTTTTGCTCTCTGCGCATAATCTCTTACTTCAGAAGAAATTTGAGTTAGTCCTTTGGTATCTGCAAAACGAATAACGGGAACAAGTAAGCCTTCGTCTACAGCAACGGCAACACCAATATGCACATGCTGATTTCTTCGGATTACGTCTCCTAGCCACGCACTGTTAACTGCTGGGTGTTGTTTTAACGCATGAGCTACAGATTTAATAACCATGTCATTAAATGAAACTTTTATTCCCTCCATTGCATTCAAAGACTTTCTTGCGGAAATTGCATTGTCCATGTTAATGTCCAAGGTCAGGTAAAAATGTGGTGCTGTAAATTTACTTTCTGATAGGCGTCGCGCAATCGTTTTTCGCATTTGAGAAATTGGCTCATCAGTGAACGATTCTTGTCCTAACGGAACTGAGTTTACTTTTCTTTCTGCTGGAGCGTATGGCGTATAATGATCTACATCTCTTTTCGTAATTCTACCTCCATCTCCAGTTCCTGAAACGAATCCAATATCTATTCCTTTCTCTTCTGCTAATTTTTTTGCTAATGGTGAGGCAAAAATACGCCCATTAGAAGAGGAGGCTGTTTGTGTAACTACTGGAGCAGTTTTTTCAATTACCGGTGTAGGTGTTGGTGCCGCAGGACTAGGTTGAGCTGACGGTTTTTCAGCTTCCTTAGCTGCTTCAACTGGTGCCGGAGCAGATGAGAGGAGGGAAGTTACATCTTCGCCTGCTTGACCTATGATTGCAAGAACTGTATTGACTGGTGCAGATTTTCCAACCTCAACACCAATGTGTAATAAAACACCATCGAAGAAAGATTCGAATTCCATGGTGGCTTTGTCTGTTTCAATTTCAGCCAACACTTCACCTGATTTAACAGCGTCACCAACTTTTTTATTCCATGCTGCAACAACACCTTCTGTCATGGTGTCGCTCAATTTGGGCATGTATACGATTTCTGCCATATCTTTTTATGCTAAATATTCTTTAATGTAAGGGTAATCTTGTTGCGTGTAAACGTCTTCGTAAATCTCATGAGCCTCTGGGTAAGGAGAATTTTCTGCAAACTCTACCGATTCGTCAACTTCTTTTTTCACCCAAGCATCAATTTCCTCAACTTCCTTTTTAGATAACCACTTGTTTTTAGTAATGACTTCCAAACAATGTTCTATTGGGTCTTTCTCCATCCACTGATTAACTTCCTCTTTGGATCTATATTTCTGAGGATCCGACATGGAGTGACCTTTGTAACGATAGGTTCGAATGTCGAGTAGGGTAGGACCGTCTCCTCTTCTTGCTCGATTTGCCGCCTCTTCTATGGCATTGTGCACATCTTCCGGACTCATTCCATTGACAATTTTTGAAGGCATTTCATACGAAAGTCCAATTTTAGACAAGTCAGTAACATTGGTCGTGCGCTCAACGGAGGTTCCCATTGCGTAATTATTGTTTTCAATAATAAATATCACCGGAATTTTCCACAGCATGGCCATATTGAAGGTTTCGTGCAACGCTCCTTGTCTAACAGCGCCATCTCCCATAGATACAAAAGCAACATTATCAGTTCCGTTATACATTTCTGCAAAGGCTACACCTGCACCCATAGGAATTTGAGCACCAACAATTCCGTGTCCACCCATGAAGTTTTTGGATTTGTCGAAAAAGTGCATGGAACCTCCCTTACCTTTGGAGCAACCTGTGGATCGACCGAAAAGTTCTGCCATTAATATGCGGGGATCAGTACCTAAAGCAATCGGATGTGCGTGATCGCGGTATGCCGTCATGTGCTTATCTGTGGGACGACATGCGCTTGCTGTACCAACCGCAATGGCTTCCTGGCCAATGTATAAATGACAAAATCCACCGAATTTCTGTTGAATGTATAATTGACCGGTTTTTTCCTCAAACTTGCGGATAAGGAGCATATCACGATACCACTTTACGTATGTTTCTTTTCCGAATTTAGCCGTTTTATCAACGGTTTTAATCGTTTTTTTATCATTCGTTTTAGCTTCTTTTGTCGCCATTTTTAATTTTTAGATTACAAATATAAAAGGAAATTACGAAAATACTTAATGTCAAAAATACACTTTCTATTCAAACGTTATTTTTAAAATTGAATTTAATGCAGAGAGATCAATAGAAACCGTTGCCATTCCCATAGAATATGGACCTATTTCATATGGATTGTAGTCAAAATTTAAGCTTTTCTTTTCTGCATCGAAATAAAAATTATTATTTGCTTCAATATTATTTTCAAACAATCCAAATTCATCCAATCGTTGTCCTCTAGGAACTTTGTAGGACATTCTAAAATACTTTTCTACCAATTTATTTAACTCTCTCACATTCGAAACAATATCAGAAATAGTCAGTTGTTTTCCGGTCGTTCTGTCCACAACATAATGTGTGGTACCATAATTACCGTGAGCTCCGCCAGTATAGTCTGCATAAGAGCAAGTTAACTGTACAATCGATTGTAGTGTCGTATCAATTGTAAAAGTTTGAGAAAGGTTCCATGGCATTGGAGAAAATGTTTCCCCTTCTGTCTCATCCAGTAGATCATAATAATCCTTTGAAAACTTATCTAACGCTTGTTGAAAATCTCTCTTGTCTAAAGTTGATTTCGCATTTTTTCTGTTTCCTTCAAAGTTGGTGTATAAATTTGAGTGAATTAGTTCGTTCACTGTTTTTTTATATTCCTTGGTTAATTTATCCTTGCTGTAAAACATATATGTAATAGACGACTCCTCGGATCCGTCTTCACCTTTTAAAAAGATTTTTATTATGCCTTTCTCAATTCCTTCAGGTTCTAAGGTAACCCTTGGACTAGAATTTTCCGAAGTAGTTTTTGATGTTTGGTTGTTTTCGCCTGTAGCCGAGTCATCAGTTGAGTTACATGCAACTAAAAGTAGAGAATAAAGAATAATTACTGAGGCATTAAATTTCATGTTCTATTTTTTTTGAACGATATAATAAATAAATTCCAGCTATGATAAGTGGTAAACTCAACCATTGCCCGGTATTTAATCCAGTAGAAGAAGCTATTGAGTCGTCATTCACCGTTTGACCTAATTTAACGAATTCTACAAGAAAACGTGCTCCGAAAATGAAAATCAGGAAAAAACCAAAAACAACTCCAGGTTGCTTCCATTTTTCTAATTTCCAATACATGTAAATCAGTGTGATGAATGACAACATATATAAAATCGCTTCATACAGCTGGGCAGGATGTCTAGGAGTCGGGTCAAAATTTCCAATCTCTTCGTTGTAATAAAATTGAAAACTAAAAGCCCAAGGAACGTCGGTTGGATCCCCGACTATTTCGTGATTTACTAAATTCCCAAGTCGAATAAAGCATCCAGCTATGGCTATGGCTGGAGCAATCCGATCTAAAATCCACAAATAAGGTTTGTTTACCACTTTTCGAGAATAATACCAAAGCGCAATGAGAATAGCTACAGCAGCACCGTGGCTGGCGAGCCCTCCTTCCCAGACTTTGATGATTTCACCAGGATTGCTAAAATAACCATCCGGACCCCAATATGGGCCATAGAAAAATACATGCCCAAGTCGTGCTCCGATAATCGTGGAAAGTACCATGTACAACACTAATTTATCCATTGATTTTTCTGGAATACCCTCTTTTTTGAACATCGCATTGACGACGAAGTATCCACAGGTCAGACCTCCAACAAATAATAAACCGTATAAATTGGGTGTTTTAAGCCCTTCGATTAATTGAGAATCAATTGTCCAATTTATGACTAACCACACCTTCCTCTAGTTTTAATTGTTCAATCAAAGGTAAAGGTTTTTCGTTATTAGATTTAAATTTTAGTTTTTCCGACCTTCCTTTTTTGAAGATTTTATTACTGTTGTTCAGTCCTTTTCTTTGATCTTTTTGAACATCCTCTGGCAAATGAATCATCTCTAGGCATTCGTCTGAGCAACAATTCTCCATTTTTTCTTTGCAGGCATTGCATTGTATGAACAGTAAATGACAAGCGTCGTTTGAACAATTGGTATGCACATCCGCAGGATTTCCGCATTGATGACAAACCGAGATGATATCCTCCGTAATTCGTTCACCTCTCCGTTCATCGAAAACAAAATTTTTCCCTATAAACTTGTTTTCAAGTCCTTTTTCCTTGCAGTCATTGGCATACTTAATAATACCGCCTTCTAATTGATGTACATTTTTAAAGCCTTTATGTTTAAACCAAGCAGAAGCCTTTTCACATCGAATTCCTCCAGTGCAATACATCACAATATTCTTGTCTTCTTTTCCTTTTAAATAATTCTCTTCAATGTAAGGAAGTGATTCGCGGAAGGTATCAACATCTGGTAAGATGGCACCTTTAAAATGACCAACTTCAGATTCATAATGATTTCTAAAGTCAATTAATAGGGTATCTTCGGCATCGGTAAGCTTATTGAATTCTTCTGCATTTAAGTGAATTCCTTTGTTCGTTACATCGAAGGATTCATCGTTCAATCCATCCGCTAGAATTTTATCTCGAACCTTGATTTTCAACTTTAAAAATGGAAATTCAGCTTCACTTTCGTCAACTGCAAAATTTAAACGAATGTCATTCAAAAAATCAATTTCATACAGTTCCTCTCGGAATTGAGCGAGATTTTTAGTTGGTACAGCAATTTGAGCATTGATTCCTTCAGTAGCCACGTAAGTTCTACCGACTACATCTAATTTTGACCACATCAAGAACAGGTGATCTCTAAATAACCGAGGATTGACAATCTTTGCGTATTGATAAAAGGAAATAGTTACAAACTTGTGACCTACCTCGCGCAATTGATGCTCTAATTCCTCCTTATTTAACGTATTCCACAGGTGCATACTATGTTTGTTTAAATAAATTGGATGGCAAAGTTATAATTTATTTATTGTTTTTTATAATTAACAATAACGTTAATTTAGTCTAAAGCTATAATGCTTATATTCGTTGCTATGAAGCGAATTCAAGATCAATTAAAAGTAAAAACGGAGGCTACGCGAAAGATAACTCAACAAAATCGAAAGCACTTCGCGTTGAACCGTGCATCCGCTGGTTTTACAACTGAATTGAAGGAAATAACCTTTACCTTGCTTAGTGATGCGTCGGAAGGAGCACACCTTGTAGATGTCGATGGTAACCAATACATCGATTTAACCATGGGATTTGGATCTATTTTGTTTGGTCACAATTATGCGCCAATCAGAGAAGCAATAGAGCGTCAGCTGAAGAAACATTGGTCTGTTGGACCCATGACTCCTTTAGCGGGTGAATTAGCAACAAAAATTCATGAGGTGACAGGTGTTGAACGTGTCGCTTTTTTCAATTCAGGAACGGAAGCTGTCATGGTGGCGCTTCGATTGGCTAAGGCCGTTACCAAGAAAAACAAAATTGTCTTTTTTAAAGGAGCGTACCACGGTACATTTGACACCTTACTTTCGCTGAAGAATCATCCTGAAACCCAATTGGCGCAGGAAATAGTTCCCGGAGTAACACAATCCATTTTAAATGAGTCCTATTTACTCGAATATGGACATGAAAATGCCTTGTCTTTTGTGGAGCAACATGCAGATGAAATAGCAGCCGTACTTGTAGAACCTGTTCAAAGTAGAAATCCATCTCTACAACCACGCGATTTTTTACATGAGTTAAGAAACATCACTTCGCGTCTAAATATCGCTTTGATTTTTGATGAGGTTATCAGTGGTTTTCGAATTGGGGTTGGAGGCGCACAAGCCTTTTTTGATGTGAAAGCAGATTTAGTAACCTATGGGAAGGTAATCGGTGGAGGCTTGCCAATTGGCATAGTTGCAGGGAAATCTGACTATTTAGATGCAACAGATGGTGGCTTTTGGGAATATGGAGACGCATCGATTCCAAAGGTGAAACCTACCTTCGTTGCGGGAACATTTTGTCACCATCCTTTGGCCATGGCGGCATCCTTGAAGGTGTTAAAATTACTTACTGCCGATAATGAGAAAGTATTGAAAACGTTGAACGAAAGAACGGAAAAGTTCTGTCAGGAGCTAAATGCTTTTTTTGAAAAAGAACAATTTCCAATTACAGTTTCACATTTTGCCAGTTTATTTAGATTTACGACACCAGGTAAATTGAGTTTATTGTACAACTACCTACTCAATAACGGAGTTTATGTGTGGGAAGGAAGAAACTGTTTTCTTTCACCCAGTCATAATGAAGAGGTATTGGCGCAGTTGTTTCAAAAAATTAAACATAGTGCTTTCGAAATGGAAGAGGATGGAATTTTAAAAAGAAAAGTTAATAAATGAACAAAGAAATATTATTGACCGAGGATGAATTTGTAGTGGCAAAGTACGACGGTATTCCACAGCATGTCGTGCAATTTTGGGAGAGAATCGCTTGGGGTAACGAAGGGGCAGTTTATCAAAATATGAAAGTTTCGTCGCATATTCCGCTCATTGTGAATCCCACGCTTTTCGCAATTGAAAGGGATGAGCGCATACTCGGAACAGGTGTATTTAGTAATATGGAAATCACCTCAGGTAGTACGGCGTATAATTGTCAGTATGTTCGTTATTTTGCCATGGATCCTGAAACTAGAGGTCAAGGCATTATGAAGCGATTTTCGTTGAGGGGAATGCTGTTGGTTAGGGGTAGAGAATCGCGAAAAACTGTTTATTTTGCTTTAGTTGAACGGGGAAATAAAGCGTCGTTTAAGGCTGTACAAAATACCGGATATACACATGTTGGCACCATAAAAACCTTTGGCTTTAGTCGGTTTTTTCCTAAAGGGAAAGTCAATTTTTCTCGTTTAACGGAAGAAACAGATAAGGAACAAATGTTGACAAAGTTGAAAGAATTCTATGGCAACCATTCGTTAGTGCAGTTTAATCCAGTTTTTCTTGACAATCAATACGTTGTGGTAAAGAATGAACTTGGAGACATATTGGCAGGTTGTCAATACCATCGTTGTCATTGGAAAGTGAATCGATTACCCGGTAAATCTGGAAAGTTACTCTTGAAATTATTACCTAAGATACCTTTGTTAAATAAAATTTTCAATCCTAACAAATTTGAATTTCTTGCATTTGAAGCCATTTATTTTCAGTCAGGAAAAGAACAGTTGCTCCAGCAGTTATTTGAAAGTATTCTTCACGAAGAAAAATTAAACGCTGCTATGTTTTGGTTGGATGAAAAGGATCCGATGGTAGAGATCATCGGGCGTAAATTTTCTTTGGGATTGATTCATAGTTTTCTTAAGAGAAATGATGTTTGCATGATGCAAGATTACCACGGTTTAAGTGACCAGGAAATTCAAGAATTTATCGCTCGTTCATTTTATGCCTCTGCTTTTGATTATGCCTAAATAGGAAAAATATGCGTCAAGCAGTGATTCCAATAGCATGGGCTGAGATGACAGCAAGGGGGCAAGAAAAAATGTGGCTTCTTTTAAAACGCATAGGAATTCTTAAGAATGTGAATTTCATGACGGGGCATGCAGCCATGATGGTCGTTACGGAGCAGCAGTATTTATATTTCGACTTTGGAAGGTACCTTACGCAAAATGGTTTCGGAAGAGCGCGAGGTGCGAATACAGACCCAAAACTTGAAATAAAAACGAAGCCCGAATGGTCAGATGACAATCGCTTGTTGAATTTACACGACCTATGTGTTGAATTAGAGGAATTGTCTGATGCTACGCATGGTCTTGGACCAATTTCGCTATCCGTGCTCTATGAAATCGATAGTAAGAAAGTGTTGAATTTTATTCAGTTAACCCAGAAGATTGGGGAAATTGTTTATGGTGCCATGTCACTTCGTAAATTCAATTGTGCTCGTTTTATAACTAAGGCAATTTTGGCTGGGCATCCTCCAAAAAAGATTAAAAGATTATTGCGTTATCCTTTGCTTGGGTCAACTACGCCGCTTTATAATGTGGTTGCTTGTGGTGAGGGGAACAATTACACTGAATTTCAAGCAGGAAAATTAATTCGCGTAAGCATGTCGTCTGTTGGTTCCTTGCTCGACTTAGCTAAAAAGTGCAGTTATTCTTTCCGATCTTCAAAAGCGAAGGAATTACCATTTGACGAACGTGTTGGGTTTTTACAACTTGGTGAAGACCAAGAAGCAATTTTTACGAATACCACTTATTTGGGAGGAATAGGTGAGGGAGCATTTCACCGCTTAGAGGAACATCAAAAAGGAGTGTTAATGAAAAAATACGACTTAAACGGTAATCTTGAATTTGAGCAATGTTATTCATTGCCGAAACATCTTTCTAGCCTTAAAATAAACGAGTTAACCTTATTGCACGATTCTCATTTTTCTTGGATAACCGTTCGTCATTCTTCGGGCTGGACCGGAAGACTCATGGCTTGTTAAAAGTATTTTTGGTAACGGTTTGCGGCTTGGGGAACGGCCCGACTCGTTAAACAAACCGTTGTTCCGAAGTTAAACTTATTTTCTATCAAATTTTCCATAGTTTCGAAGCAAGATTGGAGGGTTGGCGATAGACAGCTGTTATGGGTAAATTATTCAAAACATTCTCCATTTGGTATGCAAAATAAATCAGGAAGTGATAAATATCGTTTATTTATTTTCCCAAAGGTTAATCCGTTATGGTTTATCGCTGTTGGTAATTCATCTGACATATTAAAAGTATAGATTCTAACTGTTTTTCCATCTTCATCTATAAATATTAATCTACTATGCCCGTGTCTTTCAATCGCGGCTTGAACAGAATAATATTGAGAAAGAACATTGTAAGTGACAGACTTTGAATGAAAACTTCCTTCTTTCATTTCAAGTTGCCCTAAATAAATTGTTTCAAAAATGGTAGAATCTTGATCAATTTCTATTTGTTTTTCACCTACCAAATCATCATTTATATATTTTTTAAATTCAAAGTCTTCTTGGCAAAAAGAATATGGTGAAACAGCGATAAACAATATTAAAATAAACAATTTCATATTACAACTTTTATTATGGATGTTTGGATTCAGTAATTTCCACATTGTGCATCATTACCCATAACGGTTTGCGTGTAGGCGCATACCTAGATGGTTGTGCATACACGCTGTTATGGGAATGGGTTATTTTAGTTTCTTAATTGCATTGCTTTCTAGTAAAGATTTCATTTGTGTAATGGCGATTTTGTTGAGTTGAATCAAACGATCATTTTGGGTTAAACCTTGTGTAATTAATAATGCGTTGATACTTTCCAAATTACTCAAAACAACCAGTTGTTCCAAAGTCGCATGGTCTCTGATATTTCCTTTATTGTCTCGGTTATCTACGTGCCATTCTTTAGCTGTAATTCCAAATAGTGCTACATTCAATAAATCAGCCTCATTGGCATATACAAAACTAACCTGTTGTTTAGTTATTTCTTTCGGGATTAGATTTTCTTTAATTGCATCCGTATGAATGTGGTAATTTACTTTTGCTAAAGTGCGCTGTAAATTCCATTCTAATTTTAATCTGCTGTTTTCATCCTCTTTTAAGCGTTGGAATTCTTTAATCAAATAGATTTTGAATTGTGGACTAATCCACATTCCGAATTCAAATGCAATGTCTGGATGTGCATATGTTCCACCATATCTTCCGGTCGTTGCTTTTAATCCAATCGCATTTGTCTTTTCAGCCCATTCTTTAACGCTTAATTTATAGCTATTGAGACCTGCTTGACTTTTAATTATGGCGAATTCGCCATAATTAAAATCTGGGTTATAAACGGATTCCCAAATTCCAAGATACTCAACCGTATTTCTGTTGCGCAACCAATCGGAGATAAAAAAATCACCGTCTTTTGCTTTCAGCATATCGGTTAATGAAATAAACTCTGAATCGTTTTCAAAAAGAATTGAAATTTCCTTGCCCTCTACGTGTATTTTCTTGTTTTTTGCCATTAATCAAATTTACGGAAAATCTATGTAAAAAGGCGTGTGCCTTGCCACGCCTTGAAACCATCAACGCAAAGAAATCATTTAAAAAGGCTGTTGGTATTGCGATGTTTTCTAATGTTATCAGACTTATTCTTTTATTACTTTGAATGATTGCTTCATGTTTTCTCCCACGCTGAACATATAGATCCCGGAGGTTAAATGTCCAAGCTCAATCGTTGTATTCTCAGAGCTGATTTTTCCGGTTTGAACAATTCGCCCTTTGTTATCAAAAATTGAATAAATACTCCCAATAAGTTTTGAATCTGTTTTCACATTGATAATGTTTTGTGTAGGGTTTGGAAATACAGAGAATAAATTATCTCTTAAGGCTTCATTTATTCCTACATTAGTATTCACGGTTAAAACTGCAACATTTGAAGTATCAGTGCAAGATCCAGAAGTAACAATACAACGAAAGGGTTGATTGTTATTACTCATCGTTACATTTGAAACAGTAAAAGTATTGGTTGTCGTTCCATTGTATTGACCAACACTATTCAAATTTTGATAACCTACACCAAGGTCGGTTTGCCATTGGTAAGTTGCATTTGGATCTGATGAACTAATCACAAATTGTGCGTTGTTATTAATATTGACGGTTTGATTGGTTGGTTGGCTATTTACTGTAAGTTGACAGCCATTATATAAATTTGAAATTTCTTGTTGCGTTAGTGCCCGGTTCCAAATACCGATATCGTCGAGTTTGCCGTCCCAAGACCAATTATTTACTGCAAAAGGCTGGTGTGCACCTAAATATAAATTATATGTAGTATTAGGGGTAACCGTTCCTACCTGCGTATTCGAAGCAAAAAGAGTTCCGTTCAAGTAAATCGATTTGCCAAGTGTTGTGCTATATACAGCGACTGCATGTAGCCATTGATTTGATTGTATTGAGTTAGAAAACAAGAATGGAGCATTATCAGCTTCGAATCTAAGTTTATCCAATGGTGGCTGAGAAAATGGGGAATTAGTTATAAAATCATAGAGTCCAGATTTACTTACTATTCCATGATCTGTGTTGAAATTATTTGCATAAATCCAAGCTGAAATAGTAAGGTCACCATTTAAATTCACAGTGCTTGAGTTACCACAATCAATATAGTCAGAATTTCCATCAAAACTATATGCCGTGTTTGCAACTCCATTTCTATCAGTAGTCAGGGCAGCCCCATTCACTGTACCATTATTCCCATTCCCACTCTCATCGTTTGCATTGCCATTAAACGACCACCAACCAACAAGACCATTTGTTGGTACATAAGAAGGCACGCTTTGCGCCATTGTTGCAGCAGTCAATCCTAGGGTTGCTACTGCGGTCAGAAGTAAACTTTTCTTTTTCATTTTTTTTGAAGTTTGTTTTGTTCTACTCTGCCCCGCAGTAGAGTTATTATAAAAAATCAGCGTGGGACAGTTACCAATTCGTAGCCGAGGAACGACCAAGTCCCACACAACAGAAAAGATAAAGCCCACGCCTTACGTGAGCGTTCATCAAATCCTTGTTGTGCTTTTAATTTTGGTCGTTTTCGGCTACAAGAATGCTAAACGCAATATTTTATATCAGCCTTTTAGGCTGTGTTTTTTCTATTTCATTCGTTTCGTTTTTTTGTTGGTTCAAAATTACTGTTTTCTGTTAATGTTTTATCGTCTGCTCAAATAGCCTTTCCCATAATTAGCGTATAAGCCCAACTAATATACGCATATACAACATAGGTTGGAATGATAAGCGCAATAAAGATATGTATTCAGTAAAGTAATGACAAATGGAAATGAAACGTCTTTACGGATTTTGGTTGTGTAGGCTAAACAGCTACATTGTGTTCGCGTAAGGCGTCGTTCAACGAGGTTTTAAGATCGGTCGAAGCTTTGCGTTTACCGATGATTAAGGCACAAGGCACTTGGAAATCACCTGCAGGAAAAGTCTTGGTGTAGGAGCCTGGAATCACCACGCTTCTTTCTGGTACATACCCGCGTATTTCTTGCGGTGAAGAACCTGTTACATCTATGATTTTGGTAGATTTCGTTAGAACTACATTGGCACCGAGAACTGCTTCCTTTCCTACTCGAACTCCTTCAACAACAATGCAACGTGAACCTATAAAAGCATCATTCTCAATAATAACCGGCGCAGCTTGTAAGGGCTCCAATACGCCACCAATTCCCACGCCACCGCTTAAGTGTACGTTTTTTCCTATTTGAGCACAACTTCCCACGGTTGCCCAAGTATCTACCATGGTTCCAGAATCTACATAGGCGCCAATGTTAACATAGGAGGGCATCAAGATGACACCTGAAGCCACATAGGATCCATAACGTGCTATGGCATGCGGAACAACACGTACGCCCAATTCTTTGTAATTTCGTTTCAAGGCCATTTTATCGTGAAACTCAAATGGACCTACCTCAATTGTTTCCATTTGACGAATTGGGAAATACATCACAACTGCTTTTTTAACCCACTCATTCACTTGCCATTCACCATTTTCGAGGGGTTCAGCAACACGTAATCTGCCTTTGTCAATTTCTTCAATTACCTCTTCAATTGCTTTTACGGTGTTAGGATTTTGTAGCAAGGCTCGGTTTTCCCAAGCTTCCTCTATAAGTGCTTTCATGAATGTTGATTTTTTGTCAATGAAACGATGGTATTTTCCTCTTTTGGAACAAATAATAGAAAAATAAACCCAAGAATAAAGAATAAAGCCACAGAAAAGACAGAGTAACGGATGTCTTGGAAGATGAGTTCGGTTAAACCAAAAAAGGCCGTTCCTAGAATCATTCCGATTTTTTCCGTTGCGTCATAGAATGAAAAATAACTGGCATGATCGGTGGTTTCAGGTAAGTATTTCGAATAGGTTGACCGAGCAACAGCTTGAACTCCTCCCATTACCAATCCAACAAATGCAGCCAAAATGTAGAATTCAACAGGTTGTGTAATAATATAGGCAAAAACACAAATTATTATCCAAATCACAACATTGAGAATAATCACGTTGATGTTTCCCATTTTTTTTGCGAGCATTGCCGATAATTTAGCGCCAACAGCACCCAATAATTGAATCAATAAGATGGCTATAATCAGCCCTGTTTTTGCGCCTTTATCTGGCCATTCAATTTCTTTGCTAGCAAAGACTGTGGCCATCAACATGACGGTTTGAACGCCTGTGTTGAAGAAGAAAAAAGCATACAAGAACTTTTTGAGCCTTCGGGTTTGAACAAATTCTTTAAATACCAATTTGAGTTCACGAAATCCTTTCCAAATGTAATCTTTCTCCGGTTTTTTATCGTAAACATTATTCGGAAGAACGCGGTAGGTCATCTGCGCAAAACCAATCCACCAAACGGCTACGAGTAAAAAACTAACTTTCGTCAAACTTGCATCAACACCCATAATGAGTGCCAAGCAAATGATAAGTAAAACCATACTTCCCAAATATCCCATAATGTATCCTTGGGCAGAGATGCGATCTTGGTCTTTTGTTTCTGCAATCTCAGGTAAAAAGGCATTGTAGAAAACAAGGCTGTTCCAAAAACCGATGGTTCCTAAGAAAATGGATAGCATACCTAATTCCACTTGCGCAGGATTGAAGAAGTACAGCGAAGCGCACGATAGCGAGCCCAAATAACAGAAGAATTTCAAAAATTTCTTTTTACTGCCTGTGTAGTCTGCAATTCCAGATAGCATGGGAGAAAGAAAACTTACGCAAATAAACCCTAATGACAATACCAAAGAGTAAATCACACTCGGTGAAACTTGGTATCCGAAAAAATCTACAGTCACACTTCCCGGATCCACATTATCTGGATCTAATCCGTTTTCTTTTGCATATAAATTACGGGTGCTTGTTTCGTAAAATAATGGGAAAATAGCGGAGGAGACAACGAGATTATAGACGGAATTTGCCCAATCGTATGCAATCCATCCGCGAATAATTCGTTTGTTTCCTTTCTCTAACACGACGGATAAAGTTAATAGAAAAAATCAAGTTGTGTGGACCAAAGTTAATCGGTAGCTGTAGAATTTTTAATTTTTGAATACAGGAATCTTTTTACCCATTACTTTTTCGATGTCCTTGACATATGCTTTTTCACTTTCCTCGCAAAGGGAGATTGCCAAACCAGAGTTGCCTGCTCTTCCTGTTCTACCTATTCGATGCACATACGTCTCTGAGATATTTGGAATCTCGAAATTAATTACCAATTCTAACTCATTTATATCAATTCCCCTTGCCACGATATCCGTTGCAACCAAAACTTTTAATTTACCATCCTTGAAATCATTCAGTGCTTTCTGCCGAGCATTTTGTGTTTTATTTCCGTGAATGGCTGCTGAAGAAATATTTGCTTTAACTAAGAAACGAGCGACTTTATCTGCACCATGTTTTGTTCTTGTAAACACAAGAACTGAATGACAGTTACTTTCGCTAATCAGTCGTGTTAGCAGAGATCTTTTTTCTTCTTTTTCAGCAAAGTACAATCGTTGTTCTACCTTTTCAGTTGCGGATGATACCGGAGCTACGGTTACGGTTACAGGATTTTGAAGGATAGAATTCGCCAGTTGCTGAATGGTTTTCGGCATCGTTGCTGAGAAAAACAACGTTTGTCGATTTTTTGGAATCAATTGAATCACTCGTTTCACGTCGTGAATGAAACCCATATCCAACATTCTGTCAGCCTCGTCCAATACAAATTGTTTAATATTTTTTAAATTGATAAAGCCTTGTTGATGTAAATCCAATAATCTACCAGGCGTTGCAATCAAAATATCTACCCCTTTTTTAAGTCGTTGAATTTGTTGTTGCTGGCTTACACCACCGAAAATCACACAGTATGTTGAACGCAATGAGGCACCGTAATCCACAATGTTTTCCTCAATTTGAATGGCTAGTTCACGTGTTGGTGTGAGAATTAGGGTGCTAATTTCTCTTTTTTCCGTGCGTTCTTGTTTATCGAGGAGTTGTAGAATTGGAATGGCGAATGCTGCTGTTTTTCCAGTTCCTGTTTGTGCGCAGCCGAGTACATCTCGTCCTGAGAGAATTGGTGGTATTGCTTTTTGTTGTATTGGAGTGGGGAGTTTGTATCCTTTTTTATCGAGTGCTTGAAGAATCGGCTCGATTAATTGTAAATCATTAAATGTCATAAGTTGAATCAGAAATACACAAATTCAAACTATTTTGAAATTAATGAAATCTGAACGCAAAGGTATCGCTTTTATTCGTAAGTTTTGTTTTTAGCATTTTTGAAAGGTTTTCTACACTTCATTAGTTAACAAATTTTCCCACTTAAGTCATGTAAAATAAAAAGATAATAATCGGAATTAAAACGATTAAATAGTTATTAAATGTATTAAAATGTTAAAAAAAAATATGAAAAACGGAAAAAAACCGATAAAATAGTTGTAATTTAGTGGTGTGAATTTAAGAAGGCAAATAAAAATGTATGCAGATGCGCCGTTAACTCATAATGTGGTAATGGACGTTTTATCTCCATACGGCAGGCCAAATGATAAAATCAGTGAAATGATTAGAAGTGGGGAGCTTGTTTCATTGAGAAGAGGTTTGTATGTTCCTGGTCCCGAGTTGGATTTGCCGATTCCGGATCGTTTTCTAATTGCGAATCACTTGAGGGGGCCCAGTTATATTTCACTCGAATCAGCACTTTCTTATTGGGGATTAATTCCGGAACGAGTGTATGAAATAAGCTCAGTTACTACTAAAACATCAAAAATATACCAAAACTCACTAGGGCGTTTTAGTTTTCAGTATTTGGGAACCCCTTATTACTCATTCGGAATCAGGAGTGTTCGTCTAACTGAATTTCAAACTGCCATGATTGCTTCTCCTGAAAAAGCTCTTTGTGACAAAATCATAGTAACCTCAGGAGTTCAACTGCGCAGTATTTCTCAAACAATGGATTTTCTACTCGAAGATTTGCGTATTGATGAAGCGCAATTGCGTCAATTAGATGCCAGTGCAATTGAAACTTGGGTGATTGATTCGCCAAAAAGAAATAGCCTGCAAATGCTCGTCAACACAATTCAACGCTTATGATGAAGGATTGGATAGCGGAGTATAACCCGCAAAATGAGGAAGAAACATTAGCCGCAATGCGTGAAATCATGCAAGAAATTGCGCTTGCGGCTTTGTCGCGAACAGATTTTTTCAAAAGAGCAGCATTTTACGGCGGAACAGCCTTGCGTATTTTTCATGGATTAGATCGCTATTCGGAAGACTTGGATTTTTCTCTTTTGGATGCGGACCCGAGTTTTTCCTTAATGCCCTATTTTTCAGTTATCACTGATGAATTTGAAGGACTTGGCATTCGAGTAAGTATTAGAGAAAAGGAAAAGCGGGTGAAAACTCCTATCGATTCTGCATTTTTGAAATCAGAAACCTTATGGCAAGAATTGGTATTGGAGGATATCGTTGTTCAACATGGAATCTCTTCAAATAAATCGGTTAAGATCAAAATTGAAATTGATCGAGTTCCTCCATGGGGATTTGAAACAGAAGAAAAACTGTTGATTAAACCATTCTCATTTTATGTAAATTGTTTTTCATTACCTTGTTTGTTTGCTGGAAAACTACATGCTTTGCTATTCAGAAAATGGAAAAACCGCGTTAAAGGTCGTGATTGGTATGACATGGAATGGTACATTCGAAAAGGGATACCCTTGAATGTCTCTCATTTTTTGGTGCGGGCATCTGAAACAAATGATTGGAATCAAGCTTCAATTTCAAAAGATCAGATTATAGAATTATTAAGGGATAAAATCAATTCTGTATCTTTTAATGCTGTAAAAGACGACGTGCGAAAGTTTATTCGTCAAGATAAACAACTCAACATCTGGAATGCCAATTATTTCAACGATTTGATTGAGAAAATGAAGTTTAGTGAGTGATTTAAATCATCACTTATTATTCTCCAAAATATATGTCAGAATTTTCTCAATTAAATGCACACGGTCCTTACCTGAAACATTGTGTTTGTGCATTGGATAAGGAAAGAAATCCATTTGTTTTTCTGCTTCAACAAACTTTTTAACCAATGCGTAATTATGCTGTAATACCACCACATCGTCAACTGTTCCATGAATGAGCAACAATTTTCCTTTCAGATTGGAAGCATAATTCAATAAGGAAGATTGGTCATAACCTTTGGGATTTTGATCCGGTTTGTCCATGTAGCGCTCACCGTACATGATTTCGTAATATTTCCAATCTGTAACAGGTCCACCGGCAACACCAGTAGTGAAAACTCCAGGATTTCGCAACATTAGCGAGGTTGTCATAAATCCACCAAACGACCAACCATGCACCGCCATGCGATTTGCATCAATATAGGACAGTGATTTTAAAAAGTTCACTCCTGTAAGTTGATCCTCCATTTCTACTGTTCCTAATTGACGGTGAATTTGAGATTCAAAAGCAAATCCTCTTTCAGCTGAACCTCGATTATCTAAGGTAAAAACGATATATCCCTGATTTGCCATCCAGTGCATCCATAAATTTGCCCCTGCGAGCCAAGAATTTGTAACCATTTGCGCATGCGGACCACCGTATACATATACCATGACGGGGTATTTTTTTGAAGGATCGAAATTTGCAGGTTTTATCATTCTGTAATATAAATCAGTGCCATCATTGGCCGCAATTTTTCCTATTTCCGTCGTTCCAATGTTATAATCATCAAGTTTGTCTTTAGCCGTTCCTAATCCTTTTGCCATCTTGCCATTTGAAGTCCATATAAGCGTTTTATTTGGAATAGTTAAACTTGAGAATGCATTATACCAATAAGCTCCATCTCCAGATAATTGAAAACTATGAGTACCGTTTTCTTTTGTCAGTAATTCTGAGTTCCCAGAAAAATCTGTTCGGTAAACTATGGTATTTGTGGGGTTTTCTCCAGTGGCACTGTAATAGATGTACTTTTTGTCTGGGCTTAGGGACAAAATATCTTTTACAACAAAGGCATGTTTGGTTAATTGTAGAGTTTTCTCCACACCTTCAAAATCAACCAAATAGATATTCGTAAAGCCATCTTTTTCTGACATCCACAAAAAGTCATTTCCATTTCCAATATAATAGGCAGGATGCTCAGGTTCAACCCATTTGTCGTTTTTTTCCTCTAAAAGTGTTTTCACAAATTTCCCTGTCTTTACTTCGTAAACATTTAACCACATATGATTTTGGTCGCGATTAACCTCTGCAACGATAAGGTATTTTTCATCTGGTGTAATGGATAAATTGGTGAAATAATCATCCGGGGCCCCCTTTGGAGAAATGTAAATAGATTTATTTTTTTTAACATGATAAATTCCAACTTTTGGTTGTTCTGAAGCTTGACCGGCCATAGGATATTTTATGGAAACCAATTGACCTGGTGTTTCATCGATATTAAGTAATGGATAATCGTGAACATTGGCTTCGTTTTTTTGATAAAATGCTAAAACATTCCCATTGCTTGACCAGAAAATGCCATTTGAAATCCCGAATTCATTTCGCGCAATGGACTGGCCGGATACAATATTCTTATTTTTATTTTTGGTGACAGCTTTTCCATTAAGGTATAAGTCGTTTTCAATGGTGTACGCGATGCTATTACTCGCATGATGCGGGGTGGCGTTCTCTGCTGCATCTGGAAGTTTTTGAAGAATTTCACCCGTTTTTGAACTCAGCGTAAATTTCACATAGACTTTCCCATCAGTCAATATAATTTGATCCTTATTCAACCATTTTAAATCCATAAATCCATAAAATTGCATCTTCATAGATTCGTTGAATTGCTGAATGGTAAGCACTTCCATTTCTTTTTCAGAACTGACGGAAGAAGTGTACAAGGTTTGCCAATTTTTACTCAGGTATGAATACCCATCCGTTCCAGGAATCCATTGAAAATTATTGACGTAATCCGGACGAAAACTTCTCCATTGTTGCATGACAGCATCTTTCAGTGTGAGTTCCTTTTTTTGCGCCAACGAATTAAGTGTAACCAAAATGAATGTAAATGCTACTAGTTTTTTCATGGAATATTTTTTTCGAAAGTATTAAAAATTGAACAAAGAAGCTGATGATTTTAATTTTTTTAAGCTTGAACAAGGACCATTGAATAATCTCCATGTAATTAAATCGTTGATTAAAGGGTTTTAAATTCAAAACTTTTCTTTTATTTTATTAATGAAATGTGTATCTTTGCACCCCAAATTTTAATTAATTAACTAAATAACATTATGAATTCTTACGAAACTGTTTTCATTTTAACTCCCGTTTTGTCTGATGATCAGGCAAAGGAAGCAGTACATAAGTTCGAAGGTGAGATGAAGGCACTAGGTGCTAAAATCAAACATTCTGAGAACTGGGGTTTGCGCAAGTTGGCATACCCAATCCAGAAAAAATCTACAGGCTTTTATTTCCTTGTAGAATTTGAAGCAGAAGGCAACGTTGTTGCAGATTACGAATTGATGATGAAGCGTGACGAGCGCGTTCTTCGATTCTTAACTGTGAAAATGGATGTGGATCATGTTTCTTATGCCGTAAAAAGAAGAGCTAAATCTGGAGCGACTGCCTAATTAATAACCCTTTAAAAAAAAAGAAATGTCAAACGATATCCGTTACTTAACCCCGATTAATATTGATATTAAAAAGGATAAATATTGCCGCTTTAAGAAGAGCGGAATTAAGTTCATTGATTATAAAGATCCTAACTTTTTATTAAAGTTAGTAAACGAACAAGGTAAAATACTTCCGCGTCGAATCACTGGTACTTCAGCGAAATATCAGAAAAGAGTGAATAAGGCGATTAAAAGAGCACGTCACTTAGCGATTTTACCATATGTTGGAGACATGCTGAAATAATAATTGTTGAACTTTTTAAGATTTTAAAATGGAAGTAATATTAAAGAAAAATGTAGATAAACTGGGTTATGCAAATGACGTAGTGTCAGTTAAACCAGGTTACGGTAGAAATTTTCTCATTCCTCAAGGGTATGCGGTATTAGCTACACCAAGTGCAAAGAAAGCACATGAAGAAGTGATGCGACAAAAATCACATAAAGAGGCTAAGTTAGTTGCTGAAGCTCAAGAAATTGCAACAAAACTAGCTGGTTCATCCGTGAGTATTTCAACAAAAGCGGGTGAAAATGGAAAGATTTTTGGTTCTGTTAACACCGTTCAATTGGCAGATGCACTGAGAAAAGAAGGATTTGAGATTGACAGAAAATCGTTGAGAATTAAAGACGAACCTATTAAAGAATTAGGAACTTTCGAAGCTGAGGCTAATTTATTTAAAGGCGTAAAACAATTATTTAAATTTCAAGTTATTGGAGAATAATTTCTCTTGATAGAAATGGAAAGGTCAATCTGAAGATTGGCCTTTTTTATTTTTCGGAACAATGTGAGTGGACATTATTTTTTTTGCTTCACGTTTCGTTAATTCTTGTTTTTGAAAAAGGTGCAAGGCTTGACTTGCAATTTTTCCACTTACCTCAGGATCTGTAAGTGGTTTTGGGTAATTCAGGCCTACTATAAATGAATAAAAAAGTTGTTCCATTTCATTAATTTTCCAAGGACTTATGGCGAGATCATGGGGTAAGTTTCTTAATTCTGGCAACCATTCTTTTATGAACTTAGCTTCTGGATCGTGTTCGAGCGCTTGTTTTCTTGGATTATAAACACGAATTGTATGATAACCAACTGTTCCTGCTTGCATTTGAACTTGCGCGTAATGAATTCCGGGTTCATAATCTGTGAATTGCTTGGCGAGGTGTAATGCTGCGGGTTGCCAAGGTTGACAAAGATGTTGTGTCCAAAACGAAATAAGCATAGCGCGCATACGAAAATTTAAATACCCTGTTTGATTGACACAACGCATGCAGGCATCGACCATGGGAATTCCTGTATTTCCGTTCTTCCATCGATCAAACCATTCTATATTGAGAGAATTCCTGATGCTATTATAAGCCGTATTTTGATTTTCAAATTCTATACGCGGTTCAGATTCAAGTTTTTGAATAAAATGACAATGCCAATGCAGTCTTGACTTGAAGTTAACGAGTGAACGATAGGGTCTTTTTTGTTGTTGAATATCTTGAATAATTTTTCGAATACTGATGGATCCCCATGTTAAATGAGGAGATAATCTACTGCAACTCACTCTGCTTTCGCTAGGTTTTGAAATATGTTTACTATAGTTTTTATGTCTATAGCTAATAAATTCTTTCCATAATTCGAGGGCTTTGGTTTCACCACCTATTTGAATGTGAGCTTCTTTTATTGGATGAGTAGTTAATAGATATCTTGAACATATTTCGTTTGACAAGTTTAGTCCTTCGAAATTCATTAGATCGACATCGTACAATGGTTCCTGCATAAAAGCCTCCCAATGCTTAGACCAATTTGTCCGGTCTCTCAATCCTCTTTTTACGGCGAATTGAGGCCATTCTTTCCAATTTATGCCGAATTTTTTACAAAATGACTTGACATTTTTATCTCGCATAAAGGTAAAATTGTTACCTGTTTCCACATGGCTATATAAGTTGAATACACCATGGGTTTCGTATAATTCGTGAAAAATAGAAACGACATCACCTTGTAATACATGAAATATTTTTTTTGATGAATTCAGTTTTTTACCAATATCAATTAGGCATTGAAACGCAAACAACCAATGTCTATTAGCAAAGTCGGGTTGCAAAAACCAATCGTTTTCAAGTATGAATAGGATCAGTGTAGGAGCTTTGTTTTCAATGGCGCAAGCAAGTGGTGCATGATCGTGTAAACGCAAGTCTTTCTTTAGCCATACGACATTATACATATTCTTCAAACAACAGATTCAAAGAAGTGTTTAAGCTAATCTAATTAAATAGTTTTGCACATAGTCACTGATACCTTGCTCTAGGGTGTGAAATGGAGTTGTATATCCTGTTTGTATTAATTTAGTCATATTGGCTTCCGTGAAATATTGATATTTATCACGTATATCCTCAGGCGTATCAATAAATTTGATCACTGGTTGTCTATCTAAAGAATGATAGGTGGCCATTACCAATTCCAAAAATGTTCTTGCTTTACCACTTCCCAAATTATAAATAGTTGAAGTTGGTTTCTGCTTCATCAAGAATAGACATACGCTTGCAACATCTTTGACATAGACAAAATCTCTAAGTTGACCTCCATCGGTAAAATTTGGGTTATGAGAACGAAATAATTTCATTTCACCCGTTACTTGTATTTGTTTAAAGGCATGAAATACGACGCTTGCCATACGTCCTTTGTGATATTCATTTGGTCCGTATACGTTAAAAAATTTGAGTCCAGCCCAAAATGGAGGTCTATTCTGTTGTTTAATTACCCATTTATCAAATTCATTTTTAGATTCACCATATGGATTTAGAGGGATCAACTTTGAAATAGAATCTTCTTCATCGTCATACCCGAAGTCACCATTCCCATAGGTGGCAGCACTACTGGCATAAACTAGGGGTATTTCATTCGCTGTACAATAATTCCAAATATCTTTTGAGTAATTTAAATTGAGCAATTCTAAAATCTGCCAATTCAATTCTGTGGTATCTGTTCGCGCACCAAGGTGAAAAATAAAATCAATTTTTTCCCTTGACTCCGCAAGCCATTGAATAAATTTGGAGCGTTCTATTTTTAAGAGACAACGGATGGACTCATGATTTCGTTGTTTTTCTAGTCTTGTGAAATCATCAACCAAAATGAGATTATCGAAACCAATTCTGTTTAATTCTTGACACAAAAAACTTCCAATAAACCCCGCAGCTCCGGTAATGACAATCATGCTAGAATTCTTAAAAAAGTCCGTTGATTTCAGCGTCTATTGCATGAATTATTTTACCTAAGTCCTCCTGACTTTCAGGAAAGCGATTATTGTCAACGTCTATAATTAGCAACTTACCTTTGTCGTAGGTAGAAATCCAAGCCTCGTAGCGTTCATTTAATCGTTTTAAATAATCTAAACGAATACTTTCTTCATAATCTCTGCCGCGCTGTTGAATTTGATTTACAAGCGTCGGTACACTCGCACGAAGGTATATGAGTAAATCAGGAGCAGAAACAAATGAATCCATTAAGTTGAAGAGAGAAAAATAGTTTTCAAAATCTCTGGTGGTCATTAAACCCATTGAATGTAGGTTTGGAGCAAAGATAAATGCATCCTCATAAATTGTTCTATCCTGAATAACAGTATGAGCTGTTTTTTTTATTTCTTGTATTTGAGTAAACCTACTATTCAAGTAATAAATCTGTAAATTAAACGACCATCGCTGCATGTCGTCGTAGAAATCATTTAAATAAGGATTTTGATCAACATCTTCATAATGCGTTTCCCATCCATAATGCTTTGATAATAAATTTGTTAGGGTTGTTTTGCCCGAACCAATATTTCCTGCAACGGCTACATGCATAATTCACTTATTTGAGAATGCTAAAATAATGAAATTAGGCCCGTAGCGGTCAGTTGTTAGTAACTTTTTAGGCGATTTTATAAACGTAAATTTTACTTCCTTTTTTGAAATAAAAATAGCCATTAACAAAGGTGATCTGTGTCGCATTTGGAACAGGATTTTCACCGATACCTTGTTCTTTGGATGACAAGTTCAAAACAAAAAATGCGTCATCAACAAATTCGAAATACGTTTGATTTTCAATAAATTGTTTATCAGTACATGAAAAATCAAATTTATCTGTAAGATTTAAATTTAGATCGAAACCGAATGTATTACTACCATCACTTATCCACAATTTTTCATCGTCTTCTTTAAAATAGGTAGTATTTCCTCCAAATTCGATGAGCCCTTTAATGTTTTTGAGTTGTTGTTGAATCATTTTCTTGTCTATATCGAATAGTGATAACGTAGAATTGACGCAGTCGTATATCCAGACTGAATTTGCTCTTCTCGAAGAGGCAATACAAGTAGCATTGATTATTCCATATTCTTCTAAAGATAGGCAGGTGGAAACAGGGGTAATTGTATTGTCGAATAAACAAATTTGTTGTTGTTCTTCAGAGAAGCTTATGATTTTTTGTGCACTATTGAAAACCAATTGATTAATTTCCCCTTGGGATTTGATCGCTTGAGAGAATTTTACTTCTCCAAGGGAATCTATTTTGGTTAATTTATTTCCTGCTAAAAGGTAGTGATTGCCAACTGGATCAACAAACCATTGGGTTGTATTTATTGGCAACGAAATTTCTCTCTGAAAATTAAATTGTGAAAAGGCAGAGCAACTCGCTAAAAGGCATAAAACACGTAATATATTTTTCATTAGGAAAGCATTGTCAAAAGTTGTTCCACGAATTGGCGGTCATTCATTAATCGTGGGATTTTGTGTTGTCCACCTAGTTTTTGGTGCTTTGCCAACCACTGATGAAACGTTCCTTTAGGTAAATAGGTTATTATAGGTTTGCCTATATTCAAATCCATATATCTTTTTGCTTCGTAATCGGCATTTTCAATTTTAAGTTGGTAATCGATGGCGGCTTCGAATGCGTCAATATCTGATGGTGGAGATTCAAATTCAATCAGCCATTGATGACCACCAACTGAAGAATTTTCTCGATAATAAGGTGCTATTGTATAGTCAGTCATGCGAAATGATAGCGACTTATTAACGGCCTCTATAGTTTTTTCTACGTGGTGAATGAGTACTTTTTCACCAAACGCATTCAGAAATTGTGTGGTCCGACCCGTTACGATAAATCGGTATGGATTGAGTTGTGTGAATTTTATTGTATCTCCGATGATGTACCTCCAAAGTCCAGCAGAGGTTGATATGACCAACGCATATTCAGTATCTATCGAAACTTCACTCAATAAAAGTGTCTCCGTCGAATAAATTCCATTAAATGCCACCATCGGGATAAATTCAAAATAGACTTCTGAATTTGTCATAAGTAATAAATCAGTTGCATGCAATCTGTCTTGCATACCAAAGTAACCTTCTGAGGAATTGTAGGATTCAATAAAATTAACTTCCCTGCCAATCAACTCTTCAAAGGTTTTTCGGTAAGGACCAAAATTCATTCCCCCATGAATATATAATTCTAAATTTGGCCAAACTTCCGCAATTGTTTTTTTGCTACTTACTTCTAAAATTCTACGTAGTAGGAGAGAGGTCCAACTCGGCATTCCAGCAATAATGCACACGTTTTCATTAACAACTGCCTTAGCCATTTTGTCTAATTTGACTTCCCAATTTCCTTGAAGTGCAATTTCTTTTGCAGGTGTTCGTCTCAACTCCGTCCACCAGGGTAAATGGTCAATAATTATAGCAGATAAATCACCAACGAAAACGCCATTATTCTCTTTCCTAATTTCGCCACTTCCTCCAACGATTAAATGTTTAGCGTTGAATAATTTTCTGTTTGGAAGATTTGCATAGTATTGTGCCAAAAGGTCCTTTCCATTGGCATAATGATTTTCTTCCAATGACTGAAAGGTGACAGGAATAAGTTTTTTACGATTTGCCGTTGTACCAGAAGATTGAGCAAACCATTTTGTTTCACCAGGCCAAAGAACATCTTCTTCTCCTGACATGGTACGATCAATAAATGGTTTTAATGTGTTATAGTCATGCAAGGGGATGTCCCTTAAACATTCAATTTCTTGGATGCTTAAATCTTGAATTCCTTTGTAAAATTGTGTTTTCTTTAATTGATAAAACAGGTATTCATGCACACTGCGTTGGGCAGCAATTGGATTGTCCCGATAGAAATTCACTCGATTCATTCGTTTCCCTATGAACCAAGCAAAAACGGCATTAAACGCCATAAAAGAATATTTTTATCCCCAAATCAGGATAGATACGATGATACTCAAAAGAGCTAGGGTGTATAACGTTCCTAATGCTGCTGTTGAGCTATCAAAAAATGTATCTCCTTTTTTTTCGTTTGAATGACCTCCCATAACTTGATAATTTAGTACAAATGTAAAAGTAATTTACGTTAAAATGAATAGTTCCAAATCTTCCGTTTGTATTTATTCTCTTCCTCCTAATAATCTCAATAAAGTAAGAAATAAATTAATGAACAAGATGTATAATTGTAGTCCTCCAATTAAGGACATTTTTTGCATCTGTTCTCCATTTAATCCCTGTTGGGAAATTGCTTTGAGTTGTTGCATTTGGTACGCTGTTAAGCCAGTAAAAACAAAAACACCTATACAAGAAATGATGAAGTCTAATTCACCACTTTTTGTAAACATATTTACTAATGAAGCGATGATCATACCGATAAGCACCATGTAGAGTAAACTTCCAAATTTAGTAAGATCTACTTTAGTGGTATACCCAAGTAACGCCATACCACCAAATGCACCAGCACTCACAAAGAAAGTTCTAATAATATCCCCCATTGGGAAAGCGATAAAAATTGTACTTAAACTTAAACCCATTAATGCCGAGTAGGCGACAAAAAGTAGGGTTAAAATTCCCATTGAAAGGCGTTCTACTCCCCACTGTATAGCCAAACTTATTAATATAGGCGAAAAAACTACCACATAAAAAGTTAAGGAAATCTGCCCATCTGCGGTAATGAAGAGATTGGCAAAATATTGCAAATTTGTACCTACTAGGTAGGCTAAAATTCCTGAAATACCTAGAGCACCAAACATGTAGGTGTATACATTTCGGAAGAACACCCGTGTTGCATCCGCTGCATAGTAGTTGTTATTAAATTCGTTCATTGTTAATGTAATTTTGCTTGTACTAAATTAATAAATTCTTTTCTAGTCGCATCATTCGATAAAAATAATCCTGTAAACGCACTTGTAGTTGTTGCTGAATTTTGTTTTTGAACTCCCCTCATCTGCATGCACATGTGTTCACATTCAATTACTACCGCTACTCCTAGTGGATCAAGATTTCGTTGGATACAATCCCTAATCTCTATGGTAAGTCTTTCTTGAACTTGTAATCTTCTCGCATATGCATCAACTATACGTGGTATTTTGCTCAATCCAACTATTTTTCCATTGGGAATGTAAGCTACGTGCGCTTTACCAAAAAATGGTAACATGTGGTGTTCACACAAAGAATAGACATCAATATCCTTAACCAAAACCATTTCAGAATATGCTTCGTGAAAGATTGCTTGTTTGATTATTTCGTCGGCGTTTAAATCGTACCCTTGTGTCAAAAACTTCATCGCTTTTGCAACACGCTCAGGTGTTTTAAGCAGACCTTCTCTGCTCGGATCTTCACCAAGTTGTTCGATGATGTTTCTGAATTGCTCTTCCATTGTATATTTTAAACTTTTCTTAACGAAATTGAATTAAAAAGGTTCTTTACCACCGTAATATTCTACATAGTTGTTTTCTGTTTCCTCTAACTTGATTTTTACCAATTCTCCTCCTTCTTTACGGATGGGTTCGTCCAAAATTTCCCAAATGGCAATTGCCACGTTTTCCGTTGATGCCATTACGTTTTTCAAAAATGGAACATCAAGATTTAAGTTTTTGTGGTCAAGTACTTCAACTACTAATTCTTTTACGAGGCGGGAAAGGGTTTTTAGGTTCATCACAAATCCTGTATCTTTATTGGGGATTCCTTTTACACTCACCCACAAAATAAAGTTGTGACCGTGCCAGTTTTTATTTGCACATTTTCCAAAAATTTCTTCGTTTTTTGCATCGCTCCAATCTTCTTTATAAAGTTTGTGGGCAGCATTAAATGTTTCTCTTCTTGTAATATAAATTGGCTTCATTTTTTTCTAATTTTCAATGAGTGCGCATTCAACATAACCTTCGCTATCAATTTTCAGCAAGTTTACTTTAACGATTGAATTAACAAGGTCAGGATTAAATGGATGCTTTACTTTGATGTAATTGTCAGTAAAACCATACATATAACCATTGTCTTCTTCTTGTTCAAATAATACCATACGCTCAGTAAGTAAGTGTTTACCGTAAAAATTTCTTTTTTTTCGATCGGATAGCAGATGAAGTTGTTTACTTCGTTCGCGTCGAATTTCCATGGGAACGGGTTCACCTAATTTTGGTGCTCCAGTGTTTGCCCTTTCAGAGTAGGTGAATACATGTAGGTAACTCACGTCCAATTCTGTCAAAAAGTTCACCGTTTCCAAAAAATCTTCATTTGTTTCACCAGGAAATCCAACAATTACATCTACTCCAATACAAGCGTCTTTGTTTTCACTTTTTATTTTAGCAACACGATCTCTATATAAACCAGTCTCGTACTTGCGGCGCATGAGCTTTAACAGACGGTCGGCACCGGATTGCAGGGGAATGTGAAAGTGTGGCATGAAACGTTTTGAATCTTTCAAACAAAAGTCAATAATTTCATTTGTAAGCAAGTTAGGCTCAATTGAGGAAATTCTAAATCGATCTATTCCTTTTAAATGCTCCAGCTCATTAATTAATTTCAAGAAATTTTCATCCGATCCCTGTCCAAAGTCACCAATATTTACCCCAGTAAGAACCACTTCTTTTACAGTAGTTTTTTCAATTTTTTTTGCTTCAAGAACTGTTTTTTCAATACTTGAATTTCTACTTTTCCCTCGTGCCAGTGGAATTGTACAAAAAGTACAAAAATAATCGCAGCCATCTTGAACTTTAAGAAAAGAACGCGTGCGATCTCCTATAGAATAGGATGGAATGAAATCAACGACCCTCTTTATATTTCCTTGAGCGATTAATACTTCCTCTGAGGTGTCATGTCCATCGATATACTCTAGGATATTAAACTTCTCATTTGCACCGAGTACTAGGTTAACACCAGGGATTTTTCCAATTTCTTCGGGTTTTAATTGCGCATAGCATCCCACAATTGCCACGAAAGAATTTGGATTTATTTTCTTCGCCCTCTTTACCAATTGTTTACATTTTTTATCAGCGTTTTCAGTTACAGAACATGTATTGATAACGTAAATGTCAGGATAATCTTCAAAATCAACTTTTGCAATTCCAGACTCTTCAAATAAACGTGAGATAGTTGAAGTTTCTGAGAAATTTAATTTGCACCCGAGGGTATAAAAAGCAACTTTTTTGAATTGAATCATAATAGAACACAAAGGTACATAGTTCCAATGTTATCTCAAACTTAAAACGTAACTTAGACCATCAGTAGTGGAATATGACAAAATTATGGTTCAGTATTTTTGATTTCTCCTTTGACTACAGAGGTCAAGAGCCAGGATTTATAGAAGAAAGGTTTAATTGGACTGAAGCGTTTGAGAATCAATACACTTCTATTGAAACAGAACTTTTTGAATACCTTAAAAATCAAGAGCTGGAGGCATATTTTAATCAGTCAATGGTGAATAGGTCTAACACATGGAAAACAATTTCCTTAAAGTGGTGGGGTATTGAATTTCGTAAAAGACAGAAGTTTTTCCCTGTTACATCTGCGCTTTTAAAAGAATACCCTGAATTAATTTCTTTGTCATTTAATCAGTTGGAACCGCATGGCATGATAAAACCTCACTGCGGAGACACGAATGCGATTTTCCGGTGCCACATGGGAATTGAAATTCCTGATGTCCTGCCATTAACGGGCTTACGTGTAAAAAATGAATGGCGCGAATGGAAAAAAGGTAAATGGTTAATATTTATGGATGCTTATAACCATGAAGCACTAAATAATAGTGATAAAAAAAGGATAATAATGGTTGTTGATTACTTACGTCCGGAATTTCAACGGCGCAAAAAGAAAGTGATTTCAACAGTTTTAACATCACTTTTTCTTCAAAAGAGAGCAGAGAGATGGCCTATACTAAAAAAAACACCAAAAAGTGTAATCAAAACAATGACCCTATTTTTGAGACCGTTCGCATTTATTGCTGTGAAATGGGTTAACTTTTTTAAAGTGTATTAAACTAACCTTGCTAAACTGAATACTTTTTTTTTCTAAATTTTTTGATCTTTAATTTTAAATGCAATGGAATTTTAAAATAAAACGAAAGTAACCATCTTCTATATACCTTAGCTAGAAAAATGAAATAAAAGGAGGATATTGAAGGTGTTTTTTGGGTTGGTTGGTTCAGTGTATATCCAAAAATTGAAAGCTCATTAGATGAAATTTGTTCTATTCGGTCAATTTCTTTTTTTGAGAGAGCATCTTTATATTGGCCAATTTGCTTTGTAGAAGAAGGTTGACTCAGTCCACTATGAAATTTCATTAAATGATTAATGAATTCGGGATTTACTTGGTTTTTTTTTTGATGGATAAAATCAAGGTATTTACCTTCTGTATTTAACATTTCATCTTCGAAGTTTACATTAACCCATTCACAAATTTTTAGCATTGTTTCTTTAGTCTTCTCCATTAAATCTTCGTAGCGAATGGTTATATAGCTATTTGCAGGTAATTGACTTACGCAGCGATAAGTATCTCTCCATAAAGCAGTTAAAAATAACGGGTGTTGGTTCCAGTTTAACTTGCGATTGCGTTTCGATACGATATTATCCCTTACGTCACGCACGAGTACTATAAATCGAGCATTGGGGAATATTTCTTGAATTTTTTTAAGATGGAAAAAGTACTTAATTTGTTTGTCAATGATTACTTCAATTGTCGATTTTTCTTTAGTATCTATGAAATGAAGATAAGTAAGTTTAATTAATCGTGACCAATTTAAAAGATTTATATGTTGTTTTAAGTTTTCAGTGAAAACTTTTCTATCACTGAAATACAAATCAGTGTTTTTTTCTGCTAGCGCATAAAATTCATCCACATAAAGATCAATTTCTTTTTCGGTCCAATGTTCCTTGTTTCGATATTTTTTATAAAAGTAAAGAGCAAAAGGCTCTTCAGATGGACTTAGGATGTGATTCGATAAATTGAGCATCAAACTTAATAACGAACTTCCTGTTCGTTCTGTACATAGAATGAAATGAAGAGCAATACTGTCAAGTTTTTCGGAGGTGAATGTCATTTTGATAACATGGATTTTAACCTCCAAAGTTTAATTTTTGTCGGAGTGTAATAGAGTAAATATTCTTTGGTTACATGCCATTTCGCTAAAAAATACCAGTTAATATACTTCAAAACATAATAGAAATAAGACGTATAGGGCTGAGACGCTTGATATTCATAAAATTGAAGATAAGGATTGGTAATACTCTCTATCATTTCATTCTCTTTATTCGACAATGCTTTTTTCCATTTTTCAATGTGATCGGAATTTATTGGATGATTTAAGTCTTTAAAATGTACATTAGCAAAATTTTCAAGGGCTTTGTTTTCTATTTTATAGTTCGAATGTACTATGTTGCTTTGAAAAGAATTTAATTCACCTTCAAGGCCAATAAAAGTTAGTATTGAACTTATAGATTCTTCATAGTTTTTTACAAATTGCTCATATTTGATGAATAAGAATTTTTTGTTTCCGATGAATGGATGAATCTTATCATAAAAAAAACGATACCGAAAAGAATTATAGGCAATATGTCCTGGCTTATTGTTGACTTTATTTTTACGAGATAATATATTATCCCGAGGATCTCGAACGAGCACAATGAATTTAGCCTCTTTATCCAGGTTCATGATTTTTTTTATAAATAGGGAGTAGTGAGGATTTTTGTCTACATAAACCTTATGATGGTTAGTTTTTCCTTCAATTGAAAATTTAGAATAAATACCTAAAATGTAATCGTAATAGTTGTTATAGTCTATTGGTTGGTCAAAGATTCTACTTGAAATGTCCACTTGTTCTATCGGGCGTAATTTTTGAATCAGATTTAAATATTCACGTACTTCCTTCTCTAACATATCTGTTTTGCCCTGAATATCCTTGTACTTATTTGCAAAAAATAAAAATACAGGAACTTCTGGAATCGCTTTAATTTGCGAATGTCGATTCAACGTCTTTGTTAAAAGTGTACTTCCCGATCTTCCAATTCCAATAATATATATCACTAATTATGTTTTTTTTTAAATGTGGATCTTCTTTTTATTTTGAAATAGTGATGTGTTTTTACACCAACGAAAGCGAAATATGCTTTGACGGAAATGTACCAAGGTAAATTTCCAATAAAATTCTGGAATTTAACAAAACATGAATTCTCAGAAGTCATCTTGTAGCCTATTTTTTCTCCAAATTGTCCACAAATGATTTCAGATCTTTTAATTTCACTTGATGTTAAATTATGAGTCCAATTAGTTACATTTTTTCCTGAAATTGGTCTTAAAAGATCGGTCATTTTTTTGAAAAGGCGGGGATGAGTTTCTTTAAAGTTATTATATGAATGAATATGCTTTTCAATTTCATCTCTGTACTCAAAAATTTTTTCGTTAAAATCGATTTGTAAAAAGGAACAAATTTCTTTACTTATTTTCTCAGGGGAATCAAGAAATTCTTCCATTTTAACCAGTAATATATTTTCATTATTTGACGACGAAATTTTTAAATATTTGGAAACATATTCGTTCCAACTCGTGGCATACAATCTTAAATTTCTTTTTTTTTGAAAAGAGTCAGTGCTTTGTAAATGTGAATGAATAAATCCTCGGTAATCACGAACGAGAAAAATAAATTTAGCTTTGGGGTAAATCCGAATGAGTGTATCAATGTGTTTTGTGTAGAATGGGTTTTTATCTACAATCACCTTTACGGATTTCTTGTTATGAAGTACTTTGTGTACTTCTATACAAAATTCAGCAAACGACATGTTTTCATTAATCGCGTAAATCTTTTCTTCCTCATATTGAAACATTGGATTTAAAGCGACAGATTTTAGCTCCCGAAAATATTCTACAAATTCAGTCTTGATAGCCTGATTAAATTGAGTGCACAATTTATATTTATTGTAAAAATAGAGAATATGTTTTATTTCTGGTGATGCAATTACACTGGGATGATTGTTCAACAGCATCATGAGTAAAGTTGTTCCGCTTCTTCCGGGACCTATTATGAAATGAATCGGTTCAATTACGTTTTTTTGATACAAATCCGCCACGTTAAATTTCTCCTTTCAGAATTTTTTCTTTAAAAGCCTTTAAATTCTGCAATTCCTTTGACAATAAATTCAATCGGTCTTCATCTGTTTGACTTCGATTACTTTTCATCAACAAGACCTCTTTTTCTTTTTTAAATTCTTGGGCACCTTTTTGAAAATAGATTAATGCTTTATCTCGTTGTTTTAGATTTAAATATCCATTCCCCATTTGGACGTATTGCGGACCGTGCTGCTCATTGGGAAATTCTTTAATCAGTTGTTCTTCAATAGAGATTAGCCATGTGTAATCGTTTAATTGGATGGCAAATTTCTCTTCAATTGTATATACATTTTTATCTTTAGGTGAAATTCTGTGTGTTTTGTTGAAGTGCATTTTCGCCGAGTCTAAGTATTGTTGCTTAAGCGAACTTATTGCATTAATTACTTCATTTTTTTTGCTTTTTTTGAGGTCGATAACTTGTTGAACTAATCGATTTTCAAATTGAAATATACCATTTATTATCCCTTGTGGATTAGTTTGAATGTACTTGTTGACGTTATCACGCATGGTATTTGCGAATTGATTTTTCCCTAATTCATTGGACAATGAACTCAAATTAACCGCATTTGCCGTAATTTGAAAAGCCAATTGATCTTTTGAAAAATTTTGGGCAAATTCTCTAACATTAAGTTCAAATTGTTTGGTAATTGATAATGTTTTGAAAAGTTCATTTCTTAAATACAGGGATAAAAGCTCTTGGTTGATATTTTTTGAGGTGGATGTTATGGAATCACTTTTTCCAACTATTTTCTCAATGGATGATAATCCTTCGGCTAACTTAGCATAGGTATTGGCGCAATTGAGCATTCCCTCTTTATATGCGGGATTAATTTTTACTGAATGTTTGAATAACTCTAAAGCCTTAACATAATCAAAATAATAGGTATAGAGTAAAACACCTCGGTTGTTGAGATTAGATTCGTAATCTTTATAAACTGCAAGCGATTTTTCGTAATAATATAAGGAGGAGTCCACCTTTTGCATCAGTTTTTCGAAAGACGCTTTGCCATTTTTTTGAATTTCCATAGCCTCTAATTGGTATTCAGATGCCAACATGGAATTTGCTTTTGCAGAATTTGGAACATGTTTGATGTCATTAAGGTAAAGCGATTTTTTAGATGCCCAAACCGTATTTCTATTGATTGAGAAAAATAAGCAAGGGAGTCCAATAACCGCGAGAGGTAAAAGGAGTTGACTGTTCAAGTTACCTGTAGAAAAAGCATCTTTTTTCCAAATGGAGAAAAGATAGGCAATGACTACACAAAATCCTATTGAAGCAGAAAATGCAAATCGCTCAGCAAAAATTCCAGCAGCCGGGAACAATAAATTTGCAGCACCACCAATTCCAAATAAAAAGAATAAAATACCAAATGCGTATAATTTTTTATCGAAAAAACCTCTGTATGCAAAAAACAACATGGCCATTAATACCATTAGGCCTAAATAAAATTGCCAATCAAAAAAGCCAACGATAGGTATGCTACCTTGACCATAAAAATAAGCAAGGGGATAGGGTAAAAATAATTTTTCGATATAAAGAAAATTTGTATAGAAATACATGGGAATTCTTTCTATAAAACCCAATTCATGTAAAGGGTTTTCTACAACACTGTATTTTCTTACGGCTGAATCGTCAAGATTCATTAATGCATTTTTACTTACGTTGAATAAAACTTTAACTAGTAAAAAAGAAGATAATGTGATGGCTAATTCTTTCCATTTAAATTCTCGGAAAAAATAAAGCATCAACGGAACACTTACAAGGAAGGGAAGATTTGTCTTTTTACTAAGTAGAGAAATTATTAAAAACATGGCGGCAACAAGGATGTACCATATTTTTTGATTGTCCTTCCATTTGAATGTCCAAATAGCGGCAAGCAATGCAAAAATTAGACTCAATAATTCATCACGGTTTTTAATGTTATTTACCACCTCAGAGTGAATTGGATGGATCATAAATAAGATGACAATTACAGCGGCAAGTGTTGACGATTTTTGTTGGAATAATACCAATAATAATTGAAAGAGTAAAATGCCAATAACTGCATAGAGTGTCACATTGATTAAATGTGATATATGCGCTCGGTTCTCGCTTTTCTTAAAAAGTGTCCATTCAATAGCAAATGAATAAATAGATACTGGACGGTATTCGTAATTCTGCTTACCGTCAACAAATGAATGTGTAGTGAAAATTTTGCCAATTCCTGAAACACCTAATTCACTCAATTTGTTTGCTTGACGATCGGTCGACGTAACCAATTCATCGTCCATTGAATAACCATTTTTAATTGAATTTCCATAAAAAAGAAAGGCAATAGCAACACAAACCCATCGCATTGTTTTCATAGAAAAAAACGATCCCGAGTCAGATGACTTGTTAGCTATTTTTTGTGAGTTGCTTGTATATTTACTAGACTGTTTCTTTGACAATGTGATTGTTTTTAACGAAGTTAACTCATTTTTTACAAATCATGAATAACTCGTTTTCTTGTCTAGGTTTTATGGAATTGTAACAAGGACTAAAATAAATTTCTTTAAAGTGTTCGACGAAATAAGATTCATATTCCTCTTTTTTTCCACCAAACGGAGGTCCTCCAACAAATTCTCTGTTAAAGAGAAGACCTATGATTTTTCCATCTGGAGCCAGTAATGATGCACTTTTTTTTGCGTATTCTGGACGAAGTAATGGATCAATGGCACAAAAAAATGTTTGTTCCACAATTAAATCAAAATGTTCTTTCAAAGAAAAGAAATCGGCATGTAGAAAATATCGATCGCTAATTTTCTTATTTCTAGCCTTTAATTGATTCAAAGGAATTGCACTAAGGTCAGCGACATATACATGATTGAATCCTTGTTTCCAAAGATATTCGGCTTCATGTGCATTTCCGCAACCTGGAATTAAAATTCGGATATTTTTGTCTGTGAGTTGATCGAAGTAAGTTTTTAATGGTGTGGTGATCGAACCCGTATCCCATCCTGTATCTTCCTTGTCGTAGCGTTCTGTCCAATAGCGTTCATCGAGTTTAGTCATTGTTAAATCGTTTTAAGTTGCTTTTCTACGTAATTAAACAGCAATTTTCTTTTTTGTATTTCATTTCTAAAGTACTTTTCACGTTTTTTTTGTTGAAATGATTTTTTATAATAGCCGAAAGTCAAGACATTCTCGCAATGAGCCAATAAAGATAATTTAGGTTCAAAAGAAATATCTATAAGACCTAGTTTGGAAACTTCTTCATTAATTTCAGGACTAATAGAAAGAGTCACAATTTTTTGCTTAACGATTTCAGCTAAATGAGCGTATTTACTTAAATAATTACTGTCGATTTGGGATGATTTCAGCATTTTACTTGCTTGAAAATCAAGGTCAACGAAATGTTGATGTAACTCATTGATAGTCATAAAAGCGATAGGAATTGACGGATTTTTTCAAAAATATACTGTTGTTCTTCTTCTTTCAAGCAATAAGGTGGGTTTATGAAAATGACATTCCCTAAAGGACGCAACAGCAGACCGTTTTTCAAAAAGAATTGATAGGCTTCCTCTTTAAGTGAAGAAAAGTAACCGTGTTGATCATTTTCAATCTCAAGCGCTAAAATTGTCCCTAAATTTCTAACCGAAACGGGCAACTCTTTTCCTTTGATTTCTTGGGTAAATTCCTCATTCATTCGACAGATGCGTGCTATATTTTTCCATGTTGATTCTTGCTCAAAAAGTGTCAAGCTAGCACAAGCCGCAGCACAAGCCAAAGGATTTCCTGTGAAGGAATGACCGTGCAACATTGCTTTGTGTTTTTCATCATTCCAAAACGCATCGTAGATTTTTTGTGACGCAACGGTCAAACCAAGGGGTAACACGCCTCCAGTAAGTCCTTTTGATAAACAAACAATATCAGGAACTTGCTTTAAATGATCCAGCGCAAACATCTTACCTGTTCGTCCCCAAGCCGTCATAACTTCATCAAAAATTACCAAAGTTTCATAAGAACGAGCCATTTCCACCAATTTATCAAGAAAGAAACTGCTGTATATGCGCATTCCCGAAGAACCTTGTATCAACGGTTCTACAATTAATGTGGCATATTCTCCGGTACTTAGAAACTCATCTGCCTTTTCAAGCACGGCCATTTCATTTTTCTCATCAGGAAAATCAATGAAATCAACACTAAAAAAGTAATCTTCAAATGGTACATTAAAGTAATCGCGCTCTCCTGCAGACATGGCCCCAAAGGTGTCACCGTGATATGCACCTCTCATCGCCAGAATTTTTTTCTTCTTTATTCCTTGATTGTGCCAAAATTGAATAGTCATTTTTAAAGCTACCTCAACAGCTGTAGATCCATTGTCTGAGAAGAATACTTTTTCTAGATTTTTGGGTAGTAGTGTTGCAACACGTTGTGCTAACTCTATTGCCTTGTGATGCGTGGCACCGGCAAAAATAACATGGTCAACTTTTGAAAATTGTTCGTTTATGGCTTGCTGAATTTCCGGATGACCGTGTCCGTGTACATTAACCCACCAAGAAGAGTTGCAATCCAGAAGTGTATTTCCGCCTTCCAAGTGTAACGTTGCATCCTTGGCCGACTCCACAACGAATGGATGAGGTTCCGTTTTTTCTTGTGTGAATGGATGCCAGACGTATTTCCTATCTAATTCGTTCCAATTCATGTGTTAAATTAAGGTAAATTTCTCTACCATAGGTTTCGCAGTAGGCTTTAATAGTGTCGTCTGTAAAAGGTTCGAGAATGGGTATTTTTGCAAGAACAGGAAGATTTGTATGTCTACTAATGACCTCCTCCGTTCCCGGCAGCGCTTCACCTACGAAAATAATTCCAACAATAGGTATTTGTTGACTTATCAAAGCCTTTACAGAGAGTAAAGTGTGATTAATACTTCCTAAGTAATGACGAGAAACTAAAACTACAGGAATCTTTAAATGTTCGATTAAGGTTAGAATGGTATCTCCATCTGAATTCATCGGAACTAATAAGCCTCCTGCACCTTCAACAATTAAATTTCGTTCAGTATCGGGTAATTTAAAATCTGTTACTTTTAATTGTATTCCGTCTATTTCTGCTGCAGCATGGGGTGAAAGCGGTTGAGAAAGTAAAAATTGTTCCGGAAATACTTGAAAGTTTTCATCTTGAATCGATGCTACTTTTTGTGAGTCTAGTGCATGTAAATCGCCCGATTGCATTGGTTTCCAATAATCTGCTGACCAAACTCTACATAAAATTTTACTAACCAATGTTTTTCCAACATCAGTTCCAATTCCGGTAATAAAAATTTTAGCACTCATTTGATTTGCAAAAATAAGCAAGGAATTCCCTATTTCCATCACCACCTAAAATTGGTGAATCGATTACGTCAATAAACTCTAGCTGATTTTGACTAGCTGAGGTTTTTATTTTTTGAATCATTTCAGGAAATAAGTTTTTGTTCACAACAATTCCATTTTTATTAAGATTTTCTTTTCCAACCTCAAATTGTGGCTTGATGAGTAAGACTACTTTTGCACCTTTCTTTAAAAATGGATGCAGAAAGGGCAATACCTTGGTGAGAGATATAAAGGATACATCCACAACAAGAAAATCGATGACCTCAGAAACAAGATTTTTTGTTAACTCGCGAACATGGGTTTTTTCCAGATTAATAACGCGATCGTCGTTTCGCAATTTTGAGTGTAATTGATGTTGTCCTACATCTACAGCATACACTTTATTTGCTCCAAGATGCAAGAGAACTTCGGTAAATCCACCTGTTGAGGCCCCAACGTCGAGGCATGTTTCTTGTTTTGCAGATAAACTCCATTTATCAATTGCTGCGAGAAGTTTTAAGGCGCCTTTTGATACCCATGGAATTTCATCTTCGATAAGCTGGATGTTAACTTCGTCCGGGTATTTTTTTCCTGGCTTAGTGACAAGAATGCCCTCAACAATCACTCCATGAGTTGTTATGACTTGCTCAGCGCGTGTTCGTGTGCTAACGAGCCCTTTGTTTACAAGAATTACATCTAGGCGGGTCAAATTAATTTAAGGCTTGAAACGATATAAAATTCTATTGTCATATCCTTTGATAGACAATAAAATCTCACTTTCATTTTGAGTATAAGCAAACTCACGAATGTCAAAAGATAGCGTTTCTATGATTTGTTTTTTACACATATCGTTATTTGCCTGATGAACCAAAACCACCGAACGAATGGGGGGTAGCGATTTTGCAATCATTGGACTTCCAATGAGTAGAAATTTATGAGGTTGACAACCGCCACTGTAAGATACTTCTAAGTTGATTGTATTGCCGGTAATCGCGGCACTTAATATGCTTATACTATCGCTCACTTGATTTATGTCTCCAAGCTCAGCTTTTTTTTCTGAATTCATGATGTTGACCTGATGATTTTTAGTTTTCGCCTCACGTGAAGATTTACAACTTATGGAAAGGATAAGAATAAATAAGAATAATATAGGTTTCATAATACTCGTTTCTTTTCGAAGTTCAAAGATAGTACCAATTCCTTAATTTCTAGGAGCAGCCGTTCCAATGTAATGGTAAGTAAGCTTTGTTTTCCATCCTTGTAGGATTAAATCAATTACATCGTTTGGTGTTTTGGAATAGCAAAGTTCACTTACGTTAATAATTTGTGTACTATATTCAAGAGACTTACAAGTGTCTCCACTCGGAATTATCACCAATTTGACATTTCTTTTTGGAGGGTAAACACTTGCATCTGAGAGCGTTCCATAAAATTCAAATTTATCTTGTCCATTGCATGACGCCTGGTATTCAAAAGAAACATAAAGATAGTTTCCATCAAGGGAAACTTCGTTAATTTTATAATTTGCGGTTGGAGGGAAGGATTCGGTTAATTGACCTATCAAGGTTGGTTTTTCCAACTTTTTACCTGTTAGCAGGGCAGCGTTCATATTTTTGTTTGAACTACAGGAAAACAGGAGAAACAGTAAACCGAGAAGATATAAAATTCGATTATTTATCATTATGCTTTTGGTTTAACGAAAGTATGGTATTTTTGCCTTGGAAATGAAAACCAAAACGAAAAAAAAGAATAAAGTTAACGTTGTCACATTAGGTTGCTCAAAAAATGTTTTTGATTCAGAAGTCTTGATGGCGCAATTAAAAGCAAATCATTTTGAGGTGGAACACGAATCTGAAGCTGATGATGCAGAAATTGTAATTATCAATACTTGCGGTTTTATTGATAATGCAAAGCAAGAATCAATAGATACAATCGTTCGTTTTGCTGAGGCGAAATCGGAAGGTTTTGTAGATAAAGTATATGTAACAGGTTGTTTATCAGAAAGATACAGAGGTGATTTAGAAAAAGAAATACCAGAGGTTGATGCTTTTTTTGGAACTCGTGAACTGCCTCGTTTGTTAAAAACGTTGAAAGCGGATTATAAACATGAGTTAGTCGGTGAGCGTTTATTAACTACACCAAATCACTATGCTTATTTTAAAATAGCGGAAGGATGTGATCGACCGTGTTCGTTCTGTGCCATTCCTATCATGCGAGGAAAACACATATCAACACCAATTGAGGTTCTAGTTAATAATGCCAAATCTTTAGCTGCTAAAGGGGTTAAAGAGTTAATTCTTATTGCACAAGATTTAACTTTCTACGGTCTTGATTTGTACAAAAAAAGAGCGTTATCTGATTTGTTGAAAAGTCTTTCAGATGTAGAAGGTATAACGTGGATCCGACTGCATTATGCATTTCCAGCTGGATTTCCGATGGATGTTTTAGATACCATGAATGAGCGATCGAATATTTGTAAGTATTTGGATATGCCTTTACAACATGGTTCAACTAAAATTTTGCAGGCGATGAAGCGAGGCATCACCCGAGAAAAAACGGAAGAACTTGTGAATATTATCAGGCATAAAGTCCCAACTATTGCGTTAAGAACGACCCTTATCGCGGGTTATCCAGGCGAAACAGCGGAAGATTTTCAAGAAATGTATGATTGGGTAGAACGAACTAAATTTGACCGATTAGGAATATTTACATATTCTCATGAAGAAAATACACACGCCTATCAATTTAAAGACGACGTGCCTAAAAAGTTGAAACAACAGCGTGCAGATGCAATAATGGAACTTCAATCGGGTATCAGTCATTCACTAAACCAAAAGAGAATCGGGAATACCTACAAAGTCTTGTTTGATAGGATAGAGGGAGAGTACTTTATTGGTAGGACGGAATTTGATTCTCCAGAGGTCGATAACGAAGTTCTCGTCAAGAAGTCTGCAGGTTACATTCCAATTGGTGATTTTACGGATGTGACAATTATCGACGCTGATCATTACGATTTGTACGGTATATTAGTCGAATGAAGGGTAAATTACTAGTTCTCATAAGCTGTCTTCTCTTCGGAATCGGTTTTTCGCAAAAAACAACTGATTCGTTAACCTTGGACTCCTATGTTTATGGTTTACCTATTGAAAAAGGAAAAAAGGTATTAATATCCCAAGGTTATAAAGGTTGGTTTTCGCATAAAAGACAATTTGCTCTTGATTTCAAATTAAAAGAAGGGAGTCCTGTTTATGCCTCTCGCGACGGTATCGTTTATAAAATAGCTGCTCATAACTCTAAAGGTGGAATGAGAAAAAAGTATTTAACTAAAGGTAATCATGTTATAATTCAGCACAATGATGGCACATTTGCTGCTTATTGGCATTTAAAACACTTAGGGGTTGTCGTTACAAAAGGACAGTATGTTAATCGAGGTGAACAACTCGGTTTTTCCGGAAATACAGGATATTCCACATCTCCTCATTTGCATTTTGAAGTATACTATTTCAACGAAAAAGGAAATCAAGTAACTGTTCCTACCATTTTTGAAACGACAAAAGGAATAAGAAAGCTAAAAGCATACAGGTTTTATAAGAGATAATAGTATCTTCGTAAAAAAAAATAATGCGCGCTTATCTCGACAATGCAGCTACGACACCAGTCGCTCCGGAAGTTATGGAGGTAATGAGTACTGTTATGAAGGAACATTTTGGTAATCCTTCATCAGCGCATTTTTACGGCAGGAATGCTAAAGCATTAATTGAAAATGCTCGACGATCTGTTGCGAGGCACTTGAATTGTTCCCCGGCTGAGATTGTTTTTATGTCTGGAGGTACTGAAGCGGATAACATGGCGATTCACGCTGCTGTATTTGCATTACGCGTTGAACGGATAATAACATCTAAAATTGAACATCACGCAGTCGGGCATACCGTTGAAGTTTTGAGGGATAATGGCGATGTACACGTGGAGTATGTCAATGTTTTGTCAAATGGTCATGTCGATTTAGATCATTTGGAATCATTATTAAAGGAAAATAAGAAAACATTGGTAACATTGATGCATGCCAATAATGAAATTTCAACATTGCTTCCACTTCAGATTGTTTCAGCAATGTGCAAAAAGTATTCTGCTTATTTTCATTCAGATACTGTTCAAACGATGGGGCACTACCCATTTAATCTTGAATCATTAGAAATTGATTTTTTAACTTGTGCAGCGCATAAATTTCATGGTCCAAAAGGGGTAGGTTTTCTATACGTGAACCGAAAAACAAAGACGGAAGCTTTTATTCATGGGGGAGCTCAAGAGCGAGGTCTGCGTGGGGGTACAGAAAATTTATATGGAATTGTTGGCTTGTCAAAAGCAATGGATTTGGCATACGAACACCTCGAAGATCATCGACAGCATGTTCAATCACTTAAAGATTTCATGATGGTCTCACTAAAAAAGTTATTTTCAGATGCTTATTTTCATGGTGACACAGACCCGTCAAAATCATTGTATACAGTATTAAATGTAAGTTTACCGGCCACCGAAAAGTCAGGTATGTTGCTCTTTACGTTAGATCTCAAGGGAGTTGCGGTAAGCGGAGGTAGTGCTTGTTCATCTGGTGCGACTAAAGGTTCACATGTGCTTGTTGGAATTGGCGCAGATATGAGTCGACCAAATGTTCGATTTTCCTTTTCAAGATATACTACAAAAGAAGAAGTACAGTTTGCTATTGAGCAACTAGCATCAATTTATCATCGAAATCTGTGAAGTAAGGTTCCATGAAGGTTTTATTCTTAACTTCCGCACATTCTTCCACAGACGACAGAATTTTCCATCATCAAGCACGAGCCTTAAGTCAAGACCACAAGGTTTGGATATACTCTACGTTTGCCGGAGATAACATTATAGAACATGGAATTGAAGCAATCTATGATCAAACCGTTTTTATTGGAAGAAAGGCTAAAATAAACGCTTTTGAACAGGCCTGTGAACGGGTATCACCTGATGTGGTGATTTGTTCTGAACCTATTCCTATTTTAGGTGCGGAACAATATAGAAAGCGTAAATCAATACTGCGAATTCGTATCTATTACGATGTCACAGAGTTTTATCCATCAAAGAAAAACCTTCATGGTCTTAAAGGTGTCAAGCGTTTCATAAAAATGATTGCCATGGTTTGGTTAAATAAAAAAGCCTCATCAAAAGTGGATGGCTTTATCTTTGGTGAACATTTTAAATCACTTTTTTACAAAGCACACTTTAAGCATAAACCAAGTATAGAGTTGCCCTATTATCAGGACAGTTCTTTTTTTAAATCTACCGCATTCTTGCCTGAGTTGTTTACTATAGGTTACACCGGAAAATTTTCCGAAGAGAAAGGTATATTGCGCTTTGCAGATGTACTGAAAAAATTTTCAGAGAACCAGGGTGATAATGCGTGGCGTGTGATACTTATTGGTTGGTTTGAGAATAAACAAGTTGAGTCTGAATTTAACAAACGAACAGAAGGATTGCCGATTGAAGTACTTGGTAACCTTCCGTACAGTGTCTATTGCGAAAGCCTCGCAAAGTTTTCCGTATTCTTGGATCTTAGGGACACGGATGCAGAAAATAATTTGTGTTTGCCAATTAAATTGTTTACCTATGCTTCTGCAGGTCGACCAATAATTTATTCAGCAATTCATGCAATTGAATTTACATACGGTAAACATAATTTTATTTCGTGCAAACGCGCGGATGATCTCCAAGGCATCGTTGAAAAACTAATGTTTTACTACCAAAATAAGGTTGAATTAGAATTAGCTTGTCAAGCTGCCTCAGCTTTTTCAATAGAACACCGGTGGGAAACAATAAAAGACGATTTCGTAC
>Ga0315900_10000604_pt1 | contig 61555 bp, 72 predicted proteins | sample LakEriMetagenome_FD_203521 | JGI IMG/M metagenome (GOLD analysis project Ga0315900, IMG submission 203521) | Freshwater fungal communities from buoy surface, Lake Erie, Ohio, United States - Buoy 12 MA114 | ecosystem: Environmental > Aquatic > Freshwater > Lake > Lake biofilm | place: USA: Lake... | reverse complement strand
CCCGAAGGTCCTGTGAAAGCGTCCGTGCCATCCATGCTGGCCTCCTGCTTCCAGCAAGAAGGATGAATCAGAACCGCGCCCGCAAGGGAATCCCCGCCGAGTCAGAACGTGGGGAAAACGCTCTAATATTCTCGACGATGCAGCGCGCGCGCTGATAGAGTTCGTCAAACGTGACGATCTCCGGAGATCGCATGTGGCGGCGGTAGAGTTCGAAGCACGCGACTTTATCATCATTGCCCCGAAGTTCGGCCATGTCACCGATGACTAAGAAGCTGCGAGGTTCGACGGCATAGGCGGTTTCGCCGGTGTCGTTGCCCTGTGCGTCCTTCAAAGCGTCACGGAAATGATCGCGGGAAAACTCGAACGTGGTTTTCTGCGCCTGCGTAACAGCAGCCGAGAGTTCGTCCGACAGCGCCCAGCATCCCGAGCGATAAGCATCCCTCTTCAGTAGGTCGGTCGAAGCCCTCTTAATCTCGATCAAAACGTATTGGCTTATCGCTGCGCGTGTTCGCATAAGTGCGTCGGCCGTCTTGCCGGGTCGATCGAAGGCGCTTCCGGTGGTTCGTGCTTCAAGCTTCGGGCCAACTTTGTCGAGGAAGACATAGTTCAGCCCATGTCCAAATATCCAAGGGTTACGTTCAAAGAAGTTTTGCCATGCCCGCTCGTTCGGGTTCTCGGCCAACATTCGCTTGAATTCAGCAAGAGCTTCTCGCTTCGCGGCAACCGCGTAAATGTCGTGGTGCAAATCCGGCGACTGGGCCAACTCCTTGATGATCGCCGAGCCGTTCGTGCTGCCTAGCGGCGCCCGGATCGCGTCGAAGTCGACGTTGTCGAGAGAAAGTTTAGTCTTCTTTGCGTCGCTTAGATCAAGGTGCGATATAACCGAGAGGAACTCAATCATCTGCGCCGTCTGAAAGCTGTTCACCTGAATATGGCCGTCTTCTTGCCAGCCGAAACGCTTATGGAACTTAAGTTTTGTGATCTTCAGCGAATTGAAATCGGCCTTGTCGCGAACGTAGAATGCTCGCACTGCCAGCTTGCACCGGGCTGTGACGTCAATCTCACCTAGCAGCTCCTCACTTTCCCCCACGATCGTCGCATACGCCCCCTTCGATGCGGGATGCGTGTATAGTTGGTTCGGCTTGTAGTTCGCGAGATATTCAGCGTCGTCGGACATGCAGATGACCTTTCGGCTATCAGACTATCAAACTGAGCGATAATTGTCCGCGCCAACTTCAATGGCGGAGTGAGTGTCTGTCGATCGAACTTTTGCGGTGCGACCCCGGCCATTAAGCCTTTTTCAGATTCGGATTTCTTGTCGGGCAGACCGCTTGAATGAGCTTGAGGCGCTCTCAGGTTCCACAGCTAGTAGGCCGCCGAAAGGTCAGCAAGGATCGCCGAAAGCCCATAGCGATAGTGCAGTTTCGAGGTCAATCTTCAGCGGGTCGCCTACACAAGCAAAGTAGCCGTTGCCTGTCGGCTTGCACTTAGATTTCCCTTACGGCCATTTCAGACAATATTGTGCGATGCGGTAAATGTCTGAGAAAGCTGGCGCACCCGACAGGATTCGAACCTGTGACCTCTGCCTTCGGAGGGCAGCGCTCTATCCAGCTGAGCTACGGGTGCGTGGTGCCCTTGGGCGGGCATGATCATCGCGTGCGGCGGGGCGCTTAGCAAGTGCGCCCGCGCCGCGCCACACAATTATGGCCCACAGCTAGGGCCCATAGCGGCGCGCGCGCAGGAGGGGCGCGCTTAACCAATCGGCAAGGTGGCGTGCCTAGCCTTCCCCTCATGGCCAGTATTCCGCCCGAACCGATTCTTTCCGCACCCGTCGCTCCGGCGAGTGATGCGGCGCTTGCGGCGCAGTGGGAGCTGGTGCACGCCCGCGCCGCCGCGCTCTGCACGCTGGCACAGATCGCGCCCGAGGCCGCGCCCGAACCGCTCGCGCCGCTGCTCGGCGCTGCGCGGGACTGGCAGCGCAATCTTGCCGCACAGGGCCTCGGCGATATCGAGGCGATGCTGGGTGCGGGGCTTTCCGCCCTCGCCACGTTGTCGGCACGCGGTCAGGAGACGCACGCGCCCGCGCTGGCGCTGTGGCGCGAATTCCATGCTGCAAGGGCAAGCGTGCTCGCCGCGCTACAACCGCTCGAAGTCGCCTGACCACCGCGCCTTGCGCGCCGGGCGCTTGACTGCGTTCGCATTCCGTTCCAGCCAGCGGGGATGGACCCGCAACCTGCAGCCTCCTGCGATTCGCCCACCGCTCGCCCCGCCGCTCAGGATGTTGCGCGCGGGATTGCCCGGCTGTTTGCGCGCAATGACATCTGGTGCCTTTCCGAGGTCCCGATCAGGAATGGTCGCCGCGCCGATCTGATGGGGATCGACGCGCGCGGGCAGGTGGTGATCGTCGAGATCAAGGTGGCGCGTGGCGATCTGCTCGGCGATGCCAAATGGCCCGATTATCTCGATTTCTGCGACCGTTTCTTCTGGGGTGTGCCGCTGGGGCTCGATCGCACGCCCCTGGAAACCGAGGCCTATCGTCCGGCCACCTGCGGGGTGATCGTGGCCGATGGCTATGATGCCGAAATCCTGCGCCCGGCCGCGCTCGAACCGCTGGCGGCGGCGCGGCGCAAGACACAGGTGGAGCACCTCGCGCGAATCGCGATGCGGCGGCACACCGCGCTGATCGATCCGCTCTGCGCCGCGCTCGACATGACGGCCTGATGATTGAGGCTGTCGCGGGCGGGCGAATTGCGTCATACCTGCGCCTGCAATGCTGCCCGCCGATCTGCCCGTCCCGCTTGCCCTGCTGATCGTCAGCCTTGCGGTGACGCTGGTGGTGGCGCTGCGCTACCTGCTTTCGAGCGGCCTGTTCGCCCTGATGACCGCTCGGATGCGACCCGGGCTCTATGCCGGGCGGGGCCAGCAGATCGCGCGCGAAATCCGCTGGTCGCTGCTCTCCGCCGCGATCTACGGCACGCCCGCAGGGATCGTGCTGTGGGGCTGGAACCACCACGGTTGGACGCTGATCACCGCCGACTGGGCGGCGCTGCCCGCATGGTATCACCCGCTCAGCCTGCTGATCTATCTCGCGGTGCAGGACACCTGTTTCTACTGGAGCCACCGCTGGATGCACCGGCCGAAGTGGTTCCGCATCGCCCACGCCGTCCACCACGACAGCCGCCCGCCCACCGCCTGGACCGCGATGAGCTTTCATCCGATCGAGGCGGTGACCGGTGCGATCGTGGTGCCGGTGCTGGTCTTCCTCGCGCCGATCCATTTGGCGACGCTCGGCCTCGTCCTCACCATCGCCACGGTGATGGGGGTGACCAATCACATGGGCTGGGAGATCTTTCCGCGCTGGCTGGCTCACTCCACGTTGGGGAATTGGCTGATAACCGCCAGCCATCACGAGCGGCACCACGAGGAATACAAATGCAACTTCGGGCTCTATTTCCGCGTCTGGGATCACCTGTGCGGCACCGACAAGGGCCTGTCCCGGCGGATCGTCGCCGAAGCCGGTCACGCCGCGCAGGTGCAGGCCTCGTGAGAGCGCCGCTGCTGGCGCTGGCAGGGCTCGCGGCCGCCTTCGGGGCAGCGCCGGCCCTGGCAGGCGAGGTGGTGATCACCGTCACCGATCTGCGCTCTTCCAAGGGCGTGGTGCGCGCCTGCATGACCACGCGCGAGGACGTGTTTCCCAAATGCGCGAAGGATCCGGGCTCGCATCGCACCGTGGTGCCCGCGGGCGAGAAGGTGGTGATCCGCTTCACCGGCGTCAAACCCGGCAATTACGCGATCGCGCTGCTGCATGACGAGAACGACAACGGCAAGGCCGACCGCGCGATGGGGATGATGCCCAAGGAAGGCTACGGCTTTTCGCGCGATGCCCCGGTGAAGATGGCCCCGCCCAAGTTCAAGGACGCGGTCTTCGCGACTGGCGACGGCAGCAGCCGGATGACCATCAAGATGCGCTATTTCCTGTAGGTCGGGTTCGCTGACACGAACCGCAGACCTCCCTCCCCGAGTTAACGTGATGTTTACCACAAGGCGGCAGAACGGCCCGGTTAACAGTCACCAAGGGGCGGATTTACAGCCATGGACACTCTGCGCGGCCCATTCGATTCCGGCGAACCTGCCGATCGCGGCTGGGATGCATCCGAGGACGATAGCCCCGAGAGCTACAGCCACCGCGAGCTGCCGCCCGAGGCCATCGGCCAGGACGAGCGCCGCATGCAGGTGCGCGCCTATAATCACTGGGCGGGCCTGCTGGGCGACCGGATGTTCCCTTCGATCGACGATCTCGATCCGGTCAATCTCGACGATTTCGGCCCCTATTCGGTACTGCTCGATTTCACCGCGGGAATCGAGAACCCCGCCGTGCTGTTCCTCGGCGCGAAGCTTGCGCAGGAATGTGGCGGCTCGGGTGCGATCACGCGCCTGTCGGACGTGCCGCCGCGCTCGCTGCTGAGCCGCATCACCGATCACTACATGCAGATCCTCGCCAACCAGGCGCCGATCGGCTTCGAGGCCGAATTCGTCAATCTGCACGGGGTGGAGATCCTCTATCGCGGGATCCTGCTGCCCTATTCGAGCAACGACGAGACGATCGACTTCATCTACGGCGTGATCAACTGGAAGGAGATGGCCGACCAGCTGATGGCCGACGAACTCCTGCTCGAGATCGATCAGGCGCTGGAACTGGGCGCCGAACTCGAAGTCGCCGAAGAGCCGCAACTGCGCCCCGCCGAGCCGGTCACCGAGTGGGCGGATTCGCCCGCGCACGAGGACAGCGCCGAATTCGGCGACGGCTTCAGCGGGATTGCCCCCTATGATCTCGCGCACGAGGTCCAGGAAGACGAAGACAGCGAAGAGGAACAGGGCCTCTCCTTCGCCGATTTCGCCAATCTCGGCTTTGATGACGACGAGGAATATGACGAGGACGAGGGCGAGGAGGAAAGCGGCAGCTATTCCTTCGCCAGCCTCGCCAATTACATCGAGGCGCCGACCAAGAAGGCGATCGATCCGGCCGAACTGCCCTATGACCCCGATGCCGATATCGATTACGAGACGGCTTATGATCCGGCCTATGACGCGGGCTACGACGCCCCAGTCGAATCGCCCTTTGATGCCGAACCGGCCCCTGAACCGGCTGCGGCCGACAGCGGGGACGAAGGCGAAGACGAAGCCGGAATGATCGCCGAGGTCGCCGAGGACGAAGACGTCACCGAGGAGGAGGTCGAGGAGGCCGAAGCCCCCGAGGTCGTCCAATCCGTCAGCTACGACGCCGCGGACGAGGACGAGGACGAGGCGGATATCCCCCTCTCCGAAATGCCGGAAGAACCCGGTCTCTACGACTGGCTCGCCGCCGCGCGCGAACTTGCCCATGCGGCCGATGCCACCGAAGACCGCAGCCGCAGCGCGCTCTACGCCGCGGTCAGCCGCGCCTATGATTTCTCGCTCGCCGCGCAAACCGCGCCCGAGGACTATGCCGAACTGCTCGCCGATAGCGGGCTGACGGTGCAGGAGCGCGCGCCGATGACGCCGGTGGTCAAGCTCGTGTTCGGGCATGATTACGACAAGACCCGCCTGACCGAATATGCCGCCGTGCTGAGCCATGCCCACCGGCTGGAGCTGGAGCAGGGCGGCCTTGCGGACTTCCTCGGCCAGACCGAGGGCGGATTGAAGGCAGTCGTCAAGGCCGAGCGCCGCCTGCGCCGCGAGGAGCAGGGCAAGCCGGTGGACAATGCCGCCGCTGTGCGCGAGGCGCTGGCTGAGAAGCTGCGCGAGCTCGAAGCGATCACGCTCGAGGCGCTCGACGGCGCTGGCCCCGAATTCGCGCTGGTGCTGATCCGCCGCGATGAAGTGGGCTGCGCGGAGCTGGTGGCCGAACTGCCCGAGGATATTGCCCAGCTGGAGCGTGCCGCGCGCAAGCTTGTTGGTTGAGGTTCGGAGCTCCCGCTCCTCCTCGCTTCACTTTGCGTTCAGCCGCAATCGCGGTAGAAAGTGCGCGATGCGCGCTGCCCGCTCCCTGTTTGCCCGAGGCGTGGCCCTGCTGGCCGGAACCTTGCTCGTCGTCCCGCCGGTGGCGGCGCAATCGGTGCTGCGCGATGCCGAGACCGAAGCGCTGCTCACCGACCTCACGGCCCCGCTGGTCGAGGCGAGCGAGCTTGAGCCAGGCAATGTCGAGCTGGTGCTGATCAATGACGGATCGATCAACGCCTTCGTCGCGGGCGGCCAGGCAATCTACGTCCATGCCGGCCTGATCAACGCGGCCGATACCGCCAACGAGGTGCAGGGCGTGCTGGCGCACGAATTGGGCCACATCACCGCCGGGCACGTGGTGCGCTATGAAGAGCGCAGCAAAGCTTCGACCGGGATCACCATCCTCTCGCTGCTGCTTGGCGTCGGCGCGGCGCTGGCGGGGGCGGGCGATGCGGCGATGGGTGCGCTGATGGCGGGCCAGCAGGCGGCGTTGAGCAGCTTCCTGTCCTTCAACCGCGATCAGGAAGCCGCGACCGATCTGGCCGGCGCGCGCTATCTTGCCGGGGCAGGAATTTCCGGCCGCGGCATGATCACCTTCTTCGAGAAGCTGCGCAATTTCGAGATCCGCCGCGGCTACAGCCAGTCGGACGACGCCGCCTATATGCGCACCCACCCGCTTTCGGGTGACCGCATCCAGACGCTGCGCAATCTGCTCACCGAAAGCCCGGCGTGGAATACGCCCGATGATCCCGCGCTGCAGGAGCGCTTCCTGCGCGCCAAGGCCAAGCTCTACGGCTATCTCGCCGAACCGCGCCGCACTCTCGCCTTCTTCCCGCCCAGCGATACCAGCATTCCGGCACGCTATGCCCGCGCCTATGCCTATCACAAGGAAGCGCGGATGGATCTGGCGCTGGCCGAGACTGACGCCCTGCTCGCGGCCGAGCCGGAAAACCCCTATTTCCTCGAACTGAAGGGCCAGGTGCTGCTCGAATCCGGGCGGCCGAAGGACGCGCTCGATCCGCTGCGCCGTGCCACCGAGTTGTCGCGCGCCCACCCGCTGATCGCCGGCCTGTTCGGCCATGCCCTGATCGCGACCGAAAACCACGCCAATTATCCCGAGGCCGAGCGCGTGCTGCGCGCCGCGGTGGCCAAGGATCGCTACAATCCCTTCGCCTGGTATCAGCTGGGCGTGGTCTATGCCGCCAACGGCGATATTCCCCGCGCGCGGCTGGCCAGTGCCGAACAGCTGGTGATGAACCGCCGCTATCCCGAAGCGCTCCTGAACGCGCAGGCCGCCGAGGCGAACCTGCCCTATGGTTCGGCCGACTGGATCCGTGCACAAGATGTCGCGCTCGAAGCGCGGGCGGAACTGGAACGCCTGCGCGACAAAAAGTAGACCGGCGGCCTGCCCGCCCCTCTCGGCTCTCAGCTACGGAAACCCATGTCCTCCACGCCCTCGCTCCGCCACACGCTCATGACCGCGCTGACCGCGCTGGTGTTCGGTTTTCTGGGGGCGGCGATCTGGTCCTATGCGGGCCTTGCCGACAACCGCACCCGCGCCTTCCTGCTCGATAATCCCGACATGCTGCCGCAGATGGTCGAGGCCTACGAGGCGCAGGAGGCCGAAAAGCGGCTGGCGGATATGGGGGACGAGGTCTTCACTCCCTTCCCCGGCGTGGTGCTCGGCAATCCGCAGGGCAAGACCGTGCTGGTCGAGTTCACCGACTATAACTGCCCCTATTGCGAGGCGAGCCTGAAGGACGTGAACCGGCTGGTGGCGGAGAACCCCGACCTCAAGGTGGTGGTCCGCGAATGGCCGATCTTCGAGGGCAGCGACGAGGCCTCGCGCATGGCGCTCGCCGCAGGGATGCAGGGCAAATACCCCGCCTTCCACGATGCCATGTTCAAGCTCGGCGATGTGCGCGCTGCGGCGGCCGCAGCCGGGCTGGACATGGCGCGGGCCGATGCGGACGCGGCCTCCGATGCGGTCACCGCCGAGATCGCCAGCAATCTCGAACTCGCCCGCGCGCTGGGCTTTACCGGAACCCCGGCGTGGATCGCGGGGCGCAAGCCGATTGGCGGTGCGGTCGGCTATGACAAGCTCAAGGAAGCGCTCGCCGCCGGAGACAAGACCGGATGATGCGCGCCCTGCTGGCGGGGGCTGCGGCGCTGGGACTGGCAGCACCTCTCGCCGCACAGCCCCGCATCGACTACGCCGCCGAGCGCGCCGCCATCGGCCGCTATCAGGATGCCGACCAGCGGCTTCAGAACGTGGGCTGGCGACTGGCGCAGGGCAATGCCGGCCTGTGCCCCAGAGTGGTGCCCTCGATCGGGCTGCAATTGCAGGACATGGCGAGTTACGGCGCCCCGGCGATTGCGCGCAAGGCCCTGGGCCTGACCCGCGATTTCGCGGTGCAGACCGCCGCGACGGGATCGCCCGCCGCGCTCTCGGGTGCCTTTGTCCGCAACCGCGAAATCACCGGCCTCGAACGGCTCGATCCCAATAGCTGGCCGGCCAAGCCCGCGATGGACTGGACCCGGCTGGTATGGGCGCATGACCATGTCGAGGCGATGCTGACCGAACATGGCGGCATCGCGATCAGCTTTGCCGATGGCGAAACGGTGCGCCTTTCGCCGGTGGAGGTCTGTGCCAGCCGTTTCGAACTGATGGGCGAGGGCGGCAAGGCCGTGGCCGATGGCAACCGCGTGGTGATCGGGATCGGCTTTCCCGCCTTCCAATATCCCGAAGAGGATGTCTTCGCCGCGCTGGTCGCCCATGAATTCGCGCATAATGTGCTGGGCCACGATGCATGGCTCGATCGCAACGGCCGCAGCCGCCGCCACGTGCGCCGAACCGAGCGCGAGGCGGATCGCCTGATCCCCTGGCTGCTCGCCAATGCGGGCTATGATCCGGCGGCCGGCGTCACCTTCATGACCCGCTGGGGCAAGGCCCATGATTCCGCCTGGCTGATGGTGCGCGAACATGACGGGTGGGACGAACGCGCCGAATTCATCTCCGCCGAACTCCCCCTGATCGCCGAAGTCACCGCGCGCGAAGGCCGGGCCGACTGGCGCCGCGCCTTCCGCCGCGAGATCGATCCCCAGGGCGGGCTTCTCCCCCAGCCCAAGCGGTGATCCGTGCCGCGCAAGCGGCGGGGACAGCAAATTGCCGTGCCGTTTGCGACGAAATGCGTTAGACCCGTCAGCCTATGTCAGTGCTCCAGATCCAGCCGGCACCGTTCTTCGCGAGCAAGAACCGCGCATTCTGGAACCTCCAGCTGGCGGGCTGGGGCGCGGCCTTCATGCTGCGCGCGGTCTCGGCGCTGGCCAACCAGCAGCCCTTTGATCTGCTCGCGCTGATCCTTGTCACCACCATCACCGGCTTTTCGATCAGCCTGATCCTCTCGGTGATCTATCGCAAGCTGATCCACCAGCAGCCGCTCATCACCTGGGGCGTGACCGCGCTGGTGCTGTTCTTCGCGGTGCTGCTCCACGCCTCGATCGATGCCTGGGTGCAGGGCGTCTATTACGGCGCAGCGCGCGAAACGAGCTTTGCCCAGCGCGTGATCGGCCTGCTCTATCTGCCGCTCACCCTGCTGGGCGGGTGGAGCGCGCTCTACTACGCGATCAACTTCTTCCTGACCGTGGAGCATCAGGCTGACCGGCTGGAGCGGCTGGAAGCGCAGGCCACGGCCGCGCAGCTTGCCATGCTGCGCTACCAGCTCAATCCGCACTTCCTGTTCAACACCTTGAATTCGATCTCCACGCTGGTGCTCCTGAAACAGACCGAGCCCGCCAATGCCATGCTCACCCGCCTGTCGGGCTTTCTGCGCCACACCCTGATTGCCGAGCCCGGCAGCCAGGTCACGCTGGCGCAGGAGATCGAGACCTTGCAGCTCTATCTCGATATCGAGCGGATGCGCTTCGAAGAGCGCCTGCGCACCCATTTCGAGATCGAGGATGCCGCGATGGATGCGCAGCTGCCCTCGATGCTGCTCCAGCCGCTGGTGGAAAACGCGATCAAATATGCCGTCAGCCCGCAGGAGGAAGGCGCGCGCATCTCGCTCACCGCCCGGGTGATCGGCGAGCGGCTGCGGCTGATGGTGGAGGACACCGGCCCGGGGGCGGACGAGCCGCTGCTGTTCGACCGGCTCGATGCCGTCGCTGCGTGCGCCGATATCCGCGCCGGACACGCACCGGGCCAGCCGGTCTCGACCGGGGTGGGCCTCGCCAATATCCGCAACCGTCTGGCGCAGGCCTATGGCGATACCCATATCTTCGAGACCCGCTCGGAACCGGGCGGCGGCTTTACCGTGCTGATCGAGATCCCCTTCACCAGCGCCGCCGAGCCTGAATTGCACGCCGCCCCTGCCCCCACCAGCGGCGCGGCGGTCATCCCCCTCAATCCCCCGCAACGCACCGCCGGAGGCGCCGCATGACCATCAGAACCATCCTTGTCGACGACGAGAAGCTCGCGATCCAGGGCCTGCAACTACGGCTCCAGCCGTTCGAGGACGTCGAGATCATCGACACCTGCGCCAACGGGCGCGAGGCGATCCGCAAGATCAAGACCGAGAAGCCCGACCTCGTCTTCCTCGACATCCAGATGCCCGGCTTCGACGGCTTTTCGGTCGTGAAGGGCGTGATGGACATCGAGCCGCCGCTGTTCGTCTTCGTCACCGCCTACGAGGAGCACGCGATCCGCGCCTTCGAGGCCAATGCCGTCAATTACCTGATGAAGCCGGTCGACGAGCAGAAGCTGGCCGACACCATCGAGCGCGTGCGCCAGCGCCTTGCCGAGAAGAAATCGGCCGAAGATGCCGGGCAATTGCTCGGAGTGCTGGCCGAAGTCGCGCCCGAGCGTGCCGCCGATTTCGTCGAGACCACCACCGCCCCCGCCGAAAGCGCGGACCGCTTCGAAAAGCTCATCAATGTGAAGGATCGCGGGCAGATCTTCCGCGTCGAAGTCGATTCAATCGAGCATATCGAGGCCGCGGGCGATTACATGATCATCTCCACCGGCGACAATTCGCTGGTGCTGCGTGAAACGATGAAGGACCTCGAGCGCCGCCTCGATCCGAGGAAGTTCCAGCGCGTGCACCGGAGCACCATCGTCAACCTCGACCTCGTGAGGCAGGTGAAGCCGCACACCAACGGCGAATGCTTCCTCGTGCTTGAGAGCGGCTCCGAGGTGAAGGTTTCGCGCTCCTATCGGGACGTGGTGGCGCGCTTCGTGCATTGACCTTCCCCCTCGGCATTGCGAGGAGCGAAGCGACGCGGCAATCCATGGATCGCCGCGGGCCTATCGGCCCTCGCGATGACGAAGGATTTCTGGTGCCTGAATTCACCCTCCCCGGCTTCGACCTCGCCAAATTCATCCGCGAAACGCTGGCCGAGGATCTGGGCGATGGCCTGCCCGGCGGCGGACGCGATGTGACCTCCGAAAGCGTCATCCCCGCCGATGCGCGCTTCTCTGGGGTGATGGACAGCCGCGATGCAATCACCGTCGCTGGCCTGCCGCTGGCCGAGGCCTTCTTCCGCCAGCTTGACCCCGATTGCGTGATCGAACCGCTGGTGGGTGATGGCGACGCTGTTCCTGCCGGCACGGACCTGATGCGGATCGAAGGTAAGGCCCGCGCGCTGCTGACGGCGGAACGCAGCGCGCTCAACATCGTCCAGCACCTCTCCGGCATTGCCACGCTGACCCGCGCTTACGTGAGCGCCATGCGCGAGGGCAGCGCGACCTGCACTCTGCTCGATACGCGCAAGACCATTCCGGGTCTCCGGTTCCTCGAAAAATACGCCACCCGGCAGGGCGGCGCGCAGAACCACCGCATGGGGCTTTGGGATGCGGCGATGATCAAGGACAATCACGTCGCAGTCGCGGGATCGGTCGGCGAGGCGGTGCGGCGCGCGCGCGAGGCGGGAGTGACGAAGATCATCTGCGAGGTCGATCGGCTAGACCAGATCGAACCCGCGCTCAGCGCAGGCGCGCATCACCTGCTGCTCGACAATATGGATGCCGCCACCCTTGTCGGGGCCATTGCGCTGGTCGCCGGCCGGGTGCCGACCGAGGCGAGCGGGGGCGTGAACCTCCAGACCATCGCCGCCAAGGCCGCAAGCGGGGTCACCTATATCTCGGTCGGCCGCCTGACCCAGAGCGCCCCTGCGGCGGATATCGGGCTGGATTTCAAGCCGCTATGATCGCGCTAGCGCGGCGCCGTCCGGCGAGCATCACGCTGTTTGCGGCGCTGTTTTTCACAAGCGCGCTGCTCGCGTTTGCGGAAGCGTTGTGGAGCCTGTCCGATCAGCAAGTCCAGCTCCAGAAGGCCTATCCCGCGTTCACCTGGACGCGCGATGCGGTGATCGTGTGGCAGAGCGCATGGCTCTCGATCGCGCTGATCCCGATCGCGATGGTGTGGCTCTCTGCGGTACGCTTTGCGCGCTGGATGGTGACGATCATGGCCGCGCCCAAGCTGCTGGGGCTGGCGATGATTGCAGCGCAGGGTTGGGGGCTGATCGCATCGCTCAGCCTGGCGTGGCTCGCCTCCTCGCTGCTCGGCCCAATCGCCGTCGCGTTGCTCTTCACTCCGGCAAGCAACCGCTGGTTTGCGCACAAGGGGGAGGACGATCCTGCGGTGTTCGAATAGCCTGCTGGCCACGCTGCTGCTCGTCCTGCCCGCCATGGCGCAGGCGCAGGCCTATCAGTGTCGCGCGCCGCAGGTCACAAGCGTACCAAAGATCACCCCCGACGGCCCGCGCCGGGTGCTGCCCGTCACCGGCTATACGCTGGCGTTGAGCTGGAGCCCGGAGTTCTGCAAGTCCCGGGGAGCCAAAGGCGCCAATGCCATGCAATGCGCTGGCGGCAATGGCAGCTTCGGCCTCATCGTCCACGGTTTGTGGCCCGAAAGCGGGGAAAGCTGGCCGCAATGGTGCGCCGCGCAGGGAGCGCTCACACCCCCCGATATTCGCGGGGCCATGTGCATGATGCCCTCGGACTATCTGGTGGCGCGCAGCTGGGCCAAGCACGGGAGCTGCATGGTGAAGCGCCCCGCGGCCTACATCAAGGTCACGCGTATCCTGTGGGAGAGCCTGCGCATCCCCGATTACGACCGCATCGCGCGCGAGGAGGGCCTCACCGCAGGTCGCATCCGCGCCGCCTTTGCCGATGCCAACCCGGCGATACCGGCCAGCGCGATCGGGGTGAAGCTCAATGCCCGCGGCTGGCTGGAGGAGGTTCGGCTCTGCTACGCCAAGACCTTCCGCCCGGTGCGCTGCTCGCCCTCGCGCTGGGGCGCAAAGGACAGCGCGCCGGCCAAGATCTGGCGCGGCTTATAAGCGGTTCGCGACCAGCCACAGCCGCACCGCGCTGGCAAGGCCGGGGGGCGTGGCAGACCTGATCCGCTCCGCATCGATCCGCGCCACCAGCGCTGCCATCGCGATCCCCTCGGCGGCGGCGGCGCTGCGGAGCATCTCCCAGAACAGCGGTTCGAGGCTGATCGAGGTCTGGTGTCCGGCAATCGAAAGACTGCGCTTGACCGGCGGGTGATAGTGCGTCGTCACAAGGGTGGTTTACCCCATGCCGCGCGGTTGCGGATACGAAAAATTGGGGGTGGAGGGGCGCGGTGCCTCTGCCTAGAACCTGCCGCATGACCGCTGCTGCAATCCTCACCGACACCCTGAGCGAGCGGGAAAAGCAGACCCTGCGGCTGATCCTGCGCGGGCATGACGCCAAGTCCGCCGCGCGCGAGCTGGGGCTCTCGGTCCACACGGTCAACGAACGGCTGCGCGATGCGCGGCGCAAGCTTGGCGTCACCAGTTCGCGCGAGGCGGCGCGGCGGCTGCTGGCGGAGGAAGGCGCGGCCCCCGAAATCCTCGGGGACAAGGCTTTGGGGGATGCGCAGCAGGACGAGGCGGCCGAGACAGGGGCATCCGCTCACCAGCGGTGGGCCGGACGCCGTCCGGCTCTCATCCTTGCCGGAGTGCTTGCCATGTCCCTGATTCTCGCCGCCTTGCTGGCCCCCGCCTCGCCCGTCTCGCTGCTGGCCCCTTCCGCCTCTCCGCCCGCCTCGGTGCTGAGCGCCGCTGCCGCCCAGAGCGAGGCCGCTGCTGCCGCCCGGGCGGCGGAAGATTTCCTCAAGCTGCTCGACGATAGCCGCTGGGCCGAAAGCTATGCCGCCACCGGCGCCGAGTTCCACCGCCTCAACACGCTGGAGCGCTGGAGCGAGGTTTCCGCGCGCCTGCGCCCGCCGCTTGGCAAGGTGCTTACCCGCGACATCACTGCCAATGAATGGGTGCCCGCCCCGCCCGCTGGCTACCGCGTGGTCAAGTTCCGCTCGGCCTATGCGGGCGGCGCGCAGCAGACCGAAACGCTCTCGCTGGCGTGGGAGGACGGCGCGTGGAAGGTGGCGGGGGTTGCGTTTGAATGAGGGGGTGAGGGGGCCTGCGGCGAAGCCGCAGGCTTGCGTCAGACGGGTTCGGCGGGCCTTGCCCACCGCCCCGCTGGCCGACGCTCGGGCCGAGCGGCTCGCAGCGATGCTGCTCGCCTGCCCTCGCTAGTACATATGTTGCCCGCCGTTGATGCTCATGGTCGAGCCGGTCATGAAGCCGCCGTTCTCGCTGGTCAGGAAGGCCACGCCGCGGGCGATTTCCTCGGCCATGCCGAGGCGGCCGACGGGGATCTTGGCGACGATCTTTTCGAGCACGGGTGCGGGCACGGCAGCGACCATGTCGGTGTCGATATAGCCCGGTGCGATCGCGTTGACTGTCACCCCGAACTTCGCGCCTTCCTGCGCCAAGGCCTTGGTAAAGCCGTGAATTCCGCTCTTCGCCGCGGCGTAGTTGACCTGCCCGTATTGGCCCGCCTGACCGTTGATCGAGCCGATGTTGACGATCCGTCCCCAGCCGCGCTCGCGCATGCCGGGGAAGGTCGCCTTGGCCATGTTGAAGCACCCGCCGAGGTTGATCCGCAGCACCTCGTTCCAGTCCTCGAAGCTCATCTTGTGCAAGGTGCCGTCGCGGGTGATCCCGGCGTTGTTGACCACGATATCGACCGGCCCGAACTCCGCCTCGACCGCGGCGCAGCCGGCGAGGCAGGCCTCGTGATCGCCCACGTCCCAGCGCCTTGCGGGGATGCCGGTTTCGGCTGTGAAGGCCGCGGCCTTTTCGTCGTTTCCGGCGTAATTCGCGATCACCGTTTGGCCCTGCCGCTGCAGCCGTTTGCAGATCGCTTCCCCGATCCCGCGCGTTCCTCCGGTGACGATGGCAACCCGGCCCATGGCATTTCCTCCCCTTGATGCGTCCAGCAATGATCCGCAGCCTACCCTTGCCGTAAGGGCAGGGGAAGGTCGGAATAGCTATGCCGCGACAAGCCGGTGCGAGGACGGGTCAAGGCCGATGCAAGACGAGGCAAGCGGGGTCTAGAGGGGGTCTAACCCACCCCTAAGGCACCCCTAAAATTCGAATAAATCCTGATATTTCAGGAGTTTAGCACAAATCAGAACTTGATTTGCGTGCCCACATAGACGGCCTGGCTGTCCTTGACCGAATTGGTCAGCGGATCGAGGCGGTCACGCTCCTTGGAATAGCGCACGCCGGCCATCACGTTGAGGTTGGGCGAGAGGCTGTAGCTGCCACCCAGGCCCACCGTCTGCTGCCCGATCGAATCGAGCGTATTGGGCGAACGGCCGGCGATCTCGCGATCCTCCAGCTCGATGCGCGGTTGCAGGCGGCCGGGCTTGTCCTCGGCCTGCGGCACCGAAGGCTTGAACTGCGCCAGATCGGGCAGCGCCATGCGGCGCACTTCGGCCGGAAGCTCGAAGGGCCGTGCGAAGCTCTTGTAACCGCGCGCCGTGCCGAGCTGGAAGCGGCTCGCCTCCAACCCGCCGATGCCGATGCCGCGGCCCGCGACCGCGGCGACCGCCTTGCGCACCGAAACCGCGCGCGCCGTATCATTGTCGACCCGCACCGCGACCGTCACCGTGCGCTCCCCGGCCACCGGCGAAGCGCCGGCAGGCGTGAAACGGATGCCGCGCGCACGCGCCTTGTCCGCCACCCGGGCTGCAAGTTCGGGATCAACCGAAGCGGGCGTGAACACATCGAGGCCCATCGCCGAGAAGGAGGCCGCAGGCGAAGGCAGGCTCTTGCCCGCCAGCGCCAGCCCGGCGCTCGGCAAACCCAGCGCCAGCGCGCCGCAGGCAAGCGCGTTCAGCGCAACAAGCGTCAGCTTGCGCCCCGCCTTTGCCGTGCTGTCTGCCTTGCGTGCCATGGGTTCGACCATGTCCTCTCGTGTGACCAATCCAGCTTATGCCAGACCACATCCGACCTTAACCGCAGCTGAGTCGTTCTGTGAACAGTATCATGTGATAGGGGGCGGAGTCCTTCATGCAATCCTGCGGGGGTGCCCGTAGACGTATTCGCCCGCGACCTGTGGCTTCAAACACACAGAATCCCGCGACGCGCCATGGGCTTGCCGCTGCGCCGCGCGGTTCAGCCGGGGGAAAGCCGCCCTGTCTCACACGCCCTTGGCACCCCCTCGGCATGCCCGCAGCATGGCCGACGCCCCACCGCCGTCCCCGGCAGGCTTGCATCCGTGCTTGCCGCGCGGGGGTTGCGGGTTATAGAGCGAGGGCAAGACAGACGATGAGGATTTTCCGGCAGTGACACGCGCCAACTCCGCTCCCTTCCGCCCGGCCCTGAAGCGGGCTGTCACTCTGGCCTTCGCCGGTGCCGCGATGACCGCGCTGGCCGCCTGCGGCGGGTCGGAGCGTCCGCGCACCGAACTGGCCGCCGCCCAGCTCAACACCATCGGCGTCAACGCCTATCTCTGGCGCGCCGCGCTCGACACCGTGGCCTTCGCGCCGCTGGTGCAGGCCGACAGCAATGGCGGCGTGATCGTGACCGACTGGTACGCCAACCCCGCCAACCCGAACGAGCGGGTCAAGCTGACCGTCACCATCCTCGATCAGGATCTGCGCGCCGATGCCCTGCGCGTCGCGGCGAGCCGTCAGGTGGCCGAAGGCGGCAACTGGGTCGAAGCGCCGGTGCAGGCGGCAACCGTGCAGAAGCTTGAGGACATCATCCTGACCAAGGCGCGCGATCTGCGCCGTCAGGCCCTCGCCTCGTCCTGAGACCCGCTTCCCACGGAAACACGTCCATGAGTGATACCCGATTCGATCCGTCTGTCGCCGACGGACGCTGGCAGCGTGCATGGGACGAAGCCGGCACCTTCACGGCGGATTCGGATAGCGCCAAGCCCAAGAGCTACATCCTCGAGATGTTCCCCTATCCCTCGGGGCGCATCCACATGGGCCATGTGCGCAACTACACCATGGGCGACGTGCTGGCGCGCTACCAGAAGATGCGCGGGTTCGAGGTGCTGCACCCGATGGGCTGGGACGCCTTCGGCATGCCGGCAGAGAATGCCGCGATGGAAAAGGGCGTGCACCCGGGCGGATGGACGCGCCAGAACATCGCGCAGATGAAGGCGCAGTTGCAGCGCATCGGCTTCGCGCTCGACTGGATCCGCGAATTCGCCACCTGCGATCCCGAGTATTACGGCCACGAACAGGCGCTCTTCGCCGACCTCTACGAGGCGGGCCTCGTCTACCGCAAGGAAAGCACGGTCAACTGGGATCCGGTCGACATGACCGTGCTCGCCAACGAGCAGGTGATCGACGGCAAGGGCTGGCGTTCGGGCGCGGAGGTCGAGAAGCGCAAGCTGAACCAGTGGTTCCTCAAGATCACCGACTTTGCCGATGATCTGCTGGAGGGGCTGGGCACCCTTGAAGACTGGCCCGAGAAGGTTCGCCTGATGCAGGAGAACTGGATCGGCAAGTCGCAGGGGCTCGAATTCAGCTTCGATTTGTCGAACGGCGAGAAGCTGGCGGTTTACTCGACCCGCCCCGACACGATTTTCGGCGCGAGTTTCTGCGCCATCGCGGCCGATCACCCGATTGCCCAAGGGCTGGCGGGCGATCCGGCGGTCGCCGCTTTCATCGACCAGTGCAAGAAGGGCGCAACCACCGCCGCCGCGCTCGAAACAGCGGAAAAGCTGGGCTACCTGACGCCGATCACCGCCAAGCATCCGTTCACCGGCGCGGAGCTTCCGGTCTTCATCGCCAACTTCGTCCTGATGGATTACGGCACCGGCGCCGTCATGGGCGTGCCGGGGCATGACCAGCGCGACTTCGAATTCGCGACCAAATACGGCCTGCCGATCATGCGCGTCGTCGCCACCGATCCGGCCCGCGCAGACGAACCCTTCAAGGGCGAGGCCGAGGCGGGCGACGGCGTGATCGTGAACAGCGATTTCCTCAATGGCTTGAGTGTCGAGGCCGCCAAACAGGCAGTCATCACCCGCGCCGAAGCGGGCAGTTGGGGCGAGGGCCGCACCGTGTGGCGCCTGCGCGACTGGGGTGTGAGCCGCCAGCGCTATTGGGGGACGCCGATCCCCTTCATCCATTGCGACAGCTGCGGCGTGGTGCCGGTGCCCAAGGACCAGCTGCCCGTCACCCTGCCCGAGGATGTCAGCTTCGACATTCCCGGCAATCCGCTTGAACGCCACCCGACCTGGAAGCATGTCGACTGCCCCAAGTGCGGTGCAGCGGCGCGGCGCGAGACCGATACGCTCGACACCTTCGTCGACAGCTCGTGGTATTTCCTGCGCTTCGCCAGCCAGCCCGCCGACCGGCCCTTCGACCCCGAAGAGGTCGCCAAGTGGATGCCGGTGCAGCACTATATCGGCGGGATCGAGCACGCGATCTTGCACTTGCTCTACGCCCGGTTCTGGACGCGGGCACTGGCGCATATCGGCAAGATCAGCGTGCAGGAGCCCTTTGCCGCGCTGTTCACGCAAGGCATGGTGACGCACGAGGTCTATAGCCGCACTGATGCGGCGCGCGGCGTGCCGGTCTATTTCTCGCCCGAAGAGGTGAATCGCACCTCGGACGGTGCGACTTTGCTGGCCGATGGCGCGCCGGTCGAGGTCGGCCGCGTCATCAAGATGTCGAAGTCGAAGAAGAACGTCGTCGACCCCGATGCAATCATCGCCCGCCATGGTGCGGATGCGGTGCGCTGGTTCATGCTGTCCGACAGCCCGCCCGAGCGCGATCTGCCGTGGTCGGATGCGGGGATCGAGGGCTGTGCGCGCTTCGTGCAGCGGCTGTGGCGGCTGTTCGCGGCCTATGACGCTGGGGCCGAGGGCGAGGACAAGAGCCTCGACCGCAAGACCCACCAGACCATCGCGGCGGTGGCGTCGGACATCGAGGCGCTCGGCTTCAACAAGGCCGTGGCGCGCATTTACGAGCTGACTGGCGCGGTCGAGAAAGCCGCGCCTTCCGCCAGCCGCAGCGCGGCCATTCGCGCGCTGGTGCATCTGGCAGCTCCCATGATGCCGCACTTGGCCGAAGAGGCCTGGGCGACAATGGGTGAGGGCCTGATTGCCGACGCGGCGTGGCCCGACGTCGATCCGGCGCTGCTGGTCGATGACGAGGTCACCATCGCGATCCAGCACATGGGCAAGCTGCGCGACACCGTCACCGCGCCCAAGGGAGCCTCGAAGGAGGATCTCGAAGCGCTGGCGCTGGCCTCGGCCAACCTGCAACGCTCGCTCGATGGCGCGGCGGTGCGCAAGATCATTGTCGTGCCCGACCGATTGGTGAATATCGTCACCTGATGCGCTTTGCTCTCGCCCTGCTGGCCCTGTTGGCCCTTTCCGCCTGCGGTCTTTCGCCGATGTATGCGGGCGGTGGCAGCGCGGCGGTGGCGCAGGGGCTGGCGGCGGTCGATATCCCCGCGATCCAGGGGCAGAGCGGGTGGCTGGTGCGCAATGCCCTGCAAGACCGGCTAGGCGCGGCGGGCAAGGCGACTCCGGCCTACCGGCTCGACGTGCGGCTGGACGATTCGCTTGAGGCGCTGGGCGTGCTCAACGATGACACCATCAGCCGCGAACGCCGGATCCTGCGCGCGCGTTATCAGCTGATCGACCTCGCCACGGGCAAGGTGCTGCTCGACGCCACCGCCGGATCGGACGCGGGGATCGATGTGGTGAGCAGCGAATATGCCACCATCGCCGCCGAGCAGAAGGCGCTCGAGAACCTGTCACTCAAGCTCGCCGAACAGATGGCGACCCAGGTGTCGCTGGCGCTGCGGGCGCGCGCCGCCGCGGTGCCATGAAGCTCAAGAACAGCGATTTCGCCCGCGGTCTGCCAGCCGGTATCGAGCGGCTCGCCCTGTTCTTCTTCTGCGGCCCGGACGAAGCCGGTGCCTCTGCCGCCGCCAACCGCCTTGCCGCCGCCCTGCCCGATCCCGGCGAGCGGGTGGAGTTGACCGGGGCAGACCTCAAGGCCGACCCCGCCCGTCTGGGCGACGAGGCGCGCTCCACCTCGCTGTTCGGCGACACCCGCCACATCTGGGTGCGCACCAGCGGGGACGAGGCGCATGACGCCTTGCAGATCCTGATCGAGACCGCCGAGGCCGGAGCCGGCAGCGCCGCACCGGTGATCGTGGTCGCCACCTCCGCCACCGACAAGTCGCGCACCGCCAAGCTGCTCGAAAAGCGCAAGGATGCTCTGGTGGCGATGTTCCATCCGCCCGATCTCAGGGACGTGGCGCAGGCCGTGCGCGGGATGGCCGATGCCGCGGGCCTCAGGCTCGGGGGCGACCTTGCCGAACGCATCGCGCGCGCCGCCGGGCTCGATGTGCGACTCGCCCAGTCCGAAGTCGCCAAGCTCGCGCTCTATTGCGATGCCGATCCGCAGGCGCCGAAATCCGCCACCCCCGAAGATCACGCCGCGATCGGCGCGGCGACCGAGGAGGACGGATTCGCCCCGCTGGTCAACGCCGTGCTGGGCGGCGAGCTCGGCCGGCTCGGCGGCGAGATCCGGCGGATGCGCGAGCTCGGATTGAACCCGGTCGGCCTGGCGCTGGCGCTGGAACGGCGCGCGGCGCAGCTCGCCAATATCATGACCCACCTCGGCCCGCGCGGCGCCTTCGACAGCATCGACAAGGGCGCGGAAATGCGGCTCGGCATTTTCTTCAAGGAAAAGCGCGACATCCGCCAGCAATACGAACGCTGGCGCCAGCCCGCCCAGCGCGGCACCGCCGCCACCCGGCTCGACCGCCTGATTCCGCGGCTCGCCCAGCTCCACCGCACCCTGCTGGCCAACAGCCAGTCGGCCGAACTGCTGCTCGCCCAGGAACTCGCCGAAATCGCCCGCTACGCCGCCAAACGGTAAGAAGTGGGCCAGACGGGTCTCTAAATGTGACAGGCCGCATTTCGCAGTCGCACAAATGCCGCTTCCCTATGTAACATGAGATAGGTAGTAAGCACGGCTAGGTGCTCGGGATATTCTAACCTAAACCGCGTGATGCCGAGGCTTCTGGAATCGGCCAGCCTCGCCAATGTTGACACCAAACTCGTGCCCTCGCTCGAGCGGCGGCGGCTGCGAACCTATATCCTGATCCTGCTGGCCGACGGCATCCTGTTCAATCTGGCCTTTGCCACCGCGGGGCTGATCTGGGAGGGCTTCTGGGCCGAACCGCGCGCCATACTGGCCGCGCAGGTGATGCTGCCCGCCTTCTACACCATCGCGCTCTACAACAATTCCTGCGGGTTGCAGGCGCTCACCGACTGGATGTTCGCGGCGCGCAATGCGATGGTGGCGCTGGTGATCTCGGCGGGCCTCGTCAACTTCATCGCTTTCTACGCCAAGTCGAACGACGAATTTTCGCGCGGCGGCGTGACCATCGGGCTGGTGCTGACCGCCTTGCTGATGATCGCCATGCGTCGCCCGATCGCCACGCTGATCAAGCGCCGCTGCGGCGGGCGAAGCGCCAACCGGCTGGTGATCGACGATGGCGGATCGACCTTCCCCTTCCCCGATGCTTTGTCGGTTTCGGCGGCCGAATACGGGCTTGATCCGGGCAGCCACGATCCCTTCAGGCTCGACCGGTTGGGCAAGCTGCTGCGCAATCAGGACCATGTGATGGTGAGCTGCCCGCGCGACCGGCGCGAGGACTGGGCCATTCTGCTCAAGTCGGCCGGGGTATATGGCGAGATCGTGAGCGAACCCGCGCATACCCTCGGCGCGATCGGCGTGCATCGTTATGACGAGCTCGATCGCACCACGCTGGTGGTCTCCACCGGCCCGCTGCGGCTGCGTTCGCGCATCATCAAGCGCGCCTTCGATACGGCGGTGGCGGGGACTGCGCTGCTAGCACTTTCGCCGATCCTGATCGCGACCGCGATCGCGATCAAGCTCGAGGACGGCGACCCCGTGCTCTTCGTCCAGCGCCGTCTGGGGCACGGCAACCAGCTCTTCGACATGTTCAAGTTCCGCTCGATGTGGCACGAGAAACTCGACAATGACGGGGCGCGTTCGACCGCGCGCGACAATGAACGCATCACCCGCATGGGCGCCTTCATCCGCAGCACCAGCATCGACGAGCTGCCGCAGCTCATCAACGTGCTTAAGGGCGAGATGTCAGTGGTCGGCCCGCGTCCGCACGCGATCGGCAGCCAGGCGAACAACAAGTTCTTCTGGGAAGTCGACCGGATGTATTGGCAGCGCCACTGCCTCAAGCCGGGCCTTGCCGGTCTGGCGCAGGTGCGCGGGCATCGCGGCGCGACCGAGCGCGAGGAAGACCTGACCGACCAGCTCCGGTCGGATCTCGAATATATCAACCATTGGTCGCTGGTGCGCGATATGGAGATCGTGCTGCGAACCGCGATGGTGCTGATCCACGACCGGGTTTACTGAACCGGCACCTGCCGCGCCGGAGCGCGTGCAGCCCTACTACTTGTCGCGCTTGGGGGCGGCGAAACTGCCGGTCACCCGGCCCTTGCCGCCGCCGGAAGGCGCGCCCGGCGTGCTGCCCGCGGCTCTGCCGTCAACGCTGGACAAGCCGCTGTCGAGATCGATCACCAGCCGCCCGCCATTGAGCGTATCGCTGCCGCGCCGCAGGTGGACATTACCCGCCATCGTGATGATCCGGTGGTTGAAATCGTAGATCGCGTTCTCGCCGCTGGCGCGCTCGTCGCCGCGGGTCACCTCGACCCCGCCGGTGGCGGTGATGCGCTGGATGCTGAGCGATCCGGTGTCCTCGAAATTGACCAGCGTGCGGGCCGAACGGACGGTGAGATCGGCCTGCTGGATCACCACATTGCCCGACAGGATGACGCGGTTCTCGCGGTCCTGCAGCTCGATCCGGTCGGCCGCGTAGTTCACCGGCGCGGAGGAATCGTGACTCCCGAGGCCCTGCGCCTGAAGCGCCATCCCGCCCGCCAGCGCGCAGGTGAGCGCAAAGCCGCCGAAGCCCCAGACGAGAGCGACACGGCGCAGGGCGCGCGGAGATTCGGGCTTGGTCATCACGGCATCCTCAGCTTGCCAGGGATCATGGTGAGCCGCGCCACGCCGTCAAGCGTCAGCGTGCGCGCGCTCAGATCGGCGCGGATCGTGTTGGCGGAGAAGGTGCCGGCCGGAACCTCGCCCGAAACGCCTTCGTCGCCGCGCATCACCTTGGCCTTGAGGTCGACCGACACCCCGTCGGCTACCATCGTATAGCCATCCGAGGCGGTGAGGCGCACCGGCCCATCGACCGCGACGGTTTCGGCCTCGATATCATAGGTGCCGCCGCCTGCACTGAGGCGCGCGGGGCCATCGGTGAGCACCATCTGCGCCAACAAATCGCGCATCCGCACCAGCCCCTCAATGCTCGAACGCTGCACCGCCTCGCCCGCTATCAGTGAGAAGGGGCGGCCCTGATTGTCGCGCCCGCGATACATCGCGTTCTCGACCGACAGGCGCTCGTCGATCAGGGCGACCTTGTTGCGATCGAGCAGGAAGCTCACCTCGCCGCGCGGGGAGAGCGGGGTGATCACCATCAACGCGGCTACAATCCCCGCCAGTACCGGCAGGGCGCGGGCGAGGACACCCACCAGCTTGTCGTGCTGGCCGCCGGGCGCCGCGAAATGCTGGCGGCGGCTGCGCAGGGCGCGGGCCTCGCTGGTCTCCATCTCGGGGTGGGTGCTGACCATCGGGTGCGCGCGGGCCTCAGGCGTGGGCGAAAATGTCGGTTTCGGGCCAGCCGGCAAGATCAAGCGCGGCGCGAGTGGGGAGGAAATCGAAGCACGCCTGCGCGATCGCCATGCGCCCCTCGCGCTCCAGCCGCACGGTCAGTTCGGCCATCAACCGGTGGAGATAACGCACATCGCTCGCGGCATAATCGCGCTGCGCCTCGGACAGAACGGGGCCGCCCCAGTCGCTCGACTGCTGCTGCTTCGAGAGATTTTCGCCCAGCAGCTCCTCGACAAGGTTCTTGAGGCCGTGGCGATCGGTGTAGGTTCGGGTCAGGCGGCTGGCGATCTTGGTGCAGAACACCGGGGCGGCGGTCACGCCGAGATAGTGCTGGATCGCCGCCAGATCGAAGCGGGCGAAGTGATAGAGCTTGATCCGCGAAGTGTCCGCCAGCAGCGCCTTGAGATTGGGCGCGTCATAGGTGCTGTTCGGACCAAAGCGCACCAGATGCTCGTCGCCCGAACCATCCGAGAGTTGCACCACGCACAGCCGGTCACGCGCGGTGATCAGCCCCATGGTCTCGGTATCCACCGCAATCGCGCCGGTCCCTGCGAGCACGCCCGCGGGCAGGTCTTCCTCGTGAAAATGTACAGCCATGGGCGCTGCCCTACGCCGATTGGGGAAAGAGGGAAAGGGCAGAGTGGCGCGCAGGCGGGTGCGGGGGTAGCCATGGCACCATGGCAGGCGACACCATCCCCGATAGCTGGCGCGCGGCGCTCGAACCGGCGCTGGCGAGCGCCGAGGCACGCCGGCTGGGCGGGTGGCTCAAGGCGGAAGAGGCCGCGGGCAAGGCGATCTACCCGCCGCGCGGGACACGCCTCGCCGCCCTCGCCCTGACCCCGCTGGAGGAGGTGCGCTGCGTGATCCTCGGCCAGGATCCCTATCACGGCCCCGGACAGGCGCATGGCCTTGCCTTCTCGGTGCAGGACGGCGTGCGGGTGCCGCCCAGCCTCGTCAACATCTACAAGGAGCTGGAGGCCGATTGCGGCCTGCCCCGCCCCGCCACCGGCGATCTGTCGAAATGGGCACAGCAGGGCGTGCTGCTGCTCAACAACACGCTGACGGTCGAGGCGGGGCTGGCGGGCAGCCATGCCGGGCGCGGGTGGGACGCGATCACCGACGCCGCCGTTGCTGCGGTGGCGGAGCGCGATGTGCCGACGGTCTTCATCCTGTGGGGCAGCCACGCGAAGAAGAAGGCGAGCCGCATTCCCGCCCTCAGTCGCGCATCCCACCATCTGGTGCTGACCTCGGCCCACCCCAGCCCGCTTTCGGCCCATAACGGCTTTTTCGGCTCGCGCCCGTTCAGCCGGGCCAATGCCTTCCTCGAAGATCGCGGGCGCGGCGCGATTGACTGGAGTTTGTGATGAGTGACGACGTGATCCTGTGCGAGGTGGCGGACGGTATCGCCACGGTCACCCTCAACCGCCCCCAGGCGATGAACGCGCTCAACCGCGCGCTGCGCAAGCGTCTCGCCGAGGTGATGCGGCAGGTCGATGCTGACGAGGCCGTGCGCGCCGTCATCCTCACCGGCGCAGGCGAGCGGGCCTTCACGGCGGGGCTCGACCTGAAGGAACTGGGCAGCGAGGCTGGCGCGCTCGGCAGCGCCAATGCCACGGACCCGGCCGACAATCCGGTCAAGGCGATCGAATTGTGCCGCAAGCCCGTGATCGGGGCGATCAACGGGGTCGCGATCACCGGCGGGTTCGAAGTGGCGCTCGCCTGCGACGTGCTGATCGCCAGCCAGAACGCGCGCTTTGCCGATACCCACGCGCGGGTCGGGATCGTGCCGGGCTGGGGCCTGTCGCAGAAACTCTCGCGCATGATCGGCATCAGCCGCGCGAAGGAACTGGCCTTCACCGGCAACTTCCTCGACGCGGCGACGGCGGAGCGCTGGGGGCTGGTGAACCACGTGGTGCCAGCGGACGAGCTGCTCCCGCTCGCGCGGAAGCTCGCCGCCGACATGGCGGGCATCGATCCGGCCTTCCTCGGCCTCTACAAGCGCCTGATCGACGATGGCTATGCGCAAAGCTTCGGCGAGGGGCTGGCGCTCGAAGCCGCCCGCTCCAGCGCCGCCAATTCCGCCGTCGCCCCGGAGGAAGTCGAAGCCCGCCGCGCAGCCGTGCAGGAGCGCGGGCGCACCCAAGGCTAGGCTTGCCAAGCATCATCTGGCGGTTCGCTCCGCACAGGCGTATGATCGCCGCGCCGGGGCAGGAGAAAACGTCATGATCGACATCGAACGCCTATCACCTTCAGCCCACCGCATCGTCCTCTATGGCGAGATCACCTACGACGACGTCGCCGCCTTCATCGCCTTCGCCAAGGCGCAGGACGCCGCCGGCGAGGGCGGCAATGTGCTGTTCGACCTCGTTTCGATGGCCGGCATCCCGCCGCTCTCCGCCTTCACGCTCGAACTGGTCAATATCGTGCCGATCATGCGCTGGGTGTGGCGGCTCGATCGCATCGCGATCATCTCCGACGAGGCATGGCTGCGCGCCGCCTCGCGGCTCGAAAGCATGGCTCTGCCGGGGGTGACCTATGCGGTCTATGATGCCGACGAGGCCGAAACCGCGCGCGCATGGGTGCTGGGAGACGGCGGCGCGTAAGGCGCGAATCGCCGCGTGCTAGCGCCGCTCCCGGAAGAACCCTCGCAGCATCGCCGCCGCTTCATCCTCGCCAATGCCGGAATAGACCTCGGGGCGGTGGAGGGTCTGCGCCTGTTCGAACACCCGCGCGCCGTGCTCCACCGCCCCGCCCTTGGGGTCGCTGGCGGCGTAGTAGAGCCGCGCGATCCGGGCATGGGCGATGGCGCCTGCACACATGGCGCAGGGCTCGAGTGTCACCCACAGCTCGCAATCCGTGAGGCGTTCATCGCCCAGCACCTGCGCAGCGCGGCGAATCGCCATGATTTCGGCATGGGCGGTGGGATCGTGATCCGTGCGGGGGCTGTTGTGCGCCTCCGCAATCACCACACCGTCCTTGACGATCACCGCGCCGATCGGCACCTCGCCCGCATGCGCCGCCGCCTCGGCAGCGGCGAGCGCGCGTTGCATCGGCACAGGGAGCGGCCACTGGGTCATGCCCGCCGGGCTAGCCGGGGCCGCCCGCGCGCGCAACTTGCTTGACGATTCGGGTCTGCCCCGTTATGCGCGCCGCTTTCCCTGTCTGGGCCTCTGCCCGGACCGATCTTTTACGAGAAGAGACACACCATGTCGCGCATCTGCGAACTGACCGGCAAGGGCCGCCAGGTCGGCCACAACGTGAGCCACGCCAACAACAAGACCAAGCGCGTGTTTCTGCCCAACCTGCAGAACGTGACGCTGCTGAGCGAGACCCTCGATCGCGGCTTCAAGTTCCGCGTGTCGACCCACGGCCTGCGCTCGGTCGAGCACAATGGCGGCCTCGACAACTGGCTGCTCAAGACCAACGACGAAAAGCTTTCGGCCAACGCGCTGAAGGTGAAGCGCGAGCTGGTCAAGGCCCGCGCCGCCGCCTGATTTTCCGCCCGCCCTCACGGGCTCAGGCGATTCGAGAGAGCGTCCGGATTTCCGGGCGCTTTTTCGTTTTTGTCTCGTGTCGTGCCGGCGCACGACGCAGACCTCCCGCCCCGCCTCCCCACCCGGCCACCAATGATACCATCATGCTATGGTGGCCGGGTGGGGAGGCGGGGCGGGGCGGGGCGGGAGGTCTGCTACTTCCAATCAAACCGCACCAGAATACTGCGCTGGAACACCGAGAAATTGTCGTCCGCGATCACCCAGATCGCGCCGCGTGACGGATCATCCGCCGAGGGCACGAAGGCGATGCCCTCGAAATTGTCGGCAAACACTCCGCCCGTCATCCGCTCGATCACCTTGGCCCGCCATTCGCCGCCGGGGCGGATCGCGCGCGGATCGGCGATTGCTATCGCTGTGTCGAAGGTCGCGGGCAGGGTATATTCGACCCGCCGCAGCAGGATCAGCACGCGCCCGTCGGGCAGCTGGGTCATGTCGACCGGATCGTAATCGGCCTCGGCGACAAAGCGGAACCGCTGCGGTCTGGCCGGCGCGACCGGATCGCGCGGGAACAGCAGGCCTTCGTGCACCGTCTTGCTGCCGTCCACCGGCCCTTCGGCAAGGATGATGAAGCGCCCGTCGGCCAGCCGCGCCATCGTCTCGGGGCCGCTATTGTCGCTCCAATCGGCCATTTCGGGCGGCTGGCGCGTGGTGCGCGTGCCATCGCGCGACCAGCGGAAGACCACGTTCTGGCTCTCGAATCCGCCCCACAACGTGCCGCTCGCCGGATCGCGGGCGAGCGATTCGAGATCGACCACCTCCTCGCGCGTCTTGCGGCGCTCGCCGACGAAGCGGAAGCTGCGGGGCACCGCATGCGGGGCCGGGCCGGAAAGGTCGAGATCGAGCAGCCAGCCGCGATCACTCCCCGCGATGAGGTGCGAAGGCCCGGCCGCGGCGAGCGCGGAGAAGCCGCCGAACCAGCCATGGGCCGAAGTCAGCTCCCACACGCCTGCAAGCTTCAGCTGGCCCGCCACACCGGCGCGCTCGGCCAGCGGGGTGACTTGCACCACGGCGACATCGCTGCGCAGGCCGGTGGGGGTGCGCCAGACAAGCCCGGGGGCCAGCCCCAGCGCCACCGCGAAGAGCAGCGCGACACGCCATAGGTTTGCGCGGCTCACGCGATCGGTCAGGCGGGATCGAGGCCCAGCAGGCGCCGCGTCGCGACCTCGCACGAGACATAGGCCTCCTGCCGGTCGGCGCTCCAGTAGCGCAGTTCCGCGAGCGTAATCGCCTCGCCCGTCACCGCGCACAGCACATGCGTGCCCGGGCGCAGCACCCGGAAGCTGGAGGGGCCGTAATAGAGCCGGGCGGGGTTGTCGGCGGAGGACATCAGCATGGGCCTCCCGATAGCACCGCTCGGCTAACCGAACAAATCATCTTGTTGAGCGCCGGGCGCAGGGCGTTTGGGGGCGGGGGAAGGGCGCGGTTTGGGCACCGGCGGGGCGCTGTCGGCAGGCACGGCATCCAGACGCCCGTCGCGGAATTGCAGCACCAGTGCGGCCTCGCCCGCCGCCTCGGCGCGGGTGGTGAGCGCGCGGCCCTCTGCCGAGCGGATGATGGCATAGCCGCGCTCGAGCGGCTTTTCGGGGTGGAGCTGGCTCATCACGCGGGTCAGCGCGGCGAGCCGGTCTGCACCTTGCCGCAAGGGCCGCTCGACCAGCGCCGGGCTGAGGCGCGCGCGTTCGAGCCGGCGCGCGGCCTCGGCGGCGCTGCGGTTGAGGAGGCTGGGCGAGAGCCGCGCCGCCACGCCCGCCAGCCGCTCGCGCCCCTTGGCCGAGCGATCCCCCAGCGCCCGGCGCAGACGATCGGACAGGTCGTCGAGCCGCTGCGCCTGGGGTTGCAGCAGGTTCTCGGGGCGCGGCAGCAGCCGCACCCGCGCTGCCAGCCGCTCGCGCCCGAGTTCGAGCGGGCGATAGACCGCGCGGCGCTGGCGGGCGGCAAGATCGGTGAGGGTAAAGGCCAGATCGGCGCGCACCGGCACCGCCATTTCGGCCGCTGCCGTCGGCGTGGGCGCGCGGCGATCGGCGGCGAAATCGGCCAGCGTCGTGTCGGTCTCGTGGCCCACGGCGCTGATGACGGGGATGGTGCACTCCGCAATCGCGCGCACCACGACTTCCTCGTTGAAGCTCCACAGATCCTCGATCGAGCCGCCCCCGCGCGCGACGATCACCACATCGGGGCGCGGGACGGGGCCGCCCGCCTCCAGCGCGGAGAACCCGCGCACGGCGGCCGCGACCTGCTCGGCCGCGCCCTGCCCCTGCACCAGCACCGGCCAGACCAGCACGTGGCTCGGAAAGCGGTCGGCCAGCCGGTGGAGAATGTCGCGGATCACCGCGCCGGTGGGCGAGGTCACCACGCCGATGACTCGCGGCAGAAACGGCAAGGCACGCTTGCGGCGCTCGTCGAACAGGCCTTCCGCCGCCAGCCTTGCGCGGGTCTTCTCCAGCAGCGCCAGCAGCGCGCCTTCGCCCGCCAGTTCCATGCTATCGATCACGATCTGGTATTTCGAGCGGCCCGGATAGGTGGTGAGCTTGCCGGTGGCGATCACCTCCAGCCCGTCCTCGGCGCGGAAATTGAGGCGCTGGACATTGCCCTTCCACATCACCCCGTCGATCACCGCGCCTTCGTCCTTCAGCGCGCAGTAGAAATGCCCCGAGGCGGCCCGCTTCACCCCCGACAATTCCCCGCGCAGCCGCACAAAGCCGAAGCGATCCTCGACCGTGCGCTTCAGCAGCGCGGAAATCTCGCTGATGGTGAGGGGCTGCGCATTGTCGCCCTGCCGTTCGCGCGCTACCAGCCCGGCATCGTTATCGGAGTTGGGCGGAGTGGCCATGAATATCCTGCTTCTGGGGTCTGGAGGCCGCGAACATGCGCTGGCGTGGAAGCTGGCGCAATCCCCTGCCTGCACGCAGCTTTACGCCGCCCCCGGAAATCCCGGCATTGCCGAGGAAGCCGAGATCGTGGCGCTCGATGTGACCGACCACGGCGCGGTAATCGCCTTCTGCGAGAGCCACGCGATCGGCCTCGTGGTGATCGGCCCCGAAGCGCCGCTTGTGGACGGGCTGTCGGATGCCTTGCGCGCCGCAGGCGTGCCGGTGTTCGGCCCCTCGCAGGCGGCGGCGCAGCTCGAAGGCTCCAAGGGCTTCACCAAGGACCTCTGCGCCCGCGCCGGGATCCCCACCGCCGGTTACGTCCGCACCGCCTCGCTGGAGGAGGCCCGCGCCGCCCTCGCCCGCTTCGCCGCGCCTTACGTGCTCAAGGCCGACGGCCTCGCCGCAGGCAAGGGCGTGGTGATTGCCGAGACGCTCGCCGATGCCGAGGAGGCGCTCGCGGACATGTTCGGCGGCGCCTTCGGGGGTGCAGGCGCGCAGGTGGTGATCGAGGAGTTCATGGCTGGCGAGGAAGCGAGCTTCTTCGCGCTGACCGATGGCACCTCCATCCTCCCCTTCGGAAGCGCGCAGGATCACAAGCGCGTGGGCGACGGCGATGTCGGGCCGAACACCGGCGGCATGGGCGCTTACTCCCCCGCGCCGGTGCTGACGCCGGAATTGCAGACCCGCGTGATGGCCGAGATCATCGAACCGACCGTGCGCACCATGCGCGCGGAGGGGAACCCCTATTCCGGCGTGCTGTTCGCCGGGCTGATGCTGACCGCACAAGGTCCGAAGCTGATCGAATACAACGCCCGCTTCGGCGATCCCGAATGCCAGGTGCTGATGATGCGGCTGGAAAGCGATCTGGTGGCGCTGATGCTCGCCTGCGCGCGCGGGACGCTCGCCGGAACCGAGGTGGCGCTGCGCGACGAAACCGCGCTGACCGTGGTGATGGCCGCCAAGGGCTACCCCGGCACGCCCGAGAAGGGCGGCGCGATTGATCTGGGCGATGCCGAGGCCGAGGGCGCGAAGGTGTTCCACGCAGGAACCGCTCTGGTCGACGGCGCACTGGTGGCGAATGGCGGGCGGGTGCTCAACGTCACCGCCACCGGAGCAAATGTCACCGAAGCCCAGGCCCGCGCCTATGCCGCCGTCGATGCGATCGCGTTCCCCACCGGCTTCTGCCGCCGCGACATCGGCTGGCGCGAAGTGGCGCGGGAGGCGAAGGCGCAAATTTGATCCCGATCAAGGACGCGGGGCTTCGGGGAGAGGATAAAGGCATCATGACCCATCATCTCCCCCGCCTCACCCTCCTCGCCGCGCCCCTGATCGCCCTCGCGCTCACCGCCTGCCAGACCGCCGCGCCCGCCGATGCCCCGCCGATGGTGGGCAAACCCACCTCGCCCTCGGCCGACACCCGCGCCCCGGCCTTTGTCGAGGCCGCCTGCGGGGGGTGCCATGCGGTCGAGCCGCCGTTCCTTTCGCCCAATCCGGCCTCGCCCAGCTTTGCCGCGATCGCCAACCGGCGGGGCCTCTCCGAAAAGTCGCTCGCCGACTGGCTGGCCGAGGCGCACAATTACCCCGAGGACATGGACTTCACCCTTACCCGCGCGCAGATCGACCAGATCGCGGCCTATATGGTGACGCTTCGCGACGCGGGCTACGTGCCGGACGAGTGAGGGCTCGCCGCGCGCGCTTTTGCGAAAAGGCGCTGCCGTGCTACATTCGGCGCGGTCGCATTCGAGAAGGGGGTCTCGATGCCGTATCGCCACGCGCATTTCTTCGTCGGCTTTGTTCTGCTGGTCATCATGACCGGCTTCTGGGCGAGCTATTTCGCCGTCTCCGGGCCGATCCCGCTGGCGTTTCACGTCCATGCAATCTCCTCGATGACCTGGCTGGTGCTGCTGATCGCGCAGCACCTGACGATCCAGCGCCGCGCCAATGGTTTGCACCGGCAGATGGGCCGGGCGAGCTTTGCTCTGTTCCCCTTCCTGATCCTCGGCTTCATGATGATCATCAACGTCACCGCCGAACGCTATGCCGCGCCCGAGGACGAATTCACCCTGCTGCTCGGCCCGAGCTTCTGGATCGGCATGGGGATCGCCATCGCGGCCTATCTCACGCTGTTCTATCTGGCGCTCAAACACCGCCGCAACATCAAGCTTCACGCGGGGTACATGCTGGCGACCCCGCTGATCCTGTTTGAAAGCCCCTTCAGCAGGGTGATAGATGCCTATCTGCCGTGGATGAATTTCATCGGCAGCGAAGGGCCGCGCAATGTGCTCGATACGATCGTGATCAGCGACGGGATGGTGACGCTGTTCGCGCTGGGGCTCTATGCGATGAACCGCAAGCACGGCGCGCCGTGGCTGGTGGCGGCGGGCTTCGCCACCCTGCAAGCGGTGGCGATGTGGTTTGCCCCCGATCTGCCGCTGCTCGGCCGCGCCTTCGATGCCTATGCCGCGGTGCCTGCGCCGGTGATGCTGGCGCTGGGCGTGGTGGCAGGAGCGGCGGCGGCATGGCTGGGCTGGGAGGCGGGCAAGGCGCCGCAGCGCAAAGCCGCAGCGGCCTGAACGCCCAGGAGGCAAGCGCAACCCATCGGGCCAAAGGCCCGCAAGGGCGAACGCCCGCCCGCAGGCGCCCAGAGCGTAGCGGAGGAACGGCGCCGAGGACGCAGCCGCGGAGGCGGCTGCGCAATCAATCAGAGCCGCTCTTCCATCAGCCCCAGCATATCCGCTTCAGGCCGCGGGCCGTAGTGCGAGATCACTTCCGAGGCGCAGATCGCGCCGCGCTTGAGGCAGCGGGTCAGCGCCTCGCCCTTGACGTAGCCCGACAGGAAGCCGGCCGCGAACTGGTCGCCCGCGCCGGTGGTGTCGACCACCTTGATGACCGGCACGGCGGCGACTTCGGCGCGCTCGCCATGCGCAATCGCAACCGCGCCCTTTTCCGAACGGGTGGCGACCAGCACAGGCACCTTGCCCGCTACGGCCGCGAGACCGGCTTCGAAATCATCCTCGCCGGTCAGCGTGGCCAGCTCGCTCTCGTTGACGAAGAGGATGTCGATCACGCCCTCTTCGATCATGGCGCGGAAATCCTCGCCGTGGCGTTCGATCACGAAGCTTTCCGAGGCGGTGAAGGCGATCTTGCGGCCCGCTTCGCGCGCGACCTCGATGGCGCGGCGCATGGCGCGGCGGGGCTCTTCGGGATCCCACAGATAGCCTTCGAGATAGAGGATCGCGCCGCTCGCGATCAGGCTTTCGTCAAGCGCCGCGGCGGGGAGGAACTGGCCCGCGCCAAGGAAGGTGTTCATCGTGCGCTCGCCATCGGGGGTGACGAAGATCAGCACGCGGCCGGTGGCGGGCTCGCCCTCACGGCCAGGGGTGTCGAAATCGATGCCGGTGGCGCGCATGTCGTGGCGGAACACCTTGCCGAGCTGGTCTTCGGCGACCTGCCCGATGAAGGCGCATTGCAGGCCCAGCGTGGCGAGGCCCGCGAGCGTGTTCGCCGCCGAGCCGCCCGAAAGCTCGCGCGCGGGGGGCATGGCGTCGTAGAGCTCCTCGGCCCGCGCCTCGTCGATCAGGGTCATCCCGCCGCGATTGAGGCCGAGCTCTTCGATCAGCTCCTCCTCGCAGGAGGCAATCACGTCGACCACGGCATTGCCGATGGCGATCACGTCGTAACGGGGCGGGTTGGTGGCGGTCACAGGCGGGGTTCCTTGGATAAATGTCGCGCGCCGCCTAGCCGCCTTCGGCGCCAAGGCCAAGCGTCTGTGTGTGAGGGGGTACCCGCGCGTTGACTTCGCCGCGCCCGGCCCGCATCGCCTGAGCCCATGTCTGCTGTCCTTGCCGCACTGCTGAAGGCCCTCGGCCAGCTGGGTGACCGCCGCATCATCACGGTGGTGATCAAGAGCGTCGCACTGACGCTGGCGGTGTTCGCGGCGGCGGGCGCGGGGCTCTATCTCGGGCTGGAGCAGGCGCGCCAGTGGTTGGGCTGGGCCCCGATCCACGGGGCGACGATGATCCTCACCGCGATCATTGCCCTGCTCGCCTTCTGGCTATTGTTCCGGGTGGTGGCGATGGCCGTGCTGCAATTCTTCGCTGACGAGGTGGTCGCGGCGGTCGAGGCACGGCACTATCCGGCGCTGGCCGCGCAGGCCAAGGCGCTTCCTTTCCGCCGCGATCTCGCCAATGCGCTGCGGGGTCTGGCGCGGGCGCTGGGTTACAATCTGCTGGCCCTGCCGCTGGCCGCGCTGGTGGCCTTCACCGGCTTCGGCCCGGCGCTGGTGTTTCTGGCGGTCAACGCGGTGCTGCTGGGGCGCGAGCTGACCGACATGGCGTGGCTGCGCCATTGCCGCGAGGATGAAGCGGCAAACCCCGCCAGCGCGCTGGAGCGCTGCGTGATGGGCGCGGCGATCGCCGGGCTGATGGTTGTGCCGGGGCTCGGGCTGCTGGCACCGGTGCTGGGCGCGGCAGCGGGGACGCATCTGGTGTTGCGGCGGATCGGACAGGAAGGACAGGGGTGATGCGCGGGGCAATCATGGCGGCGGCGCTGGCGGGGGTGCTCGCGGGCTGCGCAGGTGGCGGCGGCGGCACCAAGCCCACCCCCGCGCGTCCGTCCACGCCGTCGCGCAGCAGCATCGTGCGTCTGCCCGAGGTGATGGCCCCGCAAGGTCTCGAAGGCGTGATCGGCACAGATGCCGCCACGCTCACCCGCCGCTTCGGCGCCCCGCGCATCGATCTGGCCGAAGGGGACGCGCGCAAGCTGCAATTCACCGGGGCGACCTGCGTGATCGATATCTACCTTTACCCACAGCGCCCGGGCACCGAACCGCTCGCCGCCCACGTGGTGGCGCGCCTGCGCCAGGGCGGGGCCGAGGTCGATCGCGGCGCCTGCATCCGCGAGGTCGAGTGGCGCTAAGCGCGTTTCCGGTGGTCGCGATTTCCGAGCCGCGCGGTGCAGGCACCGCGCTCGAAATCGCTCCGGTAACCCCGTCTTAAGCCTGTTCGTGCCATGTCCGGCCGCGAAACCGGAGGATCCGATCAGGCCATGACCACGCATTTCATCGAGCTTGCCACGCGCGCCGCTGCCGACGGGCAGGTGACATCCGAAGAGCTGCTGGCGCTCCGCCGTCAGGGCTGGGGCGATGGCATCATCACCCGCGCCGAGGCCGAAGCCCTGTTCGCGCTCAACACCTCGCTCAAGGAACGCAGCGAGGAATGGTGCGACTTCTTCGTCGAGGCTGTCGGCGAATTCGTGCTCAACGGCACCGAACCGCGCCTGCAATGCAACGACGAGGAAGCCCAGTGGCTGATCGACCAGATCGACGCCGACGGCACGGTCGAGAGCATGGTCGAACTCGAAGCCATGGTGCGCATCATCGAGCGCGCCGAGAACACCCCCGACCGGCTCAAGGACTATGTGCTGGCCGCCATCGAACGCGAAGTGCTGACCGGCGCCGGCCCGACCCGCTGCGGCGGCGATCTGTCCGCCACCCACATCACTGCAGCCGAATGCCGGATCGTCCGCCGCGCGATCTTTGCCAGCGGTGGCCACGGCCCGGCTGCGGTCACCCGCCACGATGCCGAAATGCTGTTCCGCCTCAAGGACGAGACCCTCGCCGAGGAAAACGCGCCCGACTGGGACGATCTGTTCATTGATGGCGTGGCCAACTTCCTCAAGGGCTTCGTCCTGCCGCACGCGCAGGTGAGCCACGAGCGCAAGCTTGAGCTGCAAGCCTTCGTCGCGGACAATCAGGCCAATGTCGGCCGCTTCATGGGCCGCGTCGCGAAGGAAGCGCCGAATGTGATGAACCACTTCGGCAAGGTGTTCGGAAAGCGCAAACCCGGCGTCGACTATTCCGCGCTCGCCGATGCGGGCGAGGCGGTCACCGATTACGAGAACAAGTGGCTCGAAGGCATGATCGATGCCGATGGCGAGGTCGACGAGCTCGAAAGCCGGTTGATCGCGCGCCTCGCCGCGGAAGTCTGAGAGCCTAGCCCTTCAACGCCCGGAAATCGCTTGTCGCCAGTTCCCGCCAACGGCGCTGACGGAAGGCATAGAACAGCTCGGCGAACATCGCGATTACCGGGGTCAGCACCCCCGCCTCGATGATCACACGGTCGGTGTAGAGCGTGGTTCCACGCTCGCCAGGGGCGATGGTGATAAGGTGGTCCCAGCGCCTGACCAGCGGGCCATAGCCATTGTCACGGATGAAGCGTTTGTCGCCCTCCGGTTCAGGCTCACTGATGACCACCGCCTGCCAACCGATCGGGATGAAACCGAACAGCCACATCCGCACGCGGTATTCGCCCGGCTTCCAGACCCGCGGGAGCGATCTGTTGTTCATCGGGGTGAAGCGGATCATGGGAAACGCGACGTGCAATAGCAGCGCCGAGGTCTGCACCCGTGCCCAAGCCTTGTCGGGATGGCACGACAGCGTCGTCGTCAGCGTGATCTCGGCCACGCTTTACACCATGAAGCTCTCGCCGCAGCCGCAGGCGCCCTTGGCGTTGGGGTTTTCGAACACGAAGCCGGCGGTGAAATCGTCCTCGCGCCAGTCCATCACGCTGCCCACAAGGTAGAGCACGGAGGCGCCGTCGATGTAGAAGGTGCCGCCGGGGGTTTCGATCTTCTCGTCGAACTTCGTTTCCGAGGTGACGTAATCGACCGAATAGGCGAGGCCCGAACAGCCGCGCCGCGGGGTCGAGAGCTTCACGCCGATCGCACCTTCGGGGGCCTTGGCCATCAGTTCGGCAATGCGCGCCTCGGCGCTCGGCTTCAGGATGACGGCGGCCTTGGGGGCGGGGCGTGCAGGCGTGGTGGTCGTCTCGGTCATGTCAGCCTCTTCTGCCAGAACAGCGCCTGTCCGGCCTGCGGATCAAGCTGGTAATCGCCATAGCCATTGGCCGCATAGAGCCGCCGCGCCGGGTGATTGCCGCTCAGCACTTCCAATGTGACCTTCGTGGCCCCGCGCTTCAAGGCCTCGGCCTCGACCGCCGCGAGCAAGGCGCGGCCGATCCCGGCGCTGCGGCGGCCCGCGACCACGGCGAAATCGTGGATGTTGACGAGCGGTGCGGCGGCAAATGTGGAATAGCCCATGAAGCAATTGGCCAGCCCCACCGCCGCATCATCGAGCCGCGCCAGCAGCGAGAAGGCATGGGGATTAGCGGCCAGATCGCCGATCAGCCGCGCCTTCACATCTTCGGAAAGCGGCGTGCCGCCCCCCATCGGATCGCGCGCATAGGCATCAAGCAGCGCGACCACATCCGCCGCATCGCGCGGATCGGCGTAATCGGCGACCGCGATCACCAGCGCGGAGGACGGGATCGGCGCGAGGGTCACAGCATCCCCAACTCGAGCCGCGCTTCGTCGCTCATCTTGTGCGGACCCCAGGCCGGTTCCCACACCAGCACCACCTCGGCATCGCGGATTCCCGGCACCGAGGTGACGCGCATCTCCACCTCGCCCGGCATGGTCTCGGCCACCGGGCAATGCGGGGTGGTGAGCGTCATGGTGACGGTGGCATCGGCGTTGTCATCCACCTCGACCCCGTAGATCAGGCCGAGATCGTAGATATTGACCGGAATTTCCGGGTCATAGATTTCGCGCAGGGCATCGATCACCGCGGCCTGAAGATCGCTCCCGGCACCGCCCACAGCGTCGGCCGCAGGCTTGGCGGCGAGGAACCCGTCGAGATAGTCGCGGGTGCGCGGGGCATCATTGTCGACGGCGTCCTCCACGCGGGCGCGCGGCGGCTTGCTGACGGGGGTTTCGGTGTTGTCGGTTGAGCTGTCCATCACTCAGGCCTTTCCAAAAATCCGGCGGGTGCGGGCGATCCCGGCGAGCAGCGCGTCGACATCGGCCTCAGTCGAATAGAGGCCGAAGCTGGCGCGGGCGGTGGCGGGGACGCCGAGGTGATCCATCAGGGGCTGGGCGCAGTGGTGCCCAGCGCGGATCGCGACATTGGCCTCGTCGAGGATGGTGCCGAGATCATGCGGGTGAATGTCGTCGATCGCGAAGCTGACGATGCCGGCACTGTCGGCCGGGCCGAACAGGGTGACATCGTTCATCGCCCCGAGTTCGCGCCGCAGCTTTGCCACCAGCACCTGTTCGTGCGCGTGGATGCGCTCCGGCCCGATGGCGATGACATAGTCGACCGCCGCCGCCAGTGCGATCGCTTCGGTGATGGCAGGCGTGCCCGCCTCGAAGCGCTGGGGCGCGGGGGCATAGGTGGTGCGTTCAAAGGTCACACGGTCGATCATCGCCCCACCGCCCTGCCAGGGGGGCATCTGGCTGAGAATGTCGGCCTTCGCCCACAGCGCGCCGATGCCGGTCGGGCCATAGAGCTTGTGCGCGCTGAACACATAGAAATCGCAGCCCAAAGCCGCGACATCGACGCCCATGTGCGGCGCAGACTGGCACCCGTCGAGCAGCAGCTTCGCGCCGACCTTGTGCGCCAGCGCGGCGGCGCGCGGGGCATCGAGCACCGAGCCGAGCACGTTCGAGACATGGGCGAGGGCGACCAGCTTGTGGCGCTCGGTCAGCATGGCTTCGGCAGCGTCGAGATCGATCTGGTGATCGCCGGTGAGCGGGCAGACATCGATGACTGCGCCGGTCTCGGCGGCGATCATCTGCCACGGCACGATGTTGGAATGGTGCTCGAGCTGCGAGAGCAGGATGCGGTCCCCCGCCTTCAGGTTCGCGCGGCCCCAGGTCTGGGCGACGAGATTGATCGCCTCGGTCGCGCCGCGGGTGAAGATCACCTCGTCCTCGTGCCCGCCGATAAAGTCCGCAACCTTGCGCCGCGCCGCCTCGTAGGCGAGCGTCATCTCGGCCGAGCGGGCATAGACCCCGCGGTGGACGGTGGCGTAATCCGCGCCGAGCGCGCGCGCCATCGCATCGATCACAGCTTGCGGCTTCTGTGCGGTGGCTGCGGTGTCGAGATAGTGCCACGCCTTGCCCTCATGCGTGACCATGCCAGGGAAATCAGCGCGCAGGTCCGCGAGGGGGGTGATGGTGGCAGGGGCGTTCACAGCCTGGCCCCCTCCAGCGCGGCGAGCGCGGCATCGAGCAGGGTTTCGCGTTCGGCTTCGTCCTCCAGCGACACGAAGGCATCACCGATAAAGGCCTGCACCAAGAGGCGCTGCGCGGTGGCCGGATCGACCCCGCGCGCCATCATGTAGAAGCGCGCGGCTTCATCGAGTTCGCCGACCGTTGCGCCGTGGGCGCACTTCACATCGTCGGCAAAGATTTCGAGCTGCGGGACGGCATTGGCGCTCGCGCCTGCCTCCAGCAGCAGCCCCTTGAAATCCTGCGCCGCATCGGTCTTCTGCGCATGGCGCGCGACCTTGATTTCGCCGAGGAAATTGCCCGTCGCGCCCGCCCAATGGACGGCGCGGACGGTCTGGTTCGAGGTCGCTTCGGGCTCGGCATGGACGACCTGGGTCACGAATTCGCGCGTCACGCCCGCGCCGCCGATGGTGACTCCGCCGAATTCGAAATGGGCGCCCTTGGCGAGCCGCACTTCCACCTCGACGCGGGTATAATCCGCGCCAGCATTGGTGACAAAGAACGCGGCCCGCGCGCCTTCGCCGATGGTCACGCGCAACCGGTGCACTTCCGGTGCGTCCGAGCCGACCACGAGGCAGCGCGTCACATTCTCGCCAGCGGCAACGTCAATCGTCTGCCACTGATCAAGCGCCGCCACGCCGAGCCGCGCCAACGCGTCCATGTCGGCATAGCGCCACGCCTCGTCACGGCGGGTGGGGAGCGTGGCTGTCGTCACGCCATCACCGCGTCATAGCCCTCGGCTTCGAGCCTCAGGGCGAGTTCCGGCCCGCCGGTCTCGACGATGCGGCCACCGGCAAGGATGCTGACCTTGTCGGGCGCAACCACGTCGAGCAGACGCTGGTAGTGGGTGATCAGCAGCACCGCCTTGTCGGGGCTGCGCATGATCGCGTTGATCCCGGCGCCGACGATCCGCAGCGCGTCGATATCGAGGCCGCTATCGGTCTCGTCCAGCACCGCAAAGGCCGGGTCGAGAATGCCCATCTGCACCATCTCGGCGCGCTTCTTTTCGCCGCCCGAGAAGCCGACATTCACCTGCCGCTTGAGCATTTCCATGTCCATCTTGAGCAGGCCCGCCTTGTCCTTGGCGAGCTTGAGGAAATCGCCGCCCGAGAGCGGTTCTTCCCCGCGGCTCTTGCGCTGCGCGTTCAGGGCTTCGCGCAGGAACTGGACGTTGGAGACGCCGGGAATCTCGACCGGATATTGAAAGCCGAGGAACAGCCCCGCCGCCGCGCGTTCATGCGGTTCGAGCGCCAGCAGATCCTGCCCGCGAAACTCGACGCTGCCGCCGGTCACCTCGTAACCGGGCTTGCCGCCGAGCACATTGGCCAGCGTCGATTTGCCCGCGCCGTTGGGGCCCATGATCGCGTGCACCTCGCCCGCGGGGACATGGAGCGAGAGGCCCTTGAGGATCGGCTTGTCGCCGACCGAGGCGTGGAGATCGGTGATGGTGAGCATTATTGTCCGTCCTTGTCCTTTTCCGCCGCCGCACGGGCCTCTGCGGCCGCCGCGCTTTCGTCGGTGCGCGCCTTGACGACGCTGGCGTCATGCAATTCGATCACCAGGCCGCGCGGGCGGCCCGCTTCATAGGCCTGCGTGGCAGCCTCGGCCCCGGCGAGGCGGGCATTGAACTGCTGGTCGAGATCGCGGCCGCGCGCGATGTGGATCTTGCCGATATTGTCGAACAGCTGCTCGACTTCGGCAGGGGGCATCGCGGTCTTGGCGCCGCCGAGCTCGGCGTTGGAATCCGCCACCGCCTTGGCGCGGGCGGCGGCGCAGCGTGGCAGATCGGCGGCGTGCTGCGCTTCGAAATTGGCGTTGCCGTCGATCCGGCGGTTGGTGACCTTCAGGCAGCGGCGATATTCCGCCACGAAGGGCTGGATCAGGCGCGGATATTCGACGACCCAGGTCTCGGGATTGTCGTTCTTGATGGCGACCGCGGTGACCGGCGCGCCTTGCAGCGCGAGCAGCGGGGCGATGAGAACGGCGATCATGCGCGGGGGCTCCGGGGCTTCTGGGGGGGCTTGGTGCTGTCGTTGTCTCCGCGCGGCTTCAGGCGCGCATAGGTCTGCTTGGGGTTGGCCGCCTTGTGGGCGCGGGCGGCTTCCTTCCTGTCGGCAATCCGCTCGCGCATCACCTGCGTGAGCTGCTTGAGCACTTCGTCGAGGTTCTCGAGAATGTCCTTCGCCGCGATGCGCATCACCTTGATGCCGACGCTCTCAAGGCTCTTGTCGCGGCGCTTGGCGAGGGTGTCGTTCTGCCCCTCCTCGTCGATCGCCAGCGCGAGGCCGAGGTTGTGGCAGTTGAAATCGACAATTGCGGAGCCGACCACGGCGTGCCGCTTGAAGGTGTAGCGGCCCATGTCGGCAGCCGCGAACTTGGCGGCGAGCGCCTTGTGCGCCTCGGTCGAATGGCGGCGCAGCTCGCGCGCCTGTTCGTGCAGCGCATCGAGCCGCTTCTCCGAAATCTCCCACCCGCGGCCCTTCTTCTTGAGCGCGGGGGCTTCGGCGGAGGTGGCAGCCTCGGGGTTGAGGGCGAGGGTTTTACGGGTGGTCATTCTATCTTTTCTTGATTTCGAGCGTGGCTTCGCTGCCGGGATGACCCTGCACGATGTGGCGAATTTGATCGAGCAAGGAAGCGAGCCGCTCACCGATCGTGTCCGGAAGAGCCTGCGAGCACTTCCATTCGACCCCTTCATACTCTCCCTCGGTGGGAAAGCGCGGTCTGGACATGCAGTTGGCGAATTCGCGAGCTAGATTGAGGGCTTCTCGTCCGATGTCAGTCGCGTTTAAAGTTATGTTATTGATGACGCTGAACTCTTCAGTCTGCTGGCCAGCAACCGCCGCCGAAGCAAGGCTCATCAAGACAGGCGCGAGCTGCATCACCCCACGCTCCCCTCAAGCGAAATCGCCCCTTCGTCATTCCAGCGAAAGCTGGAACCTAGGGCGGCAAGGCGCAGCGCCTGATGGCCCGAGGCCCCAGCTTTCGCTGGGGTGACGGTTGTGGTGGTGGCAGCGCCGATCATCCGACAGAACCTTCCAGCGAAATCGCCAGCAGCTTCTGCGCTTCGACCGCAAACTCCATCGGCAGCTCTTTCAGCACGTCCTTGGCAAAGCCGTTGACGATCAGCGCCACGGCTTCCTCTTCGCCAAGCCCGCGCTGCATCGCGTAGAACAGCTGTTCGTCGCTGATCTTGCTCGTGGTCGCCTCGTGCTCGATCTGGGCGCTGGGGTTCTTCACCTCGATATAGGGCACGGTGTGCGCGCCGCATTGATCGCCCAAGAGCAGGCTGTCGCACTGGGTGAAGTTGCGCACGCCGCTCGCGGTCGGGCCGACGCGGACGAGCCCGCGATAGGTGTTGTTCGACTTGCCCGCCGAAATGCCCTTGGAGATGATCGTCGAGCGGCTGTTCTTGCCGTTGTGGATCATCTTGGTGCCGGTGTCGGCCTGCTGGTAATTGTTGGTGACCGCGACCGAGTAGAACTCGCCCACGCTATCCTCGCCGTTGAGGACGCAGGAGGGATATTTCCACGTCACCGCCGAGCCGGTTTCGACCTGCGTCCAAGAGACCTTCGAGCGGTCCCCCTGACACAGCGCGCGCTTGGTGACGAAGTTGTAGATGCCGCCCTTGCCCTCGGCATTGCCCGGGTACCAGTTCTGCACGGTCGAGTATTTGATCTCGGCATCGTCGAGCGCGACCAGTTCGACCACCGCAGCGTGGAGCTGGTTCTCGTCGCGCATCGGCGCGGTGCAGCCTTCGAGGTAGCTGACATAGGCGCCCTTGTCGGCGATGATCAGGGTGCGTTCGAACTGGCCGGTGTTTTCGGCATTGATGCGGAAATAGGTCGAAAGCTCCATCGGGCAGCGCACGCCTTCGGGCACATAGACGAAGGTCCCGTCGGAGAAGACCGCGCAGTTCAGCGCCGCGAAGTAGTTGTCGCGCACCGGCACGACCTTGCCGAGCCACTTCTGGACGAGTTCGGGATATTCGCGGATCGCCTCGGAGATCGAGAGGAAGATCACGCCCGCGCGCTTCAATTCCTCGCGGAAGGTGGTGGCGACGGAAACGCTATCGAACACCGCATCGACCGCGACCTTGCGCGCGCCTTCGACCCCGGCGAGCACTTCCTGCTCCGCCACGGGAATGCCGAGCTTGTCGTAGACCGCCTTGATCTCGGGATCGAGCTCGTCGAGGCTGGCGATGGTCGCCTTCTTCTTGGGCGCGGCGTAGTAATAGGCGTCCTGATAGTCGATCTTGGGATAGCCGACGTTGGCCCAATCGGGCTCCTCCATGGTCTGCCACAGGCGGAAGGCCTTCAGCCGCCATTCGAGCATCCATTCGGGCTCGTTCTTCTTGGCGCTGATGAAGCGGACGGTGTCTTCGCTCAAACCCTTGGGCGCGAATTCGGTGTCGATATCGGCCGACCAGCCATGCTCGTAATCGGCGACCTTGGCCGCCGCCTCGCGGGCCTCGCGGTCCTGAATGTCGATCTCTTCGCTCATGCCAGTTGGTCCTCAGCGGGAATGGTCGCCGCGACAGGGCCGCGCAGCTGGGCAAGGGTGATCCCCGCCAGCGCGCCGCGCAGCGCGTTGTTGATGATCGGCCAATGCGGCTTCATGTTGCATCCGGCCTCGAAATCGCAGGGGGTGTGATCGACGCAGGCGGTGAGCGCGATGCGCCCCTCGATCGCCTCGACGATATCCGCCACTGTGATCGCCGCCGCCGGCCGCCCGAGCTGCAAACCGCCATGCGCGCCGCGCACAGAGCGCAGCAGACCCGCCGCGGTCAGCTTGGAAACGAGCTTCTGCACCGTCGGCACCGGCAGGCCCGTCTCGGTCGCCAGCTCAGCCGCGCTCACGCGTCCGTTGCCGCAGTGAAGCGCGGCCTGGCACATCGTGATGACGGCGTAATCGGCAAGGTTGGACAGGCGCATTGCGAGCGGTTCTCAATTCGGACGGAATCGTTCCGAATTGGCAATTAGGAGCACTTTGCTCGCAATTCAATCACAATCGCCCGCAATGGGAGGGGCTTCACTTCTGCGCAGTGTTGAGGGGCGCACCGGCATCGCCATGCCCGCTCGGATCGAGCAGCTTGCGGGCAAGCGATTCGGAGCGGAACTGGCTGGGCGTGCGTCCGGTGTAGCGCCGGATATCGTGGATCAGGTGGGCCTGATCGAAATAGGTCGCCATCAATTCGTCGTGCAGCGTCTGGCTCAAGCCGGGTTGCGCGAGCAGCATCGCTGCCCTGAGCGCGCGGAACCGCTTGAGCACCTGCGCCGGCGGGACGCCGAAAAAGCGTCGGCAGATGCGCTGGACCTGACGCTCGGAGACGCTGACGCTGGCATAGAGGTCGCCGAGTGCGGGATCAAAGCCGCTCGCCAGCCAGCGCAGGATCGCCTCGACCACCGCCACATGATCGGCGTTCAGCAGATAAGACCCGGCGGCGATCACTTCGGTGAGGTGCTGGCATAGCTCTTCGGGGGCGATCAGGCCCTCGCGGCAGGCCGATGCTGCGGCTTCCAGACCGGCGATCTGTTCGGGCGAAAGGATATCCTCTGCCGGGATCAGCTGATCGTGCACCCGGTCGGCCGGAAGATTGGCGAGCCTCTGCCAGCTGGTGTGGGTCAGCGATGCGCCGATCTGGAGCACCGGGCCTTCGAGCACGCAGCGCGCGCTGCGCATTTGCGGGGTGTTGAAGAAAATGGTGGGGGCCAGCGCGGTGCTGCCGTCGGCATAGGTGAAGGTCAGCCGGCCGCGCACCACCACGACAAGCTGCGCCGAGTAGGCGGGGATCGCCTCCTCGACCTGGGCATCCTCGGTTTCGATAAGGTAGAACGTGTTGACCAGTCCGGCGCTTTCAGCGGACGGAACGATCATTCGGGCATTGAACTGCAAAAAAGTTTTCCCCGGAACACGGGGCCCCCTGCATTATCGGCGCGACCCTTATTGCTGGCGGTGGGCAGCAATCCACTGCCCGATATTCTCCTCCATGATCGACAGCGGCACCGGGCCGGACGTCAGGATCGTGTCATGGAATGCGCGAATGTCAAACGCGGTTCCCAGCTCCGCCTTGGCCTTGTCGCGCAGCTCCATGATCTTGAGCTTGCCGATCATGTAGGCCGTCGCCTGACCCGGGTAGACGACATAGCGTTCGATCGCCTTTTCGATGTCGCCCGGCGGGTTGGGTGTGTTTTCGGTGAGCCAGGCGATCGCCTGTTCGCGGCTCCAGCGCTTGTGGTGGATGCCGGTATCAACCACCAGCCGACCGGCGCGCCACAGCTCCATCCCCAGCCGCCCGAAATCGGAAAAAGGATCGGTATAGAAGCCCATGTCCTTGCCCAGCTCCTCGGTATAGAGGCCCCAGCCCTCGGTATAGGCGGTGACGCCGCCGAACCGGCGGAAGGGCGGCAGATCGCCGAGCTGGGTCTGGATCGAGCGTTGCAGGTGATGCCCCGGCACGCCTTCGTGATAGGCGAGCGCCTCGAGCTCGTTCTTGCTCATGTCCTTGAGATTGTAGAGATTGACGTAATAGGTGCCGGGCCGCGAGCCATCGGGTGCGGGGCTCTGGTAGAAGGCTTTCCCGGCGCTCTTTTCGCGGAAGGCTTCGACCGGCTTGATCACCAGCGGGTCGGGCGGGAGCGTGGCGAAGAATTCGGGCAGCTTGGCAGTCATGCGCGCCAGATGCCCCTCGGCCTCGGCCAGATAGGCCTCGCGGCTGGTGTGATAGAAGCGCGGATCATTGCGGGTGAAGGCGAAGAATTCCTGCAGGGTGCCGGCAAAGCCGACCTTGGCCATGATCGCGCGCATCTCGCCGTGGATGCGGGCGGTTTCCTTGAGGCCGAGTGCGTGGATCTCGTCCGCCGTCAGGTCGGTGGTGGTGTAGCTCTTGAGCAGCGCGGCGTAATATTTTTCCCCATCGGGAAAGCGCCAGATGCCGTCCTCGGTTGGGGCGATCGCCTGCTGGCGCTGCATTTCGGCAAGCAGGCGCTGATAGGCGGGCCGCGCCGACATGATCCAGGCGCCGATCCCGTCGGCCAGCAGCATCAGCTGTTCGCTCTTCTCGATGCCTGCCTTGGGGTCTTCGAGCTTCTTGCCGAGATCCTCGATGATCGGGTTCTTGTCCGGCGCGCCGAGCAGGTTCTCGATGTCCGAGATGACGTAGGGATAGACCCATTTGGGCGGCATCACGCCCTTCTCCGCCCTTTCGCGCGATTGCGCGGCAAGCGCGTCGATCAGCGGCCCCATCCCCGCGATCCGCGCGACATAGGCCTCGGCCTCGGCCTTGCTGGCAATGCGGTGGGTGTTGATCAGGAAGGCGGGCAGTTCGCTCTGCGCGCCGTTCATCTGATCGAAGACATAGCCATAGTCGCGATAGGGCCGCAGCGAGGCGCGGCGCGCGGCAAGCTGTTCGAACAGGCGGTAGGACAGGGCCTGCTGCGGCGGCAGGCTGGCCGAGGCAAAGCGCGCGCGCATCGCCGCGAGCGTCTCGTCGAGCAGCGCGTCCTGCCGCGCTTCGGCAGCCTCGGAGGGATCGTTCCACTTGCCGTAATCACCATCGCGCACGCCGCGATAGGTCTTGCCCTGCGGCGACTGGGCGAGGCTCGCCGCATCATAGGCGGCGAACAGATCGTCGATCGAGGCATCTGCCGGCAGCGCAGCGGGCGCGGTGACCGGAGCGGGGGCGGCGGGCGCAGCCTCCTGCGCGGCGAGCGGCGCGGTCAAGGCGGCGGCCAGCGCCAGCACGGAAACCGGAGCGGCGAGCAGGCGGACAAGTGTCATGCGGATCCCTTTATCTGTGCCGGGAGCCCGGCTCCGGCACGCCGCAGGATTAGCCAGGCAATCGCGCGGGCCGCAAGCGCACAACAGATAAAAAAGGGGCGGCACTCCCCAAGGGAATACCGCCCATTTGAGTTGAGGAACTCATTGCATTGCTGCTCCGAGCCCTTTGGGTCGCAAGGCAGGCTATAGGGGGCGAATCGGATGATTGATTGTATGCAAGCGACAAGGGAGAACCCTTAGGGCGGATTTGGGGCCCTAAGCCGCTGCGACCAATCGTTAACGCACCCCCGCCGCACATGCCCGCTCGACAGCGGCCATCGCCTGCCATAGGCGCATGGCCCATGATTTTCCGCCTGCTCAAGCCCGCGCTCTTCGCCCTCGATTCCGAGACCGGTCACCGCCTTGCCATCCGTGGACTGAAGGCCCTGCCCCTGCGCGCCGCGATGCCACAACCGGGCGCGCTGGCGACCGAGGTGGCCGGGTTGCACTTTCCCAATCCCGTCGGTGTCGCCGCAGGGTTCGACAAGGATGCCGAAGTGCCCGACGCTCTGCTCGGCTTGGGCTTCGGCTTCACCGAAGTCGGCTCGATCACGCCGCTCCCGCAAGCGGGCAATCCGAAGCCGCGGCTGTTCCGGCTGGTCGAGGACGGGGCGGTGATCAACCGCATGGGGTTCAACAATGGCGGTGCCGAGATGGCGCTCGCCCGCCTGAAGGCACGCGCCGGGCGCCCCGGAATCGTCGGGGTGAATATCGGGGCGAACAAGGATTCGGCCGATCGCATTGCCGATTACGCGGTGATGGCGCGGATCATGGCGCCAGTGGCGAGTTACCTGTGCGTCAATGTCTCCAGCCCCAACACCCCGGGCCTGCGCGCGCTTCAGGACGAAGGCGCGCTGACGGCGCTGATCGATGCGGTGATTGCCGCGCGCGATGAAGTCGTTGCGGACACGCCCCCGCCGGTGTTCCTCAAGGTCGCCCCTGATCTCGAACCGGCTGATATCGACGCCATCGCCCGCATCGCGCTCGACAAGAAGCTGGGCGCGCTGGTGGTCTCCAACACCACGATCTCGCGGCCCGAACTGCGCTCGCATCACGCCGGCGAGACCGGCGGGCTTTCGGGCGCGCCCTTGCGCACTCTGGCGCTCCAGCGGCTGCGCGATTTCCGCAAGGCGACCGGCGGCGCGGTGCCGCTGGTGGGCGTGGGCGGGATTGCCAGCGCGGAGCACGCGTGGGAGCGCATCCGGGCGGGGGCTTCGCTGGTGCAGCTCTACTCCGCGATGGTCTATGAAGGCCCCGGCCTCGGCGCGCAGATCGTGCGCGGGCTCGAGGCGCTGATGCGGCGCGACGGCTTTGCGAGCATTGCCGAAGCGGTGGGAAGCGAATAGCACCCCCAGGATGCGCTTCTCTCTTGCCCTGATCGCCCCCTTTGCCCTTGCTCTTGGCGGTTGCGCCAGCACCGGAGCCGATGCCCTTTCCGGGCCACCCTTTCCGCCCGAGTATTATGCAGGGCCAGTAACGCGCGGCGCCGTCAGCAGCGCCGATCCGCGCGCAACGGCGGCGGGCGAGGCGATCCTTGCGCAGGGCGGCTCGGCCACCGATGCAGCGATTGCGGTGATGCTGGCGCTGACCGTGGTCGAACCACAGAGCTCCGGCATCGGCGGGGGCGGTTTCATGGTGCGGGCTGACGGCACGAGCGGCGCACTGACCACCATCGACGGGCGCGAGACAGCCCCCGCCGCCGCCACGCCGACCCGCTTTCTCGATGCCTCGGGCAAGCTGCTGGGACGCGACCAGCGCGTCTTCTCGGGCCTCAGCGTCGGGGTGCCCGGCAATGTCGCGCTTGCGGCCAAGGCCCATGCGAGGGACGGCAAGCTGCCCTGGGCCGCGCTGTTCCAGCCTGCCATCGCTCTGGCCCGCGACGGCTTCGTGATGAACCGGCGGCTTTACGAATCGCTGGCCGGCAACAAGGGCCGCGCCGACAAGTCGGCCAGCGCCAAGGCGGTGTTCTTCGGCGCCGATGGCGAGCCGCTACCGGTCGGTACGACGGTCAAGGTCCCCGCACTCGCCGCCACCCTGGAGGCGCTCGCCGAGCAGGGCCCCAAGGCCTTGTATGGCGCGGATGCGGCTGCCGCCCTTGCCGGCTATGTCGCCGCCGAAACCCCGCAGGACGGGCGCATGGCGGCGGGCGATGTCACCGCCTATGTCGCAAAGGACCGCGCCGCCGTCTGCGCGCCCTACCGCGCCTACCGCATCTGCGGGATGGGGCCGCCATCCTCAGGCGGGATCGCGGTGGCGCAGATGCTAGGCCAGCTCGAGCGCTTCGATCTCGCCGCGCTCGGCCCGAACAGCCCGACCTTCTGGCACCTCTTCATCGAGAGCCAGCGTCTCGCCTATGCCGACCGCGAGCTCTATTCGGGCGATGCCGATTTCGTCAGCGTTCCGGTGGCGGGGATGGTGGACAAGGCCTACCTCGCCAGCCGCTCCGCGCTGATTTCACGCGACACGCGGATTGCCAAGGCAGAGGCAGGCGTGCCGCCCGGCGCACCGCTCGCCCGCGGCGACGGCCCGGAAGAGCCCGAGCATGGCACCACGCACTTTGCGGTGGTCGACACAGCAGGCAATGCGGTGAGCTACACCTCGACCATCGAAGGCGCTTTCGGATCGGGGCTGCACTGGGGCGGGTTCTACCTCAACAATGAACTGACCGACTTCACCCTCACCCCCGAAGCCGATGGCAAGCCGGTGGCCAACCGCGTGGAAGGCGGCAAGCGCCCGCGCTCCTCGATGGCGCCGACCATTGTCTATGACGCCAAGGGCAGGGTCGTGCTGGTGATCGGCGCCGCAGGTGGCCCGACCATCCCGGTCACCGTCACCCGTGCGATCATCGGCGTGCTCGATTTCGGGATGGGCGCGCAGGATGCGCTCGCCATGCCCTTCGCCATGGCTTTCGGCGATGCCTTGCTCATGGAAGAGGGCAGTGCACTGGTCGGGATGAAGGGCGATCTCGAAGCGCTCGGCCACAAGAGCATCCGCCTCGGGCCGGCACCGATCAAGGCCAATGCCCTTGGCCGGCGGGCGGACGGCACCTGGGAGGTGGCGACCGAGCCGCGGCTCGTCAGCGTCGTCACGCCCTGAGCGGCAAGCGGGGAACGAGCGCTCCCCGCTTGCCGCTACGGCCCGGAGCCTTTAATCAGGGGCGCACACGCGGGTCGCACCTGAACCTGCGAAACATAAGCTCGAAGGGATCAGGAGCCTTTGCCAGTGCATGCCCCCACTTTGCCCCACTCTGCCCGCGCGACCATCAATCCCGCGGATGACCAGCTGCTGCAGGATATCGACGGCGCGCAAAACCTCGTCGAACTGTTCCTGAAGCGCGCCGACGAAAAGGGCGATGCGCCCTTCCTTGGTCACAAGACCGGCGGACAATGGGTGACGCAATCCTGGCGCTCGGCCGCCGAACATGTGTGCCTGCTGGCCGAGGCGCTGCGCCGCATGGGGCTCGAGGATGGGGACCGGGTCGCGCTGGTATCGGAAAACCGCCCCGAATGGTGCATTGCCGATCTTGCGATCATGGCCGCGGGCTGCATCACCGTGCCGACCTACACCACCAACACCCGCCGCGATCACGCGCATATCCTCGACAACTCGGGCGCGCGGGCGGTGATCGTTTCGACCGAGAAGCTGCTGGTGCCGGTGGTCGGCGCGATCGGGCAGACCGGGATGGTCGAGCATGTCATCGGCATCGACGATCTGAAGCGTCAGCAATCGGGCAGCTTCGAATATCACGAGTGGTCCGCGCTGGTCACCGGCGATGCCGCAGCCGCGCGGGTGGCGGTGAATGACCGGATTTCGCGGATCGAACGCAATGAGACTGCCTGCCTGATCTACACCAGCGGCACCGGCGGCGCGCCGCGCGGCGTGATGCAGCACCACGGCGCAATCCTGTGCAATGTGGCGGGCGCGGCCGAAGTGCTGATCGAGGATTTCGGCATCGCGGACGAGCGCTTCCTCTCCTTCCTGCCGCTCAGCCACGCCTACGAGCATTCGGGCGGGCAATATCTGCCCATCGGTGTGGGCGCGGAAATCTTCTATTCGGAAGGCCTCGAAAAGCTCGCCAGCAATATCGAGGAAACCCGCCCCACGATCATGGTCGTGGTGCCGCGCCTGTTCGAAGTGCTGCGCACGCGCATCATGAAGCAGGTCGAAAAGCAGGGCAAAGTCGCCAACTTCATGATGGACGCGGCGCTGCGCATCTCCGAGCACAGCAAGGAAGGCAAGAAGCGCCTGCGCGACAAGCCGCTGGATTTCCTCGTCGAAAAGACCCTGCGCCCCAAGATCCGCGCCAAGTTCGGCGGGCGGATCAAGGCGATGGTCTCCGGCGGCGCGCCGCTCAATCCCGAAGTCGGCAATTTCTTCGACGCAATGGGCCTCACCATGCTGCAAGGCTATGGCCAGACCGAAGCCGGCCCGGTGATCAGCTGCAACCGCCCCAAGGTCGGCCTGAAGATGGACACGGTCGGCCCGGCGCTGCGCGGGGTCGAGGTGAAGATCGCCGAGGATGGCGAGATTCTGGTGCGCGGGGAGCTGGTGATGCACGGCTACTGGCGCAACGATGCCGAAACCGCGCGCACCCTGAAGGACGGCTGGCTGCACACAGGCGACATCGGGCACCTCGATGCCAAGGGCCGGATCGTCATCACCGACCGCAAGAAGGACATGATCGTCAACGACAAGGGCGACAATATCGCGCCCCAGAAGGTTGAAGGCATGCTCACGCTCCAGCCCGAAATCGCCCAGGCGATGGTGAGCGGGGACAAGCGGCCCTATGTCGTCGGCCTGATCGTGCCCGACGCCGAATGGGCGCTCGAATGGGCGCGCGCCAATGGCGAGAAGTTCGACATGAAGGCGCTGCAGGAGCTCCCCGCCTTCAAGAACGCGGTGCGCGCGGCGGTCGATCGCACCAATGCCGATCTCTCGGTGATCGAAAAGGTCCGCCAGTTCGCCTTCGCGGACGAGGCCTTCACCATCGAGAACGAGGAAATGACGCCGAGCATGAAGATCCGCCGCCACAAGATCCGCGAGCGGTATCAGGAACGCATCGACGGGCTCTATCGGGGATAGGCGCCCGCTGGGCGGTCCCCGTTCCGACCCCCGGTTTGCCGTTCAGGCCGTCAGGGTGTAGTCCTTGACGCCGGGGGGAATGATGATGGCGGCAACGGGCGAGGATCGGGCGGCCATCGGCGATGCCGCCATGCGCAAGGCCTTCTGGCGGATCATTCCGCTGCTCATGCTCGCCTATCTCTTCGCCTATCTCGACCGCGTGAACGTCAGCTTCGCGGCGACCGACATGAACGCCGATCTCGGCTTCAGCGCGACGGTCTACGGGCTGGGGAGCGGGCTGTTCTTCCTTGGCTATGCGCTGTTCGAAATCCCCTCGAACCTGCTGCTCACCCGCTTTGGCGCGCGCCAGTGGCTGGCGCGGATCATGGTCACCTGGGGGCTGCTGTCGGCGGCGATGATGTTCGTTTCCACCCCGTCGCATTTCTACATCTGCCGCTTCCTGCTGGGGGTGGCCGAGGCGGGGTTCTATCCCGGCGTCATCTACTATTGCTCGCATTGGTTCCCGCCCAGCCACCGCAGCCGCGCGGTCAGCCGGTTCTGCATCGCCGTGCCATTGGGCTCGGTGGTGATGGGGGCGGTGTCGGGCTGGCTGCTGTCGCTCGACGGCACGGCAGGGCTGGCCGGATGGCAATGGCTGTTCGTCGCGCAGGGGCTGCCGACGGTGCTGGTGGGGATCGCGGTGCTGCTGTTCCTGCCCGATCACCCCTCGGGCGTCAGCTGGCTCACGGCGGGGGAGAAAGACTGGATCGACCAGGAACTTGCCCGCGAGCAGCGGTTGATCGGCGAGCCTGCCAGCCACAACATCTTCGCCGTGATCGGCAATCCGCGGGTGCTGATGTTCGGCGCGATCGGCTTTCTGGCGATCGGGGCGAATATCACCTTCACCCTGTCGGTGCCGATGGTCATGGCCGAGGTCGCCGGGGTGGGCCAGGGGGACATCGGCTGGCTGGTGAGCGCCGGGGGCGTGCTGGGACTGGTCGTCATGCTGTGGCTCGGACAGCTGGCCGACCGCAGCAGCGACCGCTTCCTGTCGTCCCTGTGGTGCATGGTGGTCATCGCGGCGGTCTATCTGGTGATCTGTCTTGCGCCGTCGTGGGTGCTGGTGATGGCGGCGTTCTTCGCCTTCTACGCCACCGCGCCGAGCGTGCCGATGCTCACATCCTCGGCCTGGCCCGAGGCGCTTTCGGTGCGCGAGCTGGCGGTCGGGGCAGCGGCGATCAACACCATCGCGCAGATTGGCGCCTTCGTCCTGCCGTTCGGCTGGGGAGCGCTGGCCGATGCGACGGGGAGCTTCGACGCCGGATTGTTCGCGCTGGCGATCATGGCGAGCGGAAGCGCGGTCCTGCTGTGGATCCTGCGCGCCCAGGTGCGCGGGCGGCTGGCGGTGGCGGCGGTCTGACGGCTGGCCGACTGGCCGCCGGATTTTCGCGAATCCCGGAGGTTACGCCGCCTCGAAATCGTCCACATATTCGGGGAAGAACGCTGGTTCGCGTTCGGACCAGCCGGGGGCGCTGGCGGCGGCTTCGCTGAGGGATTGCAGCAAGAGCTTGCGGCGTTCCGGACGGATCGCGGGGAGCGCGCTCGCGGCGCAGAAGGCGGCCGGGAGATAGGGCCGCACGGCCGCGCCCAGCAGGCGTTCGTAGAGGAAGCGGAAGGCCGAGAAGCTGGCGATGCGCTCCTGTTCGAGGTCGAACACCGCAAGGCGCACCAGCTTGCCGAGAAAGCGCTCGATCTCGTTCGGGGTGCCCTCGGCCGGGATCAGCGCGCGCAGCGCCTTGAGATCCTGATAGACCACATATTGGCGGCGTATCGCGGTGTTCTCCGCCTCGCTGCGGCCCCAGCGCCGGAAGGCGTCGGTGCGGGCAAGGCCGATATCGAGGCTGCGCTTGATGTAACGCTGCTCGCAGGGTGCGAACCCGGCAAATTCCCGCATTTCGGCAATCGGCATCATCATGGCGCGTCTCCTTCGGACAGGGAGAACGTCGCAGGACATGGTTAATTTAAGGTTAGATGGTTTTAACCTAGATCAGGCCAGCCAAGGGGCTCGAAGGATCGGCATACATCCGCCGCGCCATGCGTCCGGCGAGGTAGGCTTCGCGCCCCGCCTCCACCGCGAGCTTCATCGCGCGGGCCATGCGGATCGGGTCTTTGGCTTCGGCGATGGCGGTGTTCATCAGGATGCCGTCGCAGCCGAGCTCCATGCCGACCGCCGCGTCCGAGGCCGTGCCGACGCCCGCATCGACCAGCACCGGAACCTTGGCGCCCTCGACAATCAGCCGGATCGTCACGCGGTTCTGGATGCCGAGGCCCGAGCCGATCGGTGCGCCCAGCGGCATGATCGCCACCGCGCCGGCATCTTCCAGCTGCTTGGCGGCAATCGGATCATCGGCGCAGTAGACCATCGGCAGAAAGCCCTCCTTGGCCAGCACCTCGGTCGCCTTCAGCGTTTCGCGCATGTCCGGATAGAGCGTGCGCGCCTCGCCCAGCACTTCGAGCTTCACGAGATCCCAGCCCCCCGCCTCGCGCGCCAGACGCAGCGTGCGCACGGCCTCGTCACCGGTGAAGCACCCGGCGGTGTTGGGCAGGTAGGTGATCTTTTTGGGATCGATATAATCGGTCAGCATCGGCGCCTTGGGATCGCTGACGTTGACCCGCCGCACCGCGACCGTGACGATCTCCGCGCCCGAAGCCGCAACGGCAGCCGCATTCTGCTCGAAGCTCTTGTACTTGCCGGTGCCCACGATCAGCCGCGAGGTGAAGGTGCGGCCGGCAACGGTCCAGGTGTCAGCAGCAGGCGTCGCATGATCGCCCCCGCCGACGAAGTGCACGATTTCCAGCGTGTCGCCCTCGGCCAGAGGGGCCTCGCCCAGCGTCGAGCGCGGGACGATTGCGCCATTGCGCTCGACCGCGACTTTCTCGGGCACGAGGTCAAGTTCGCGCACCAGATCGGCAATCGTGGCCGCAGCCGAGCGATGCGGCGCGCCGTTCAGGGTAATGCTCTTGGGGTTCGTCATGGCGCGAGACATAGGGCCTTGCGCCAAGGCTGCAACCTTGTGTTTTGTGAGCGCCGTCTCAGTGCACCGCGCGCAGATTGAGTACATGCGCGAAAGAGACGATCGAGACGCCCAGCAAGGTCAGCAGGAATTCATTGGCGCCATGCGGCACCAGCAGCGCCCAACCCATGAAGCCGAGCCCGGTCGTGGCGATCGCGAAAGGCAGGATCCGGCGGTGCCGCAGCATCCCCCAGCCGATGGCCAGAGCCGCCACAACCAGCGCGAGAAACAGGCCGATGCGGTGAATGTTTTCCTGCAACAGGAAATGCCCGCCGAGCCCCAGCGCCGAAACCAGCACCAGGGTCGCCAGACAATGGACCGCGCACAGCCCCGCCAGCCCGATCCCCACGTGATCGAGGCGGCGGCGCAGCGACGGCCGACTCGCGGGCGGAAGGGCGTTATGCGGCATGACGTTTCCGCACATATGTAATGTTGTTACATTGTTCAAGCGATGATGCATCCGAATGCGACGGGTCGGGCAAGGCCTGCGTCTTGTCGCCCCGCTCGCCGCCTCGCCGCCTTGCGCCTGTCGCACCTGCCATTGCGGCAAACAGGCTTGCGCATTGCGCGCTGCGGGGACATTGAGTGGCCCGTCATGGCCACGTCTGCCTCTGTTTCGAACCTGTTCGACACCGCCCCGCGCGGCACGGCGCGACCGCTGGCGATTGCGCGCTGGCTCGAAATCGTCGCCCTGCTGGTCGTCGGCATCGTCGTGGTCGGCGGGATCACCCGACTGACCGAGAGCGGCTTGTCGATCACCGAATGGAATGTCGTCTCCGGCATTCTCCCGCCGCTGACCGAAGCCGCGTGGCAGGCCGAATTCGCCAAATATCGCCTCACCGCCGAATACCGCATGGAAAGCGGCCCGGCGGGGATGGATCTGGCCGCTTTCAAGTTCATCTTCTTCTGGGAGTGGTTCCACCGCATCCTCGGGCGGGTGATCGGGCTGGCCTATCTGCTCCCCGTGATCATCTTCGCGCTGCGTCGGGCAGTTCCGGCGGGCTATGGCTTGCGGCTGGCGGCGATGTTCGGGCTGATCCTGGGGCAGGGAGCGCTGGGGTGGTACATGGTGTCCTCGGGCGTTGGGACGACCGATCTCACAGACGTCAGCCATTTCCGCCTGTCCGCACACCTGCTGACGGCGCTGTTTCTGCTGGCAGGGCTGGTGTGGACGGCACGCGATCTTCGCCTGCTTGCCCGCGATCCCGAAGCCCGGCCCGCTCCGCTCACCGCGGGCGCGGCGCTGGTGGCCGGCGTGCTGTTCGTCCAGCTTTTGCTGGGCGCATGGGTGGCAGGGCTCAATGCCGGGCATGCCGCTTATGACTGGCCGTTGATGAACGGGCGGTTCCTGCCGGAAGCCGATTGGTCGAAGGGCGCCGTCTGGGCTTTCACCCATGATCCCTTCCTGCTTCAATTCCTCCATCGCTGGTGGGCCTGGGTCGCGGTCGCCGCGCTGGTGTGGCTCGCGCGCCGGGTGCGGAAGACCGACCGTTTTGCCTCGATCGCGGTCCACACCGCCTTCGGCACCATGGTGCTGCTCGGCATTGCCACGGTGATGAGCGAGGTTTCGCTGTGGGTCGCCGCTGCGCACCAGCTGGTCGGCGCGCTGACGGTCGCGGCAACGGCACGGGCCATGCACAGCGACGGGCTGGCGCGGCGGAGCGCCGAGGCGGCCTGATGACGGCGGCGGCGCAAAGCGCGGCGCTGATCTGGTGCCCCTTTCCCGATCGCGCTGCGGCCCGTAGCGTCATCACCGCCTTGCTCGATCAGGGGCTGGTCGCCTGCGCCAATATCATCGGCGAGATCGAATCCCATTTCCTGTGGGACGGAGAGCGCGCCAGCGCGGCAGAGACCGGTGTCCTGTTCAAGACCACCACCGCGCGGCTCGATGATGCGGTCGCGCATTTGGGCAAGCTGCACCCATATGATACACCCGCGATTGTCGGATGGGCGGCGGATGCTGCCCTTCCGGAGACAATCGCATGGCTGGCGTCGGTGACCCAGTCCGACAGGTGAGGCGCGCATTGCGCTTCGACGGGGGAAGAGATCGCATGTTCGGGACGACCCGCAGGAGGCTGTTGGCCGGACTGATCGCAACCGGAGGCGCCGGTCTTTTCGCGCCGCCGCTGCGCGCAATGCTGGCCGCGCAGGCGCTGGTGTTGCCCCAGGGGCCGATGCGGCTCGGGCGGGAACTGGTGCGCGGGCTTGGCGGCGGGGCGGCGATCACCGTGCGGCGCGGGTGGGAGATAGCGTTCACCCGGCAGGCCCGCGGGATCGTGATTTCCGGCACCCAGACCAGCGCGGCGGTGGAGGCACCGCCCAACCTCGCCGAATTGGCGCGGATCGAGGAGCAGCGGTCGACCGCCACGATGTTCCCGATCATGCTCTCCGAGGTGGGGCAGGTCGTCGCCGGAGGCTCTGCGTCGGGCGAACCCTCGGATATCGCCGCCGCCCTGCGCGCGGCCGAGGCGATGATCGCGTCGCGCCCGCAAAGCGCAGCCGTGCGCGACAACATCAGGCGCTATCTCGCCGAAATCCACCGCGCCGGTTCGGGACAGTTCGATAGCCTGCCCTCCGATCTCTTCTTCCCCAGCGGCACGCCGCAGCGTCAGATCGAGACCGTGAGCCTGCCCGACGGGCTGTCCGGCACCTTCGAGCTCTCGTGGGAAACCCGCACCGCCCCCGGCACCGGCTGGCTCATCGAAGGGCGCCGCGCGATCGTCACCCGGATCGCCGAGCTTGAACGCAGCTCCAGCGAAGTGTGGACGCTCGGCCCGATCTGAGGTGCCGGAAGGGGTGCGGTATTATTTTACCGTATCGCGAAACGGCGCTTTTGCTTGACTTTGAGGCCCCCGGACGACATTTGCCGCGCCACTTGCCCACCCGGTCGGCTGATCGGAGGGTGATTCTGCCGGGCCCCGCCCGGACAGCCCGCTAAAACCTAAGGACACCACAGCCATGAAGGCTCTCAGCAAGCAGACCCGGTCGATCAAGCCGGCCGAGGTCGAAAAGAACTGGCACATCATCGATGCCGATGGGCTGGTCGTCGGCCGTCTCGCCGCGATCGTCGCCAATATCCTGCGCGGCAAGCACAAGCCGAGCTTCACCCCGCATGTCGATTGCGGCGATCACGTCGTCATCATCAATGTCGAGAAGGTGAAGTTCACCGGCAACAAGATGGGCGACAAGGTCTATTACAAGCACACCGGCCACCCCGGCGGCATCAAGGAAACCACCCCGGCCAAGGTGCTCGGCGGCCGTTTCCCCGAGCGCGTGCTTGAAAAGGCCGTGGAACGCATGATTCCGCGCGGCCCGCTCGGCCGTCAGCAGATGAAGGCGCTGCACCTCTACACCGGCACCGAACACCCGCATGACGGCCAGAAGCCGCAGGTGCTCGACGTCGCTTCCATGAACCGCAAGAACAAGGTCACCGCATAATGACCGATGAGACCACCACCGTGTCCGATCTCGCCGATCTGAAGGACATCGCCGGCAACGCCCCGCAGGGTGATGCTGCCGAAATCGCTCGCGTCTCGGCGCCGCTGCGTCAGCAGGAGCTCGACAAGCAGGGCCGTGCCTATGCCACCGGTCGCCGCAAGGATGCGGTTGCCCGCGTGTGGGTGAAGCCCGGCACCGGCAAGATCACCATCAACGGCCGCGATCAGGAAGTGTATTTCGCACGTCCGACCCTGCGCCTCGTGATCAACCAGCCCTTCGGCATAACCGATCGCACCGGCCAGTATGACGTTGTCGCCACCGTTCGCGGCGGCGGCCTGTCGGGTCAGGCCGGCGCGGTGAAGCATGGCGTTGCCCAGGCCCTGTCGAAGTACGAGCCCGAACTGCGCGGCATCGTCAAGGCGGCCGGCTTCCTCACCCGCGACAGCCGCGTGGTCGAGCGCAAGAAGTACGGCAAGGCCAAGGCCCGCCGCAGCTTCCAGTTCTCGAAGCGCTAATCGCGCTTCTGGGGGCAGTTCTCGAAGCGCTATTCACACCGCTTTTCGGTACCCCGAAACATCAAGGGCGGCCCCGCAAGGGAGCCGCCCTTTTTGTTTGTGCCCGTTCCTGTGCGACGCGAATGGTTTCAGCGCTGAAGCAGCATCAGCGCCCACGACAGGCCGGTGCCGGACAGGAATACCGGCCAGGACCAGTAGACCTGCGCCTCCGCCACCGAGACCAGCTGGATTGCCAACGGACCCGCGCTGGTGCCCTGCGACCCGATCACCAGACCGATGGTGGCCGAAAGGATCGCGCCAAGTAGGGTTGCCTTCAACAATTCCATCCTCGTTCCTCCGGACCAAGAGAGTGACGAAAAAGGGGTGCAGTTACAGACAGAACCGACAAGCGGCCTGCACTGCGAGTTTCACCAATAAAGTCTTAACGCCCCGCCTCGGGAAAAGGTTAAGGATGCGGCCCCTCAGGTTACCGCCGCCACGCCTGCCGTGCGCAATTCGGACGCGATCACCCCGCCCCGTTCGACCGTGATCACCCGCCAGGATGGCGGCGCGCCGTGGCGCAGGCGAGTCGAGAGCGTGCCCGCGCCGATCATCCGCGCCGAGTGGCCGCTGCGGGTCCGCACCTCGTCGAAAGGCACATGGACATGGCCCGACATGATCGCGTGCGCCCCCGCCGCCGCCAGCGCGGCAAAGGCCGCATCGCCGCCGATGGTCGGGTTCTTGCCCGCATCATCCTTGCCCAGCAACGGATGATGCGCGGTGACGATGATGGTGCGCGGATCACCCCTGAGCGCAGCCAGTTGCGCCAATGTCGCTTGCAGCGCGGCGGGCTTGATCACCCCGTCCGACCACGGGAAACGGGTCTGCGCGCTCACGGTCGTGAGGAAAGGCACCAGCACCACATCCTCCGACACAAACCCGCCCGGCACCGCCTGCCGCAAGCGGTTGTAGCGGCGGAAGGGATCGGTGAAGCGCTCCCACGGGTTGTAATAGGGCATGTCGTGATTGCCGGGCTCGAGCACCACCGGCACGCCAAGCGCGGCAAACCACTTTGCAGCGGCGGCATATTCGGAATGCTTGGCGCGCTGGGTAAGATCGCCGGTGCAGACCACCGCATCGGGCCGTTCCTCGGCCACGGCCCGTGCGACCTCGGCCAGAGCTTCGGCGTTCTCGACCCCGAAATGGACGTCGCTGATATGGAACAGGCGGGTGGTCATGACAGGCTCAGATCTTGCGGGCCAGCAGCAGCCATGCGGCCAGCAGGTTGAAGGCCGAATAGCCCAGATAGGCCCAGACGAAATCCGGCCAGCCATTGGCGACCAGCATTAGCGCGAAGAACAGCACCGCGAACTCGGTCACCAGAGCCGCCCCGCTGCCGAGCTTGCGACTCGCCAACGGCAGCCGCGCGAACAGCGGGTGCCGGCTGTCGAATACGGCGCGGTTGAGCGCGAAATTCGCGATGCCCAGAACGAAGATCACGATGGTCTGCCATGACATTGGCACCACTATGGCGCTGCGCCGGTCGATTGGAAACCGCCATTTGTCCGGCGCTTCATGTCATCCGTCCCCCGATCACAGGCCACCTGCCGATGGAGGATACCATGAAGACCTTTGCTATCGCCGCCGCGGCGCTGGGCCTTGTCTCTGCCACCGCAACTCCGGTTCTGGCCGAGCCGCTCGAGAAGATGTCGATCGAAGTCAACGTCAGTGACATCAACCTCGCCAGCGTCTCGGGCCAGAAGCTGCTCGACCAGCGGATCGAACGCGCGGTGCGCACCGTGTGCCGGACCGATGCGCCCACCACCGGTTCGCGCATCCTGAGCCAGGAAAAGCGTGAATGCGTGACCAAGGCCCGCGCCGATGCCCGCGAACAGGTGGCGCTGCTGACCGGAGATCGCCAGCGCGGCGGCTGAACCGCGCAGATGCTTCACAGCCGGCACCACCCCCGCGGTGCCGCTGTCATGGCCCGAACCCTTCCAGTCCCTGGGGTTCGGGCCGTTTTTTATGGGGATCGGGCTTGAGCCCGATGCAGACCTCCCGCCCCGCCTCCCCACCCGGCCACCATAGCCTGATGGTATCATTGGTGGCCGGGTGGGGAGGCGG
>Ga0315900_10000603_pt1 | contig 61567 bp, 51 predicted proteins | sample LakEriMetagenome_FD_203521 | JGI IMG/M metagenome (GOLD analysis project Ga0315900, IMG submission 203521) | Freshwater fungal communities from buoy surface, Lake Erie, Ohio, United States - Buoy 12 MA114 | ecosystem: Environmental > Aquatic > Freshwater > Lake > Lake biofilm | place: USA: Lake... | reverse complement strand
CGACGATTCACGACGCGTCGTCGCGGCGAGGCACGAGGATGTCGCGGTTGCCGTTGGTGGCCATCGCCGATACCAGTCCCGCCTTCTCCATCTGTTCGAGCAGGCGCGCCGCCCGGTTGTAGCCGATACGCAGATGGCGCTGCACCAGCGAGATCGAGGCGCGCTTGTGCTGCACCACCATCGCCATCGTCTGGTCGTACATCGGATCGGACTCGGCATCGACGCCAGCCTCGGACAGCGTCTGCTGCAGGCCGCCGAAACCGACCGCACTGCCGGTGTCGGCCTCGGCCGGCACGCCACCCTCGAGCACACCCTCGATGTACTGCGGCTCGCCGAACGACTTCCAGTGCGCGACCACCTTGAGCACCTCCTCGTCGCTGACGAAGGCGCCGTGCACGCGCACCGGCACCCCGCCGCCGGGCATCAGGTAGAGCATGTCGCCCTGACCGAGCAGCGATTCGGCGCCCATCTGATCGAGGATGGTCCGCGAGTCGATCTTCGAGGACACCTGGAAGGCGATGCGGGTGGGGATATTGGCCTTGATCAGCCCGGTGATCACGTCGACCGAGGGGCGTTGCGTGGCCAGGATCAGGTGAATGCCGGCTGCGCGCGCCTTCTGGGCAAGCCGCGCGATCAACTCCTCCACCTTCTTGCCAACCACCATCATCAGGTCGGCGAGTTCGTCGATCACGACGACGATCTGGGGCAGGCGGCCGAGCGGCTCCGGCGCATCGGGGGTCAGCGAGAAGGGATTGGGGATCGGGGTGTCGCGCTTGTCGGCGTCGGCGATGCGGTTGTTGTAGCCGGCGAGGTTGCGCACACCGAGCTTGCTGAGCAGGCGGTAGCGCCGCTCCATCTCGGCGACGCACCAGTTCAGTGCATTGCCGGCATGCTTCATGTCGGTGACCACCGGCGCGAGCAGATGCGGGATGCCCTCGTAGATGCTCAGCTCGAGCATCTTGGGGTCGATCAGGATCATCCGCACCTGCGAGGGATCGCTCTTGTAGAGCAGCGACAGCAGCATCGCGTTGATGCCCACCGACTTGCCCGAGCCGGTGGTGCCCGCGACCAGCAGGTGGGGCATCCTCGCGAGATCGGCACACACTGGCAGGCCCGCGATGTCCTTGCCCAGCGCGAGCGTGACCGCCGAGGCGCTGTCGGCATAGACCTGCGAGCCGAGGATCTCGGACAGCCGCACCGCCTGGCGGCGCGGATTGGGCAGCTCGAGGCCCATCAGGTTCTTGCCGGGAATGGTCTCGACCACCCGGAGCGACACCAGCGACAGCGCGCGGGCGAGATCCTTCGCGAGATTGACGATCTGGCTGCCCTTGACCCCGATGGCGGGTTCGATCTCGTAGCGGGTGATGACAGGGCCCGGGTAGGCCGCGACGACGCGCGCGGCCACGTTGAAGTCGGCGAGCTTCTTCTCGATCAGCCGCGAGGTGTACTCGAGGGTGTCGGAGGACACCGACTCCTGCTGCGCGGGCGGCGCGTCGAGCAGCGAGAGCGTGGGCAGGCGGGTATCTGCCGTCAGGTCGACGAACAGCGACACCTGCGCCTCGACCGATGCGCGCGCCGAGCGCTCGACGCGCACCGCGGGCTGCTCGATGCGCACCGGCTCGGGATCATCCTGGATGATGCGGCGCAGCTCTTCGACCTGCTCCTCGCGCGCAACGACCGCAGCCTCGCCGATGCGACGGTCACGCCATGCGGCCAGCGCCTGCGTGGCACGCATCCAGCCGCTCTCGAGGGAACCGCCGACGCTCTCGGCGACCGACAGCCAGGACAGCCCGGTCCAGAGACTGAGGCCAGCGGCGATCAGGGCAAAGAGCACGAGCGTGCCACCGACCGCACCGAGCAGCTCGAAGAGTGGATCGCTCAGCAGCCGACCGAGCAGGCCACCGGGGGCCAGCGGCAGGGGAACCGCAAGGGAATGCAGCCTTGCGGATTCGAGCGCCGCGCAGCCGAGCAGCAGCATCAGGAAACCCAGCCAGCGCTCCCAGGGCAGGCGCGGCGCCGGCTCGGCAGCCTCGGCGTCGGCAGCACCGATGCGCAGGGCCCGACGCCCCGAGGGCGCCAACCCCGGGCTGCGGGCGCCGGGCAGCGCTGCCGACCGCAGGCGCCGCAGACCATGCCACACCCGCAGGCCCACCAGCGCCACGAACAGGTAGGCCGACAGGCCGACCAGATAGAGCATCAGGTCGGCGATCCAGGCACCGATCCGACCGCCGGCGTTATGAATGTGGCGTCCGGCCACCGCATGCGACCAGCCGGGGTCCGCGCGATCGTAGGTGATCAGCACGAGCAGCAGGAACAGCGCCAGCGCGAGCGACAGGATCCACCGCGCCTCGCGCAGGAGCTGCACGGCACGCTCGGGAAGCAGGAAGGCGGCCGCGGACGCGCGCCGGGCCCCTGGCCGGTTGCCTGCTGTCGCCGAGCGCATCACCGCGGGGTACCGCTGCTGCCGTGCATGGAGGGAGCCTTCGGTGGCGTTCAGCTGATGTAGTTGCTCAGCTTCTCGCGCAGCATCAGCTGCCCTTGCGGCATCGAGACGATGTAGCCGTCGATCTCGAGCCCCTTCATGACCCGCGAGACCATCTCGCGCGAGGCGCCGATCATCTTGGCGATCTCCTGTCGCGGCAGCTTGTTGCGCACGATGCGCTGGCCTCCCACCAGCTCGGAGAAATCGAGCAGGACCCGCGCGACCCGCCCGTAGACGTCGAGCAGCGCCAGCGTCTCGATCTTCATGTCAGCCTCACGCAGCCGACGCACCAGCCCGCGCATCACCGCCATGCTGGTCTCGGGGCTCTGCATCAGCACGCCCTTGAAGGCATCCTTGGTGATGGCCATGAATTCGCAGGGCTCGAGGGTGATGACGCTGGCCGAGCGCGGCGCATCGTCGATCAGGCTCATCTCGCCAAAGAACTCGCCCGAACCGATCACCGCCAGGATCACCTCCTTGCCTTCGGAGTCGGAGCGCTGCACCTTCGCGCGCCCGGCAAGCAGGATGTACATCGACTGCGAGGCTTCGCCTTCGGCCACGATGGTGCGCCCTTTGGGGTAGCTGCGCCGGGCGCTGCCGGCCGCCACGTTGTCGAGCTGCATCTCGGTGAGGCTCGAGAAGAGCGGAACGCGGCGAAGGAAGGCCTTGTTTTCCTCGTGCGCCATGACCACCTCGTCCAATGGGAATCCCTATAATTTTGCACGAACAATCGGCAGTTTGAAAAACAAACTTCAACAACGCATCGTAAGTCGATGATTTGTTGAGTCATCCGCAACGCGCCACGGAACCCGACGATGCCCTTGCCCACCCATCACCACCTGCTCATCCTCGGCTCCGGGCCGGCCGGCTACACCGCCGCCGTCTATGCCGCCCGCGCCAATCTGAAGCCGGTGATCATCACCGGTATCGCGCAGGGCGGTCAGCTGATGACCACCACCGAGGTCGACAACTGGCCGGCCGACGCCGAGGGCGTGCAGGGCCCCGACCTGATGGCCCGCTTCCAGGCCCACGCCGAGCGTTTCGGCACCGAACTCGTCTTCGACCAGATCCACACCGCCCACCTCGGCGAGCGCCCGGTACGGCTGGTGGGCGATTCCGGCGAATACACCACCGACGCGCTGATCATCGCCACCGGCGCCTCGGCGCGCTACCTCGGGCTGCCCTCCGAAGAGGCCTTCATGGGCCGGGGGGTCTCGGCCTGCGCCACCTGCGACGGCTTCTTCTACCGCGGTCAGGATGTCTGCGTGATCGGCGGCGGCAACACCGCGGTCGAGGAGGCGCTCTACCTCTCGAACATCGCCCGCAAGGTGACGGTCGTACACCGGCGCGACCGCTTCCGCGCCGAGCCGATCATGATCGACAAGCTGATGGAGAAGACACGCGGCGGCAACGTCGAGGTGCGCTGGTTCAGCGAAGTCGACGAGGTGCTCGGCGATGGCACCGGCGTGACCGGCGTGCGCCTGCGTGATGCCCGCGATGGCAGCCTCAGCGAGCTCGCGCTGCAGGGGGTGTTCGTCGCGATCGGCCACACGCCGAACACCGGCATCTTCGCCGGCCAGCTCGACATGGCCAATGGCTACATCGTCACGCGCAGCGGTCTGCAGGGGCAGGCCACCGCCACCAGTGTGCCGGGCGTCTTCGCCGCCGGCGACGTCCAGGACCATGTCTACCGGCAGGCGATCACCAGTGCCGCCACCGGCTGCATGGCGGCACTCGACGCCCAGCGCTATCTCGAATCCCAGCAGACCGGCTGAACCGATCCGGCGGCCGCGGGCGGGCCGCGGCCCGGGCCACCACCGAGGCGCCACCGTGAAGCACTTCAGCGAACTCGAAACCCTGCGCACCAGCCTCGCCGAGCGCGCCGCGGCTCAGGCCCGCGAACGCGAACTCGCGCGGCGCGAGCGCGAGCGGCTCGCGCGCGAGGCGGCGATCTTCCGCGACGCGATGGCCGATGCGCAGCCGCTGCGCGGCGCTGGTCGGGTGATTCCGGCTCGCCCCCCCGCCGAGCCGCTCGCCAGGATGCGCGAACGCGACGAACAGCTCGCGCTCGCGCAGTCGATGTCCGACGAGATCGACATCGAACGCCTGCTCGAGACCGACGAGAATCTCTCCTATCGCCGCGACGGCGTGGGTGTCGATGTCGTGCGCCGGCTGCGGCGGGGTCAGTGGACGGTTCAGGCGCAGATCGATCTGCACGGCAAACGGGTCGACGAGGCCCGCGTCGCGCTGAACGAATTCCTTGCCGACAGCCAGCGCCGGGGGCGCCGCTGCCTGCGCATCATCCACGGCAAGGGGCTGGGCTCGATCGCCCGGGAACCCGTGCTCAAGGGCAAGGTGCTGCGCTGGCTGGTGCAGCGCGCCGAGGTGCTGGCCTTCTGCCAGGCAAGGCCCAACGATGGCGGCGCTGGTGCCCTGCTGGTGCTGCTGCGCGGCGCCTGAGGCGGCACCGCCAGGCGGCACCAGAGGCGTCGCACCTCAGCAGCCGCCCTCGGCAATCGCCATCGCCGCCGCGTGACCCGACGACCACGCCCACTGGAAGTTGTAGCCGCCGAGCCAGCCGGTGATGTCGACCACCTCGCCGATGAAGTGCAGACCCGGCTGCCGACGCGACATCAGGCTGCGGTCATCGAGCTCGAGCGTGGCGACCCCGCCCGCCGTGACCTCGGCCTTGCGGTAGCCCTCCGAGCCACTGGGCACGACCGTCCAGGCACGCAGTGCCGTCACGAGCGCCTGGAGATCACGGTTGCCGAGCTCGGCCATCCGTACCTGCGCCCCGAGCCGGGGATGGGTGGGGGCGAGCATGTCGAGCCAGTGCATCACCAGCCGCCTCGGCAGGCGTTCGGCGAGCAGCGTACCGAGTTGCTGACGGGCGCCCTCGCGCGCCCGCCGCAACCATGCGCCGAGTTCCTCGCGCTGGCTGCCCGCCCCCGGCGGGGGCGCGGGATCGAGGTCGATCGACAGCGCCTGCCCCGGCCGCCAGTAGGTGGACACCTGCAGCACCGCCGGTCCCGACAGCCCGCGGTGCGTGAAGAGAAGATCCTCGTCGAAGGCCGGTGCGCCGCGGTCGCCGGCACAGGCGATCCGCACCGGATGCGCGACCCCGGCGAGCCCTGCCCACGCGGACCACCGCCCCGCGTCGAAGACCAGCGGCACGAGGGCGGGCCGGGTTTCGACGATGCGGTGCCCGAATTGCCGGGCGATGCGGTAGCCGAGGTCGGTGGCCCCGATCTTCGGGATCGACAGCCCGCCGGTGGCCACCACCAGCGAACGGGCCAGGAAGGATCCCGCGGCGGTCTGCACCCTGAATCGGGCAGCGCCCCCGTCGGCCCCGTCGGCCCCGTCGGCCCCGTCGGCCCCGCCGCCAACCGCCTCGACCGCTTCGACCGGGCAGCCGGTGAGCCAGCGCACCGCGCCGGCATCGGCCTCGGCCCGCAGCATCGCCACGATGCGCCGGGCGGAATCGTCGCAGAACAGCTGCCCCCGGTGCTTTTCGTGGAAGCCGATGCGGTGAGCGCGAACGAGCGCGATGAAGGCCGCGGGCGGATAGGCGCGCAGCGCATGCCGGGCAAAGCCCGGGTCGGCTCCGGCGAAACGCTCGAGGCGATCGGCGTCGCGGTTGGTGAAGTTGCAGCGGCCGCCGCCCGAGATGCGGATCTTCTCGCCGGGATCGGATGCATGATCGATCACCAGCACGCGCAGCCCGCGCCGCGCCGCGACCCCGGCGCAGAACATGCCCGCCGCGCCGGCACCGAGCACGATCGCGTCGCAGGTGTCGGGCATGCTCACGGCCCCGGCAGCTCGACCCGCGGTGCGCCGGGCATCGCGCGCAGCGCGGCCACATCGGCCATCGTGTCGAGGTCGGTGACGAAGGCGGGATCATCGACCGGCAAGCGCGAGACCGCCCCGGGGTGAGCGTCGAGCCAGCCCCGCGGCCCTCCCGGGTCGGCCGCGAGTTCGGCGCACAGCGAGGCCTCGAAAACCACCGGGTTGCCGCGTCGACCGTCATGCCAGGGCACGCGCACCCGCGCAGCCCCCCGCTCGGCGAGCGCGACGGCCAGCGCACGAACATTCGCCACACGCAACAGCGGCAGGTCGACAAGCGACACCAGAAAGCCTTCGGCGCCCGCGGCCGCCAGCCGCGGCACCAGTGCGGCAAGCCCCCGACGCGCCGAGCCCTGCTGCCCCTGCTCGCGCCAGGCGGCGTTCTCGACGATCTCGACCGGCAGCCCCGCGAGCAGGTCCGCGCTGCGAGCGGCCGCATGGCCGACCACCACCACCAGCGGCGCCACACCGGCGGCCAGCAGCGTGCGGGCGGTACGGCGCAGCAGCGGCTCGCCATCGAGCCGGATCTCGAGCTTGCTCGGACCGCCCAGACGCCGCGACTCGCCCGCGGCGAGCAGCACACCCGCCAGCCGCGGCAGCGCCAGCGGCGGAGCGCATGAGGCCTGGTTCATGCCAGACCGCCCCAGGCCCGCAGCACGCGCTCGCGCAGCGCACCGAGCCCCTTGTAGGCGATGACCGCATCGCTCATCGATGCAAGGCTCGCCACCAGGCGCGCGCGCCGCTCGGCATCGGCGGCCACCTCGGTCAGCGGCGCCATGAAGACGCGAATCAGAAAGAGGCTGGCGCCGACCCGCGGCAGAGGCAGCGTCACCTGGCGTTCGCAGCGGAACCAGAGATCGTCGAGCGAGCCGCCACCGGCCGGCGGGGATGCCGCCGCTCCCGGCCAGCGCGCCATGGCGCCATCCGGGGCCAGCGTCCAGATGTAGCGCACGAAGGGGCCCTTGTCGACCATCGCCCGCGACAGCGCGGTCGAGGCGAGACGCAGACGCTCGCCGTCGGCCACCGGCCCATGGATCGCCTGCAGCGGCTGTCCGATACGCTCGCCGGGATCCCAGCCGCTGGGAGAGACCACCGAGGCCGCCAGCGCGACCAGACCCTGCTCGGCATCGGGCGAGGCGGCATCCCCGGTGGGCCCCGGGCCCGGCCACCCCATCAGCACCAGATCTTCCTGCAGCGTGAGCGAGAGCGCGGCGAGCGCTCCGGCAGGCGCCGGCAAGGTACGCAGGCGACGCAATCGCGCATCGGCCTCGGCATGCAGGGCGTGGATCGACAGATCGGTGGGATCCAGCCGCAGCCCGGCAACCGGAAGCTGCCACCGGCCATCAGCGCCGAGCGCGATCGCACCCGCGGGATGGGCCGGGGCAAGCGCCGCGAAGACCTCGAGGAGGGCAGCCTGCAGGCGCGCGAAGCCGGCGCCAGGATCGAGATGCACCAGCGGGTGCAAGGCATCGTCGAGATGCGCCTGCTTGCGCCGCAGGCATTGCGCCAACTGATCATCGACAACGAGCAGGCCCGGGTGCGGATCGTCGGGATCCGCCGCCCCCAGCCTGAGCAGATCGGGCGCGACGCGAAAGGGCGCGCGAACCGGGAAAGGGACTCGGACCCTCAGACGGCCGACTCCCCGGTTTCGCCGGTGCGGATCCGGATCACTTCCTCGACGTTGGACACGAAGATCTTGCCGTCGCCGATCCTGCCGGTGCGAGCGGCCTTGCAGACCGCATCGATCGCACTCTCGACCGCCCCGTCGGCAAGGATGACCTCGACCTTGACCTTGGGCAGGAAATCGACCACGTACTCGGCGCCCCGATAGAGCTCGGTGTGCCCTTTTTGACGGCCGAAACCCTTGCATTCGGTGACAGTCAGGCCGCTCACACCGATTTCGGCGAGCGCCTCGCGGACCTCGTCGAGCTTGAAGGGCTTGATGATCGCTGTGATTCGTTTCATCGGGGTCTCCAGGGGCGGACGATCGGGGCGCTGGCCGCGCGCCACGGTGGCGGCGACTCAGTCGCGAAACTTCGAGGTGATCGGATAACGCCAGTCCCGACCGAAGGCACGGTGGGTGATGCGGATGCCCACCGGCGCCTGCCGGCGCTTGTACTCGTTGACGCGAATGAGGCGCACCACGCGGTCGATGGCCTCGCGCGGATAGCCCGCCGCGAGAATCTCGTCGCTGCTGCGATCCTCCTCCATGTAGAGCCGCATGATGCCGTCGAGCACGTCGTAGTCGGGCAATGAATCCTGATCCTTCTGGTCGGGACGCAACTCGGCGCTCGGCGCGCGTGTGAGGATGCGCTCGGGAATCACCGGCCCGATCGCATTACGCCAGGCACACAGACGATACACCAGGGTCTTGGCGACATCCTTGATGACCGCGAAACCACCCGCCATGTCGCCGTAGAGCGTGCAGTAACCCACCGCCATCTCGCTCTTGTTGCCGGTGGTGAGCACGATCGAGCCGTACTTGTTGGACAAGGCCATCAGCAGCGTGCCGCGAATGCGCGCCTGGATGTTTTCCTCGGTGGTGTCGACAGCCAGGCCGCTGAATTCCTGGGCGAGCGTTCCGAGGAAGGCGTCGAAGACCGGGCCGATCGGGAGTTCGTCGTAGCGCACGCCCAGACGCGCCGCCATCTCGCGCGCATCGATCCAGGAGATGTCGGCGGTATAGCGCGAGGGCATCATCACGGCGCGCACGCGCTCGGGGCCGAGGGCATCGGCCGCGATCGCGAGCACCAGCGCGGAGTCGACACCCCCCGACAGCCCGATCAGCGCGCCCGGGAAACCGTTCTTGCCGAGATAGTCGCGCACACCGAGCACGAGGGCGCGATAGACCTGTTCCTCGAGGCTGGCCACCGGCTCGAGCCGCGCGGTGGCGAGTTCGGCCGGCCGGGCGCCGCCGCCGCTGGCCCCCACCATCAGAAGGTCTTCGATGAAGCCTGCGGCCTGCGCCGCGAGCTCGCCGGCCCGGGTCAGCGCGAAGGAGCAGCCATCGAAAACCAGCTCATCCTGACCGCCGACGAGATTGGCGGCGACCATCGGCATGCCCAGCGCACTGACGTGCGCGCGGGCGACGTCGAGGCGCAGGCGCTGCTTGTCGGTGTGAAAGGGCGAGGCGTTGAGCACCAGCAGCAGGTCGGCACCCGCCGCGCGCGCCGCCGCCGGCGCGGCCGGGAACCAGAAGTCCTCGCAGACGACGACCCCGCAGCGAAGACCGTCGGCCTCGAAAACCAGCGGCTGGTCGTCGGCGACGAAATAGCGGCGCTCGTCGAAGACATCGTAGTTGGGGAGCTCGCGCTTGAAGTACTCGCCGAGCACCCGCCCGGCGTGCATCAGCACCGCCGCGTTGCGCCGCACGCCGTCGCGACGCACCGGCGCGCCGACCACCAGGCGCAACGGGAGTCCCGCACAGGCGGCGAGGATTCGGTCGAGGGCCGCCTGAGAGCTGGCATAGAATGAATCGCGCAGCAGCAGGTCTTCGGGAGGGTAGCCCGAGAGCGCGAGTTCGGGCGTGATCATCACCCGCGCGCCCTGCGCCGCCGCACGGTGTGCCGCCTCGATGATGCGGCGCGCATTGCCTTCGAAATCGCCCACCGTGGGGTTCAGTTGCGCGGCCGCGATGAAAACCGTCATGGAAGCTTCGTGCCTGGGTGGGATGGAATGAGCAGCGCAAGCGCAGGACCGCGAAAGCCGCGGCCCGCCGCTGATTATCGCACGCGGGTGCTGAACTCGATCGCCGAGGTCGCGCCGCAGGCATGGGATGTCCTGCTGCCCGAGGGGGCGCCGCCCTTCGTGCGACATGCCTTCCTCGCCGCCCTCGAGGACACCGGTTGCGTGGGTGGCGACACCGGCTGGACACCCTGCCACCTGACCCTGTGGCAGGAGGACCGGCTGGTGGCCGCGAGTCCGCTCTACCGCAAGACCCACTCCTGGGGCGAGTATGTCTTCGACTGGGCGTGGGCCGACGCCTACCATCGCCACGGCCTGCGCTACTACCCCAAGCTGCTGTGCGCCGTACCCTTCACGCCCGTGGGTGGTCCGCGCCTGCTCGCGCTTCAGCCGGCGCAGCGCGCCGCACTCGCGGCGGCGCTGCTCGCGCACGCCCGCGCCAGCCGCCTGTCCTCGCTTCATGTGCTCTTCCCGGGTGAGTCGGAGGCCGACGCCCTGGCCGCCGAGGGCTGCCTGATCCGCACCGGCGTGCAGTTTCACTGGCGCAACGCCGGCTACGCGAGTTTCGAGGATTTTCTGGCCGCGCTCGCCCAGCCCAAGCGCAAGAAGATCCGTGCCGAACGGCGCAAGGTGGCCGAGCAGGGCATCGTGGCGCGACGCATCCCGGGCGAGGCGATCACGCCGGCGCAATGGCGCTTCTTCGTGCGCTGCTACCAGGCCACCTACGCGGCGCACGGCTCCGAGCCCTACCTGAATCTCGCGTTCTTCGAGCGTCTGGGCGACGTGCTGCCGCAATCGCTGATTCTGGTGCTCGCCGAACGCGATGGCGAACCGGTGGGCTGCAGCCTGCTGATGCGCGACGCTGATCGCCTGTACGGCCGCTACTGGGGCAGCACCGCGACCATCCCCTTTCTGCATTTCGAATGCGCCTACTACCAGGCGATCGAAGCTGCGATCGAACTCGGCATCGGCACGATCGAGGGCGGCGCCCAGGGCGAACACAAGATGGCGCGCGGTTTTCTGCCGGTGGCCACGCGCTCGGCGCACTGGCTTCGCGAGCCGGCATTCGCCGATGCCGTCGAGCGTTTCCTGACGCGCGAAGGCTCGCTGATCGACGCCTACCTGGATGAACTCGCCGAGCGCTCGCCGCTGGCGAGCCCGCCGCGCTAGAACTTCGGCTTGTCCTCGGCGCGGCGGAAGTTCTCGATGCCGGTGAGGATCTCGGCGCGGGCCTCGTCGGGGCCGCCCCAGCCGACCACCTTGACCCACTTGCCGGCTTCGAGATCCTTGTAGTGCTCGAAGAAGTGCTGGATGGTCGCCAGCCGCTCGGGTGCGATGTCGTCGTGCCGGCGCCAGTGCTTGTAGATCGGCAGGATGCGGTCGATCGGCACCGCAAGCAGCTTGGCGTCGCCCCCCGCCTCGTCCTGCATCTGCAGCACCCCGAGCGGCCGGCAGCGGATCACCGCGCCCACCGCCACCGGGAAGGGCGTGATCACCAGCACATCGACCGGATCGCCATCGTCGGCGATGGTGTGCGGGATGTAGCCGTAATTGCAGGGGTAGTGCATCGAGGTCATCATGAAGCGGTCGACGAACAGCGCGCCGGTCTTCTTGTCGACCTCGTACTTGATCGGATCGGCGGCCATCGGGATCTCGATGATCACGTTGAAGTCGTCGGGGATGGCGTGGCCGGAGTCGACGCGATCGAGATTCATGGCACGGTCCTGCGGGAACGGGGTGGGCAATCGTTCATGATAGCGTTGCCGGTCACCCCCACGAAAGCACGCCGCGCCCGCCATCATGCCCCCCGACGACATCCAGGGCCTGCTGTTCATCGGCAACACGCCCCGTCCCGCCCATGATGCCGACACCCTGCCGGTCATCGATCCCTCCGACGGGCAGCGTATCGGCAGCATCGCGCGCGGCCGTGCCGCCGACATCGACGCAGCGGTACGCTCGGCGCGCGCCGCTTTCGAGGGCGCCTGGGGCCACACCCCGGCGATGGCGCGCGGGCGTCTGCTGATGCGGCTGGCCGCGCTGGTCGATGCGCATCGCGAAAGCCTGGCGCTGCTCGAATCGCGCGACGTCGGCAAGCCGATCGGCCAGGCGCGCGCCGACGCGGCCGCGCTGGCGCGCTACTTCGAGTACTACGCCGGCGCGGCCGACAAGCTGCACGGCCAGACCATCCCCTACCAGGATGGCTACACGGTGCTCACGCTGCGGGAGCCGCATGGGGTCACCGGCCACATCATCCCGTGGAACTACCCGATGCAGATCCTCGGGCGCACGGTGGCTGCGGCACTGGCTGCGGGCAACGCCTGCGTGGTCAAGCCTGCCGAGGATGCCTGTCTGTCGGTACTGCGGGTCGCACAGCTCGCCGCCGAGGCCGGTCTGCCGCCCGGGGCCTTCAATGTGGTCACCGGGCTGGGTGCCGAGGCTGGTCAGGCGCTGGCCGAGCATCCCGGCGTCGATCATCTGTCCTTCACCGGGTCGGCGGCCACCGGACGACGGGTGGCGCAGGCCGCCGCCACCCACCACGCCCCGGTGACGCTGGAACTCGGCGGCAAGTCGCCGCAGATCGTCTTCGAGGATGCCGACCTCGACGCGGCGCTGCCGGTGCTCGTCGCGGCCATCGTCCAGAATGCCGGTCAGACCTGTTCGGCGGGAAGCCGGGTGCTGATCGCCGACACCATCCACGATCGCGTGCTCGAGGCGCTCGCCGCGCGCTTCGAGGCGCTGTGCGCCGGTCCCGCGGCAGCCGACCTCGATCTCGGACCGCTGGTCTCGCGACGGCAGCAGCAGCGGGTCTGGGACTTCCTGTCGCAGGCGCAGACCGAGGGCCTCGCGGTCGCGGCCGAGGGCAGCGTGATCGAGGGTGCGCCCGCAGGCGGCTTCTACCAGGCGCCAGTGCTGCTCGCCAACGTTCCGGTCGCCAGCAGCCTGTTCCAGGAGGAAATCTTCGGGCCGGTGCTGGTGACGGCATCCTTCGCCGACGAGGCCGCCGCGATCGCACTGGCCAATGCCACGCGCTACGGACTGGCCGCCGGCATCTGGACGCGTGATGGTGCACGCCAGCTGCGCATGGCCCGGGCGATCCGCAGCGGCCAGGTCTTCATCAACAACTACGGTGCGGGTGGCGGCGTTGAACTGCCCTTCGGCGGCACCGGCGCCAGCGGCCACGGCCGCGAGAAGGGCTTCGAGGCGCTGTATGGCTTCACCGCGCTCAAGACCGTGGCCATCCGCCACGGCTGAACCGCAGCACAACCCAGGAGGAAGCGCATGAGACTGTCCGACAAGGTGGCCGTCGTCACCGGTGCCGGCTCCGGCTTCGGCGAAGGCATCGCCGAGCGTTTCGCCCGCGAGGGCGCCCGCGTGGTCGTCAACGACATCGACCCCGCGGGTGGCGAGCGGGTGGCCGCCGCCATCCGCGCGGCCGGCGGCGACGCGGTCTTCGTGCGTGCCGACATGGGCCGCGGCGAGGATGTCGCGGCGCTGCTCGCCGCCACGCTCGAGGCCTTCGGGCGCCTCGACATCGTCGTCAACAACGCCGGCGTCTCGCACCGCAACCAGTCGCTGCTGACCGTCGAGGAAGCCGAGTTCGACCGGGTCTGGCGCGTGAACGTGAAGAGCCTCTACTGGACGGCGCGGCACATCGCGCCGCATTTCCAGGCGCAGGGCGGAGGCGTCTTCATCAACATCGCCTCGACCGCCGGCGTACGGCCCCGACCCGGGCTGGTCTGGTACAACGGCACGAAGGGGGCTGCGATCACGATCTCGAAGGCGATGGCGGTCGAGCTCGCGCCTGCCGGGATCCGGGTCAACGTGATCAATCCGGTGGCCGGCGAGACCCCGCTGCTGGCCACCTTCATGGGCGAGGACACCCCCGAGATGCGCGCGAAGTTCATCGCGTCGATTCCGCTCGGACGCTTCTCGCAGCCGAGCGACGTCGCCAGCGCCGCGCTGTTCCTGGCGAGCGACGAGGCGGCATTCATCACGGGCGCCTGCCTCGAGGTCGACGGCGGGCGCTGCGTCTGAGACCTGCAGCCGGCGCGGCCGGCTCGCGCGGTGACCTGCCGGGTCAGTCGGCAGCGGCAGGTCGCCAGCGCGCAGCCGCCCGGTAATGGACCGCGGCCTGCGCCTCGTCGTTCACCCGCTCGGCAAGCTCGGCGAGCGCCAGATGCACCGCGCGGTCCTCGCGGGCGGCCAGGCTGCGCCCGAGATGGTCGGACGCCTTGCCCCAGAGCGATCCCGCCATGCACAGACGCCCGATGGCGAGATTGACGTCGGGGTCTTCGCCATGCTGCTCGCGCCACCGCTCGGCGAGTTGCAGGCGCTCGAGTGCCGGCACACCGTCGAGCGCCGCATAGGCATGCAGCAGCCGAGGGGCGAACTCCCGCGCGAGCGCGGACTCGATCAGACGACGCGCGAGGGCGGTGTCGCCGACGGCGGCGAAGGCGGTGGCGGCGGCCTCGACCACCTCGGCAAGTTCCTGCTCGCCAGCTCGCCACTCGCCCCACTGCGCCTGCAGGCCTGCGGCGTCACCAGCGCGGGCCGCGAGCAGTGCGCGGCAAGCCCGCACCCGCAGACCACGGATCGCCGCCGGATGCAGGACATCGCGCTTCTCGAGCAGGCGCAGCGTCTGCAGCACCTGCGGCCACTGACCGGCCTGCTCATAGGCGCGTAACGCCACCCGCAGCGCGTGGATGTGGCGCATGCCCCGGGAGTGGAGCCGCTCGACGCCGGCGATCGCACGCGGTGCATCCTGGTCCTCGAGGGCCAGCTCGGCGGTACTCATCAGCGCCGCGTGCAACGCGCCCCGGTCGTCTTCGGCGACCGCCAGCCAGCGATCGCGCCGCTCGGCCTCGCGCATCCGGTGGGCAGCGCGTGCCGCGATCAGCGCCGCAGACCCGGCGAGGTCGGCATCGGCACGTGCCAGCTGCGCCAGCCGCTCGGCCCGCCCGAAGCGTCCCTCGAACAGGGCGAGCAACGCGTCGCCGAGCGAGCCCACCGCGGCTTCGCGCGCACGCTGCTCGCGATAACGCCGCACTCTCGAGGGCAGGTCGATCGCCTTGCCGATGCCGATCAGCAGCAGGTGCAGCATCACGAAGGTCGCGACGAGCACCGCGAGCGCGAGATTGACCGAGACATCGATGCGGTACGGCGGCCAGAACAGCACCAGGTTGCCGTGGTTGACACGCATCAGCAGCGCCAGCCCGACGGCAGCCACCACCAGCAGCAACGACCACACGATTGCACGCACGGCTTGCCCCGTTGAGCGCTACGGGTTGTTCTCGAGCGCGCTGCGCGCGCTGCGCACCGCGGCCAGCGAGTCGCCGAGCGAGGGCAACTCGGGCGCAATGCGGGCACTCTGCAACTGGCGCAGCGCCGATATCGCGTTGGCGACCGCGCGCTGATCCTGGTCGAAATGGGTGCCCAGCCAGCCGATCGCCCGATCGAGATCGGCCCTGAAAACCGGCTCGAGCCGGGCCAGCAGCGCCAGCCGCGCCGACAGCAGCACGAGCCGCAGATTCTGGCGAACGAAGTACTGCTGCTCCGGCGCCAGCAGAAGGGCATCCGGGGCATCGACCCGGTTGACCCGAAAGAGCTGTGACAGTTCGGCCAGCAGTGCGTCGATCCCTCGACGGCCGGTCGAGGCCAGGCGCTCCAGGCTGAAGCCACCGGCATGCGCCGGCGGCGGACTGCCGGCGATGGCCGCAGGCGCCGCCGCCGAGGCGAGCAGCGGCAACTGGTCGACCGCCCCGACCACGGTATCGAGCCGGATGGCGAGCCCGACGAGATCGACGACCGGCAGGGCCTTGAGTCTCTCGATGTCGCGCTGCAGCAGCCGGCGCAGTCCCACGGCCTGCGGCTGCCGGATGCGGGCCAGGCGGGCGTCGGCATCGGCCAGCGCCACCAGCGCACCCTGGATGTTGCTGCTGACCACCAGCTGCTGCGAGGCGATCGCCAGCGCGTTTTCGACATCGGCGAGGACCGCGTCGAGGGAATCCTGGGCCATCGTGCGGTACAGGCTCTCGAGCTGGGCCTGCCTGCCGAGCGCCTCGGTGAGCTTCGACTCGAGCACGCCGGAGCGCCCCTGGAGATCGCGCAGCTGGTCCTGGGACTGCCGCCACTGGCCATCGAGCTGCGCCGCACGCGCATCGGCGGCCTGAAGGCGGCGTGCCGCCTCCTGCGCGATGGCCTCGGCGCGTTGCCACAACAGGACCGCGGCAACCGCGACCAGGCAGGCAACGACCAGCGCCGTGGCCGCCAGATGGCGCCGCCAACCCGCGATCAGGGCGGTCAGCGTCGCGCGCGCGCGCACCAGCGCGGGCAGGGCATCGGCCGGCGCGGGATCGCGGTCGTCGGTCGGCGACACGGCCACGCGCTGCGCGGTCGTGCGCTCGCCGGATGCAGGATGGTCGGACCGATCGGACACCTAGGCTTCCCCGTTGGCCGGATCCCGGTAGCACGCCGACGGCGTGCGGCACGGCGCGACCCGGGCGGATTCTAGCGCGAGGCGCAGACCGGCTTCACCCGGCTCGAGCAGCCGTGCCCGCGACCAGCCGAGCTCGTGCAGGCGCGCCACCAGCCGTGGGTGCACCGCCAGCGCCATCGCGGCGGCGCGCCCCTCCCGGGGAAGCAGCGGGTCGAGTCGATCGATCGCGTCGGCCGTGCTGAATACGAAAGCCACCAGCTCGTCGCCGGCCTGAACGAGCCACAGGCCCGCCTCGTCGAGGCCCACCGGATCGGGGGCGATCGGCTCGGCACGAAGCACCGCGGCAACCTCGACCCGCGCCCCGCGTTCGCGCAGCGCGGCGATCCAGTCGTCGCGTCCGCGCTCGCCGCGGATCACGAGCATGGCGAGCCCGGCGGGCGCGTCGAAGGGCGGCTGGCCGAGCAGCCCCTGCGCATCGTAGGGCGCCCGCTCGGGCCGGACCCAGCGGCAGCCTGGCGGGGGACGCAGACCGGCCGACCGCAGCGCGGCTTCCGTGCCGGGTCCGATCAGTCCGATACCCTGGCGCGGCCATCCCGGCCGGCGCGCTGCCAGCACCGGCACGGCGGCGCCCACTGCCCCGGGACTGACGAAGACCAGCCAATCGAAGCTCGCGAGCGCATCGAGCTGCGCGAGGGTATGCGGATCATCGGTGCGCGGCTCGAGGCGCCGCAGCGGCAGCTCGAGCACCCGATGGGCATGCTGGCGCAGGCTGGCAGCCAGGGCCGCGCAGCGGGGCGCCGGGTGGGTCAGAACAACCCGCATGATCCACTGGCGAGCGTGGGTTGGGCACGACGGCCGCCACCGCTCCCGCCCGGGAAGGCGAGGACGCTCAACCGGCGGCCGGCAGCAGCTCGCGCGCACCGCGCTCGACCAGCAGCGCAGCCACCCGCTCGCCCAGCGCTTCGGCGCTCGGCATGTCGTGCCCGGCGCAGCGCTCGTCGGCTTCGACCAGCGCCTGGCCGTCGGTGCTCGCCACGCAGGCGCGCAGACGCAGGCCGCCGTCGGGATCGGCCACGCAGTAGGCGGCCAGGGGTACCCGGCAGCTGCCGCCGAGCAGACGCGAGACGGTGCGCTCGGCACTCACCTGGACCCAGGTCGGGCGGTGGGCGAGCGCCGCCAGCCACGCGATCACGTCGGTACGCACGGCCAGGCACTCGATGCCGAGAGCGCCCTGCCCGGCGGCGGGAAGGCTGAGCTGCTCCGGGACCACCGACCGGATGCGTTCGGCCAGCCCGAGGCGCTTGAGGCCCGCCGCCGCCAGCACGATTGCGCCGTACTCGCCGCGATCGAGCTTGCCCAGACGGGTATCGAGGTTGCCGCGCAACGGCTGCACGTCGAGGGCGGGAAAACGCCGCCGGATCAGCGCCGCGCGGCGCAGGCTCGAGGTGCCGACCCGCTCGCCGGCGGGCATCGCCTCGAGACCGGCATAGCGGGTGGAGACGAAGGCGTCGCGCGGATCCTCGCGCGGCAGCACCGCCGCGAGCGCAAAGCCCTCGGGCAGCACCATCGGCACATCCTTCAGCGAATGCACCGCGAGATCGGCTCGGCCATCGGCGAGCGCGACTTCGAGCTCCTTCGTGAACAGGCCCTTGCCGCCGATCTCGGACAGCGCCCGGTCGAGGATGCGATCCCCTTCGGTCGTCATGCCGAGGATTTCGACGCTTGCCAGCGGGTAGTGTTCGCGCAGCAGCGCCTGCACATGGCGCGCCTGCCACATCGCGAGACGGCTTTCGCGCGAGGCGATGACAAGCCGCCGGGGCGGAGCCAGGGGAGAGGAATCGACGCTCATCGCGGACACCGGGGAGAGGCTCCCGGGCGTGGAGCCCGGGCAGCGGGAAAGGCCACTGGGATGCTCACGCAGGTTCAGGTGACGAGGTTCTTGACCGTCGACCACTGGCGGCGGCTGACCGGCAGCCGCTCCGGGATGTCACGCAGCACCACCTGCCAGTAGGGATCGCCGCCCTCCTCGTCGCCGGTCGGCGTGACCCGCTCGAAGCCCGCGATCGAGGGCCGCGCCACGAGGGCGTTGCGGTGGATGCGCACGAAGCGATCGACGAATTCATCCTCGAGCGAGGTCAGCGACTCCTCGACCAGGAACTCGCGCTCACGGGTGCGCACGGTGATGTACTTGAGTTCGGCCTTCAGATAGACGATCTGCTCGAGCGGCACGAGAATCACGCGACCCCGTTCGTGCACGCTGAGGTGACGGCGCCGGGTGTTGGTTGCGCGCGCAAGCTGATCGATGGCCTGGATCTGGTCGGATGGCAGCCGGGTGAGCGCACGGCGCAGCGCCTCGAGCAGGCGCTGCGCACGCACCGGCTTGAGCAGGTAGTCGATCGCGCGGACCTCGAAGGCATCGACCGCGAACTCCTCGAAGGCGGTGACGAAGATCACGAGCGGCATTGGCCTGGGCGGCTCGGCCGCGGCGGCCCGTGCCGACACATGGCGCGCGAGCTCGATGCCGGTCATGCCCGGCATCTGGATGTCGAGCAGCACGACCTGCGGGTTGTAGAGATCGATCTGCGACAGCGCCTCCGGCGCATTGGCCGCTTCGGCGATCACACGGTGCGGGAACTCGGGCGAGAGATCGGCCAGCAGCTCGCGCAGACGCGCTCGCGCAACCGGTTCATCGTCAACGATAAGGACTGAAATGGCGTCGGACATCGCGGCGTCGCCTCTCTTTGCGGTAGGGAATTTCGAGCAGCACACGGAACTGCCCGTCGACCGCTCCGGTCTTGAGTTCGGCCTCCATATCGTACAGCAGCATCAGACGCTCCCGGACGTTGGACAGTGCCATCTGGTTGCCGGCCCGCACCGGAGCCTCGGCGGGAATGGGATTGAGAATCTCGACGCGGACACGCTCGCCGACACGACTGATCGTCACGGTGATCAGGCCCGGCTCGGTGCTCGGCTCGATGCCGTGGTGCACGGCGTTCTCGAGCAGCGGTTGCAGCAGCAACGAGGGGAGCAGCGCGTCGCCGGGCATCCCGTCGAGCCGCCACGCGACCCGCAGCCGCTCACCGAGACGCAGCTCCTCGATCGCCATGTACTGCTGGCAGGTCACCGCCTCCTCGTCGAGCGGCACGAGCTCGCGGGTGTCGCGCATGAAGACGCGGAACAGGTCGGCAAGATTCTCGAGCGTGTGCTCGGCGCGCCGGGTGTCGCTGCGCATCAGCCCGAGCACGGTGTTCAGGCTGTTGAACAGGAAGTGCGGCCGGATGCGCGCCTGCAGCGCCTGCAGCCGCGCATCGGCCAGCGATGGCGCGAAGGACAGCGCCCGCAGCCGGAAGAATTCGAAGAACGCGGCGGAAACGGCGACCGCGGCCAGGCACCGCAACCCCAGCCACACGGCAAGGGCTGACCGGGAGAGATCGGGGGCGACGAAGGGCGCGGCGATCAGGCCGGCAACCAGCACGATGGCCGCGGGCACCGCGAGTCCGATCGCCCACTGGGCGCGCAGCGAGCGGCCGCTCGCCAGCCGCCGCGCTGCGCACAGCGTCACGAGCGAGGCGATCGCGACCGGCTCGAGCACGCCGCAGATCACGACGGCTCGCGTGAGTGCATCGGCCACCGACTCGCCGGTGAGTGCCGCGAGCAGCAGCGCACCCACGTTGAGCGCAACGAGGATGCGCGCGTTGATGCCGAGATTGCAGCAGTCGGGGATGACCGGAACATCGGCACCGTCGGAGACACGTCTCGACACCACCGTGCCCATGACCGGCGGCAGCTGACTGACCGGCTGCATGGCCCTCTCTTCTATAATCGGTTGATTATGACAGATCAATTTTCCAAGAAATCGCAAGCGTGGTCCGGCCGCTTTTCGGAGCCGGTTTCCGAACTCGTCAAGCGTTACACCGCCTCGGTCGGCTTCGATCAGCGGCTGGCGCTGCACGACATCGCCGGCTCGCTCGCGCATGCCGCCATGCTGCACGACGCCGGGCTGCTGTCGCGCGCCGACCTCGAGGCCATCGAGGCCGGCATGGCGACCATCCGCGCCGACATCGAGGCCAGCCGCTTCGTCTGGAGCATCGACCTCGAGGATGTTCATCTGAACATCGAGAAGCGCCTGACCGAGCTCGTCGGCGATGCCGGCAAGCGACTGCACACCGCGCGCTCGCGCAACGACCAGGTCGCCACGGACATCCGGCTGTGGCTGCGCGAACGCATCGACCTGATCGACACGCTGCTCATCGATCTGCAGCGCGCGCTGATCGAGGTGGCCGAGCGCCATGCCGGCACCATCATGCCGGGCTTCACCCATCTGCAGGTCGCGCAGCCGATCACTTTCGGCCACCACCTGATGGCCTACGTCGAGATGTTTGCCCGCGATGCCGGCCGCATGGCCGACTGCCGTCGCCGAGTCAATCGCCTGCCGCTGGGCGCGGCCGCGCTCGCCGGCACCAGCTACCCGATCGATCGCGAGCAGGTGGCGCGCGCACTCGGCTTCGACGGGGTGTGCGAAAACTCGCTCGATGCGGTGTCCGATCGCGATTTCGCCATCGAGTTCTGCGCGGCGGCCTCGCTGGTCATGACGCACCTGTCGCGCCTGTCCGAGGAGCTCGTGATCTGGATGTCGCCGCGGGTGGGCTTCATCGACCTGCCGGACCGCTTCTGCACCGGGTCGTCGATCATGCCGCAGAAGAAGAACCCCGATGTGCCCGAGCTCGCGCGGGGCAAGAGCGGCCGGGTCACCGGCCATCTGATGGCGCTGCTGATGCTCATGAAGGGCCAGCCGCTCGCCTACAACAAGGACAATCAGGAAGACAAGGAGCCGCTGTTCGACACCGCCGATACGCTCGAGGAAAGCCTGCGGATCTTCGCGGAGATGGTGCGCGGGATCGAGGCGCGGCCCGAGCGGATGCGCGCCGCCGCGGCGGAAGGCTTTGCGACGGCGACCGATCTCGCCGATTACCTGGTGCGCCGCGGGCTGCCCTTTCGTGACGCCCACGAGGCGGTGGCGCTCGCGGTGCGCCACGCGGCGGCAGCCGGCTGCGATCTCGCCGACCTCCCGCTCGAGGAACTGCGCCGATTCGCCGCGCAGATCGACGACGATGTCTACGCCTGCCTGAGTCCCGAAGGGTCGGTTGCCTCGCGCCGTCACATCGGCGGCACCGCCCCGGACCAGGTTCGGGCTGCGGTCGCTCGCGCGCGCGCGCGCCTCGGCTGAGGGCGCCCGCAGACCCCCGGCCCCGCCGCGAGGCTGTGCGCCCCTGCGCGGCCTCGCGGCGGCCCGTGCGGCGCCAAGCCCGCCCGCGGTGCGGGGACAAAGCCCCCGACCGTCGTCCGGGCAGGGAAAATCCGGATATGACCGGCGTGTGAATTCCGCTTATCCTGCGCCGCGTTCCATAAAGCCTGCCGCCGGCAGCCGTACTTTCTTATCCGGAGACTTCCACCCATGCAACGTCGCAAGTTCCTCGGCACGGCCAGCGCCGGCGCCGCCGTCGGCGCGCTCGCCGCTCCCGCCATCGTCCGCGCGCAACCCACCGTGCGCTGGCGTCTTGCCTCGAGCTTCCCGAAATCCCTCGACACCATCTACGGCTCGGCCGAGGTCGTCGCGCGTCGGGTCGCCCAGATCACCAACACCCGGTTCCAGATCACGGTGCATGCCGCGGGCGAGATCGTCCCCGGCCTCCAGGTTCTCGACGCCGTGCAGAACGGCACCGTCGAAGCCGGCCACACCGCGATGTACTACTACTTCGGCAAGGATCCGAGCTGGGCGGTGGCCACCGCGATTCCCTTCGGCCTGAACCAGCGCCAGTACAACGCGTGGTGGCACCAGGGCGGCGGCGAAAAGATCTTCAACGAGTTCGCCCGGCGGGCCGGCGTGGTGTGCTTCCTGAACGGCAACACCGGCGCGCAGATGGGCGGCTGGTTCCGCAAGGAGATCAACACCGTCGAGGACCTCAAGGGCCTGAAGTTCCGGGTTGGCGGCTTTGCCGGCCAGGTGCTGACCAAGCTCGGCGTCGTGCCGCAGCAGATCGCCGGTGGCGACATCTACCCGGCGCTCGAGAAGGGCACGATCGATGCCGCCGAATGGGTCGGCCCCTACGACGACGAGAAGCTCGGCTTCAACAAGGTTGCCAAGTTCTACTACTACCCCGGCTGGTGGGAGGGTGGCCCGGCGCTGCACAGCATCGTCAACCAGAAGGCGCTCGATGCGCTGCCGCCCGACTTCCGCGCCGCCTGGGAAGCCGCCAACGAAGAGGGCAACACCGCGATGATGGCGCGCTACGACGCGGGCAACCCGCAGGCACTCAAGCGCCTGGTGGCCGGCGGCACCGTGCTGCGCGCCTTCCCGCGTCCGGTCATGGAAGCCTGCTTCAAGGCCACGCAGGAGGTCTATGCCGAGACCATGGCCAAGAATGCCGAGTTCAAGAAACTGCACGACCACTACTTCGGCTTCCAGCGCGACCAGATCACCTGGTTCCGGGTAACCGAGAACACCTTCGACGACTTCATGGCATCGGCGCGCCGCTGATCGCCCACGGGCGCCGGGCCTCAGGCATCATGAGGCCTGGGCATGGCGCCGCAGCGTCCCTCGGAAGCTGCGGCGTCTGCGTTTCGATGGTTTATCCGGAGGGCTCTCTCCCGTGACCAGCTTGCTTGGCATCTGCCGCGTCATCGACGCGATCAACGAGCGCGTCGGCCGCTTCACGCTGTGGCTGATCCTGGGCTCTGTCCTGATCAGCGCCGGCAACGCGATCGTGCGCAAGGCCTTCTCGATGAGTTCCAACGCGCTCCTCGAGATCCAGTGGTACCTGTTCGCGGGGGTCTACCTGCTCGCCGCGGGCTATGTCTACCTGCGCAACGAGCATGTGCGCATCGACGCGCTCGCCGGCCGCTGGTCGGCCAGGGTGCGCACCTGGATCGAGATGATCGGCATCGTGATCTTCATCCTGCCGCTGTGCGCCTGGGTCGCCTGGATGTCGTGGCCGCTGCTGGTCAATGCCTGGGTCAGCGGCGAGGTGTCGAGCAACGCTGGCGGCCTGATCCGCTGGCCCCTCTACGCGCTGATGCCGGTGGCCTTCGTGCTGCTCGCTGCGCAGGCGGTGTCGGAATTCATCAAGCGGCTGGCCTTCGTACGGGGGCTCGGGCCCGATCCGGTGGCGGCGGTGCGCGAGCAGTCGGCCGAGGAAAAACTCATCGAAGATCTGAAGCGCCAGACCCTGCAGCAAGGCTCGCAGGCCGGCCAGGGGGGTGCGCAATGAGCCTGATCACGGAGAATCTCGCGCCGATCATGTTCGGCTCGCTGATCGTCTTTCTGCTCACCGGTTTCCCGGTGGCCTTCAGCCTGGCCGCCTGCGGCATGTTCTTCGGCTTCATCGCCATCGAACTCAACATGATGACGATGTCGCTGCTGCAGGCACTGCCGCTGCGGCTGGTCGGCATCATGCAGAACGACACCCTGCTCGCGATCCCCTTCTTCACCTTCATGGGGCTGATCCTCGAGCGAAGCGGCATGGCCGAGGACCTGCTCGAAACCGTGGGACAGGTCTTCGGCCCGATTCGTGGTGGCGTCGCCTTCGCGGTGATCATCGTGGGCGCGATGCTCGCGGCCACCACCGGCGTGGTCGCGGCCTCGGTGATCTCGATGGGCCTGATCTCGCTGCCGATCATGCTGCGCTACGGCTACAACCGGTCGATCGCCACCGGCGCCATCACGGCATCGGGAACGCTAGCCCAGATCATTCCACCCTCGCTGGTGCTGATCGTCATCGCCGACCAGCTCGGACGCTCGGTCGGCGACATGTACCTCGCGGCCTTCATCCCTGGCTTCATGCTGGTGGGGGTCTTCTGCCTGTTCATCGCGGTGGTCGCGGTGGTTCGCCCCGCCTGGGTGCCAGCCCTGCCGCCCGAGGCGCGCATCTACCGCGAGCCCGGCGGCTCCTCGGGCCATGCCTCGCTCGCGGTGATCTTCGTGGTGGCGGTCGCCATCGGCGTGGGCTTCGGCAAGTACTACCCTCAGATCCTCACCGCCCTGGGTAGCACCAGCACCAACAAGCCGCCCACCGACGAAGTGATCGTCATGGGCCTCACCGTCGGGGTGTTCAGCGCCTTCGCCATCTCCTCGGTCTTCCGGCTGCTCGGCCTGAAGCTGCTGTCGCAACTCGCGCAGCGGGTCACCTTCGTGCTGATCCCGCCGCTGCTGCTGATCTTCCTGGTGCTCGGCACCATTTTCCTCGGCGTGGCCACCCCCACCGAGGGCGGCGCGATGGGTGCGGTAGGCGCGCTGGTGCTCGCGGGTGTGCGCAAGCAGCTGAACGGGGCGCTGATGGTGCAGGCGCTGCACTCGACCGCGAAGCTCTCGAGCTTCGTGATCTTCGTGCTGATCGGCTCCACGATCTTCAGCCTGACCTTCCAGGGCATCGACGGACCGATCTGGGTCGAGCATCTCTTCACGTCGATCCCCGGCGGGCAGCTCGGCTTCCTGATCTTCGTCAACACCCTGATCTTCTTCCTCGGCTGCTTCCTCGACTTCTTCGAGATCGCGTTCATCCTGCTGCCGCTGCTCGGCCCGGTCGCCGAAAAGCTCGACATCGACCTCGTGTACTTCGGCGTGCTGATCGCGATGAACATCCAGACCGCGTTCCTGACGCCGCCCTTCGGCTTTGCGCTCTTCTACCTGCGCAGCGTCGCCCCGGATCAGGACTATGTCGACCGGGTCACGAAGAAGGTGGTCGCCAAGGTGACCACCGCCGAGATCTACAAGGGCTCGGTGGCCTTCGTGATGCTTCAGTTGACGATGGTGGTCGCGCTGATCGCCTTCCCGGCGATCGCCCTCTACGCACTCGGCCCCAAGCAGAAGCTCGACACCGAGAACGTCAAGATCGAGCTGCAGGACGGCTACGGCGACAAGGACGACGAGGAAAAGGGCGAGGACGGTCAGCCCAAGGAAGAGGATCCGGCTGCCGCCTTCATGCGCCAGATGCAGGAAGAAGGCAAGAAGTAGGCAGGCATCGGGGTGGCGCGAACGCCACCCCGAGCCCCGGGGCTCGGGCCTTCAGAGCCCGACCATCAGGCGCAGGTTCTGCACCGCGGCACCCGAGGCGCCCTTGCCGAGGTTGTCGAGCCGGGCCACGAGTACCGCCTGACCGCGGGCCTCATTGCCGAAGACCCGGAGCTCCATCGCATCGGTCTGGTTGAGTGCCTCGGGCTCGATACGCCCATCGGCCATCGGCTCGAGCACGCGCACCGCGCTGCTGCCCTGATAGCGGGCCGCGAGAATCGCGTGCAACCGCTCGCAGCTGGGTCGCCCCACCAGAAGGTCGAGGTGCAGGGGCACGGTCACCAGCATGCCCTGGCGATAACTGCCTACCGAGGGCAGGAAGATCGGCCGCCGGGTTAGCCCCGTGCAGGTCTGGATCTCGGGCAGGTGCTTGTGCTCCAGGCCGAGACCGTAGTATTCGAAGGCCGGTGCCTTGCCGGACTCGTGGGCCTCGATCATCGAGCGCCCGCCACCGCTGTAGCCACTCACGGCCGGGATCGCCACCGGATAGTCGCGCGGCAGCACGCCGGCATCCACCAGCGGGCGCAGCAGGGCGATCGCGCCGGTGGGATAGCACCCCGGGTTGGTCACGCGTGCGGCCGTACGGATCGCCTCGGCCTGACCGGGCGCCATCTCCGCAAAACCATAGACCCAGCCGGCGGCCGTGCGGTGGGCGCTGCTCGCGTCGAGCAGGCGCGGCGCCCGAGCGCCCATGGCGTCAGCCAGCGCGACCGTCTCGCGGGCTGCGTCGTCATGCAGGCACAGCACCACGACGTCGGTGTCGGCCATCAGCGCGCGCTTGGCTTCCGGATCCTTGCGTCGGGACGGATCGATCGACACCAGCTCGATGCCGGCCAGCGACGCGAGACGCTCGCGGATGCCGAGGCCGGTGGTGCCGGCCTCGCCGTCGATGAAGATGCGGATGCTGCGTGTCATGCGCAAAGGCTCCAGGGACCGGAAGGAAATCAGCGGCGACGCGGCGGCGGCAGATCGGTGCACACCCCCTCGGCGGCCTCGGCGGCCAGGCCGATCGACTCACCGAGCGTGGGATGCGGGTGGATGGTGCGGCCGATGTCGACCGCGTCGGCACCCATCTCGATCGCCAGCGCCACCTCCCCGATCATATCGCCGGCGTGCGGGCCGACGATGCCGCCGCCGACGATGCGATGGGTCTGCGCGTCGAAGAGCAGCTTGGTGAAACCCTCGTCGCGCCCGTTGGCGATCGCGCGGCCGGAGGCTGCCCACGGAAACAGGCCGCGCGTGACCTCGATGCCGCGCGCCTTCGCATCGTCCTCGGTGAGGCCCACCCAGGCGATCTCGGGATCGGTGTAGGCCACCGACGGAATCACGCTGGCGTCGAAGAAGGCCTTGCGCCCTGCCGCCGCCTCGGCGGCGACATGACCTTCGTGAACCGCCTTGTGGGCGAGCATCGGCTGCCCCACCACATCGCCGATCGCGAAGATGTGCGGCACCCCGGTGCGCATCTGCCGGTCGACCGCGATGAAACCACGCGCGTCGACCGTGACACCCGCCTGCTCGGCGCCAATCCGCCCGCCGTTGGGGCTGCGCCCGACGGCCGACAGCACCAGGTCGTAGACCTGCGGCTCGGGCGGCGCCTCGTCGCCCTCGAAACGCACCCGGATGCCCTCGGCCAGCGCCTCGGCACTGACGGTTCGGGTGCGCAGCATGATGCGATCGAAGCGGTGGGCGTTGAATCTCTGCCAGACCTTGACGAGATCCCGGTCCGCCCCGGGCATCAGCCCGGACTGCATCTCGACGACATCGAGACGAGCGCCGAGCGTCGAGTACACCGTACCCATCTCGAGCCCGATGATGCCGCCGCCGATCACGAGCATGCGCCCCGGCCGGTCGCGCAGCGCCAGCGCTCCGGTGGAATCGACGATGCGCGGATCCTCGGGGAGAAAGGGGAGCTTTACCGACTGGCTGCCGACGGCGATGATCGCCTGCTCGAAGCGGATCGTGCGCCGCTCGCCGGTCGGCTGCTGGCCGGGTCCGTCGGTGAGCATGACCTCGACATGGTGGGCGTCGAGGAAACGCGCGACGCCACGCACCAGCTCGACCTTGCGCGCGCGCGCCATGCCGGCGAGCCCGCCGGTCAGCTTGCCGACCACCTTGTCCTTCCAGCCGCGCAGGCCGGCGAGATCGATGGAGGGCTCGCCGAAGGACACGCCGTGGGCTGCCAGGCCACGGGTCTCGTCGATCAGCGCCGCGACATGCAGCAGCGCCTTGGAGGGAATGCAGCCGACGTTCAGGCACACGCCCCCCAGCGTGGGGTAGCGCTCGACGATGATCGCGTTCAGACCGAGGTCGGCGGCACGAAAGGCCGCTGAATAGCCGCCGGGGCCGCCGCCGAGCACCAGCACACCGCAGCTCAGGTCGGCGGCACGCACAAGCGCTGGCGCGGGCGCGGGCGCTGGCGCTGGCGCTGGCGCTGGCGCGGGCGCGGGTGCGGGTGCGGGTGCGGGTGCGGGTGCGGGTGCGGGTGCGGGTGCGGTCTGGTCCGCGACATCGGTGGCCTCGAGCACCAGCACCACGCTGCCCTTGGACACCTTGTCGCCGAGCTTCACCCGCAGTTCACGTACCAGGCCAGCGGCCGACGACGGAATCTCCATCGAGGCCTTGTCCGACTCGACCGTGATCAGCGACTGCTCCGCCACCACGGTATCGCCGGGCTTGACCAGCAGCTCGATCACCTCGACCTCGTCGAAATCGCCGATGTCGGGCAGCTTCACCTCGATGGACGCGCTCATCGCTCGCTCCCTGCACAGGCCGCGCCGCTCACAGCAGCACCCGGCGGAAATCCGCCAGCACCTGGGCCAGGTGGGCGTTGAAGCGTGCCGCGGCCGCGCCGTCGATCACGCGATGATCGTAGGACAGCGACAGCGGCAGCATCAGGCGCGGCACGAACTGCCGACCGTCCCACACCGGACGTGTGGCCGAGCGGCACACCCCGAGGATCGCCACCTCGGGCGCGTTGACGATCGGCGTGAAGTAGGTGCCGCCGATACCGCCCAGGCTGGAGATCGAGAAGCAGCCGCCCTGCATGTCGCCGGGTGCGAGCTTGCCGTCGCGGGCTCTCGCCGCGAGCTCGGCGGTCTCGCGCGCGAGCTGCAGCACGCCCTTCTGGTCGGCATCGCGCACCACCGGCACCACCAGCCCGTTGGGCGTGTCGGCCGCGAAACCGACGTGGAAGTAGCGCTTGTAGACCAGCGACTCGCCATCGAGCGAGGCGTTGAACTCGGGAAAGCGCTGCAGCGCCGACACGCAGGCCTTGATCAGGAACGCGAGCATCGTGAGCTTGACCCCCGACTTCTCGTGCTCGCGGTTGAGCTGCACCCGGAAGGCTTCGAGCTCGGTGATGTCGGCGTCGTCGTGATTGGTGACATGCGGGATCATCACCCAGTTGCGGTGCAGGTTCGCACCCGAGATCCTCCGGATCCGCGGCAGCGGCTTGCTCTCGACCGGGCCGAACTTCGCGAAGTCGATTTTCGGCCAGGGCAGCAGGCCCAGGCCCGCACCAGCGGCTGCCGGGGCAGGCGTCGGCGCCGCCGCGGGCGCGGCCGCCTGCGCGATCACGCCCTTGACGAACGCGCGTACGTCGTCGTGCGTGATGCGCTGCTTCGGCCCGGTGCCGCGCACGCGATGCAGATCGACGCCGAGCTCGCGCGCGAACTGCCGCACCGAGGGCGATGCATGCGGCTTGACCACCGCGCCGCCCTCGGCGGGCTCGGCAGGCAGCGGCGGCTGACGCGGCTCGGGAGTGGCACGCGCTTCGACGGGCGCGGCGGAGATGGTTGCGGGCGCAACCGACACCGGCGGCACCGTTGCAGCAGCAGCCGGCGCGGCGGCGGGGCTCACGGCCGCCGCCTGCGTTGCGCCAGCCGGCGCAGGCGCCGGTGCGCTCGGTGTCGCGGCCGGCGCGGCTTCGCCGGCAGGCTCGAGCACCAGCACCACGCTGCCCTTGGACACCTTGTCGCCGAGCCCGACCTTCAGCTCGCGAACCACACCCGCGGCCGACGACGGGATCTCCATCGACGCCTTGTCCGATTCCACCGTGATCAGCGACTGCTCGGCCGCCACGGTGTCGCCGGGCTTGACCAGCAGTTCGATCACTTCGACCTCGGCGAAATCGCCGATGTCGGGAACCGCGACCTCGATCGTTGCGCTCATGTCGGCGGCCTCAGGCGGTCATCGGGTTGGCTTTGTCGGGATCGATGCCGTAACGGCTGATCGCATCGGCCACGGTCTTCAGCGGCACGGCGCCCTCGTCCGCAAGCGCGCGCAACGCGGTGACCACGACGAAGTGCCGGTTGACCTCGAAGTGCTCGCGCAGCTTCGCGCGGAAGTCGGAGCGGCCGAAACCGTCGGTGCCCAGCACACGGTAGTCGCGGCCACGCGGCACGAACGGCCGGATCTGATCGGCGAAGAGCTTCATGTAGTCGGTCGACGCGATCACCGGCCCGGCGTGCCCGGCGAGCTGGCGGGCGACGTAGGGCACCCGCTGCGGCTCGGTCGGATGCAGCAGATTCCACCGCTCGCAGTCAAGGCCGTCGCGACGCAGTTCGGTGAAGCTGGTCACGCTCCAGACATCGGCGGCGACCTGCCAGTCGCGCTCGAGCAGCTCGGCCGCGGCCATCACCTCGCGAAGGATGGTGCCCGACCCGAGCAGCTGCGCGCGCGCGCCGCCGGGCTGACCCGGGCGCAGCAGGTACATGCCGCGCACGATGCCCTCCTCGTCCCCCGGGCGAAGGCCGGGATGCGGGTAGTTCTCGTTCATCACGGTCAGGTAGTAGAAGACATTCTCCTGACGCGTGACCATGCGCTCGAGCCCGTCGTGGATGATCACCGCGAGCTCGTGCGCGAAGGCAGGGTCGTAGGACACGCAGTTCGGGATCGTCGAGGACAGGATGTGGCTGTGGCCATCCTCGTGCTGCAGCCCCTCGCCGTTGAGCGTGGTGCGCCCGGCGGTGCCACCGAGCAGGAACCCGCGCGCCTGCATGTCGCCGGCCGCCCAGGCGAGGTCGCCGATGCGCTGGAAGCCGAACATCGAGTAGTAGATGTAGAAGGGCACCATCTGGCGGTCGTTGGTCGCGTAGGACGTGGCCGCCGCGATCCAGGAGCTGAAGGCCCCCGCCTCGTTGATGCCTTCCTCGAGGATCTGGCCCGCCTTGTCCTCGCGGTAGTACATGACCTGGTCCTTGTCGACCGGGGTGTACTTCTGCCCTTCCGGCGCGTAGATGCCGAGCTGGCGGAACATGCCCTCCATGCCGAAGGTCCGCGCCTCGTCAGGAACGATCGGCACGATGCGAGGGCCCAGCGACTTGTCGCGCACCAGCGCCGTGAGCACGCGCACGAAGGCCTGCGTGGTCGAGATCTCGCGCCCTTCCGGCGTGGGCTCGAGCACCGCCTGCAGCGCCGAAAGCTCGGGGACGATCAGCGGCTCGCTGGCCTGGCGACGCCGCTGCGGCAGGTAGCCGCCGAGCGCGCGCCGGCGCTCGTGCATGTAGCGCATCTCGGGCGCGTCATCGGAGGGGCGGTAGAACGGCAGCTCCTCGAGGCGCTCGTCCGACACCGGGATCGCGAAGCGGTCGCGGAACTCGCGGATGGTCTGCGCGTCGAGCTTCTTGAGCTGGTGCGTGGGGTTCTTCGCTTCGCCAGCACGCCCCATGCCGTAGCCCTTGACGGTCTTGGCCAGGATCACCGTGGGCTGACCGCGATGACGCACTGCCGCCGAGAAGGCCGCGTAGACCTTGTGCGGATCATGGCCGCCGCGATTCAGGCGCCAGATGTCGTCGTCGGTCATTCGCGAGACCATCTCGAGCAGCTTCGGATGCTTGCCGAAGAAATGGCGCCGCACGAAGCCGCCGTCGTTGGCCTTGTAGGCCTGGTACTCGCCGTCGACGGTCTCCTCCATGATCCGCTGCAGGATGCCCTCCTTGTCGCGGGCGAGCAGCGGATCCCAGTACGAACCCCAGATCAGCTTGATCACGTTCCAGCCCGAGCCGCGAAACTCGCCTTCCAGCTCCTGGATGATCTTGCCGTTGCCGCGCACCGGGCCGTCGAGGCGCTGCAGGTTGCAGTTGACGACGAAGATCAGGTTGTCGAGCTTCTCGCGCGCGGCCAGGCCGATGGCACCGAGCGATTCCGGCTCATCCATCTCGCCGTCACCGCAGAAGACCCAGACCTTGCGGTTGGCGGTGTCGGCGATGCCGCGGGCATGCAGGTACTTCAGGAAGCGCGCCTGATAGATGGCCATCAGTGGCCCGAGCCCCATCGAGACCGTGGGGAACTGCCAGAAATCCGGCATCAGCTTGGGGTGCGGGTATGACGACAGCCCGCGCCCGTCGACCTCCTGCCGGAAGGCGAGCAGCTGATCTTCGGTGAGCCTCCCCTCGAGGTAGGCCCGCCCGTAGATGCCAGGCGCCGAGTGCCCCTGGAAGTAGACGAGGTCGCCGCCGTGGCCCTCGTGCGGCGCATGCCAGAAATGGTTCATGCCCGCGCCGATCATCGTGGCGAGCGAGGCGAAGGAGGCGATGTGGCCGCCCAAATCGCCACCATCGGGCGGGTTGTGCCGGTTGGCGCGCACGACCATGGCCATCGCGTTCCAGCGGATGTAGGAGCGGATGCGCTCTTCGAACTCGGCGTTGCCCGGGGAGCGTTCCTCGAGCTGCACCGGAATGGTGTTGATGTACGCGGTATTGGCCGAAAACGGGATGAAGGCGCCGGAGCGACGCGCCTTCTCGATCAGCGACTCGAGCAGGTAGTGGGCACGCTCGGGGCCTTCGCGGTCGAGCACGGCCTCGAGGGCATCGAGCCACTCCTGGGTTTCCTGGGGATCGACGTCGGCAGCTGACCCGGAGGCGGGCAGGGAACTCGGAACGGCGGACATGCTTTCTCCCGATGGGCGCGGTGGGCATCGATGGCGCGAGGCCGGCGACGACGGGGGAATTCTAGGAGGCAGGACCGGTCAGGGCAAGGGCAATTTGCGTTATATGCAACGTCATTTCATATGACGGGATTTTACGTCGATGCGATGGCATGCGAAGCGCCCGCGCGCCTACACTGCCGCTCGCCATGAAAGGCTCGCCGCCCGACGTCTCGCCCCACGCCGAACTGCGCTCGATCCAGTGGTTCACGCTGACGCATGCAGCCGGCCTGCTGACCTTCGCGGTGCTGATGGGTGCGCTGATGTGGTACCTGCAGGCGGTCGAGGAGGATCATCAGCGGCAGGCGCTCTACCGCGACATCGAGTGGGCGCAGCAGTCGATCCGGCTGCGTCTGCGCGACACCCAGGACGAACTCGCCGCCAGTGCCCGCGACGGCGTGGCGACCGGGCCCGCCGCTTCGGTGCAGGCCTTCGCGCGCGACCTGCTCGGCCGCCACGGCGAAATCGCCTACCTCGCCACCGCGGGCCCTGAACGCCGTGTCGGCTGGCTGCATGCCGCCCACGGTGTCCCGGGTGTGGTGTTGCGCTCTCCGGGCGTGCGCCTCGAGGATTCCGCCGGTTTCGGCAGCTTCCACGAGGCTCGGGAGAGCCGGCGACCGGCCTGGTCGGCGCCCTTTCTCGGTGACGCCAACGAACTGCTCGTCGAGCTGCATGTGCCGCTGCCGGGTGAAGGCGGTTTCGGCGGGACGCTGATCGCCGGTTATTCGCTGCGACGGCTGCTTACGGTGCATCTGGCGCCCGAACTGCGCGAACGCTACCAGGTCTCGCTGGTCGACCAGGGCGGCAGCGTGCTCGAGAGCACGTCGCCACGCCACATCCATGAAGCCAACCTGAGCTACGAGCTGCCGCTCGATCCGCCGGGCAGCGGCGTCCGGCTGCGCGCGAATGTCTTCGACGCGCGCCCCCGACTGCTCGAGCGCACGCTGGTGCTGGCCGTCATCGGGCTGGGGCTTGCCAGCGCGCTGAGCCTCGCGATGCTGTGGCGCCACGCGCGCCGGCGTCTGCGAGCCGAAGCCGCCCGCGACCGGTTGTTCCGCCTGTCCGGTGACCCGATGTGCATCCTCGACGCCCAGGGTCGCTTCCTCAGGGTCAACCCCGCCTTCACCCAGCTCTTCGGCGCCTTCGCGACGCCGCGCACGCTGACCGACCTCGGCCATCCCTGGGATCGGGAGCGTCTCGCGGCCGCCCTGCGACAGGCCGCGCAACCTGGCGCGGCGGCCGGTATCGAGGCCCGCTTCGAGCACGGCGCCGGCTGGCGCTGGCTGCAGTGGTCCCTGCGCGGCGACACCGAGGGCGATGCGATCACGCTCTACGCCGTGGCGCACGACGTCACCGAGCGCAAGCTCGCGGAAACCGCCCTCGCCGCCGAAACCTCCTTTCGGCAGGCGATGGAAGACTCGATGCTGACCGGCATGCGTGCCTTCGATCTCGAAGGGCGCATCCTCTACGTGAACCGCGCCTTCTGCGCAATGACCGGCTATGAGCGCGACGCGCTGGTCGGGCAGACCGCGCCCTACGCGTACTGGCATCCCGACGACACCGCGATCCATCATGCGCAACTGCAGCGCGTGCTGGCAGGCGAAGCCCCGGCCGCGGGTTTCGAGGTGCGCATCCGGCGGCGCAACGGCAGCTGCTTCGATGCGCGCATGTACGTCTCGCCCCTGATCGATCGGGACGGCCGCCAGAGCGGCTGGATGAGTTCGATCACCGACATCACCGAGCCCAAGCGCAACCGCGAGGCGCTGGCCGCGGCCCATGAACGCTTCACCACGGTGCTCGATGCACTCGACGCCGCCATCTGGGTGCTTGCCGACGACGCCCCGGGCGAGCCGCTGTTCACCAACCGGGCCTTCCGCCGCATGTTCGGCGGACAGCCCGCCCGCGCCCGAGAGATCGCGATCGAGACGGGCGCACAGCCCGACGGAAATCCGGTCGAGATCCATCCTGCGGGGCTCGACCGCTGGCTCGAGGTCCGGACCCAGGCGCTGCGGTGGGTTGACGGCCGGCACGCCAGGATGCTGATGGCGAGCGACGTGACCCGGCGCCGTCAGGCCGAAGACCGGCAACGCGAGCAGACCGACAAGCTCGGTCAGACCGCCCGTCTGGTGACGATGGGCGAGATGGCTTCTTCGATCGCCCACGAACTGAACCAGCCGCTCACCGCCATCGCCAACTACTGCAACGGCCTGGCAGCAAGGGTGCGGGCGCGGGTCGACGACGGGGAGGCGCCCGGCACCGACGAGATCCTCGCGGTGGTCGACCGCACCGCGGCGCAGGCCGAGCGGGCGGGCATGGTGATCCGCCGCATCCGGGCCTTCGTCAAGCGCAGCGAGCCCGAACGACGCCCCTGTCGCGCCGCGGATCTGGTGGCCGAGGCGGTCGGCCTGGCCGGCATCGAGGCGCGCCGCCAGGGTCTGGGTATCGAGACCGCGGTGGCCCCCGGACTGCCGCTGCTGATGGCCGATCCGATCCTCATCGAGCAGGTGCTGCTCAATCTGGTGCGCAACGGCCTGGAAGCGATGCAGGGCTCGCCACGCCGCAGCCTGCGCGTGAGCGTCGAGCGCCGCGGCGACGCGCTCGAATTTTCGGTGACCGACAGCGGACCGGGCCTGTCGCCGGAGGCCGCGGCCCGACTCTTCGAACCCTTCTTCACCACCAAGACCGAAGGCATGGGCATGGGACTGAACATCTGCCGCTCGATCGTCGAGGCCCATCAGGGCCGCCTGTGGGCCGAGCCCGCCGCCGGGCAGGGCTGCGCACTGCGTTTCACGGTACCGCTGGCCGCCGTCGGCGAAGGCGGGAGGGCGGCGTGAACGACGCGCCGAACCCTGTCGACCCCGCGCCCGCCGTCGTCCATATCGTCGATGACGACGAGGCGGTGCGAGACTCGCTCGGCTGGCTGCTCGAGGCCAATGGCTTCGCGGTGCGGGCCCACCCCGGGGCCGAGGCGCTGCTGGCATCGGTCGACGAACTCGACGCGGGCGCGGGCTGCCTGATCGTCGACGTGCGCATGCCGGGCATGAGCGGTCTCGAACTGCACGAGGAACTGCTGCGTCGCGGCATCGACGTGCCGCTGGTCTTCGTCACTGGCCATGGTGACGTCCCGATGGCGGTCGCCAGCATGAAGCGCGGCGCGGTCGACTTCCTCGAAAAGCCCTTCCCCTCGGAGCATCTGTGCGCGGTGGTGCGCCAGTGCCTGGCGCGCCGGGATATCGCCCGACGCGACGCCCGCACCGCCCAGCAGGCGCGCGACCGGGTGGCCAAACTGACACAGCGCGAAGCGCAGGTGCTCGAGCGGATCGTTGCCGGCCGCCTCAACAAGCAGATCGCCGACGACCTCGGCATCAGCATCAAGACGGTGGAGGCGCATCGCGCCAACATCATGGAAAAGCTCGATGCCGGCACGATGGCCGAACTCATGAAGACGGCGCTGCTGGCCGCGGGCGCCTGATCCACCCCCACCCGGAGTCGTGCTATGATCACGGTCTCAGCGCGCCCGTAGCTCAGTTGGATAGAGTACCTGGCTACGAACCAGGGGGTCGTGGGTTCGAATCCTGCCGGGCGCGCCATTTTCCTGCGGTCAGACTGCCAGCCAGGCAGTCATCGCCGGAACCCGGCAGAACACCGCGGGGCGCAGGACGGTCAGGGCGTGGCAGCCGCGCCCGCTTCATGATGCGCCGCGGCGCGCTACCGTCGCCCAACGCCGCCGCGCGCCCCCGCCATGAACGCACCCTTGCCGCATGAACCCACCGCCGACGACGAGGGCATTCCCGTCTCGCGCCGGATCCGCGAACGCCTGAAGGCCTCGCGCGAGCGCTTCCACGCCAACGACAACATCTCGGCCTTCATCGAGCCGGGCGAGATCGACGCGCTGCAGACCGAGGTCGCGGACCGCATGCTCGCGGTGCTCGAGAGCCTGGTCATCGATACCGAGAGCGACCACAACACCCGGGAGACCGCGCAGCGGGTCGCCAAGATGTATGTGCGCGAGGTCTTCAGCGGGCGCTACCTGCCGATGCCTCGGGTCACCGAGTTCCCCAATGTCGAGCGCCTCAACGAACTGATGATCGTCGGGCCGCTGACGGTGCGCAGCGCCTGCTCGCACCACTTCTGCCCGATCGTCGGCCGGCTCTGGATCGGCGTGCTGCCCAACGAGCACTCGAATCTCATCGGCCTGTCCAAGTACGCGCGCCTGGCCGAATGGATCATGAGCAGACCGCAGATCCAGGAGGAGGCGATCGCGCGTCTGGCCGATCTGCTGCAGGAGCGTGTGCAGCCCGACGGGCTGGCCCTGGTCGTCGAGGCCGACCATTTCTGCATGCACTGGCGGGGCGTTCGCGACAGCGAGTCCAAGATGACCAACAGCCTGATGCGGGGTGCCTTCCTGAAGGACCCCAATCTCAGACGCGAGTTTCTCGCCCTGCTCCACCGACCCCACGCCTGAGGGATCGCGCCATGCTCGTCAACCTGCTTTACGCCAGCCGCGTAGCCCCGGGCATCACCGGCGAGATCACCGAGACCATCCTGCAGCAGTCGCGTGACAAGAACCCGCGGCTGGGTATCACCGGCATCCTGTGCCAGGGTGGCGATGTCTTCATGCAGGTGCTCGAGGGCGGCCGGCTCGCGGTCAACGAGCTCTACACCACGATCGTCCGCGACGCGCGTCACCAGCAAGTCCTCCTGCTGCACTATCAGGAAGTCTCGCAACGGCAATTCTCCGGCTGGACCATGGGCCATGTGCGCCTCGACCGCATCAACCCCTCGCTGCTGCTGAAGTACTCCGAGCGGCCGGTGCTCGACCCCTTCTCGGTCCCCGGTCGGGCCTCCATGGCCCTGCTCGAGGAACTGCTGGGCACGGCGCAGATCATCGGCCGCGCCGGCTGAACCTGCCGGTGCGGCCGCCTGGCGGCCAGCCGAAACCCGCCTGGCCGCCCTGCCGGCGCGGCGCGCAGGGCGCAGTGTCGCGGCTTTCGAGACTGTCGCCCGGCCGCTGGCGCCCGGGGTTTCCGGCTTCGAAACAGGCCCTCGGCACTCCGGTGATAGCATCCCCCGAGCCTTCCCCGACAGCTGCAGCCTGGCTGGCGCGCGGACGTCATCACGGTTTCATCGACCGCAACGAACACCCGTTCAGCCACCGAGGAGAACCCTCAGCATGAGCATCCGAGGAAAGGCCTGCATCGTGGGTGCCTTCGAGCACCCGACGCGCAAGGCCGACAACAAGACCGTCGCGCAACTGCATGCCGAGTGCGCGCGCGGCGCCCTGCAGGACGCCGGCCTGAGTCTGCGTGACGTCGACGGCTACTTCTGCGCGGGCGATGCCCCCGGCATGGGCGGCCTGAGCATGGTCGATTACCTCGGACTCAAGGTGCGGCATGTCGACTCGACCGACGTCGGCGGTTCCTCGTACCTGCTGCATGTCTCGCACGCCGCGCAGGCGATCGCTGCCGGCAAGTGCGACGTGGCGCTGGTGACCCTCGCCGGTCGCCCCCGCAGCGAGGCGCACAGCGGCACGCTGCCGCGGGTGGTCGCCGCCAATGTCCCCGACGCCCCCTTCGAAGTGCCCTTCTACCAGGTGACCGTCAACAGCTACGCGATGGTCGCCGCGCGACACATGCATGAGTACGGCACCACCAGCGCGCAACTCGCCTGGATCAAGGTGGCCGCCTCGCACCATGCACAGCACAATCCGCATGCGATGCTGCGCGAGGTGGTCACCGTCGAGGACGTGCTGAACTCCCCGGTGATCTCCGATCCGCTGCATCGTCTTGACTGCTGCGTGGTCAGCGACGGGGGCGGCGCGCTGGTGATCACACGGCCCGAGATCGCGCGCCGGCTCAACCGTCCGGTGGTGAGCATCATCGGCGCCGGGGAGTCGATCAAGGGTCAGGATGGCGGCAAGGTCGACCTCACCTACTCGGGGGCGGTGCGTTCCGGCGCGATCGCCTTCGAGGAGGCGCGCGTGAAGCCCGCCGACATCCAGTACGCCTCGATCTACGACAGCTTCACGATCACCGTGCTGGTGCAGCTCGAGGATCTCGGCTTCTGCGCCAAGGGTGACGGCGGCCGCTTCGTCGCCGACGGCAACCTGATCGCCGGCGTGGGCAAACTGCCCTTCAACACCGATGGCGGCGGCCTGTGCAACAACCACCCGGCCAACCGCGGCGGCATCACCAAGGTGATCGAGGCGGTGCGCCAGCTGCGCGGCGAAGCACATCCCGCGGTGCAGGTGAACAACTGCCGGCTCGCGCTGGCCCATGGCACCGGCGGGCTGCTCGGCAACCGCCACGGCAGCGCCACGCTCATCATGGAACGGGAGTGACCGCCATGCCCACGATGTACCAGGACCGCAAGCTCACCCCGCCGCCGCAGTATCCCGATGCCGAGCCCTTCTGGACGGCGGCGGCCGAAGGTCGGCTGCTGCTCAAGCAGTGCGCCGACTGTGGCGAATTCCACTGGTATCCGCGGCCGATCTGCCCGCACTGCGGCAGTGATCGCACCGAGTGGAAGTCCGCCGCGGGCACCGGCACGATCTACACGGTGAGCGTCACGCGGCGCGCCGGGCCGGTGGCCTTCGCGATCGGCTATGTCACCCTCGACGAGGGCGTGACCATGCTCACCAACTTCGCCGACTGCGATCTCGACAGCCTGCGCATCGGCCAGCGCGTGCGCGTGGTCTTCAAGCCCACCGACGGCGGACCGCCCGTGCCCCTGTTCACCCCGGCCTGACACGGCCGCCCCCACGGCGCGGGCTCGCGGCCCTGAGGCCGCCGCCTGCCCGCACGGAGTCCCTGATGATCGACCTGCCCACGCGCTCGCGACGCGACGACATGCTGGTGACGCCCGCGTGGCTGCAGGCGCATCTCGACGATCCTGATCTGCGCATCATCGACTGCAGCGCGCAACTGATCGTGCAACCGGTGGGCGCCTCGAAGGTCGAGAGCGGCCTGCCGGCCTGGCGCGAGGCGCACATTCCCGGCGCCCGTTACCTGAACATGGCGACCGATCTATCCGATCCCGAGGGCCGCTACCCCTACACCTTTCCGTCGGATGCCCGAATCGCCGCGCTGATGAGCGCGCTTGGCATCGGCAATCGGCACCGGGTGGTGCTCTACGGCCATGGCTATCCGGGATCGGTCACCCGCGCCTGGTACGTGCTGCACACCGCCGGCCACGAGCGGCTGGCGCTGCTCGACGGTGGTTTCGAGCGCTGGCGGCAGGAGGGGCGTCCGGTGACCGCAGCCGCACCGTCGATCGTCCCCGAGAGCTACACCGTGCGCCGGCGCGCGCGCCGGATCGCCGATGCCGACGAGGTCCTCACCAGCCTCGCCAGCCCCTCGGTGTGCCGGATCAACGCGCTCAGCCGCGAGCAGTTCGCCGGCACCGGTGGCACGCACTACGGCAGGCCGGGCCGGATTCCCGATAGCGTCAGCGCGCCGGCCCGCGAGGTCTTCGACGCATCCACAGGCTGCCTGCTGCCCGACGATCAGTTGCGCACGCAACTGGCGGCTGCCGGCGCACTCGCGGCCACCCGTGCGATCACCTACTGCGGCGGCGGTATCGCGGCCAGCGTCACGGCTTTCGTGCTCGAGATGCTCGGCCACCCCGACTGGGCGCTCTACGACAATTCGCTGCTCGAGTGGTCGACCCGCAGCGAGCTGCCGATGCAGGCTGACGCGGGCGCCACCCGCCCCTGAATCTCCCGGCGCCCCGAGCGTCGCTCACTGGAGTCCATGCCGATGATCGAACTCACCCGCGGGGCGCGCGAGCGCGAGCTCGAGGCGCGCACCGAACGCTTCATTCGCGAGGTCGTGATCCCCTTCGAGCGCGATCCGCGGATCGACCATCACGGCCCGACCGACGAATTGCGCCGCGAACTGCAGGCCCGGGCCCGCGAGGCCGGCCTGCTTGCGCCGCAGGTCGACGAGGCGTGGGGCGGCTACGGCCTGAGCCACCGCGAAACCGCCACCGTGCTGCGGGCCTGCGGCTACTCGATGCTCGGCCCGGTCGCGATGAACTGCATGGCGCCCGACGAAGGCAACATGCACCTGTTCCAGAAGGTCATGACCCCCGCCCAGAAGACGCGCTGGCTGCGTCCGCTGGCCGCCGGCGAGATCCGCTCGGCCTTCATGATGACCGAGCCCGACGACGGCGCCGGCTCCGATCCCTCGATGATGATGACCAGCGCGCGTCGCGATGGCGACGCGTGGGTGATCCGGGGGCGCAAGTGGCTGATCACCGGTGCCGAGGGCGCGGGGGTCGCGATCATCATGGCACGCACCGAGGGCGGCGCCACGATGTTCCTCACCGACATGGACACCCCGGGCATCGTGATCGAGCGCACGCTCGGCACCATCGACCGCTCGATGCCCGGCGGCCACGGCGTGGTCAGACTCGACGATGTGCGGGTACCGGTCGACCAGGTGCTCGGTGAAGTCGACCAGGGCTTCCGCTACGCACAGATCCGGCTCGCGCCTGCGCGCCTGACCCATTGCATGCGCTGGTGGGGCGCGGCGCGCCGCGCCCACGACATCGCCACCGACTACGCCTGCCGTCGCAAGGCTTTCGGCAAGGCGCTGATCGATCACGAGGGCGTGGGCTTCATGCTCGCCGACAACGAGATCGACCTGAAGCAGGCCCAGCTGACCATCGACTGGTGCGCCTGGGTGCTCGACCAGGGCGAGCAGGGCACCCATGAATCGAGCATCGCCAAGGTGGCCGTGTCGGAGGCGCTCTACCGGATCGCCGACCGCTGCGTGCAGATCCTGGGCGGCATGGGCGTGACCGAAGACACGCCGGTGCAGCAGATCTTCCGAGATATCCGAGCCTTCCGGATCTACGACGGCCCCTCCGAGGTACATCGCTGGTCGATCGCCAAGCGACTCAAGAAGGCCTGGAAGCCGCCCGCGCCCTGAAGCCCCGCCCGGGCGTGGTGCGCGCCCCGAAGCGTTCCCCGAAGCGCAATGCGCGAAGCGCGATGCCCGGCGCGTGGGATGCGCCGGGGGGCGCCGCCTGCGACACTGGCCGCTACCAGCGCGTGCCCACCGTGAAGACCGCGCGGGTGCCGTAGACCTCGACCGAGCGCTCGGCGCGGCTTGCGCCCGCGGCGTCGACATCCACGCGCTCACGGCGCACCCGGGAGTTGCCGATGTTGTGCACGTCGAGCCGCCAGAAGCCCAGCCCGCGGATGACGCGGCCGACATGGAACTCGACGCTGGCGCGAGCATGCTCGCGTCCGCTCGAGGCCGGGTCGGCCGACAGGTCGGCGGCACCGCGCAGGATCAGCGTGGCGCCGCCGAACATGCCCTCGCCGCGGGGCATCGGCCGCGACACCGAGACATTGGCCAGGTAGTGCGCCTGCCCGGGTATCCGGCCCGAACCGCCGACCCCGTCGTCGACCCGCGACGCGAGCAGGCTGGCGGTCGCGCTCAGGTTCCAGCCGCGCGCACCCGCCAGCGACACCGGCGTGCGCAGGTCGGCCTCCAGCCCCCAGACCAGCGCGTCGCCCAGATTCTCGGGACGCTGCTGCCAGCGGCCGCCAACCTCGGTGACACGCCGCACGATCAGATCGTCGATGCGACGCGCGAAAAGGTTCAGGCCGCCCTGCCCGCCGCGCGGCAGCCGGCGCTCGATGCCGGCGTCGAGCGACAGCGTCGACTCGGGCCGCAGCAGCGGGTTGCCGATGCTGTCGGGCCGGGTCGGTGAATTGCCCCCCCAGCTCGGCACCACCCGGTCGAGCGTGTCGGTGAGCGCGGGCACCCGGCGCGTGCGCGCGAGGTTGCCACGCAGCTGCCAGCCGTCGGCCATCGGCACGCGCAGGTGCATGGTGGGCTGCAGCTGGGTGTGCTGGTCGTCGCGGGAGACGCCACCGTCGGTGGCCGCGCGCGTCAGCTGCTCGAGGCGCAGGCCGGCGGCCAGCGAGGCGCGGCCAGGCAGCGTCCAGGCGCTCTGGCCCCAAAGCGCGCGGCGCTCGTAGCGCGACACGAGCGTACGCTCGTCGGGTGCGGCCCCATCGGCCCGCAGCATGGTGTCGACGGCGAGGCGCCGGGACTCGAGTTCGAGCCCGCCCATCCAGGCATCGCCGGCACCGGTGCCGCTCAGCTTGAGCGCGGCCTGCGCGCTGCGCTCGACGCGCCGATCGTCGAAGGCGGTCTGCGACTGACGCGGCGGATCGACATCGGCGAACACGCCCAGGCGCTGGCGCTCGATCGACTCGCCGGCGCGATCGGCCGACACGCGCGCCTCCAGGCGCGCGCCCGGCATGCGGTGGGTCCAGTCGGCGCGCAGCTGCGCCATCTGCCGATGGGTCTCGCCGATCTCGAGGGAGCTCTGAGCCCAGGGAGCGCCAACGGCCGGCGTCACCGTGCCTGAACCGTCGATCCGCGCGTCGGTGGCCATCGCCAGCAGCGTGCCGCGCAGGATCACGGTGTCGCGGGTCGACAGCCGCCCGTCCAGACGCGGCATCAGCGTCAGCTCGCGGCTGCGCCCGCGCAGCAGGTCGAGGTCCGCGCGCGCGCTGCCGTCGGCAGCGTCGACCCGACGCTGCAGGTCGCTGCCCCAGAGCCGCTCGCTCGCGGCCAGCGACACGAAGCCGCCCCAGCGTCCGTCCGTTCCCTCGATCGGCGCCGATCGGCTCGCGAACAGGCGTGGCGCCTGAGTGTCGAAGGCATGCTGCGCGCTCAGCCGCACCTGGGTCTGCGGCTGGCCACCCGGCTGGCGCATGACGATGTTGATCGTGCCCGCGCTCGCGCCGCCATATTCGGCCGAGGGCGTGCGCAGCACCTCGATGCGCTCGATCATGTCGGCGGGAAGCTGGTCGAAGGGTAACTGTGCCGAGGCCCGGCCGCTGCCCACGCGCTGGCCGTCCACCAGGATCTGGGTGGCGCCGCGGTCCATGCCGCGCATCCGGATCTCGGGTGCGCCGCGCCCTGCCCCCGTGACCTGCACACCCGGCAGCCGCTGAAGCACGTCGGCGATCGTGTCGGCACCCATCTGCTCGATGTCGCCACGCCCGACGGTGATCCGCGGGGTGGGCGACGCGAAACGCTCCTCGAGCGAGCGGTCGGCGCGGATCACCACCGTCTCCAGACGCTCGCCTCCCGCGCGCTCGCCTCCCGCGCGCTCGAGCCCGCCGCGATCGCCCTCGCCGCGGCTAGCGCCCGGCTCGCCAATGCCGGCGGGTTGCGCACGCGCGGACGCCGCCATCGCGAGCAGCGCGCCGAGCAGCACCCCGAATCCCATCTTTCGCCAACCCCTCATCGTCTCCTCCGGAGCGCAGTCCGCCGGCCACCGTGCCGCGCGGCAACGCCCGACCGGTCCGCGCTAAAGTGGGCGCCATGATCGCACCGACCCCCTTCCGCCTGCACGTGAGCGACGCGCAGATCGCCGATCTGCGCGAGCGTCTTTCCCGAACCCGCTGGCCCGACGAGCCGCCCGGCGCGGCGTGGTCCACCGGCACCGACCTTGCCTACCTGCGCACCCTGGTCGATGCCTGGGGCTCGGGTTTCGACTGGCGCACCCAGGAGGCGGCGCTCAATGCCTTCGCGCAGTTCACCGTACCGCTCGCCGGCATCCGGCTGCACTACCTGCACGTCCCCGGCGACGGCCCGGCGCCGATGCCGTTGCTGCTGTCGCACGGCTGGCCGGGATCGGTCTACGAGTTCCTCGATCTGATTCCCCGCCTGACCGAGCCGGCGCGCTTCGGCGGCGATCCGGCCGACGCCTTCACGGTGGTCGCGCCCTCGCTGCCGGGCTTCGGCCTGTCGTTCACGCCCGGCCAGGCACGCTTCAGCGGCGAGGCGATCGCCGAGCTGTTCGCGCAGCTGATGACCGGCGTGCTGGGCTACGAACGCTACGGCGCGCAGGGCGGCGACTGGGGGGCGTTCATCACCTCGCGCCTGGCGCTCACCCACCCAGGGCGCCTGACCGGCATCCATCTGAACCTGCTGGTGCTGCCCCGCGACGCGCAGCCCTCGCCGCAGGCCACCATGGCCGAGCGGCACTACTTCGAGGAGCTCGCGCACTTCCTGCGCGAGGAGACCGGCTACCAGTGGATCCAGGGCACGCGTCCGCAGACCCTGGCTTTCGGGCTGACCGACTCGCCGGCCGGCCTGGCCGCCTGGCTGATCGAGAAGTTCCGCGCCTGGAGCGACTGCGACGGCGATCCCTGCACGGTGATCGACCGCGATCGGCTGCTCGCCAACCTGTCGCTGTACTGGTTCACCGGGGCCATCGGATCGTCGTTCTGGCCCTACTACGCCCGTCACCATGGCTCGTGGCCGATCCCGCCGGGGCACCGTCTGACGGTGCCCACCGGCTACTCGGCGTTCCCGAAGGAGATCCTGCGCCCGCCGCGCTCGCTGGCCGAGCAGGTCTACGACATCCACGCATGGCAGGAGCATGCGCGCGGCGGGCACTTCGCCGCGCTCGAGCGCCCGGATGACCTCGCACAGGACATCCGGGCCTTCTTCAGGCCGCTCAGAGCCGCTCGACGATCGTGACGTTGGCGAGCCCACCGCCTTCGCACATGGTCTGCAGACCCCAGCGCTTGCCGCGCTGGCGCAGCGCATGCACCAGGGTGGTCATCAGCTTGGTGCCCGAGCCGCCGAGCGGGTGACCGAGGGCGATCGCACCACCGTTGACGTTCAGGCGCTCACGGTCGGCGCCGGTGGTCTTCAGCCAGGCCATGGGCACCGAAGCGAAGGCCTCGTTGACCTCGAAGAGGTCGATGTCATCGATGCTCATGCCCGCCTTCTTCAGGGCGTGCTCCGTGGCCGGCAGCGGGGCCTCGAGCATGACGACCGGATCGTGACCGATCACGGTCATCTGGTGCACGCGCGCCAGCGGCTCGACACCGAGCGCCTTGAGGCCACGCTCGTTGACCACCATGACGCCGGAAGCGCCATCGCAGATCTGGCTGGCGCTGGCCGCGGTGAGCACCCCGCCCTCGGCGATCAGCTTGACGCTGCGGATGCCCTCGAGCGAGGCGTCGAAGCGGATGCCCTCATCGACGGTATGCAGCTCCTCGGTGAGCGAGCCGTCGGCAAGGCGCACGCGCACCGGCACGATCTCGTCCTGGAAGGCGCCGGCCTTCGTGGCGGCCGCCGCGCGCTGGTGGCTGCTGAAGGCGTACGCGTCGAGCTCGTCCTTGGACAGGCCATATTTTTTCGCGAGCATCTCGGCGCCGGTGAACTGGCTGAACTGCACGCCGGGATAGCGCGCCTGCTGCGCGGGGCTCATGTAGGTGCCGAATCCGTTCTTGGCCGGCAGCGCTACCGACAGACCCATCGGCACGCGGGTCATGCTCTCGACGCCGGCGGCGATCACGACATCCATGCTGCCCGACATCACCGCCTGGGCCGCGAAGTGCAGCGCCTGCTGCGAAGAGCCACACTGCCTGTCGACCGAGGTGCCCGGCACGCTCTCGGGCAGCTTCGAGGCCAGCACCGCGCCGCGTGCGATGTTGGTGGCCTGCTCGCCGACCTGACCGACGCACCCCATGATCACGTCATCGATCAGCGCCGGATCGGCCCCGGTGCGCGCAACGAGTTCGTCGAGCACCTGCGCGGCGAGATCCGCCGGGTGCCAGCCGGACATCCGGCCACCCTTCCTGCCGCCCGCGGTGCGGACGGCCGACACGATGTAGGCTTGCGCCATCATTTCTCCTTGGCTGTGCGAAGCGATCGCAGCGGATCGCGGATCGGGAAGGATCGATGGTAAGGGATCGGCCAACCCGGCGCCTACCGTCGGTTTCGACGAAGCACCGGGCTGCGCGCGGGTCGTCTGAAGCGAGCCTGCGCGCGCTCAGCATCCCTCGAGCAGCGCCCGGTATATCTGCAGCTTCGCGCGTCACCCGGACGGGGATGGAGTCGCCGATGATCCCCTCGGGACCTGACGCGCGAGCGCCACAGCCCGCCGCCCGTCGGGCTTCACCGCCGAGTCGTCGGCCAATGCTGCCAGGGGCAGCCGCGCCGCTCGCACCATCGGTCGCAAGGAGGTGACCGTCATGTCCGTTCTGATCGTCGAAGCGCTCGCCGAGTCCGAGTGCAATGCGCCCCCGACCACCACCCGGCTGCTGCGTCCGGAGGCCGGGCCCGAGGAAAGCCTTGCAGGCAACCGGTCCGACCGGGTGTTCGCGTGGACCGTCGAGTCGGTATGCCGGCCGGATGCCGTGATCGAGCGCGCAACCGTCGCCCAGGCGGGCAAGACCGCCTGGCGCTCGCTGGTCCACGCCTTCTAGAAAGTCCCGGAGGCCGATCGCAGGCCGGTGGGAGCCGGCCACGGTCGTTGGGCCGGACGCAGCCGCTCGAGGGCGTGCGCCAGGCGCAGCACGCCGAGATCGTCGAAGCGCTGGCCGACCACCTGCACGCCCAGCGGCATGCCGTCGGCGGTATGCGTCCAGTTGACCGAGGCCGCTGGCTGCTCGCTCATGTTGAAGGCCACGGTGTAGGCGATGTGCGAGAGCGCATCGGTGGCATCGTTGCCTGGACTCGGCTGCGTCGCCGGGTAGTCGACCACCGGCGAGACCGGCGAGATCACGAAATCGAAGGCGCCGACGGCACGAACCGCGGCCTCGCGCATCGCCATGATGCGGCCGTAGGCGAGCATCACGTCGCGTCCGCTGAACGCGCCAGCCCGCCAGGTGCACCAGCGCTCGATGAAGGGCAGCACCCGCGCACGACGCTCGGGGTCCATGGCAACGAGATCGCTGTGCGAGCGCGCCTCGAAGAAGGCACAGAAACCATCGAGTAGGTCGGCCGAGAGCCAGGCGGCCATCGGCTCGACCACCGCCCCGGCGCCCGCCAGAGCCGCCGCAGCATCGGCGCAGGCCTGCCCGACCCGCGGGTCGAGCGGCAGCCCCACGCCCATGTCGCCGAGCCAGCCGATCCGCAGACCCGCGAGCGGCAGATCGTCCAGCCGGTCGGCGCCATCGCAGGGCTGCGCGGGCAGACTCATCCAGTCGCGCGGGTCGGGCCGCGCCAGCACGCTCAGCAGCATCGCGGCGTCGCGCACGGTGCGGGTCATCGGACCGGCCACGCGTCCCATGTAGGGCGGATCGATCGGAATCCGGCCAAGGCTCGGCTTCAGACCCACGAGCCCACAGTGCGCGGCCGGCAGGCGGATCGAACCGCCGATGTCGGTGCCCACGTGCAGCGGGCCGTAGCCGGCCGCGCCGGCTGCGCCAGCCCCCGATGACGAGCCCGAAGTGTTGCAGGCGGTGTTCCAGGGGTTGCGGGTGATGCCATGCAACGAGGACACGCCCGCCGACAGCATGCCGAAGTCGGGCATCGTGGTCTTGCCGAGGATGATGCAGCCGGCCTCGCGCAACCGGGCGGCCGGCGGCGCATCCCGGAGCATGGGCACGGGCTCGGCAGCCGCAGTGCCCACCGGGGCGGGATCGCCTCGGGTGTGGATGTTCTCCTTGACGGTGACCGGCACCCCGTCGAGCGGGGAGCGGGGCATGCCCGCCTGCCAGCGGGTCAGCGACGCGCGGGCATCGTCGAGCGCGGACTCGGCATGGACGCGATACATCGCGTTGAGCACCGGCTCGCAGAGCGCGATCCGCGCGAGCACGGCCGCGGTGACCTCCACCGGCGATAGCGTGCCGGCGGCATAGGCGGCCGACAGCTCGGCGGCGCTCAGATCGGGAAGCTCGGGCATCGGAAACTCCTTGAACGCAAGACAGCGGTCTCGGCTCGGGTTCGGCCGGGGCTCAGGTGGGGGTGGCGGGGAGACGGGCGGCGAGCTCGCGCACCGACACGATGCCCGGCAACCCGCGGGCCTCGCGCACCGCGCGCAATACCGCGGCCGCGACGACCGCCGCAGCGATCGCACCGAGCGCCGAGAGGTTGCCGGTGCGACCACTGCCGCCGGTGGCCAGCGCGAAGATCGTGTCGCCATCGAACATCGTGTGCACCGGGTCGATGGTACGGGCCAGGCCATCATGGGCCATCTGCGCGAGCTTGCAGGCCTGGGCCTTGTCGAGACGGGCGTCGGTGGCCACGCAGCCGATGGTGGTAGCCATGCCCGCCTGCAGCGCGTCGGGCGGGGTTCCACCCAGCAGCGCCGCCGTCGTGCCGACGAGGTGCGAGCCATCGGGCGAGCGCAGGCCGGCCTCGATGCGCCCGGTCGTGGGATCGACGACATCGCCCACCGCATTCACCGCCACGATCGCACCCACGGTGATGCCACCCACCCGGAGCGCCGCGGTACCGATGCCGCCCTTCATGGCGCGCGCCATCCCGCAGAGCTTGCCGATGGTGGCGCCGGCCCCAGCTCCCACCGAGCCTTCGGCGGGCGCCACGGCGCGCGCCGCCTCGCAGGCGGCATGACCGGCATCGGCATCCGGTCGGATGCGCGGGTCGCCGACGCCGAGATCGTAAAGGATGGCTGCGGGCACGATCGGCACCCGAACCGCGCCCACCGGGTGGCCGATCCCTCGCGCCTCGAGCCAGCGCACGACGCCCTCGGCGCTGGCCAGCCCGAAGGCACTGCCGCCGGCAAGCACCACCGCATGCACCCGCTCGACGAGGTTGAGCGGCGAGAGCAGATCGGTTTCGCGGGTTCCGGGCGCCGCACCCCGGACATCGACGCCGCCCACGGCGCCGGCTTCGGCGAGCACCACGGTGCAACCGGTGGGGCGACGGGTCTCGGTGAAGTGGCCGACGCGGATGCCGGCCACGTCGGTGATCGCACCGCCCTGGGGCAGCAGCACGCGAGCACGGCCGGGAGCGGCTTCGGGCGAGGGGATCACATCGGCTCCGCGAGGGCCGCCCACGCTGGCCGGACCCGGTTTCTTGGCAGGAATCAGAAGCGGCGACGAGTATAGCGGGCTGGGCGGAACGCGATGGCGGGCCCGGGATCGGCGAGCGCGTCGCGCCGCAGCTATCATCGGCGACGCGCGCAGACGCTGCGTCCGACAGGTGTGGCGCCCCCTGCGCAGCCCTGCCGGGCTGCGCTCATGTTTCCTTCGAGACCCCTGCCATGACAAGCTCCGGATCCCCGTCGGCCGCCACGGCCCGCTCACCCCTGTTCGACCTCGGCGGCAAGGTCGCCGTGATCACCGGTGCCAGCCGAGGCATCGGCCGCGCGATCGCCGAGCGCATGGCCGAGCATGGCGCGCGCGTGGTGGTGTCGAGCCGCAAGCTCGACGCCTGCGAGACGGTGGCCGAGGGTATCCGGGCGCGCGGTGGCGAGGCCTTCGCGATGGCCTGCCACATCGGTCGCAAGGAGGATCTCGCCGCGATGGTCGAGCGCACCACGCAGACCTGGGGTGGCATCGACATCCTGGTGTGCAACGCCGCGGTCAATCCCTACTACGGTCCGGCCACCGGGATGAGCGACGAGGCCTACGACCGGATCATGAACAGCAACGTGCGCAGCAACTTCTGGCTGAGCAACATGGTGGCCCCGCAGATGGCGGAACGCGGCGATGGTGCGATCATCATCATCTCGTCGATCGGCGGCTTCCAGGGCTCCGACCGGCTGGGGGTCTATGCGCTCTCCAAGGCGGCCGACATGCAACTCGCCCGCAACCTCGCGGTCGAGTGGGGGCGCAGCAACGTGCGCGCCAACTGCATCGCCCCCGGCCTTGTCCGCACCGATTTCGCCCGCCAGCTCTGGGAAACACCGTGGCTGCTCGAGCGCACCGTGCGCCACACGCCGCTCAAGCGCATCGGCGAGCCCGACGAGATCGCCGGCGCCGCGGTGCTGCTCGCCAGCCCCGCGGGCCGATTCATGACCGGCCAGACCATCGTCATCGACGGTGGCCGGATGGCCGGTTTTTCGCGTGCCGAAGAGGAATGAACACGGCCGCCCCCACCGCAACACCCGCCACAGGAAATCCGCCATGCACGAGGATCGATCCGAAACCTGGAAGAAGGGCTACGCCGCACGCAGCAAGGTGCTGGGCGAGGCTTACGTGGAGCGTGCCTTTCGCGACGCCGACGACTTCACCCGCGACCTGCAGGACTACCTGACCGAGCATGCCTGGGGAGCCTCGTGGACCCGACCCGGGCTCGATTTCCGCACCCGCAGCATGCTCAACCTCGCGATGATCACCGCGCTCAACCGGCCCCATGAGTTCGAGATCCATGTGCGCGGCGCGATCCGCAACGGGGTGAGCCGCGACGAGATCAAGGAGATCCTGCTGCAGACCGCGGTCTACTGCGGTGCGCCGGCCGCGCTCGACAGCTTCCGCATTGCACGGCGCGTGTTCGCGGAGCTCGACGCGGCGGCAGCTGCACCGTCGACGGGATCGGCCGCGTGAGCGCCACCCCTTATCGTGCTCTGGTCTGCCACACGCTGAGCGACGATCTCTCGGGGCTGGCCTTCGAGACCCGTGAGGGCCGCGCACCCGGCCGCGGCCAGGTGCGGCTGCGAACCCTGGCGGTTGCGCTCGGGTTTCCGGATCTGCTGATGACCCGGGGCGGCTACCAGCACAAGCCCGAACTGCCCTTCGTGCCCGGCATGGAGTGCTGCGCCGAGGTGATCGAGACCGGGCCCGGCGTGGATGCCTGGCTCGCACCGGGAACCCGCGTGATCGGCTCGGCCAAGGAGGGCGCGCTCGCCACCGAACGCATCCTGCCCGCCGCAGCGCTGCGTCCGCCGCCGGCCGGCCTGAGCGTCGCGCAGGCCGCGGCGCTCGGATCGCAGGGTCTGACCGCCTATGTCTCGCTGGTGCGGCGCGGCCAGGTGCAGGCCGGCGAGACCCTGCTGGTGCACGGGGCGGGCGGCGGCGTGGGCATCGCGGCGGTGCGTCTGGGCGTGCATCTCGGCGCCCGGGTGATCGCCACCGCGTCGAGCCCGGAGCGGCTCGCCGCAGCCCGCGCCAACGGTGCCCACGACACCATCGACCTGGCAAGCGTCGGGGTGGGCGGGCTGCGCGATGCGGTGCACGCCCTCACCGGCGGTCGCGGCGTCGATGTGGTCTACGACCCGGTGGGCGGCGATCTCTTCGACGCCTCGGTGCGCTGCCTGGCATGGGGCGGACGCCTGCTGGTGGTGGGATTTGCCGACGGCCGCATCCCGACGATCGCCGCCAATCAGATCCTGATCCGCGGCATCTCGGTGGTCGGCGTGCGCGCCGGCGAATACGGCCGGCGTCAGCCTGCGCTCGGCGCCGAGAACGTCGCCGCGGTCGACCGGCTGGCAGCGCAGGGTGTGCTGGTACCGCATGTCGGCCACGAGATCGCCTTCGACCAGGCGCTCGAGGGCTTCCGGCTGCTGGCGAGGCGTCAGGTGGTGGGCCGGGTGGTGATCACCTTCCCGGGCTGAGGTCGGCGAGCGCCGCGCGCGCCTGCTCGAGCGTCAGGGCGAGCACGAGGCGCAACTCGTCGAGCCGGGCAGCGGTGGGCGGCTGCCCGGCTCGACGCTCGGCATCGATGGCGATCGCCACCTCGGCAAGGCGCAGCATGCCCAGCGACCGCACACTGCCTTTCAGGGTGTGGGCAAGACGCCCGAGGTCGAGCGCCGGGTCGGCAGGATCATCGACCGTACCGAGCTGCACCAGCACCGGTTCGTAGATGTCGACGAACATCGTCAGGGTCTGCAGGAAGAGCGCCGGGCGCCCCAGGCAGCCGCGCAGGCCTTCGTCGCGGTCGAGCAGCGGCGCGAAGGGTTCGCTCTCGGGCGCGGCCGGCTCGCGCGATGCGCCCGCGGGGTCGCCAGCCGCGGGCGCGCCGGCCGCGCCAGGCGACACAGGCGGCGCGGCATCCCGCCGGCTCCAGCGCCGGAGCGCGGCGACCAGTGCCTCCGGCTCCAGCGGCTTGATCAGGTGATCGTTCATGCCGGCGCGCAGGGCGCGCGCACGGTCGCCCTCGAGCGCATCGGCAGTGGTGGCGATGATCGGGAGATCACGGCCGGCAGGTCCGAGGGCACGGATCGCTGCGGTGGCAGCATAACCATCCATCAGCGGCATGTGGATGTCCATCAGCACGACATCGGGCACCTGCTGGCGTACCGCCTCGACCGCCTGGACGCCGTTGTGCGCAATCCGCAACCGGGCGCCCGAATCGGCGAGCAGTGCGATCACCAGCGCACGGTTGAGATCATTGTCCTCGACCAGCAGGATGTCGGTGTCCGCCAGAAAACCCGGGCCGTCGGCGGCACGGCTGGCATCGCTCTCGCCGACCGCCGCCGGATCACCGGCATGGGCCGCCCCCGGGTCGAGCGCACGGCGCAGCGCCGAGGGCAGGATCGGTTCGAGCAGCGCCGCCTCGCCGGGCGGCAAGGTCGAGACCCGTCGCCCGAGCAGCAGCACGCGCGGAGCGCACGGCAGCGCGCGCTGTACGCCCAGCCAGTCGGTGAGCGCCTCGGGCAACAGGCGTGGATCGACACCGACCACCGGCCGCGAGGCAGCGGCCTGCCCCTGCAACCAGGCGACCAGCGAGGCCGCGTCGACGAACTCATGCGGATCCGCCCCCAGCCGAGCGAACTGCGCTGCGAGGCAGCCGCGCACCTGGGCGTCACCATGGACGAGGGCGAGCGGCGGCGGCGTGCCGAGGGGTGTCCAGACAGGATCGAAGCGCTCGGGATCGATCAGCGGCAGGTCGAGTCGGAACACCGCGCCGCGCCCTGGCGCGGAATCGACGGTCAGGGCACCCTGCATCAGGCTGGCGAGTCGGCGGCAGATCGTCAGCCCGAGTCCGGTGCCTCCGAAACGCCGGCTCGTGCTGGGATCGCCCTGGGTGAAGGGCTCGAAGATCTCGCGCTGCTGCTCGGCGCTCAGCCCGACCCCGGAGTCGACGACTTCGAAGCGCAGCCGGACGTCATCGAGGCGGCGCAGGTTGATCCGTACGAATCCCGCCTCGGTGAACTTGACGGCGTTGCCGGTGAGATTGAGCAGGATCTGGGAGATCCGCGCGGGATCGCCGACGCAGCGCGCCGGCACGCCCGCGCCGACATCGAGCATCACCGACAGGTTCTTCTCGCCCGCGGCAAAACCGGCCACATCGAGTACCGGCCCGAGCATCGACTCGAGCTCGAAGGCGATGAGCTCGACGTCGAGACGTCCGGCCTCGATCTTCGAGAAATCGAGCACGTCGTTGAGCACCGTGAGCAGACTGCGGGCCGCCGCGTGCGCCTGCGCCGCGTACGAGCTCGACTGCGCCAGCGAGGTCGCGCGATGCGCAAGCCCCGTCATGCCGATGATCGCGTTCATCGGTGTACGGATCTCGTGGCTCATGTTCGCCAGAAAGGCGCTCTTGGTCCGGCTCGCGGCCTCGGCCGCCTGACGGGCCTGCTCGACCGCTTCGGTGGCGGTGCGCTCGGCGGTGACGTCGATGTCGATACCCACCGACCGGATGCTGGCGGCGGTGGCGCCGGTTTCGCGGCGTCCGATGCAGCGAACCCAGCGCAAGCCCAGACGCGGATGCCGGATACGGTACTCGAGCACGAAGCCCGCGGTGCTGCGATCGACCCTCAGCGCGCGCAGACGCTCGCCGATCTCGGCCCGATCCTCCGGGACCACGAGCACCAGCCGGCGGCCTTCCGGGTTCGGGTCGACGCCGTAGAGGTCGCCGCCCCGCTCGTCCCAGGTGATGCGATCGGCGTCGCCGGCGTACTCCCACACCGAGGCATTGGCCGCGGCGAGGGCCAGACCGAGGCGATCGTTGGCGCGCGCGATGCGGTCACGCGCCTCGATGTCGGCGGTGATGTCCCAGTTGACCCCGGCCACCCGAACCGGACGACCCCGCTCGTTGCGCTCCAGGCGACCCGCGCTGCGCACCCATCGGATGGTCTCGCCCGAGCCCACCCGGAACACCATCTCGAGCCCGCCGCCCTCCTCGATCGCGCGGCGGAAGGTTTCCTCGACCCGGCCGCGATCCTCGGCATGGATCTGCTGCAGGTAGCGGGTCTCGGGCGTGGGCTCGCCGGAGGGCAGGCCGAACAGGCGCGCACCGATCGGTGTCTGCACCACGGTGTTGTCGCGCAGATCGAGCTCGTAGAGTCCGAGCCTGCCCGCCTCGGCAGCGAGCTCGAAGCGCGTGGACACCCGCTCGAGCTCGCGGCGGATGCGCCGCGAGTCGGTGACCTCCATGCTCATGCCATCGATGCGCACCGGGCGCCCCTCGGGATCGCGCTCGATGTGGGCCAGCGTGCGGAAGTAGCGCAGCGAGTCGCCCTCGCCGGCCATCGGTACTTCGAGATCGAAACTCGTCTGCCCGGCCGCCAGCGCCTCGCCGGCGGTCCGGATCGCGGCGGGACGCGCGAACTCCGGCACCCCTCGAAACAGGGCCTCGACGCCTGCGGAGGCCTCGTCGAGCGGCAGATCGAGCAGTGCCTGTGCATGCGGATCCCGGGACAGCCGGCCGCTCACCAGATCGAGGTCGAAGAAGTAGCCCCGGGCCACCGACACCGCGAGCTCGGCCCGGCGCAAGGCGCGCTCGCGCTCGGCGCCGAGGGCCATGTCGTCGGTGACATCGACCAGCACGCCCAGATGACGGCCGTCGCTGTCGCGCCGCGGGCTGAACTCGGCGTTGAGCCAGCGCCGCCGGCCCGCGCGATCGAGCACGCGAAAGCGCAGGCTGAGCGCACCGGCTTCGTCGAGCCACAGGCGAGCGCGGTGCAGCGCCGCCTCGCGATCCTCCTCGACCACGCGGGCGAGCCAGTCCTCAGGCTGGAACTCGGGCAAGCCCTCCGGAAGCCCAAGCAGCGCGAGACAGCGGGCGTCGGCCATGATGGTGCGGCGCGGCCGGTCGAATTCCCAGACACCGAAACCGCCGACCTCGAGCACGAGTTCGAAGCGACGCTGCAGCGCCAGGGCCGAAGCACGCTCGCGCTCACGCGCGTCGAGGCCGAGGCGTGCACGCACCCAGGCGCGCAGCGACGCGAAAACAGACCCCATCGGGATGACTCCATCGATCGACGGCTCCGCAGGGGAGCCGCACAGCCGCGCAGCCCGGCTCGCGGATCCGGACAACTGGGCAGTCTAGCAGGCACCCCGTCGCCCGCGCGCCACGATCTGCCATCACGCGCCCTGGCCGGACGCGCGGCGTGGCGATGTCGCCGCCGACACGGCGAATCGGACCAGAGGCCGCAATCGCGCACCGGCGGCACGAAATGATTGGGCTACCATCGATTCGCATCCCGGACTCGAGGAGCCTTCATGACCGTCAAGACAGCCTCGGCGCCCAAGGCGGTGCCGGTGGCAACCCCCACCACCCGACCCTACTGGGAAGGCACCCAGGCCGGCGAGCTGCGGCTGCAGCGCTGCTCCGACTGCGGCCACCACTTCCTCTACCCGCGGGTGCGCTGCCCGAAGTGCGGCTCGGCCACCACCACCTGGGTGCGCGCCAGCGGCCGCGCGAAGCTCTACTCCTATGTGATCAACCACATGCCGGCACCTGGCTGGGAGGCCGACGGGCCTTACGTGATCGCGCTGGTGCAGCTCGAGGAAGGCCCGCGCATGATGTCCAGCCTGGTCGGCGTGCCGGCCGACCCCGCGCGCCTCGTGCTCGACATGCCGCTGCAGGTGCGCTTCGAGGCCCGCGGCACCATGATGCTGCCGGTGTTCGCGCCGGCCGGGAGCGCCGCATGAAGCCCGCCGTCATCGCGATCGCGGGCGCCGCCGAAACCGAGCTCGGCGCCCTGCCCCATCTGTCCGAACTCGACCTGCGCGCCGACGCCGCCCACCGGGCGCTGGCCGACGCCGGCCTCACGCTGGCCGACGTCGACGGCATCACCAGCGCGGTCGAGTCGCCGATCGACGTCGCCCACTACCTGGGCGTCACGCCGCGCTGGTACGACGGCACCTCGGTGGGCGGCTGCTCCTTCCTCGTGCACGTGCGCCACGCGGCCGCGGCGATCCGCGCCGGCCTGTGCACCACGGTGCTGGTGCTGCACGGCGAGTCGGGCCGCTCTCGGGTGGGGTCCATCCCGCGCGCGCGCCCAGCCTACGGCATGCTGGGGCAGTTCGAGCTGCCCTACGGCGCCTTCGCCCCGCCCAACATGTTCACGCTGCCGGTCATGCGCTACCTGCACGAGACCGGCACCACCCACGAGCAGCTCGCCGAGGTGGTGGTCGCGCAGAGCCACTGGGCCGAGGGCAACCCGCGCGCCAGCCGCAACAAGCGCCTGACGGTGCAGGAGGTGATGGCCTCGCCGCTCATCGCCTACCCCTTCCACAAGCTCGAGTGCTGCGTGGTCACCGACGGCGGAGGCGCGCTGGTCGTTACCACCGCCGAGCGCGCCCGCGACCTGCGCCGGGCCAGCTCGCCGGTCTACCTGCTGGGCTCGGGCGAGGCCTGCGACAGTCCGCTGGTGTCGATGATGGACGATCCCACGTCGTCGAAAGGCTTCCGGCTATCGAGCCGCGAAGCCTTCGCGCAGGCCGGCATCACGCACGCCGACGTCGATCACCTGATGGTCTACGACGCCTTCGCCCACCTGCCGCTCTACGGCCTGGAGGACATGGGCTTCGTCGGCCGCGGCGAGGCCGGCGCCTTCATCGAGGCCGGCCACACGCGCCCCGGCGGCAAGCTGCCGCTGAACACCAACGGCGGCGGCATCCTCTACACGCACACCGGCATGTACGGCATGTTCGCCATCCAGGAATCGGTGCGCCAGTTGCGCGGCGAGGCCTTCCGCCAGGTGGGCGGCGTGAAGACCAGCGTCGTGCAGGGCGTGGGCGGCATGTTCACGGCCGCAGCCACCCTGGTGCTGTCCAACCAGCTGCCCTGATCAGGAAGCGTGCGATGAACTTCGACTTCTCCGACGAGAACAAGCTGCTGCGCGAGCAGGCACGGCGCTTTCTGGCCGACCGCTGCCCCACCAGCGCCGTGCGCCGCATCCTCGAGGGCGACGAGACCCACGACCGGGCACTCTGGCAGGGCATGGCCGAGATGGGCTGGCTGGGTGCCGCGGTGCCCGAGGCCTATGGGGGCGCGGGGCTGGGCGCCGAGGGGCTGTGCGTGCTCGCCGAGGAGATCGGACGCGCGATCGCGCCGGTGCCCTTCGCCTCCTCGGTGTGTCTGGCCACCGAGGCGCTTCTGCGTCACGGCAGCGAAGCGCAGCGCCAGCAGTGGCTGCCGCCGATGGTTGCGGGCGCAAGCATCGGCTGCTTCGCGCTCGCCGAGGGCGCGGGCAACCCGCGGCAGGCCGCGGTGCGCGCGCAGGTGCGCGCGGGCCGGCTGCACGGCGAGAAGTGGCCGGTGATCGACGGCAACATGGCCGACTTCGCGATCGTGGTCGCGCTGGGCGACGACGATCAGCCGGGCCTGTACCGCGTCTCGCTCACCGGCGAGGGCGTCGAGCGCGCGCCGCTGCGCGGCATCGACCCCTCCCGCGACCAGGCCCGCGTGCGTTTCGACGGCGCGCCCGCCGAGGCGCTGACCGGGGGCGCCGCCGGCTGGCCAGCCGTCGAGGCGCTGCTCGACCGCGCGGCCGCGCTGCTGGCCTTCGAGCAGGTGGGCGGCGCCGACGCGTGCCTGGCGATGGCCACGGCCTACGCGAAGGAGCGCCACGCCTTCGGCCGGCCGATCGGCTCCTTCCAGGCGATCAAGCACAAGCTCGCCGATGTCTACATCGCCACCGAGCTCGCCCGCTCCAACGCCTACTACGGCGCCTGGGCGCTGGCCCACGACGCCCCCGAGCTCGCGCTGGCCGCCGCCACCGCCCGGGTGGCCGCCACCGAAGCCTTCCATGTCGCGGCCAAGGAGAACATCCAGACCCATGGCGGCATGGGCTTCACCTGGGAGATGGACTGCCACCTCTTCTACCGCCGCGCGCGCCTGCTGGCGGTGCAGCTCGGCAGCGCCCCCCACTGGAAGAACCGCCTGGTCACGCTGTGGAGCGGCCAGGCGGCCGCCTGACGCACCCGCGCACGGAGCATCGCCATGGACTTCAACGACACCCCCGACGAAGCCGCCTTCCGCGCCGAGGTGCGCACCTTCCTCGAGGCCAACGCCACGCTGCGCCGCCCCGACGAGGCGGCCCACCGCGCGCGCTACGCCGAGGGCCCCGAGGCACTCGCCCGCGGCAAGGCCTGGCAGGCGCGCAAGTACGACGCCGGCTTCGCCGGCATCACCTGGGATCCGCGCTGGGGCGGCCGCGGTGGCACCCCGATCCAGCAGGTGATCTACAGCCAGGAGGAGTCGCGCTACGCGGTGCCGCGCGGCTACTTCGAGATCGGGCTGGGCATGTGCATCCCGACCATGATCGCCTACGCCACGCCGGCGCAACTCGAGCGCCACGTGCGCCCGGCGCTGCGCGGCGAGGAAATCTGGTGCCAGCTCTTCTCCGAGCCCGCCGCCGGCTCCGACGTGGCAGGCCTGCGCACCCGCGCCGAGCGCGACGGCGACGACTGGATCATCAATGGCCAGAAGATCTGGACCTCGGGTGCGCACTACTGCGACTACGGCATCCTGCTGGTGCGCACCGATCCCGGCGCGGCCAAGCATGACGGCCTCACGATGTTCTTCCTCGACATGAAGTCGCCCGGTGTCGAGGTGCGGCGCATCAAGCAGATCTCGGGCACCTCCAACTTCAACGAGGTCTTCTTCACCGACGTGCGGATCCCCGACGCGCAGCGCCTGGGCGCGGTCGGCGCGGGCTGGAAGGTCTCGATCACCACGCTGATGAACGAGCGCCTCGCGGTGGGCGAGGCGCCCGGCCCCGACGCCGCCGACCTGCTCGCGCTCGCGCGCACGCTCGAGATCGACGGCGAGCCGGCCCTCGAAAGCTCGGCGGTGCGCGAGCGGCTCGCCGACTGGTACGTGCGCACCCAGGGCCTGAAGTACACCCGATTTCGCAGCATCACCGCGCTGTCGCGCGGCCAGACTCCGGGCCCCGAGGCTTCGATCGCGAAGGTGGTCAGCGCCGGCAAGCTGCAGGAGATCGCCACCTACGGCACCGACCTGATCGGCATGGCCGGCGCGGTCATGGATCCGGAGCTCGCGCCGATGCAGGCCTGGTTCCAGGAGGCGGTGCTCTATTCACCCGGCTCACGGATCGCCGGCGGGACCGACGAGATCCTGCGCAACATCATCGCCGAGCGGGTGCTCGGCCTGCCGGGCGACGTGCGGGTCGACAAGGGCGTGCCCTTCTCGTCGCTGTCGCGCCAGGGCGGCGTCGCGCCCGCGAGGAGCGGCTCATGAAGCGCTGGCAGATCGGCAAGGTGCGCATCACCAAGATCGTCGAGGCCGACGGCCGGCCGACCTCGGGGCTGTTCCTGTTCCCCGAGGCCGATCCCGAGTTCGTGCGCCGCTACGCCTGGCTGCGGCCGCACTTCGCCACCGACGACGGCAAGCTCTACGCCTCGGTGCATGCCTTCGTGATCGAGTCGGGCGGGCGGCGTATCATCGTCGACACCTGCATCGGCAACGACAAGCCGCGCCGCGTCAAGGGCTGGGACCGGCTGCAGACCCCGTTCCTGCAGCGCATGGCCGACGCCGGGCTGCCGGCCGAGTCGATCGACACCGTGCTGTGCACGCACCTGCATGTCGACCATGTGGGCTGGAACACCAGGCTCGTCGACGGCCGCTGGGTGCCCACCTTCCCGCAGGCCCGCTACCTGTTCGGCCGCGTGGAGTGGGCCCACTGGTCGGCCGAAGCGGTCGGCCCCGAGGACGACGACATCGTCGGCGACTCGGTGCGCCCGATCGTCGACGCCGGCCTTGCCGATCTGGTCGAGTCCGACCACCGCATCACCGACGAGGTCTGGCTCGAGCCCACGCCCGGCCACACGCCCGGTCATGTCAGCGTGCGCATCGAGTCCGAGGGCGAGCGCGCCGTGATCACCGGTGACCTGATGCACCATCCGATCCAGTGCGGCGCGCCCGACATGGGCAGCCACTTCGACGTCGACCGCGATGCCGCGCGCCGCACCCGCCGCGACTTCCTCGCGCGCCACGCCGGCCAGCCGGTGCTGGTGCTGGGCACGCACTTCGCCACGCCGACCGGCGGCTGGGTGGTGCGCGACGGCGACGCCTGGCGATTCGCGGTCGACGAGCCGCCGCGATGAGCACCGCCGGCCATGACCATGCGCCGGGCGACGCCGCGCCGGTGATCATCGAGGCGGCGCTCAATGGCGGCACGCCCAAGCGGCTCGCGGCGCGCGTGCCCCGCGAGCCGGCCGAGATCGTCGCCGATGCGATCGCCTGCATCGATGCGGGCGCAACCATCATCCACAACCACCACGACGACGCGGTGCTCGCCGGCAGCCGCATCCACGACCCGCAGCCCTACCTCGACACCTGGCGGGCCATCCTCGCGCAGCGCCCCACCGCGCTGCTCTACCCCACGCTCGGCGGGGGCGCGCCTGGGGTGCGCATCGAGGATCGCTACGCGCACATCGTCGCGCTGGCGCGCGCCGGGGTGATCGCGCAGGGCGTGGTCGACACCGGCAGCACCAACATCGGCCGCCTGGGCCCCGACGGCCTGCCGCGGCCCGACGAGGTGGTGTACCTGAACACCAACCACGACGGCGCCTACATGGTCGAGACCTGCGGGGCACTGGGTGTGGGGCTGTCGATCTCGATCTTCGAGCCCGGCTTCCTGCGCTTCATCCTCGCCTACCACCGTGCCGGGCGGCTGCCGCCGGGGTCATTCGTGAAGTTCTACTTCGGTGCGGGCAGCACGCTGTTCGGCCTGCCGCCCACCCGCGCGTCGCTGCTCGCCTACCTCGACATGATCGAGGGCACCGGACTGCCCTGGCTGGTGTCGGCCCAGGGAGGCGACGTGATCGCCTGCGGCCTGGCACGCACGGCGCTGGAGCTCGGCGGTCACCTGCAGGTGGGACTGGAGCCCAACCCCGACCGGGAGCGTAGTAACCTCGAACTGGTTCGAGAGGCGGCAGCGCTGTGCGCCGCCGTCGGCCGTCCGGTGGCTGATGCTGCCACCACCGCAAAGCTGCTGCGCCTGCCGCCACGCGCGTCACCCGCCTGACCGCCCGCGCCCCCCAACGACGATCCCGCGATGCTGCGCAGCCTGCTGATCGTCCTGACCGTGCTGGTCATCCAGCTCGCGCTGGCGGTGGTCGTGATCACCGCGCTGGTGGTCAAGCCCGCCGACCCTGCGCTGGAGCCGCCACCTGCGGTCACGGTCGCCGATCTCGAGCGCCTGCGAGCCCTGCTACCCGGCGGTGATCCGCGCAAGCTCGTCGATGGCCGACCG
>Ga0315900_10000602_pt1 | contig 61825 bp, 45 predicted proteins | sample LakEriMetagenome_FD_203521 | JGI IMG/M metagenome (GOLD analysis project Ga0315900, IMG submission 203521) | Freshwater fungal communities from buoy surface, Lake Erie, Ohio, United States - Buoy 12 MA114 | ecosystem: Environmental > Aquatic > Freshwater > Lake > Lake biofilm | place: USA: Lake... | reverse complement strand
GTACGTTCAGTTTAAAAAGTAATAGTACGACTTTTATAACTTATCCTGTTGTCTACTTTTTTGAGAAGATCCATAATTAACCATTAATAATTAACCATTAATAATTAACCATTAATAATTAACCATTAATAATTAACCATTAATAATTAACCATTAATAAAAAATGTTTTCTGTATTGCTTCTACCGCATCGAGTTTTTCCCAGGTAAATGTTTCTACCGTTCGTTTTTCAGTGCCGATTTCAACCTCCTTTAGTGCTGGGGTCCGTCCAAAATGGCCATATGCAGCAGTCTCACTGAAAATGGGGTTCTTCAGACCAAATCGGCGAACAATTGCTGCTGGGCGTAAATCAAATAGCTCGAGCAAACGGGAAGCAATTTCACCATCCGTTAATCCTTTGATCTTGCAGGACGAGTAGGTGTTCACAAATAAACCGACCGGTTGTGCCACTCCAATAGCATAGGCTACTTGCACCAAGACTTGGTCACAAAGGCCTGCGGCTACCAGGTTTTTGGCAATGTGGCGAGTTGCATACGCAGCAGAGCGATCCACCTTCGATGGATCTTTCCCGCTAAATGCTCCCCCTCCATGGGCTCCCTTGCCACCATAGGTGTCCACAATGATCTTGCGGCCAGTCAAGCCTGTATCCCCGTGAGGTCCCCCAATCACAAATTGACCCGTGGGATTGATATAAAATTGAATATCACCCTTGAATAATCGTTGAATGCGCGTTGGAAGGCCTTTTTTTACTCTTGGAAGCAAGATTTTCTGGATATCCTGGGCAATCTTTTCCTGGCTGATGTGCTCATCGTGCTGCGTGCTGATCACAATAGTGTCAATCCGTTTGGGCTGGTGGCGATCGTTGTACTCAATCGTAACCTGGCTCTTGGCATCTGGCCGAAGGTATTTCATTTGTTTGCCCTCTTTCCGAATCGCTGCCAACTCCAGTAACAACCGGTGCGATAAATCCAAGGCCAACGGCATGTAATTATCGGTTTCATTGGTGGCATATCCGAACATCATGCCTTGGTCTCCGGCCCCTTGGTTGTCCTCCGCCTTGCCCACATCTACTCCCATGGCAATATCCGCGCTCTGTTCATGCAAAGCACTGATTATTCCACAGCTCTTGGCTTCAAACTGGTATTCTGCTTTGGTATAGCCGATCCGCTCAATGGTGGCACGGGTTACTTTCTGAATGTCTACGTAGGCTTCTGAACGAACCTCACCCGCTACCACTACTAATCCGGTGGTGACGAGGGTTTCGCAGGCAACCTTGGAATCGGGGTCTTGACGCAAAAACTCATCCAGGATTGCATCGCTAATCTGGTCTGCTACTTTATCGGGATGGCCTTCAGAGACGGATTCAGAGGTAAACAAATAAGGCATGTTATCGAAGAATTAAGAATGAATAATAAGGTTGCTTATATGGAGTTAATCTCGCTCCAACACGACCCTTCTTTGCACTAAGACAGTTGAAGTGCCGTTTTGGTTCTAATACTGTTTTTTTTATGTTCTCAAAATTCCTGTCCAACTCGAAACAGGAATTTTGAGAACGCTCCCCGAGCGAAGCCAAAAAGCCCCGTCCAACGGGCCGCAAAGGTAGCGGGAGAATCCACGAAAAACGAACAATTTCCCGAAAATATGCTCCGTTTACCCTAAAAATCCATCCTGACCCGAAGGTTTAACCGCCTACTTGTCAGGTAGTTTGGAATGGCATATTGGGTATTGTAAACCGTTTTTATCCAGATATTAGAGGCTTCATTGGCTACTTGCATCAGGTTAAATACTTCCAAACTCATCCAAGTATTGCGGGTAAACCGAAGGAAATGCCGGGGTTTCCGGTCCTCCCACTCCCGTTTCCATAATTGCCAGCCAAACCCAATATCCACGCGGTGGTAGGGTTTGAATCGGTAGGTGTTGCGGTAAACAAGGTTATTGTCGGCCAATCCAAAGGGCAGACCAGAACCCACCGTAAAATTTAAATGCATTTTTACGTTCTTGTTCCGCTTCAAATTGTCCTGAAAAAACATGGACATCGTGAAAAAGCGATCGGTCGGACGGGGAACATCCCGCACGTCTTCCCCTTCTCGTTGTCCACGAGTGCGTACTTTGTGCTGAATACCATACAGCTGCTCTCGTGTTCTCAATAAGGAAAAGTTGATCCAGCTCTCCGCCCCGGGTACAAACTCCCCGTTCAGCCGAAGGTCCAAACCAGTCGCATAGCCTCGGGCGTCGTTTACACCCGCATATCGCACCCGCACATTGTCAAGGTCGTAGGAAACTAAATCCCACATTTGTTTGTAGTACACCTCGGCAATTAACCGCATTTTGGTAGGTCGTTTGGTTCCCCAAAGGAAATCATAGGTCATTCCGGCCAAAAAATGGGCACTTTTTTGCGCAGATACTTGCGTGTTGACAGTCCCAAGTCGGTTGCGCAATTCTCGGTAAAAGGGTTGCTGGTAGTACAGTCCAGAGGCCACTCGGTACGATAAATCCTTTCGTGTATTCAGAGGCTTTAATAAAAATTGAACCCTCGGAGTTACAAACCAGTCGTTGTTCAAATCCCAAAATGCACCACGGACCCCTGCTGAAAGTTGCATTTCTCGAACGCCATCTTGCCTCCAAGTCCAAGTATCCTGGAAATAAGCAGAAAATCGATTACTCTGTAAAAAATTGGTGGTTTTAAGGACATTGCGAAGCAACAAAGCAGTTGTATCATAAGGCAAGGAATACAAAGCTGAATCCAAGCGTTCCCATTCACTAATTTGGTCGTCAATTCGCTCGTTTTGCCATTTAGCCGACCATTGCAGGAAGTGGCTTCTGATCAACCCTTCCTCCGTCCGGTCGTTTTGTAATTCAATCCCGCCCTTGTACTCGGTATTGGTCACATCAAGGGTCAAGTAATTCCGCACCCAGGTATGTTGGGTCCCTGTACCAAGCAGGCTAACAATTTCACCAAAATTGTCCGCTCCCAAATTAGTCTCAATTTCCCCTAAAATATAGTACCCTAAAATATCAAATCGCTCATTTTCCTGGCTTCTCCACCGACTGCTCAAAAATTTATGAAATACGGGGTTCTTCTCCCGGTCGGGCAAATACGTCAACGAAACGCCTGCCATACCCTGCGTAAAATCATCTACCTCCTGGCCCTCGAAGGCGGTGCGCAGCTGTAAGGCAAAATCAATCAAGCCAAACGCCCTCGATAAAGAGGTGGGCTTAAAGGAATAGACCGAACGGTTAAAGTTACCAATGAACCCCAATTGCCAGTCCCGGTTTATATCATACGTGACATAGGCCTGTAAATCAGTGAAATCAGGCACATATTCGCCCTTTACATCCAAGCTTCCAAGTAAAAGACGGGTAGTCTTGTAGCGTGCTCCGACTAGGTAACGAAGGGTTCGATAGCCTTCCTTTTTGGGTTTCCAACTGCCTTCTAGGTGGCCAGTAGCTCCCAGCAGACTGGCACTAGCAGAAGCCCGAAGACTATCTGGACGCTTGTATTTGATATCTAAAACGGACGACATTTTATCCCCATATTTGGCTTGAAAACCGCCAGAGGAAAAGGATAAGTCGCGTACTAGGTCTATATTGGGAAAAGAAAGGCCTTCTTGTTGCCCTGCCCGCACCAGCTGGGGACGGTAAATTTCGAAATCATTCACATACACCAGGTTTTCGTCGTAGTTGCCTCCCCTTACTTGGTATTGGGAAGTCAGTTCTCCTCCCGCTCCGGTATTGGTCCCGAGGGCGATATGGGGTAGAATGCTCTCTAAATTACCTGTGGCACTGGGCAGGAGTTTTAGGGCTTCCATTTTTCGTTCCTTCACCATGCCGCCGTCGTCGAGTCTGCGCTCTGTGATGACTACCTCAAGGTCAGTTACCGTGGGGCGGAGATTGATTTCCACCTTGAAGCGAGCCTCTGGCTCCAAGGGCAGAATATCCAGAGAGCTATCGGAGAAACCTACTCGACGGATGGTGAGGGTAAGGCGCTGGCGTGCGGGAACTTGAAGCGTGAATCGCCCTTTTTCATCGCTGCTGACGCTGTTTTTTTCTCCTTTGACAAATACGGTTGCAAATTCCAGGGCCTCCCCATTGGAAGCATCCAATACTCGTCCGGTCACCACTGCTTTTTGCGCCTGAATTCCCCAACTGATAAATAGGAGTGCGAAAAAGAGGTAAATATGGTTATTCTTCATTTTACTAAGAGCAGCGATGGTTAACCGCTTCGGACAAAGGTAAAAACCGTTTTGAACTCAGTTCCTTTTTGTTGTGCTTGTGTCAGAACCAAGACCAATAATTAAGTTATTTAGGTAAAAAAAAGGCCAGCACGGGGGCTGGCCTTTCTCTTTTTCTTGTGCAGGTGCACTTCAAAAAAATTATTGTTTTTTACTGCGAGGCTTTTTCGCCGGAGCTGCTTCTGGAGCCGTTTCGACTTTCTTGGTTTTACGGGTCGTTGTTTTGGTTGCCGTTTCTTTTTCCTGGCTGCTTGCTTTTGTTTTTTTAGCGGGTTGAGCGGGCTGGATGGTCTGCCCCAACAAGTACTCTTCTTCTACCAACTTGCCATTCTCCCAAACACGGCGGATGGTTTCGTTGTACACCAACGATTCTCCTTGTTTATTGGTGAAATCGAACAAAAATTCCGACCGGGTCTCATTTTCGCCAACCACCTCTACAGCAGGGCGTTCGATCTTGTTGATGTGTGCAATGTTGTCCATAAACCAGCGCAACGCTTCCAGCTTCTGCGCTTTGCTGCGGGTAATGTCCTGTGGGCTACTGAACGTAATGCAATGGTCGGCCGCAAATGCATCAAATGCTCCAATAATATCACCTGCAATGACCTTGGCATCCAGGGCGTTGGCTAATTTTTTTAAATCCATGTTTGTTGGTATTTAATTTTTGGAAAACTCTAAAACGATGCAAAGGTAATAAATCGTATATTGCCAAATAAAAATTTGAAATTAAATTTTTATTGGCCTTTCTGCAAAATTAATATTTGCTAAATTTATATTCACATATTTATATATTCATTTTGGTATAAAAAAAGCCTTCCGAAAAATCTACAAGATAATTACCGGTATTGGATCATTTAGGGAAATAAAATACGGAATGCGGTGGAAGCTTGCGTTGCTTCGAACACGCTTAAAAAAGAGGGGAGGGGGAAATCGGAATAAATACAGCCTAGGTTTATTTTTCAGACGCTGGACTACCAGCTTCCATGGGGCTCCATTTACGGATGGCGCGGAGCACGCCTTGCTCTACTTCTTGGTAATCAAGGATTTCTTTTCCTACATAGAGAAGTAGAAGGCCAACGGGGGGATGATTAAGCGCTTCCAGCCGGTCCGAAAAGGAGGCTTTGTGCAAACGCCATGCGCTGCGGATTAACCGCTTGATCCGATTGCGGTCTACGGCCTTTTTGAAGCGTTTTTTGGAGACGGAGACCAATACTTGGGTTTGAGATAGGCGTGGACTTGCCACCCAAACAATCCGGATAGGATAGCAGAGGTAGGCCGTACCTTTGTTGGCAAACAAGGCCTCTATGACTCGCTGATCAATCAGTCGCTCCGATTTCTGAAAAGTTGGCAAGAGGTAAAAGCTTAATCCACGTAAAATAATCGCCCGACCGGCCAAACCAATCGGGCGATTTTTTGATCGCAATAAGAAATGTGTTGATCGGCAAATCCACGCACAAAACCGGCGCCGGAGCCGAATTACTTCAGGCGCTTCTCGTCGGAAACTGTGAGTTTCCAACGTCCCTGCTTACGGCGGCGAGCTAACAATTTGCGTCCGTTCTTAGACGACATGCGATCACGGAAGCCGTGTTTGTTCTTGCGCGCGCGACGGGATGGTTGATAAGTACGTTTCATTACTATTTATTGTCTTTAAATAATGTATTTGCTTAAAAGAGCCGCAAAGATAAGGTGAATATTCTTTACAATGGTAATAATTCTAAAAAAAATTATCCGCGGTACAGAAACTCCCCGTAATTCGAGCGGACGGTGACCGTCGCTCCGGGAGCTTCTTCCACCTTTCCGATCACCTGCGCAGCGATCCCATAGGATTCGGCCACCTGGATGAGAGCATCGGCGTGCTGAGGGGCTACATACAGTTCTATGCGGTGTCCCATGTTGAATACCTGGTACATTTCTTTCCAACTGGCCTGGCTGTTTTGTTGAATCAGTTGGAATAGGGTTGGGGGCTCAAAGAGGTTGTCTTTAATAATATGTTTATTTTCAATAAACTTTAGGGGTTTGGTTTGCCCACCACCAGAGCAGTGGATAATGCCATGTAATTGTTTGCGGTACCGGTCCAGGATTTCTCGGAGTACGGGCAGATAGGTCCGTGTGGGGGAGAGGATGAGTTTGCCGACCGTCATTTGGTGTCCATCCACTTCTACAAGATCCGTCAGGCGTTGTTGGCCAATGTACACTACCTCCTTGGGTAAGGCTGGATCAAAACTTTCAGGGTATTGGTCTGCGTATTGGTGATGGAGGACATCGTGGCGGGCAGAGGTAAGGCCATTGCTTCCCATTCCTCCATTGTAACTGTCTTCGTAATGGGCCTGTCCGAAGGAGGCGAGTCCTACCACTACGTCGCCCGCTTGGATATGATTGACGACCACCTCATCTCGGCGCATGCGGGCGAAAGCGGTGAAGCCTACGTCAATAGTACGGACTATATCTCCAACATCGGCGGTTTCTCCTCCTGCCAGGTGCAAATGGATGCCGTATTCCTTCATTTTATCGGCAAAGTCAGAGGCGCCTTTGATAACGGCTGCCACTACTTCGCCTGGGATAACCGTTTTATTGCGGCCAATGGTGCTGCTAAGCAAGATCTGATCGGTACAGCCCACACAGGCCATATCATCGAGGTTCATCACGATGGAGTCCTGGGTGACGCCTGGCCAAACCGACATGTCTCCTGTTTCTTTCCAATAGAGGTAAGCGAGGCTGGTTTTGGTTCCAGCCGTATCGGCATGCAGGATGTTGCAGAAGTCCGCATCTCCTGCGGCTACATCTGGAAGTATTTTGCAAAAGGCCGTAGGATACAGGCCTTTGTCCAAGTGTTTAATGGCTGCATGGACCTCCTCTTTACTAGCGGATACGCCCCGGCGGTCGTAATTGGAAAGTGGAACTTGTTCGCTCATGGTTTATCTTTTGACCAGGTTCTATACGTTTCGGTGTTTTCAAAAACCTTTTCCAGGATAGTTCTTTCGGTTTCATCCAGCGTAATTCCTCGGCGTTGCATCACTAGGGCTGCCGTTTCGAGGGCTTCCTGCAGTTTATAGGTGCGGTATCCTGCATCGGGGCCGCCCCATGAAAAATCCGGGATAAAATTGCGCTGAAAACCGGCTCCATAGATGTTGGCAAAAATGCCTGCCACAGTTCCGGTGTTGAACATGGTGTTGATGGCGCATTTAGAGTGGTCACCCATAAAAAGGCCTACAAACTGGCTTCCGGAACGCTCAAAGCGGTTGGTGGCATAATCCCAAAGTTTGACTTCGGAGTAATTATTTTTCAGGTTGGAGTTATTGGTATCTGCCCCAAGGTTGCACCATTCGCCTAACACGGAATCTCCCAAAAAACCATCGTGGGCTTTATTGCTGTTGGCCATCATAATGCTTCGGGTGATTTCACCTCCGGCTTTACAACCGGGTCCGATCACGGTGGGTCCGTAGATTTTTGCGCCCATTTTAAGGACGGCTCCTTCCAGGACGGCGACGGGGCCTCGGAGGAGGCATCCTTCCATGATGGTTGTATTTTTACCCAAGTACACTGGGCCAGTACTGGTATTAATGGTACAGGCTTCCATTTGCACGCCTTCCTCTACAAAGAGAAGGCCATTGCCGATTACCTGATTGCTATCGGAGATGGGGGCAGAAGTTCTTTCCTTGGTTAGGTAGGTAATGTCTTCGAGCAGTGCGTCTTGGTTCAGCCGGGTTAAATCCCAGAGGCGTTGGATTTGGGGTGGGGTACAAGAGGCTTCCAGCGGTAACCCCTCCAGTTCATCTACGGCATCATCGTCCACCAAGTTTTGTATTTGTTTGCTGCTCAACCGAGCGGCTACTAGTTCATCGTCCAACAAAAGTGCTTCATTGATTTGCAGATCTTGAATCCTTTTGACCAGTTTTTCGGTGGGCAAAATACCTGCGCTGATTAACCAGTTGTCGTCCGTTACAAAAATAGGGTATTTGGTGCTTAGGTAATCCTTTGTAATATAGGAGGCCTTTCCTGCCAAAGCGCGTTCCCACTTCTCTCGGATAGTCGTTGCTCCTACCCTCAACTCCGCCATCGGCCGGGTGGCCGTCAGTGGGAGTAGGTGCTCGCGTGCTTCTGTATCAAATAAAATAAGGTTGTACATCATGATTATGCAGTAAGATATTTCAACAGGCAGTACTTTCGGAAGTCGCAAACAAACTATTTTGGTTGAAAAGAAGGGTAGTGACCCTCTCAACAATAGCAGGACTTCGATAATATTGATGGTTTTTTAAAATGAGTGCGCTTATCGCCGCAAAGGTAGCTAAAAAAACATGAGTCACCCCGTAACAGCCGGGGTGACTCATGAAAATTAACAAGCAAACGGAGACTACTATTTCTCAGCAAACTTGGCAAACTTCTTATTGAACTTATCGATACGACCTGCGGTATCAACAAATTTAACCTTTCCAGTAAAGAAAGGGTGGCTATAAGCAGAGATCTCCATTTTAACCAATGGATACTCATTGCCATCTTCCCAAGTGATCGTATCTTTTGTGTTTACGCAAGAACGGCCCAAAAACGCGTCATCAGTAGAGATGTCTTTGAAAACCACTAAGCGGTAATGTTCAGGGTGAATACCTTTTTTCATATTATTTTCTTAAAACGAATGTCAACAATGTTCTTTTTCTAAAAAGAGCCGCAAAGGTAACTAGAATGCTGTTTAATCAAGAATTTTTTTAAAAAAATATTCTTTTATTTTTCGGAAAAAGAGATTTGCAGGTAAGATTTGCTTGCGATTCAGGCATTTAGGGATGGATGCCAGGGTGTATTTTCAGTTTATTCTCCTTCTTCAGCGGGGCCAACAGCAGCCATCGAGGTCCTCGCCCAGTCAATTAACGCTGTTTTTTCTGCTTCATTGAGAACGGCACTCTTGTGTGCCCAGGTGTACGATTGAAGGGGCATTTCTCCTTCTTGTACCATTTCAATTATTTCTTCAAACTTGTGGGCCTGTCTTTTGGGACTACCGTTGGTAAAATCGGAAAAATTCAGGTGTTCTTTTCCCTCTTCAACATGGTTGGCTAGCCAGGATGCTATTGGCTGTACCTCTGCATACCATGGGTATTCTGTGAAGTTGCTGTGGCAGTCATTACAGGCACGTTGAAGGATATCCACCACCTGTTCGGAGGCCGGGTAGCGTTCCAAGATGGGTGCTGGACTGGCATTACTTTGGTTTTTTTCAGGGCGAATCAGTTGGGCAAGTAGCAAGATGCCTCCTGCAATCAGGCCAATATTTTTTACAGACAATTTCATCAAAAAAAGGTTTAGAATCGTTTAGGTGTTCGATTAGTCAAATGTCGGTTTATTTCTCAAATAAACAAAATCAACCAGCATTCAGATTAAAAATGGTGCCAACCTTGTGCTTTCAGCGGGTGCAAGTTGCCGCCTTTCGTCTGCAGTCGTGTTCCATGGGCTTCTTCTACTATTTCTCCTGCAATATAGATTTCTGGCAAGTATTTGATTTTCTCTACATCCGAAGGGTCAATGGTAAATAGGAGTTCATAATCTTCTCCCCCACTCAAGGCACAGGTGATGGGATCCAGTTTAAATTGAAGGGCCAACATTTGAGCGTCTGGATGAATAGGTACTCCATCTTCTTCTAGCAAGGCCCCTACTTTACTTTGTTTGCAAATGTGCAGGAGGTCGGAGGAGAGTCCGTCGGAAATATCAATCATGCTGGTGGGAATGAGGTTGATTTTTCGGAACACCTCAATCATATCTTTACGGGCCTCGGGTTTAAGTTGTCGGCCGATGGCATATTTTTGATCTTCCAGGTTGGGCTGAATGTCTGGGTGTTCTTGCCAGATGCGCTTTTCCCGTTCTAGGAGTTGGAGGCCCAGGTAGGCGGCACCCAAATCGCCGGTAATGCAGATCAAATCGCCGGGTCGGGCCCCGCTTCGGTACACAATACGCTCTTTCTCTGCTTGTCCGATGGCTGTTATGCTGATGGTTAGCCCTTTGGGCGAGGAGGTGGTGTCCCCTCCCACCAAGTCCACTTCGTATTTTTCGCAGGCTAGGCGGATGCCCGCATACAGCTCTTCCAAGGCTTCCACAGAGTACCGGTTGGAAAGGGCAAGGGAGACGGTAATTTGTTTGGGCTGTCCGTTCATTGCATAGATATCAGACACGTTAACCACCACTGCTTTGTAACCCAGGTGTTTGAGAGGGGTGTAAGCTAGGTCGAAGTGTATGCCTTCTACGAGCAAGTCGGTGCTGACCAGGGTGCAGAGGTCGCCATGGTCAAGTACAGCGGCATCATCCCCAATTCCTTTTATCGAAGAGGGTTGATGGAGGGAAAAGGGTCGGGTCAAGTGTTCGATCAGGCCAAATTCGCCCAGGGTATTGACGTCGGTGCGTTTTTCTTCTGTATTCATTGGGGGCAAATATACGGCCAGTTTTTGCACGATGGCTCCCCGTTAATAATTTATACCATCGTATAGAGATGGATTAGACGGATTTGGGCTGCAGGAGCGCTGCCATAGCAAACAAGGCTTTTTGGGCTTGTTCGGCGTCAAAGGGAAGGGCAGGTTCTGAGGAGGACTCCTGCGTTTTCTGCAATGGTTGGCGAGCTTTTTCTCCTAGTTTGCGGCGTTCAGAGGGCTCATATCTTGAGAAGGTTCTTCGTAAAATGGGTACGAGGTTCAGAAAGTCTTCTTCGGGCAGCTGTGCGGTCCATTCATTAAGCACTTCCCAAAGGGCGTTGTCGTGCAATAAAATGCTGCTGGAGCCTTTTAGAAACCCCTCTAGCCAGCTGGCTGAAAACAAAGGTTCTGAACCAGTCGAGAGGGCCCTACTAAGGCTTTTTGCTGCGGTGGTAGTGGGGATCTCCTGTAGGTCGAATAAAAGGCGGGTCACAAAACCATCTAAAAGAGGATGGGTATGTTGGTGGAGTGAGCGCAGGGCTTGCAACCAAGTCTGTTTCCATTCTTCGACTTCCAATAACAAGACGGACTGGTGGTTAGCGTCCAGTAATTGAAACAGCTGATTGGCGGAGTCGTCATCCAACTGAGTGCCAAGGCTTGGGATGCTGAGGCTGACCCTTGTGATGAGGCCTTCCAGTAGCTGAAAAAGCATGGTTCGGTCGGTCTTTCGGACGTTTCCATATCGGTAAGCCCTTGCCACGGGCGGAACGGTTTTCAGGAGTTCCAGTAGGTCGTGGGAAACGGCTGCCAAGTCGTGCATGCGCAGTAGTAGCAGTTGGTTGACTTCCACCAGCTCCCCGGGAAGTACGATTTCAAGTAGTCTGGCCAGGTCTTGTATGGAATCGGTTTTTTGAATTTGATGGGTAAGCCAAGCAGTAGCTGCTTCTCGAACCGTATTTCCCCAGATTCCCCGGGTAATCAGTTCTACCATCATTTCTGGTTTCCATTGCAATTCCCAGAGTTCCCGGAAGGTGCCTTTTGCGCGTTCGTCGTAACTGCAGTTACCCCAGGAGATGCCCAGGGCGAGTACCTGATGAAGAAAGACGGAGCGTTCGAGGTCCAGTTTTTCCCGAAGGTCGAGTCGGTAGGTGCGGCGGTCGGCCTCCAGTTTTAAGCGAAGGCGCTTAACTTGTTGCTCAAAGTCAATTTGAAGGGGGAGTAGTTGGAGTTTTTCGGCCACTTTTCCCATTTTATTTCCGACGATCACTTCGGTTCGGACCCATTCGAGCATGCTTTGCTGGCCCATGCACAGCACAGTGGTGGTCGCTTCGTTGTATTCCTCAAGTCCAGGGAAGGGGAGTTGCCTGATTTCAGCCAGTTGACGGGCTAGCTGTAGTGCGTCCATGACTTGGGCGGAGGAGACATCCAGGCGGTGGTTTCGGAAACAGGTTGCCACCTTGGAGAGCCAGTAGGCGCCGGGTTGGTCGGGGTGTTCCCACCAGCATTCTGACCAGCCTGGGGCGGCAATTCCAGCTCCATAGCCGCTTTCCATTCCCAATCGTTCATTGGTCCAAGGGATCCAGCTGGCACCAATCCGAAGGTTGTTTTTGGGAAGTTGTCGGAGCAGTTGTTGGTCAGCTACCTCTGTTTCTCGCAGGGGAAGTAGGGCAGGGGCGTGCCATGCGCCGCAGACGATGGCAATGGTACTGTAAAGTTGTGCTTGTTTTTCGCGGATAATTTTCCGCATATAAGCTTCTCTCCACTGGTTTTCGAGGTCTAGAGAGGAGCTCATGCCTTCGGACCGTAGGGCTTCCATAGCCATCAAAACGGCTTGGAAGTATTCATCCGGATCGGTGAGTGCAGCTTGGTTTTCAATTTTTCGTTCCCACCAGATCTCACTGTTGGTGTATCCATCAATTCTAGCGAGCCAGGAAAGGGGGTCTTTCTCACCGGCTTTGGAACCTACCAATAAGGTTTGAAAGTTGGGGTCGAAGCTGTACCGAAGTGGTAAATCCAGCAGTTGTACGGGAATTTTGTGTTGGTTGGCATATTGGATCGCCTGCCATTCTGGAGAGAAGGCGGCAAATGGGTAGAAGGTAGATTCCTTGGGCTGTTTCTCATTGTAGCCGAGTATGGCCACTGGAGGCTCCAGCTGACCGGGCTTCACCCATTTTAGCAGTGGATCAAACTCAGGCGGCCCTTCTACCAGAATCAGATCTGGTTGAAGGGCCGCCAATTGCCGAACAACTTGTCGGGCGGAGCCGACACCGTGGTGGCGGATACCTAAGACATGGATGGGCACTGCTCAGTCAAGTCTATCGTTGAATGGAAACGGGCATGGCATCGTCGTAGCTGCCAGTGATGATGGGGGTTTGCATGCCATCGGTGTACTCGCGGACATTTTTGTAAACGTAGCGGTACAATTCGGCGATGGTGACCAATTTGTCTCCATTGTTATCCGCCTTTCCTTTCAAGCCTTGAAGTAGGTAGTAGGTAAAGATTCCCTGCCGTAAGCCGTGGTCCTCCAGCGACAGTTCTTCTTGTTGGCTGGACATCAAGAGCGCGACTCCTCCATCGGAGTCTTCAAAGGCTTGGTAGAAGCGCTGCAACGTCACAGAGGCGGGTCCTTTTGCTGCGAGTCCGTCGCGGAACTGCATGGAGCCAGAGTAGCAAGCGTCGGCGATACAGAGCTTATGTTTGGCTTTACTTTGTGCTAGTACTCGTTTTACCTCCTCGTGCCGGAGTTTATTTTTGTAGCCGTCATAATCTACGGGCAAGAAGCAACCATCCAGTCCATGGCCACTAAAATAGAGCACCACTACGTCGTTTTCGTCTGCCTTAAGGAATTTATTGCGCATGGCACGCAGGATATTTTCACGGGTAGCGGTTTCATCTACCAGAAGTTCAATCTGGCTTTCTGGCAGAGCTCCACCTTCAGGGCTTTTCAGAAAGGAATAAAACCGGTATGCATCATCGTCCGTGAATTTGAGGGTAGGCATGGCCGAATATTTGCCGACCCCGATCACGATGGCCCAGATTTTGACATTGGAGCTGGGTTCGAGTCGAACGGGATCACTTGGCATAATTTCGTCCGAATCCAGTTCACGGATAGGCGAGCCTGCCAGCCAAACGGCACCGTGGACCCTGCCAGTATGGAAGTGCATGATCCCTTCACCATTAGGTGCATTATTGGACCATTGTCCTTCGTAGCGGTCGCCATTGGAGTAGAAGCAAGTTCCTTTACCGGAGGGATACCCTTCTTTGAATTCGCCGATCCAACGGGATCCATCGGGGTAATCAAAATAGCCGGTGCCATTGGTGCAAAAGGTTTTGTTGCATTGGCGGAGGCCTGCAATATCAGTTTTGCTGCGCGCTTTGTTGGGTTGCGCTGGATCGGGCGTATTTAACCGAATAATGGGGCTCGTGTAGGCAGGCGTTGTTGGCCCTCCATCGGTAGAGGAGTTTGTAACGATGGACTGGCTGGTTCCGGATTGGGTTGAATAGCTGGGGGCTGTGATGACTTCGGTGGTAGAAGCTACCATTTGGCCTAAGTTCCAGGTTCCTCGCACCTTTTTTTGGTCGGCGGTGACCCAGATACCGTTTCCGTGTTTTTTATTAGCAATCCAGCTTCCTTGGTAGTAGCTGTTGTTTGGGTAGTACATGGTGCCTTGCCCTTCGAACTTACCCTGATTGAAATTGCCTTCGTAGCGTTCTTTGGTATTAAACTTATAGGTGCCGTTGCCGTGGGGTTTACCGCCCATCCATTCGCCGGCGTATTCGTCACCGTTGGTGAAGCGGAAAGAACCTATTCCGTTTTGGCAATTGCCACTGAGGCATTGTGCCTGTAGGGTGTTGGATGAGAGAGTAATGGTGGCAAGGCAGAGAACCGAGAAAACGAAGCACTGAAGTGAACCCTTCATGATATGGTATTGGTTGATTATTTCGGTATCTAACGTGGCGGTTGTTTGGCTTGTTGTGATACCGAGGATTAAAGTGATGTAGAGAGTGGATAAAAATAAATCGCTGTTCAAAAGCAAATACTACAACGTAGAAGGTGCTGTTTTCAGTATGGAAAAAGGCGCATTCTTCGCTGTAAATTGTTTCTGCGATAGAAAAAGCGATTATAAGGACGACAAAGGTACAATCCCTGGATCGATTTTTCCGAGACTAAAAGTACATATACTGTGCCATTTTTGTGATCGGCTGGAGTAATTTTCTATCTTTGCGCGGCTTTTATTTTTATATTGTACTCATTTTCATAAAATTAAATCAAAATGACGATTCTAAAAAATTCATTTTACCTGGTTTTATCTGCCTTAATGCTTGTGGCTTGTTCCTCCAATAAAACGGTTTCTAATCAAGGAGGCCAGCAGTTTGGAGCGGGCGCTACCGAAAAAGGAGCCATAACGTATGAATCATTGGTAGAAAAAATGAATAAAACCAATGAGATGCCGGCGAAGGTAACTGGCAAGATCAGTGAGGTTTGCAAGGTCAAGGGTTGTTGGATGACGATGGTATCTGATAAGCCGGGTACTCCTGAAATGCGGGTTACGTTCAAAAATTACGCTTTTTTCATGCCGATGGACATCGTTGGAAAAACAGTGGTGATTGACGGAGTTGCCGCTGTGGAGACCATTCCTGTAGCCGATCTTCGCCACTATGCAGAGGATGCCGGTAAGAGCAAGGAGGAGATTGCCAAAATTACGGAGCCAAAACGCGAACTGACGTTTGAGGCAGCCGGTGTATTGATCAAAAATTAATAAACACAGCTATTTTGCATTCATTTTCTGAAATTCTAGATAAGCTGAACGCCTTTGGGAAGGAGCAGTCTTTCCCAAAGGCTCCGGCTGAGCTCTACGAGCCTTGTGATTATATTTTATCTCTGGGGGGCAAGCGGCTTCGCCCGGCTTTAGCCCTGATGGCAGCTGAATTGATGGGTGGGGATCCGGACTTGGCTTTGCACCCAGCTTGGGCCGTTGAGCTATTTCATAATTTTTCCTTGATTCACGACGATATCATGGATGCCGCTCCGCTCCGCCGCGGGCAACCAACCGTGCACATGCGTTGGGATTTAACCACGGGGATTCTCAGCGGCGACGTGATGTTGATTTATGCTTACCAACATTTAGCGCAGACACCCAAGAAAGAGGTGTTACCACAGTTGTTGGAGGTCTTTAACCGAGTAGCCATTGGAGTGTGTGAAGGGCAGCAGCTCGATATTAACTTTGAAAAACGAGCGGAGGTATCCCTGGAGGAATACCTGTACATGATTGAGCTCAAAACAGCCGTTTTGCTGGGTGGGGCCTTGGAAATGGGCGCCTTAGCCGCAGGATCCACCGCTCAAGATGCCGCTTTATTGTACGATTTTGGCCGATTGGCTGGCATCGCTTTCCAGATTCAGGATGATTTGCTGGATACCTACGGAGATCCCGAAACCTTCGGCAAACAAGTTGGAGGGGATATACTTCAAAATAAAAAGACCTTCCTAGTGCTTAAAACACTGGAAATCGCTTCTGAAGCAGACGCTTTAGCCTTGCGACAGTTGTTAAGTTCCGCCACCCAACAGGAACCCGAATCTAAAATTGCAGCTGTACGTTCCTTGTTTGATAAATATCAGGTTCCTGCCTTAGTACAGACTGAAAAAGCTCGTTTTGAGCAAAAAGCATTCGATGCTTTAGCAGCTGTCTCTGCTCCTGACTCCCGCAAAGAAGTACTCCGGAGTATGGTCGCGGAGCTGCTCCACCGACAAAAATAAATAATAATGGTTAATTGTTAATTGTTAATTGTTAATTGTTAATGATTTGGATCATTGAAGGGCAGGAATTGAGCTGTTTTTTCGTTTAGTATTAAAATAAAATTATATTTGATTGGGCCTCTTTTTTTTGATTTAAAATATTGTTTTTTTTGTTTGGGCTTACAACAAATTATAAAAAATAAATAATACAACAATAAAATAAGTTCAAATTTGATTCTTATTAAAATAAATTTTTTTAACCATTAACCATTAACCATTAACCATTAACCATTAACCATTAACCATTAACCATTAACCATTAACCATTAACCATTAACCATTAACCATTAACCATTAACCATTAACCTGGATCTTCTCAAAAAAGTAGACAACAGGATAAGTTATAAAAGTCGTACTATTACTTTTTAAACTGAACGTACATGTCCTTTATTCGAAGAAGATTTAGTAAATCCGAGAAGCTTGAAATTGTTAAGCTGTCCTTGGAGGCTGACTCATCCATTGAGTCCATTGCTCAGCAGTATAGAATCCATACGAACAGTATTTACAGGTGGCGTAAGGAATTTTTGTTACATGCTGATAATGCCTTTCCAGGCAATGGGAATAAAGTATTGAGTGAGGAGCAGAAAGAAATTGAGAAACTAAAACGTGCGAATGCTGAACTAGAGCTGGAGAAAGAAATCCTAAAAAAAGCATTGGGCATCTTCTCGTCACCACACAAGAAAAATTTGCTTTCATGAAACGAAATGAGCGAAAATATCCTGTTGAGATGATGTCCAGGTCATTGGGTGTAAGTCGTAGTGGTTATTATAAATGGTTGAACAAAAGCCATATAGATAAACAATTTCGATTAGATGAACAGATAAAACAGCTATTTTTAGAAAGTAAATGCAGGTATGGAAGCCCTCGGATTACTACAATGCTCCATAGAACAGCTCCCACTGTAAGTGTGTCCCGATCCTCCATTGCTCGACGGATGCGTAAACTTGGAGTATATGCAAGGAAGAGCCGTAAATACACGCATACCACAGATTCGAAACATAATCTAAAGATCTCCCCTAATTTGTTAGACAGGCAGTTTAATGTTCAAGATCTTAATAAGGTTTGGGTCAGTGATATTACTTATATTGGTACTACTAAGGGCTGGGTTTACCTGACTGTGGTGCTTGATTTAGCTGATAGAGCAATAGTGGGGTGGTCTCTAAGTGAAACCCTTCATGCTGAGCCTACAGTCATTGAAGCCTTGAAAATGGCTCTTGTCAAGCGAAGGATTACACGGAATAGCGGATTAATGTTCCACTCAGATAGAGGCATCCAGTATGCCTGTCAAGATTTTAGAGCAGTGTTAAAGCGATTTGGGATAGAGCAGAGTATGTCTAGAAAAGGGAATTGTTGGGATAATGCAGTGGCCGAATCTTTCTTTAAAACAATAAAAACTGAAGAATTAGACAGGTATAAACAAATAGATGCAAAAGAAATTAAATCATTGGTTTTCAAATATATTGAGGGCTGGTACAATACGAATCGAATCCATGGCTCCTTAGATGGTAAAACACCTTGGGAAGCTTTTTATGAAAAATCCACTAAATTGGCTGCTTAGTACTTATTCTTTTGTCTACTATTCTGAACAATTCCAACCATTAACCATTAACCATTAACCATTAACCATTAACCATTAACCATTAACCATTAACAATTCTAAGTGGTGTTGTTGGATGCCGAAGTCCTTTTTGATGCCTTGTATTTGTTCTAGGGCTTCTTTTTGCCGTTTTTCAGAAGGTTTTTGGTGGCGAGTAGCCGTAATTAGCACATTTTTGGCGGTGTGTTCGGAGGAGATAAATTCAAACACCTTGGTTTGGTAGCCTTTGGATTCCAGAATCAATGCTCGGATGCCATCGGTAATTAATTCAGCCTGACGTTCTTCCAGAATCCCGTGTTTGAGGATGCCGGCCAATGCCGTTTGGCACTGCATTTCCTTTCGAATCTGTTTATGGCAGCAAGGGGCTGCCAGTAGAATTCCTGCCTTTGCCACAATTCCTTTGTAAAGGGCGAGGTCAGTAGCGGTATCGCATGCGTGCAAGGCGATCAGCATATCCAATCGGTCGGTGTGGAAGTCTGCAATGTCTTGGGCGACGAATTGTAAGCCTTGAAACCCATTTTCACTGGCTAGCTCGTTGCAAAGCGTTACTAATTGGGGCCGAAGTTCAATTCCGTAGACCTTTGGTTGCATGCCTGCATGGTGAACTAGGTAGTCATACAAAGCAAAAGTGAGGTAGCCTTTTCCGGAACCCATGTCTGCAATGATTGCATCGGTTGGGAGTGGGTGTTCTTTCAACAAGCTTGCGATGATTTCCAGGTATTTATTGATCTGCCGCCACTTATCTTGGGACGCGGCCAAGACTTCTCCCTTCGCGTTGGTAATTCCTAGCCGGTGCAGCCAAGGAGCTGCCGGGTTCAACAAGCGTTGTTTGTTTCGATCATGCGCCAAATCGGGTGGTTTGGCTGCTGATGCTGTTTTTACCCGCAGGGTTTCCACCCCTTTTGCCGACTGTTTGTAACTCCATTCCTGTTCTGTGGTAAACAGGTCGGCAGATAAAAAGTGGATGCCGAGTTGCGCTTCCAACCATTGAAGGGCTGTGGATAGTTCCAGATTTTTGACTTCATCCCGTGTTTTATATCGGTGGTTGAGCGCGAGTTGAATGGACTTTTTGATAACAACAGGTCGAATGTACACGTTTTTTAGTTCAGGTGCTGCTGAGGAGGCAGGCTGACTAAGGGTACATTTTACCAATTGTCCGGCTTCGAATGCGGCATGGAAGGCTTGAATCAATTGTTTTTTCTTCATGCGGTAGCAGCGGTGGGTTCAGTTGCTTCCGTTGATTCTGTTTCTGCCTCTTCCAGGATATCGAGTTCAAACCGGAGGTTATCAATAATAAATTCCTGGCGTTCGGGGGTGTTTTTACCCATGTAGTATTCTAGGATCTGATCCAGGCTTTGGTCTTCCGTTAGTAGAACGGGGTCTAAGCGGATATTTTCATTGATAAATCCGACGAATTCATTGGGGCTAATTTCTCCCAATCCTTTGAATCGGGTGATTTCGGGTTTTCCTCGTAATTTTTTAATGGCTGCCTGTTTTTCGCTCTCGGAATAACAGTAGAAGGTCTGTTGTTTGTCGCGTACCCTGAAGAGTGGGGTATCGAGAATAAACAGGTGCCCATTTCTGACCAAGTCAGGGAAGTACTGCAGGAAGAAGGTGAGTAGCAGTAGACGGATGTGCATTCCGTCCACATCTGCATCGGTGGCGATTACCACGCGGTTGTAGCGCAGATCGTCCATCGAGTCTTCAATGTTCAGGGCGTGTTGGAGGAGGTTAAATTCCTCGTTTTGGTACACTATTTTCTTGGTCAGGCCGTAGCAGTTGAGCGGTTTACCGCGAAGGCTGAAGACTGCTTGGGAGTCTACATCCCTGGCTTTGGTGAGGGATCCACTGGCGGAATCGCCCTCGGTGATAAAGATCGTGCTGGCCAGGCGTTTCTCCTCTGTTGCTTTGTCATTAAGATGATAGCGGCAGTCCCGCAGCTTTTTGTTGTGGATATTGGCTTTTTTGGCCCGTTCGTTGGCAATTTTCTTAACGTCTGCAATCTCCTTGCGCTCTCGTTCACTTTGTTGGATGCGCTTAAGTACTTCCTTGGCGATTTCTGGATTTTTGTGCAAGTAGTTATCCAGCTGCTTGGAAAGGAAATCAGCCATAAATGTCCGGATGGCGGGTGCATCTGGTCCCATGCGTTCGGAGCCGAGCCGTGTTTTGGTTTGGCTTTCAAAGACGGGGTCTTCTACGCGGAGGGAGACTGCCGCGATGATACTTTCGCGGATATCTTTTGCATCAAACTGTTTTTTAAAGTGATCTCGAATCACCTTCACCAGGGCTTCCCGGAAGGCGTTCAGGTGGGTACCGCCCTGTGTGGTATTTTGACCGTTCACGAAAGAGTAGTAATGCTCCCCGTAATGGTCGCCGTGGGTGAGCGCGATCTCGACATCCTCGCCTTTTAGGTGGATAATCGGGTATCGTACGCGTTCGGCATTGGTTTTTTTCTCGAGCAAATCCAGCAGTCCGTTTTTAGAGAGCAAGGTCTTCCCGTTGTACTGGATTTTCAGGCCGGCATTTAAGTAAGCGTAGTTCCAGAGTTGTTGCTCTATGTATTCGGGCAAAAAACGGTAATTCCGAAACAGGCCATTGTCGGGCTTGAACCGAATAATGGTCCCGTTTTCTTCCTTTGTGGACTCTACTTTTCCTTCCTTAATCAGGTTGCCAAATTGAAATTCAGCCGTTTTGGATTGCCCGTCGCGAACGGCGGTCACCTTAAAATATTCCGATAGTGCATTCACGGCTTTGGTACCAACCCCGTTAAGCCCGACTGATTTTTTAAAGGCTTTGGAATCGTATTTAGCACCCGTGTTAATCTTGGAAACCACATCCACGACTTTGCCCAATGGAATGCCCCGACCATAGTCGCGCACATATACCTCTCCGTCCTGGACGGATACTTCAATATGTTTTCCATACCCCATGGCAAATTCGTCAATGGAGTTATCGATGACCTCCTTTAACAAGACGTAAATGCCATCGTCTGCACTTGCCCCGTCGCCTAATTTGCCGATGTACATTCCCGGACGCAACCGGATATGCTCCCTCCAGTCGAGGGATTTAATTTCATCTTCCGTATACCTAACTTCTTGCATATCGCTGATTTAAGAAGGCAAAGGTAGCCAATTTTTCCAATAAAATAAATTTTGACATAAAATGTTTTAAATACAGATTGGCTTAGGCGCTTTTTGACAGGGAAAATTTTAAAAGACCTGATTCTTCTTTTTGTGGACTTATTTAATAGTTATTGGCTGATAGACATGCTTTTCTGTTGCCTTCTAAGGGGCAATACTCTTCCTTACGTATATAAGTTGAAGCGGTTTTCCCTCAAGAATCCGATCAATCGGATTCCAAACTCCCGGGCAGTTTGAACGGCCAGGCTAGAAGGGGCGCCAACGGCGCAGACGGTGCTGATTCCAGCCATTGCAGCCTTTTGAAGGAGCTCAAAGCTGGCTCTTCCGCTGAGTAGGAGAATGGTCTGGTCCAGTGGAAGTTTATGGTCCAAGTAGGCAGCGCCTATTAGTTTGTCCAGCGCATTGTGTCGGCCTACATCCTCGCGTACTAGAAGTAGCTGACCCTCGGCATCAAACAAGGCAGCTGCGTGCAAACCGCCTGTCCACTCAAAATCGGCCTGCGACTGTCGGAGTACTTGCGGGAGTTGGTAGATAAGGCTAGCTTGAAGGTTGGTGGTGGGTGCATGTACACTTTTTGCGCCGCAGGCTTGTAAGGCATCCATGGAAGTTTTGCCACAGACGCCGCAGCTGGAAGTGGTGTAAAAATGCCGCTCCAGGCTGGCCACTTTTGGCTGAGTTCCCTCGGGAAGTTCAATTACGACCGTATTGGGGTCGGAAGTTTCTGCCAGTTGGGCATTTCCGCTTGGCGGCAAGATGCCCTCTGTGACGAGGAAACCGAGGGCTAGCTCAGCATCTTTTCCAGGGGTACGCATGGTGATAGAAATGGGTTTTTCTATGCGGTCAGTTTCAGGCCCGTAACGCAGGCGAATTTCAAGGGGCTCCTCAACGGAAAGCCAGTCTTCTGCTGGGTGGTGTTGGAGGCCCTGGTATTTCTGGATAGTGACAGATTGACGGGAGATTTCCATAGGACATTAGGTTAGGTGAATACGGTGATAGGCTTCGGGGGTATCAATGCTTTGCAACCGGTCGGGCAGTGGTGGTGATACCCGTTGGATAGGATGCGAAGATAAAAAATGCCGCAAGGATTGTTGGCCTTTTTCCCAAAAAGAAATCAGAAAGGGGGCGGCAGCTGCTTCATACAGGGAAATTAAGGGCTCTAATCCATTTATGGTCTCGTAGGCTACCGCTAATTGCCCGGCTGCCCGGGAGTCAAGCAGCAGCTGAATGTCTGCCGTTTCCAAAAGAGGGTAGTCACAGCCTACCACTAACCAGGGGCCGGGGTGATAGTCCAACGCACTCAGCAATCCATTTAGCGGCCCAATGGTACCCCAGCGCGCTTGGTCCACCACAACAGGCCCTTCCCACCCTGACGCTCGGTACAAGTCTACCTGCGGGGCTTGGCAGGATAGAAATAATTGGCTGCAGATCGGTTGGAGCAGCCGGTTGACGCGGTGTAGTTGCAAGCTTCCTTCGTAAGTCAACAGAGCCTTGGGCTGGCCCATTCGGCTACTGGCGCCACCTGCCAAAATAAGGCCACTAACCCCGTTCATATCCAGGTAAAATCAGCCGTTTTAGGAAAGTCAGCTAAGGCTGCTTGTACAACGGCGGGGGTTGGGTTGGCGAGTTTGCGGAGCCGGGTATCTAGCCAGGCCCCGTCGAGGCTGAGGATGGCCAACACCCGTTCGTTTTCATCTATAAAGGTATGCTGGAAGGTCCAGCGACTTCCATCCTCCCGCATCCGGGCAATCGCGGCGGTGATGAAAACGGTATCAGTCAGTCGGATTTCGCGTTTAAACACGCATTCTTCTCGAAAAATGACCGGTCCAAACTGTTCGCGTTGTAAAACCGCAGCGGTGATACCTAGTTCGTGGAGCAATTCGATGCGTTGCTGGGCACCAAAGTCGTAGTACACACTGTGCCGAAGATGAAAGTTGGGGTCTAGATCGGACCACCGCAGATCCAGTTTTTTCTTGTAAGTAATAGGCATAATGAAACAAAGTTAAGGACTGTGCCGTGCAATGGCAAAAAAAACGCGCACCTGGCCTCTGCCGGGTGCGCGTTTAGGTATGCTGGAAAAAAGGAACTTAGAACAAGCCTTTTTTCAAGGTAAAATTGGAAGTACCAACGAGGTAGCCTTTGTTGTACACTTCTACTTTGTATTTTCCGGCAATAAAATCCTCTCCCGGGTTCCAGGCGCCGCAGACTTCGGTTTCTGCATTGCGGTAGTTACACTTGGCAGTCGTGGTGTAGCGGAAATCGGCCGCTGCCTTCTTATTGGTAGATACACCAGAGCCGAGGGCGTCGTTCAACAGTTGCTTACCCTTGGGGTCGGTCAGTACAATATGGAACAGTTCCTCGCCAGCGTCGGCCACTTCATTGGCTTCCACGGTGAAGCAGAGGCTTACCTTATCTACTTTTTTAGCCTTTTTGCTGGATTTTTCTTTGCCGCTGGAGCTAACCGATTTAGTTTCGATGTTGAACTGTTTGACATCGATGGCGGAGCCCCGATCGGCTTTTTTACCCAGCACCTGGTTTTGGGTTTCCAGCTGTGCTTTTGCGCTGGAAAGCTCGGTTTTTTCCCTATTGGCAGTCTGCAACTGGGTTTGGGTGCTACTCAGGTTGGTAGAAAGCTGTTGGTTTTCTCCGCTGAGGCGCTCGTTATCGGTGGTCAGGTTGGCGACTTGTGCTTTTAGTTGCTCAATTTCGGCCAGGAATTCTTTGTTTTTGCTTTCGAGGCGAGCCAGGTTGGAGCGGTAATCTTTTCTGGCGCGAATCATCTGGTCAATTTCTGATTTTTGGGCGGCCAGTTGATTCATTTGCTCATTGATTTTGGCATCGAGTTCTGCATTGATGCCCTTCTGTTGCTCTAATTCTGCAATGGCATTGTTGTACTTGTTTTCAACATCCTCCAGGGCCGCCTTTTGCTCCTCAAAGCTGAGTTCTAGCTGGGCCAACTCCTTTCCTGCCTTGTATTTACCTACGGCGAGGTAAACCGTGATGCCTAGTAGCAGGGCAATGGCGATGCCGGCGATGGTGAGCAGGCGTTTTTGGCCGTCGTTATCGGAACCACCGGGCTTGAACGAAGTAGGGGGGATGGGCTGATTGAAATTGTTGGTATTCATAAATGATGTATGGATATGGCTGAAGACCAGTGAGTAATCGATGAATTAAAAATGGAGCGAAGGATGATACGCTCTAAAAAACGTGCAAATATTAAACTGATTTTTGGCTTTTTTATTTTTTAAATAGTTGTATTTAGTTTAATATGTATTTTAAGTGTTTGATTATCAATGTTAAATTTTTTTCATAAAAAATAAAAAAAAACCAATGGAGGGAGCTGCTGTTCTTGAAATCCGCCAAGAGCGTTTACCTTTGTAGAGCAGTGCATTGCGCTTTTTTTAAAATGGCTTGCCGGTGTATTTTCCCGGCGTTCGATAAACCTAGTTTGTGTTATGTCTTTACTCGATCAGTTTGACCCATTTAGCGTCCTTTTTTTAGACATCGAAACGGTACCTGGACATGCGGAGTTTGATGCCTTGGACGAGGAACTTCAGGAATTATGGGGCATAAAATGCCGATCTTTGCTTCGCAAATCGGTGGAGGAGGAGTTGGAATACGATGAAATGGCGGATTTATACAGTACCCGGGCAGGGATTTATGCTGAATTTGGTAAAATCATTTGCATTTCGGTCGGCTTTTTGACGCGTCCTGCGGATGGCTCTGAGCCCATTATGCGATTGAAATCGTACTACAACCACATGGAGGCCAGTTTGCTGGAAGATTTCAGTGAGTTATTGCAAAAGCATTTTAACAATCCGGAGCGATTTGCCATTTGTGGGCACAATATCAAGGAATTTGACATTCCCTATATCTGCCGACGCATGATGCTCAACCAGCTTCCTTTGCCCAAAATGATTGACATTGCGGGTCGGAAACCCTGGGAAACCAAGCATTTATTGGACACGTTGGAATTGTGGAAATTTGGCGATAACAAAAACTACACCTCTTTACGCCTCCTCTCGGCGGTGTTTGGATTGCCTTCCCCCAAGGATGATATTAGCGGGGCCGATGTAGCCTCTGTTTACTGGGAAGATCGGGACCTGGATCGCATCGCAACCTACTGTGAAAAGGATGTATTGGCTACTGCTCAGTTGTTTTTAAAAATGAAACGCCTTCCAATCATCCGACCCGAGCAGGTGGTCACAGTTCGCTAGGCCTTTTATTCGTACATAAATAAGAAGGTGTCAACCTTGATTCGGGTGTCTAAGTTGATTTCAAACGGGAAGCGTCCGTATATGGGAACAAGCAACCCATGTTCGCTGGCTCCGAATGCAACTGCCCAGTGCTTCCCCGGCGCCACTGGGGAAATGCAGGCTTTCCCTAGCGCATCACTAACGACCAGCGTATCAAACCAGTCGGCCGATTGGTGGTAACCGGGAAATGTATCGCAGTTGAATTTAAAGAATACATTCACCTCTGGAACCGGTACGTCGTGGTGCATGGTCTGAAGGCAAACGGAGGTAGGAAGGGGAACCAAATCACCCTCCTCCGCTTGACGGCAGCCCATTAACCCCAAAGTTCCGGTAATGAGCGCACCACCTATCCGTATGAACCAGGAAGGGGGAAAGCGGTAAAAAGCCGAATTCATGGGTAAAAAGGTGAAAAGTGGCATCTTTTTAAACAAAAAAGGGAAAAAGGAAGGGAAGCTTACCTCCAAAGAGGCCAAATGTCAAATATTTTACAAAAATAAGGAAGATCCCTTTGTTTTCAATAAAATCCCCTACTTTTGCATTGTTAATCTAAGGTAAAGGCTTTTTAATGGGAAGAAATTTTTCCGGATGCCAGGTCCTTCGCCGTACTTTACTCATGTTTTTCCGAATTGAACAGATTTTAATAACACCCACTGATTTAGGTATCTTCAACTTAACTACTTCAACATCTCTATAGATTTCAACTCTTTCCCCATCACATTTATTTTTTATTTTCATGGAAGAAAAAAAGCGCCGTCCACGAGTCATCCGTACCGATGTGGACAACCCGTTGCAAGAGCGGGGAGAAACGAATGACCACACTGAGTTCAACGCAACACAAAACGAGCAGTCTGACTATCGCTCCTACGATCAGCCTGAACGCAGGTCTTCCTGGCAGGACACGAACCAGGACAATCAGGAGGGAGGCTATCAGCCGCGCCCTCGTACCGAATACAACAACTATGAGCGCCGTCCGTACCAGGATCGCTCCGGTGGTGGTTACCAAGACCGCAATTCCGGTGGCGGTGGCTACGAGCGCCGTCCATACCAGGATCGCTCCGGTGGTGGTTACCAAGACCGCAACTCCGGTGGTGGCTACGAGCGCAAGCCGTACCAAAACCGTGGTGGTGGTTACCAAGACCGCAATTCCGGTGGTGGTGGCTACGAGCGTAAGACCTACCAGGATCGCTCCAGTGGTGAATATACTCCGCGCCCTAGACAGGATTATCAGAGTGGGGGAGAGGGCTATGAGCGCCGTCCATACCAAGACCGCAACGCTGGTGGTGGTGGTTATGAGCGCCGTCCGTACCAGGATCGCTCTGGCGGAGGCGGTTACCAAGACCGCAACGCTGGTGGTGGTGGTTACGAGCGCCGTCCTTACCAGGATCGCTCTGGCGGCGGTGGTTACCAAGACCGCAACTCCGGTGGTGGTTACGAGCGCCGTCCTTACCAGGATCGCTCTGGCGGCGGTTACCAAGACCGTAATTCCGGTGGTGGTTACGAGCGCCGTCCATATCAAGATCGCTCTGGCGGCGGTGGTTACCAAGACCGCAACGCTGGTGGTGGTGGCTATGAGCGCCGTCCATACCAGGATCGCTCGGGTGGTTATCAAGACCGCAACTCCGGTGGTGGTTACGAGCGTCGTCCGTACCAGGATCGCTCTGGCGGTGGCTACCAAGGGGGAGGCAGGGGACCGGCTCGTTTCCCTAAAAAGAAACCCTTCAAAAAACAAAATGATTTTTATGTAGAGAAAATGCCAAAACCCGATCTTCCGACGGGAGAAGGTATGCCTCTCAATAAATATTTGGCGCATTGCGGAATTGCAAGCCGCCGTAAAGCGGTAGAGTTTATTGAAAATGGATTGGTTACCGTAAATGGAACGGTCATTACGGAACCCTACTACCGCTACCAAATGGGTGACCATGTTACCTGCGAAGGCAAAGACGTGGCTATCCAAGAGCGTCAAATCTATGTGTTGCTGAACAAGCCGAAGGGCGTAATCACCACCACAGACGATGAAAAAGGGCGCTTTACCGTGATGGATATCGTAGACCCACATTTCCCAGAGCGGATCTATCCAGTTGGCCGATTAGACCGTGAAACCACAGGTTTGATCCTACTTACAAACGATGGAGAGCTGGCTCAAAAACTGACCCACCCAAGCTACCATGCCCAAAAACAGTACCGCATTGGCTTGAGCCATGGACTGACCCAAGAGGATTACGACCGCATAATGGCGGGTGTAGAACTGGAAGATGGGGTTGTAGAGGTGAACTGGATCCGGTTTGCAGAAGACCACCCCGAACAAGACGTGGTTGAGCTCGAAATTACCAGTGGACGCAATCGAGTGGTACGCCGCTTGTTTGAATCCCTGGGCTATGAGGTAAAACGCCTTGACCGCTTCTACTTTGCTGGCTTGACTAAAAAAGGCCTGCAGCGTGGTGGATTCCGCGAACTTACCCAGCGGGAGGTGCTGCTAATCAAACACTTTACCGGTCAGCCCGGTGGACCAAAGCCATTTGAAGGGGCTTTCCCAGATGATGAGGTGGATGAGCTGTCAGACGTGGAGGACGATTTTTATGATGACGATAACGAGGCCTAGTTTTTGGCCTCCATTTCTTTGAATTAATGTTCTATTCAATATGGCATGCCCCCGCCGGCATGCCATATTTTTTTAACTATGAAAACGGATATTCTGATCCTCGGTTCTGGCATCGCTGGACTGAGCCTGGCCATCAAACTGGCTCGCCAAATGCCCGATCGCTCCATCTTGGTGCTTACCAAAACCAATGAAGAAGAAACCAATACGCGCTATGCTCAAGGAGGGGTAGCCGCTGTTTGGAACCCCGAAAAAGATAATTTTGACAAACACATCGCCGATACCCTTGATGCCGGGGATGGACTTTGCAAACGCGAAATCGTAGAATTAGTCGTAAGTGAAGGTCCAAAGCGGGTGCAGGAAATTATCGACATGGGTGCGCGCTTCGATAAGGCCCACAACTCCCCCGATTATGATCTAGCCAAAGAAGGGGGACACTCTGAACATCGGATCTTACACTACAAAGACCTCACGGGTTGGGAAATCCAACGCACGCTGCTTCAGGAGGCCGAACAGTACCCACAAATCACCCTCCTCGAGCATTATTTTGCACTGGACCTCATCACCCAACACCACCTCGGGCGTCTGGTGATCCGGGTGACACCGGGTATTGAATGTTATGGTTGCTATGCCCTTAACAAACAATCAGGCGAAATCGAGACCATCCTCGCCCGTGCAACCGTCCTGTGTACTGGTGGTGGCGGTCAAGTGTACAAGTCAACTACCAACCCAATCATTGCCACCGGTGATGGGGTAGCAATGGTGTACCGGGCAAAGGGTAGGGTAGAAGGCATGGAATTTATGCAGTTTCACCCCACCTCGCTCTACCATCCCTCCGGAGGAAACCCCTCCTTCCTGATCTCAGAGGCAGTTCGTGGCTTTGGAGCTGTCCTTAAATCCAAAGAGGGCGAAACCTTTATGGAACACTACGATGAGCGCCTTTCTCTCGCGCCCCGGGATATCGTGGCCCGCGCCATCGACTCCGAAATGAAAAAACGGGGTACCGATTGTATGTACCTGGATTGTACCCACCTGGATAAAGAAGGTTTCCTATCCCATTTTCCAACCATTCACCAACATTGCCTAAGTTTGGGAATCGACCCCCTGAACGACTTGATCCCGGTAGTGCCTGCCTGCCACTATATGTGTGGGGGGATCTGGGTGGACGAGAAAGGTAGGAGCAGTATCCACCGTTTGTATGCCGCCGGAGAATGTACCAGCACGGGTTTACACGGCGCCAACCGACTGGCCTCGAATTCCTTGTTGGAAGCCCTGGTGTTTGCCCACCGCATCGCAGAAGACCTGTCAGCCAATCTAGCGAACATGCCCTTTCAAGAACAGATTCCAGACTGGAATTCGGAAGGAACCATGGCCCCCAAAGAACTCGTTCTAATCACCCAAAGTGCGAAGGAATTAAAAGAAATCATGTCGTACTATGTGGGAATTGTGCGCAATAATGTGCGTCTCAAACGGGCGATGGACCGCCTGTTCCTCCTATATCAAGAGACAGAAACCCTTTACAGCACTACTGCTGTCAGTCCACAACTAATGGAATTGCGCAACCTGATTACGGTTGCTTACCTGATTACCCGCTCAGCTGCCCATCGAAGAGAAAGTAGAGGATTGCATTTCAATACCGATTTCCCGGGTAAATTGCCCTTTGTGGAGTATTCTATCTTGTAAAGAAAAATACTTGGGTGGATGTAGATCAAAAATGAATTTCAGTCCCCTTTTAACACCCGCCTTTCTCTTCAACGGCCTATATTTACCGCCTAAATCGAAGGACTATGCAAACCAGAGCGCCTTTTTTTCCTTTTCTGATTGGCCTGAGCATTCTGCTGCTGGGGGGTACTACCGTGTTGAAGTCGCAAAACATGCAGACGGGTTTTGGGAAAAACAGGGTCCAATACCACCACCACCAGGAAGACTGGAAGTACTACGAGACGCCCCATTTCACAACCTACTGGTACGGGGAAGCCCAGAACATCGCCATCCCTGCCCTCCAGTTGGCGGAAGGCCACTACCTTGATATTCAGCAACTCCTGGAATACGAACTGAATGAGCCCATTGAATTATTGGTGTTTACGGATCTCAGCGACTTGAAGCAAAGCAATATTGGCGCCGATGAGCTTTTCTTGGTCAAATCTGGAGAAACCAAGGTGTCGGGAAATAAAATGTTTGTCTACTACAACGGCGATCACCAGCTTTTGCAACAACAAATCCGGGAGGGCATCGCAGGCATCCTCCTTAATGCCATGCTGCTCGGGGGGAACCTCCAGGAAATTGTCCAAAATTCCGTCTTGCTCAATATGCCAGATTGGTATATCAACGGGCTCAAGGCCTATTGTGGCAGCGCCTGGAATGTACAACGGGATGAGGAGCTCCGCCAAGTGCTTTTGGCAGAAGAGGCCACGAGTTTCTCTGAACTCGCCCAAAAATTTCCAGCCCTGGCAGGACATGCTTTCTGGCAATACATCGCTCAGCAATTTGGCATTGGAACCATTAGCAACCTGCTTTATCTCACCCGCATCAACCGAGGCCTGGATGCCGGGTTTCGGTATGTAATGGGAAATGGCTACGATAGAACCACCGAGCTCGTCTTTGAACACTACCAACAACGCGCCGCAGAAGACCTTAAGGAAACCCAAGAACCCAAGGCATCTGATTGGGTAAAAGTGAAAAATAAGCGAAAACTTCCGCTTTTTCAAGCCAAAATTAGCCCGGATGGACAACAAATCGCCTGGGTGCAAAATGATATCGGAAAATGGAAGGTCTGGGTACAAAACCTGCAAACCGGCAAGCGCACCAAAGTCCTCCGAGGGGGTATCCGAAATGCACAACAAGCGACCGATTATGATTACCCTTTGCTAGCTTGGTCACCCGATCGCCAAACGCTCTGCGTGGTGTTTGAACAACGGGATGTTGCTAAAGTGGCCCTGCTCAACTTGACGACGGGCGCCCGAAGCATTGAGCCCGCTTCCCCTGAATTTCAGCGGATTCATAGCGTCGAATTTATCAACCCCTTTGACCTGGTCTTTTCGGCCACGGCTCGGGGATACACTGACTTGTACCTTTACCGAACCAAAACCCGACAAACCGAACGGCTCACCCAGGATATCTGGGATGACCGAGATGCCACCTTTCTCCGATTACCTGACGCTCGTTACCTTGTATTTGCAAGTAACCGGCCGGCAGATACCCTTAGTCCTGTCCGCTTCGATTCCCTACTGCCAGTAGGCCAGTGGGACCTATTTATGTACAACCTGGATACCCGAAGCGAAGAATTGATACGGATCACCGACAGTCCTTTGTTTAAGGAACGCTGCCCAGTGGTGTTGGACAGTAGTCACCTTGCTTGGATCAGCGATGAAACGGGTATCGAGAACCGCGTAGTAGGTCAAATTAAAGATTACCTCGCGTATTATAAAACAGTCATTTACCTGAGAAACGGAATCGAACTGAATGCGATTGATCCCAGCCGAATGGCTGAATGGTCGCTGGAAAAGGCCACCCGCGTCCATCCCCTTCTAAAGGAAGTGCTCCGAAATGTGGACAGCAGTCAGGTAGATAGCTTACGCAGCTACCCAGTTTACAAGAAAAAGGTTGTCAGCTGGCTAGATAGCCAATACGGACGAGGGATTTCTTTTTTAAGTTCCTATGCTTCGAATGCTGTCCGAACCTTGGAAACCCAACGAAAAGGGAGGCACACCTATTTTTACCTACAGCAACGCGATACCTTGGCTCCCTCCTTGCGCGGCGTTAAATATACCCTTTACCGGCAGCAAACACTGGCTGACTCAGGTTTGCCTACCTCGCAACCTGCGCAAAAAGCCCCTGTGTTGGAGTCTCCACAGCTGGATAGCTTTCCGGCAGGTTGGTCCTTTCAAGTGCCCGACTACTTGCGCCAGCCCAGCCCATCGCCAACGGGCAGCCGGATGGAAGAAGCCAGTCCGAGTATGCCAGCCAGCGAACAGGCCTGGAACAGCAAAATGCTCAGCCGCCGCGTACGGCAAGTCCGCGTGACCAATAAAGCCTTTACCCGCTTTAATCCGTCCCGGACGGTGGGCTACCGGCTTCGATTCCGAACGGACTTTATCACGACCGATATGGACAACAGCCTGTTGTTTGAAGGATTGGACAGCTATGCCGCTTCTCCGGGAGGATTTAGAACTCCCGCTCCTGGGCTATTGCTGCGGGCAAACTTCAAGGAGCTTTTGGAAAATTACCAGGTAGAAGCCGGATTTAGATTGCCGACCTCCTTTAACGGATCGGAATACTACCTTTGGATGGAAGACCGGAAAAAACGCATTGACCGGAGGTATACTCTTTACCGGAAGAGCACGGTGCAAACCCTGGAAAATGCCGTAGGCAACCCTTACCAGCTCCGCTACAACACCCTATTAGGGCAGTACGAACTCAAATACCCCTTTGATCCCTTCTTTAGTTTGCGGGCGATGGCGACCCTCCGTCAAGACAAGCAAATTACGCTGAGCTCAGATCGTAAAACCTTAGAGGCCCCTGATTATGCGGAACAACGAGCGGCCCTCCGACTAGCTGCTGTGTACGACAACACCTTGAATATAGATGTCAATATTAAAAATGGTACCCGGGCAAGGTTTTATATTGAGGCGGTAAAACGATTTGAGTTCAATACCTCACCTGATTGGAGTTTGCGGCTTAACAGTGGATTTATGACGGTATTAAACCTGGACGCCCGGCATTACCAGCGACTTGACCGGTATTCCATTCTGGCCACCCGCCTGGCTGCGGCGACCACCTTTGGTTCGGAGCGCATCCTGTATTATTTAGGGGGGGTGGACAATTGGATTATCCCTCAATTTAGTACCCAGATACCAGCACCCCAGACCGAGGTATTTGCTTATGAAACCTTGGCGGCCAACCTGCGCGGTTTCCAGCAAAATATTCGGAATGGAGGTTCGTTTGCTCTTTTGAACACTGAACTCCGGATTCCCCTCTTCAAGTACCTCCTTCGTCGTCCCTCTTTGGGGAATTTTTGGCGCAATTTTCAGCTGGTTGGGTTCTTTGATGCTGGAACTGCCTGGACGGGCAGTAGTCCATATAACAAAGACAATCCGATTAATATCGTTTACCTACAAAACCCTCCCACGGTGAGTATGCGTGTGAATTACTTTAAAGATCCCTTGGTGGCAGGGTATGGAGCGGGGCTTCGGGTACAGCTATTTGGTTTGTTTTTGAGGGCGGATTATGCTTGGGGGATAGAGACCCAGCAGGTTCGAAAACCCATGTTGCACCTGGCGTTGGGAGTTGATTTTTAGGAAAAAGATGGGTGTGATCGGATGGAAGGCTTGAGAGGCCAATAATTAGAGATGGAATAAATACACTTGCCAAATAATATTTTTTTTCCATTAATTTTATTTCATTTTTTCTCCTATGGGTCGAAAAAATGTAAATCTCACACTATTTTTACCGCGAATTTTGGAAGCAAAATTTTGCTAGACAGCCCACCTGCTTCTTTTTTGAAAAAAAATGGCTTGGTACCCACCAAAAACAAACGTGCCTTCATCTTAGGTAAAAGACAGTGCGGTACCGGCGATACTGTTTTAAATGCAATAAAGAAGTGGTGGCAGATTTAAGCGTAGTCAAACTAATTATCATTCTTTAACTAAATTAATTTTATCCAGCATGACAGCAGCTAACACTTCACCTGCTAATCAAAGTAAAGGCGGCGGATTCGGTGCCATCTTCCCCTACATCATCATTCCGGTGTTATTCGTTCTTGCGATTGTTGTTTACAAGTACGTATTTGGTGCTCCTTCCAACTTCCCTGGAGGCGATTTATCAAAAGATCCGGTTCCAGAACCAGCATTGAACCACTACCTCGGCGTAGTTTACAAGGGTGGATTCGTTGTACCTATTCTTTTGACGCTGCTGTTCACGGTTATCGTATTCGTATTTGAGCGTTTTATCACGTTGTCTAAAGCAACTGGTACAGCGAATGTGGATACGTTTGTTCGCACGATCAAATCCCACTTGGACAAAGAAGACTTCGCTGGTGCAGTGAAGGCTTGCGACAAGCAAAAAGGAGCTGTAGCGAGTGTTGTTCGCGCTGGTTTGACTAAGTACCAGGAAATGTTGACCACTTCTGGTATGGAGAAAGAAGACAAGGTAATGGCCATCCAGAAAGAAGTAGAAGAGGCAACTAGCCTGGAACTTCCTATGTTGGAGAAAAACTTGAATATCTTGGCGACCATTGCTTCTGTTGCAACCCTGATGGGTCTATTCGGAACGGTATTGGGTATGATCCGTGCCTTCGGCGCCTTGGCAACAGCGGGTGCTCCTGACTCTTCTGCGCTTGCAACAGGTATCTCTGAGGCCTTGATCAACACCGCGTTGGGTATCGGTTCTTCTGCGATTGCGATCATTTTCTACAACTTCTTCACAGGTCGTATCGACGCTTTGACATACCGTATTGATGAGGCAGGTTACAGCCTGACTCAGACCTACGCTACTAAAGGCAAGTAAGTTGTACCCACCGCTATCGGTTCTCAAAAGAGCTAGTAGCATAAAACAAGTCATTTAACATGCCAAAGCATAAACCTAAACGCAGTGCGCCCTCTCTCGATATGACGGCCATGTGCGACGTAGCGTTCCTGCTCCTTACCTTCTTCATCTTGACGGCAAAAGCCAAGCCACAGGAGACGGTGACGGTAGATACTCCTTCCTCTATCTCCGAGTCTAAACTCCCGGATGTAGGTACCCTGACGATTTTGATCAGTCCAGAAGGCGATGTTTACCTGGATCCTGCTGGTTCCCATGCCCGCAAGGCCTTGATCGAAACGATGAATGCCACCTACAGCATGGGCTTGAATGCTCAAGACCAACGGAAGTTTGTAAATGGCGGAAGCTTCGGAGTTCCGATGAACCAAATGGCAGCTTATCTGAACGCGGATGCAGCTGACCGAAATCGGTTCCCAAAAGGAATTCCAATCGATACGGTAGATGTGAACAAAAGCGAATTGGCCAACTGGATCCACCAGGCCCGCCTCGCTCAGTTCAACTACAAAAAGGAGATGATGGCGGAAGGTAAAGAGGTAAGCGAGTATGCAATCGTTGTAAAAGCCGACCAGAACACCCCGTTCCCGGCTGTTCAGCGGGTTATCAATACCCTCACGGACATCAACGTCAACAAATTTAACCTCATTACTACCCAAGAGTCTGATCCGAATAAATAGGAAAGCTCCTGTTTAGTACATAACTCAATTAAGTCTTAACATTCACATGGCTGAGATACAAGAACAAGGTGGTGGTGGTGGTAAAGACGGGAAAGCACGGTCGAAAAAGATGTCCACGAAAGTGGACCTCACCGCAATGGTGGATTTGGCCTTCTTGCTGATCACCTTCTTTATGTTAACTACCACACTCTCCAAGCCCAATATCATGCCAATCATTATGCCCGAGAAAAAGGACATCAATGAGGAAGATTTGGAAGCTACCAAGGAGTCACAGGTACTGACCCTGCTGCTCGGCGGAAATGATAAAGTTTACTTTTACGAGGGCATTACCAATGCTGTACTGGATTCAACCGATTTCTCCGCAGAAGGTCTGCGTGCCAAAATCCTCGACAAAAAGGACCGTGTAAAAGCGGAATGGGGCGAAGATGAAAAGGACGATCCGAAAAATCCAGGGCAAAAGAAAATGGTCTCCAAACTAAACGTGATCATCAAGCCCACCAAAGAGTCCCGCTATAAAAACTTAGTGGATACCTTTGATGAGATGAAAATCTGCAACATCGGTCGTTACGTAATGCTCGATATTTCAACACAGGAAGAAAACTTTATTAAAAACCCAGCTGGCGGACTTCAATTTAGCGTTGAAGACCAGTTAGAAGCCGCTAAAGGGAAATAATAAGCCCATTCTTCCCCCTACTCACACAGGATTAAAATTATTGTAAAAATGGCAGAAGATAAAAACACCAGCGCTGTGCAGTACCGCGATATGCTGGACATCATCTTCGCAAACCGAAATAAAGAGTATGGTGCCTATCAGTTGCGCCGTGCCTATAACAAGTACCTTATGCGTGCTTTCGGTTTCGGATTGTTGTTCCTCGCTATCCTGTTCCTGCTGCCCCGGATTGTGGGTGTTGTGTCGGACGCGCTGAAGGAGGAAGCTCCGGTAGAAGTAGAGATCGAAATGGGGCCACCACCCGATCTCGACAATGCCCCTCCACCACCGCCGCCACCGCCACCGCCTACTCCACCACCACCTACCCGTACCACGGTGCAATTCGTGCCTCCCGTCATTAAAAAAGACGTAGAAGTGCAAGAAGAAGAGCCTCAAAAAACCATTGAGGAACTTCAGGACACCAAAGCGGAAATCGGTAAGGACGACAAAAAGGGTAACGACGATTTACCACCGGAAACATTCGATAACCCGAGTGAACTTCTCGTGGAGCAAAAAGCAGCACCTGACAAGGTATACGAAACCTTTGATATCCAAAAGTTGCCTTCTTTCCCGGGAGGTGAGGCCGAACTTAGAAAGTTCCTCAGCGAAAATATTCAATACCCTGCCATCGCGCGGGAGAATAATATCCAAGGAACTGCGGCCCTTACATTCGTTGTGGGCAAAGACGGTACCATCTCCGATGTCAAAATCCTGAAAGATCCAGGAGGTGGCTGCGGTAAAGAAGCCGTTCGAGTGGTAGGCCTGATGCCTAAATGGACACCAGGTGAGGCCAACGGCAACCCGGTAAAAGTAAAATTCACCCTCCCTGTTCGCTTCCGTTTGGAGTAACAGTACACGGGTTTAACTTCTTAAAAAAGGGGTATCTCAGGCACTACGCTTGAGTTGCCCCTTTTTATTTATCTTCCTGTAAGTTTCCCGTCATAATTCCCTGCTGAGTGGTGGTTTATGGGCAATTGCCCGAATATTGCTACCGAAACACCCACCCTATGCTACGCGATATTCAAACCTTAACCGACATACAAGCGCTCGTTCATTCGTTTTATGGCCAAATTCGTAAAGAACCGCTTTTAGGACCTGTTTTCGAAGAAAAAATCCAAGACCGCTGGCCCGAACACCTGGAAAAAATGATCCGGTTCTGGCAAACCGTCCTGCTAGACGAACATACCTACTTTGGTAGCCCCTTCCCACCCCATGCCCTACTCCCCGTCCAGGGCCTGCACTTCGATCGCTGGGTCCAAGTCTTTGAACAAACCGTGGATGGGCTATTTGAAGGCCCCAACGCCCAAAAAGCGAAACTCCAAGGCAGTCGGATGGCAGCACTTTTTCATGCTAAACACCAGTATTATCAGGGTAGTTCTTCTATCCCCTTGGTGTAGACAAAACGGCTTTTGGGCTTGGTAAATTCACCTGAATTGCCTATTTTCGTGCACGAAAGAAAAATGACTGCTTTTCAAAACCAACCTAATTCACCAACAATACCACCATGATTATCAACGGAATCAAAAACCAGTTTCTGGAAATACAGGTCCAACAATACCAATACCCACAAATCACTGAGGGAAAATGGGATGCCAATTGGCTTCAAGTACAATTTAAAATTCAGCACCTGGAAACGCAGGTAGAATCCAATGTGCCCTGCCTGCTGACGTTTGAAGTTGAATCCTGGGCTGAATGGATGGAGCTGCTGTCGACCAACCCCGACGAAGCTAAAAGCAGCCATTGGTTTACAGAACCCTGCCTGTACGTCGAACTCCTCAATGAACCCAATGCCGACATCAAGCACCTGCGTATTTCCTTCGACCTCGAACTCAAACCCGAAGCCTACGATCGGGACGATCGTGCTTTTTACCTCGATTTCCATCTGGATAACCATCAGCTGGTAGCACTGGCTTCAGATCTGCGCGCGGAGTTGGCTAAATTTCCGGTAAGGGGGGATTTGGAGGATTAATTCCCGATTAAATGGTTGTTGTGGTTTTGGGTTATGTTTTTATAACTTACTATTCAGCCAAAAATATAACCTATTTATGGTCTTTTTACTAGTTTAGTTTTTTCACGGTTAATATGCCAAAGCTATAGCTGGGTTGAAAAAATGAGATATTCCGTACCCTTCTCGTCTCCAATAAAGTGATAGTTACTTGTTTAGAAGACCCAATTAATTATATATTTATCAATTATTTGGAAAAGATCGGTACCCTAAATAGGTTTAAATAATAAAAATCGAATATGTAATTCTATTTCGTACCAGATACTACTTGGGTATATGTAGCAAACTGTTACCGCCTTGTTGTTTGAGGATCTGAATTTGTACTGGAATTCTTTCCGTCATTTCTTGCACATGCGAAATGACACCAACTTTTCTGCCTTGGTTTTGCAGTTGCTCTAAAGCATCCATTGCAATATTTAGTGTTAGCGGATCCAGGGAGCCAAACCCTTCATCGATGAAAAGGGATTCTACGTTTATTTGTTGAGCCGACAGGGAGGCTAGCCCAAGAGCGAGCGCCAAAGACACTAAAAAGGTTTCGCCTCCAGAGAGGGAGTTCACCGAGCGAATTTCATCCCCCATATCTTTATCAACTATTTGAATGGCTAACTCATTGGGTATGCGCTGTAGTTCGTATCTATTGGAAAGTTGTTGTAGATGAATTTTTGAATAGGCAAGTAGTTGGTCCAGTGTGTATTGCTGAGCAATATTTCGAAAACTTGCTCCGTCTGCTGACCCAATTACACCGCTAAGCTTCGCCCACCGATCAGTTAGGAGTTCCTGTTCCTGAATTCGGTGTGTTAGATCCTGGTGATTTGATCTATTTAGTTGGTCTTGTGCGTGTACAGCCTGAAGGTTGGTGCGTTTCTCATGAAGTGCAACGTACTCACCTTGAATTTGGTGGAGTGCTGATTCTAGTTGAGGTACTTCGAGTGTAGTTGACCTACGGTTATTATGAAGGAGTAAGGCTCTGTTCCGTTCCGATACTATGGTTTGTAACTCTACTCGTTTTTGCTTCAGGGCCTCTGCTTTATTTCTGTCCTCCTCAATTTGTTCCTCTGGCAATTGGCTAAACTGTAATAGTAACTCCCAATTGTAAGGCGGCCCTTGTGTGTTTAACCAATGTTCCAAGTTGGTTTTAAGTTTTGCTCTTGTAATTTTTTCCGATTGATTTTCTTGGGTTAGTCGGGCTATTTCTGCTTTCCTTGCTTCTATTTCTTTCTCCAGTTTTGAAAAGTTTATTTGGATCTGTTCAGTTTGATCTTGGCATTCCTTAAGTGTTTTTTGTAGATTTTCCTTCTTTTCGGAACTTGAAAGTCCACCTAATAGTATTCTTAATTCTCTCAGAATACTTTTTTGAGCTTCGGTTACTGTTGTTATTTCCGCTATTTTTCCTTGGAGATTATCTGCATGAAGTCTCCATTCCTGCTCCAAAAGTAATTGATCACCCAATGATTTTGCTAGCTGAACACTAAGCTCTTGTTGCTCACGTAGAGCTGTTTGCCATTGAGTAACTTCCTTTTGGATCTGGTCAGCGAGAACCTCTGGATTTGTTCGGAATTTGGCTTCCCAGCCTGACAACTGTAGGAATGATCCGATAGAACCGCGGATTGATTCCATAGTATTTAATAGACGTTGTCTTTCTTGCTCTATTTGGGTTATCTTCCCATCTGTACTTTGCAACCGTAGCTGAAATTCAGCGAGTTGATTATTGTGTCGGTTGGTTTCCTCTGTTAGGTTTTGCACTTTCTTTCGAATCAAGTTCAGTGCTTCAAGTGCCTTCTGATATGAATATAACTCGCGGTCTACATTTTGGTGGTTTACCGATATTTGTTGCAATTGATGGTTGATCCAGGTGTCTCGATCCTGCTCAAGTACAGCTTCCAAATCCTTAAAATATAGGTGAGCCGACAAGGTGTTTTGTATTTCCAAAACTTTGTTGGATTGTTTTGGAATCGATTCAGTGCATTCCTTCATTTTTTGTTCTAGTTGGAGAATAGAATTCTGAAGTGCGCCTATTTCAGTAATACATTTTTTTTGTTCTTCTTCTAACTGCTTTTTTCCATGTTCTAATTCCTGAAGAATGGTGTCCGAATAGGGTTGATGATTTCGGTAGGGGTGGTCGAGGCTACCACAGACCAAACAAGCTTCGCCAGGCTGGAGATTTCTTCTCAGCTTTTCTACATTTTCGGAAGCAACCAATCGTACTCGTTGGAGGAGTGAATCCGCTCCAGCCAGCTCATCTGATTTGCGTTGAAGCTGGATCTCCAATTCAACCTTGTTTTTCTTTTTTAGACCTAACTCATTCTTAATTTGATGTTCTTCTGATTGAAGGGCTTCTAAGATTATTTTTGATTGTTGGAAGTTAGTCCAACTGATCAATAACTGCTCCCACTCAATGAGTTCTGCTTTTGAGTTCGTTAACTGGTTCTGCAGGGTTGATGGCTGGTATTGGTTGAGCTGGTCTTCCAGCTCTTTTTGTTTTTGAAGTAGTTGATTTAAATGGTGTAGTTGTGTTTCAAGACTTAATTTCTGGGCTTTATGTTTTATTTCAAGGTCGGCTTTTACCTGTTTCTCCTGGTCCAGTATTACTCGTCGGGCGAGTCCCTGCTCTCTAATTTGTCTTACTTCCTCCAGTTGGCTTAGGAGTAGTGGCTGCTGCTCTGCAAGGATTCGTTGTTGATCATGCTCCTTAATCCAAGTCTCAAGAGATTCTACCTGAGCCTTTTGTTGTTTTATCACTTGATTAATATCAAGGAGTAGTTTAGCCGCAGCTCGTTCTTTTTGTTCAAAGTTAGGTAGCACATCTTTGAGTGCCGAATGCTTTTCTTCAAGCAGTTGATATTGGTGCTCAAGTAATTTCCCTTGGTCGATTATGGGAGTAGCCTCCTCCAATTCTGCAGCTCGTTGGGCTTGAAGATTAACACTTCTGCTCAGTTCTTCTTTTAGTTGAGTGTGGCGAATATTCAGATTGGATAAGGTTGACTCTAGTGCTTGGATAGTTATTTCTCTGGCGTTTATTCTGGAATCCGTTTCTCGGAAGATACGCATATCGGTAAGCGCAGGCCTTGCATGCAGCACCTGTTCAAGGTGTTGTAAAGCACTTGCTTGGGATAGCCATTGTTTTTCGGTTTCTTCCATTGCGAGCTGAGCATTGGATAATTCCACTTCTAAGAGTTGGAATTGTTGATGCCATAGCAGACCCTGTTTAATGATTGATTCTTGTTGACTTAAATCGGAAAGAACTTTATTTATCTCCTTTAGTTCCTCGTGTACCTTAGCCAAGTCAGCTTCTGTCAATAGTTGTAGGCTTTGTAATTGGTCCTTTAGCAAATCCAGTTTGGATTTCTCTAATTTGTGCCGTTCATAGACCCGCTTTGAGATTTCAGAGTATTCGTATGTTCCTGATAATTTTTCTAAAAGAACGGCTTTGTCTTTTTTTTCTGCCTTTAGAAATGCCGTGAAATCACCTTGTGCTAGTAGAACCGATCGGGTAAATTGTTCAAAATTTAATCCCACCAGCTCTTCAATTTTATCCAAGGCTTCGCTGGTGCGGTCTAATAGAATCATTTGGCCGTCAAGAGATTCCACCCTGTTTTTAGAGGGCTGTAGATTGCCGGAGGGTTGGTTATGAGCACGTCTAACTGACCAAGTTGCCCGATACGTACGGTGGTCAATACCGATAAAGTCCACCTGTGCCTGTCCAAAGGCAGCGCCTCTTTTCAGGATTCCCCGCACATCGGTGTTGGTTAGGTAATCACCAGAACCATCCATTACTGTTACCTTTTTGTCTTTGCCAGAATGATAGCGCGGCGTGGTGCCATATAACGCAAGGCAAATTGCGTCCAACAAGGTGGATTTGCCGGCCCCTGTTTGACCGGTAATAGCAAAAACACCCGCGTTGACCAGCGGTGGACGAGTAAAATCCAATTCATAAGGGCCTTCCAGGGAGGCCAGGTTTTGCAAGTATAAACGTATAATTTTCATGGTTATTCCGAATGGTGGAGTTCTTGCTGAATTTCTCGAAAACAAGCGATCAGATCCGCCGGTATTTCAGATTGAAAGCGACTGCCCCACTCACTCCGCAAAACGTCCTCTGGATTCAATGGTCTAACCCTAAGATCAGGGGAGACTTCGGATGTATCCTGGTAACCTTCCCTCCCTTTTAGTGTAAGTGAAACTTTCACCAGCCGTACGTGTTTATCTTTAACCGCCTGTTGAATTCGGTGGATCAGCCCTGGTTCAGGTCCTTCTGTTAGTACTTGAACCTCCAGGTAGGGAGCAGGATGTGTAGAAATTGATTGCTCCAACTCTGCCAATGCCTGCATGACTTCCGATTCCGGAAGTGGTTGATGAGAAGGAATACGCCATAGAGGTATTTTAACTGGTACCTCTTTTGAATATAAATTTATGACCTCTGATCCCTGGATTTCAATAATTACCACTTGATGTTGATAACTTCTTTCAGTAAAGGACATGGGTAGTGGGCTACCGCTGTACCGAATGTGTTTCTTCCCGTCTAAAGCCTGCGCTTTATGGATATGCCCAAGTGCTACATAGGTAAAAATTCGATCAAAAGCAGCTGCTGAGATACTTTCCAGACCACCCATTATGGATCGCTCAGAGTCATCCATTCCAGACAATTCGGCACTGGTAGCGTGCAGATGACCCATGGCGATCAGTCCTGTTCCTGGTTCTATGCATTCTCTTGCGAAGTCTGCTGCTTCCTGATAAAACGCTTCTACTCCTGCTTTGTAAGGTTGAGAGGCCTCTGCAATTAGTGGGTAATCCCCCATCCTGAGGAATGGGATAGCTATGCAATGCGCTTCAAGATGCCCGTTGTGGTTATAAAGTGGGATAATAAGTTTGTTGTAATCAACCCTTCCCTCGCTTGTTTTTTCAATCGTCCCAATTAGGTGAATTGAAGAGGATTCTAATAGTGGACGGGGAGTCTCTAGTCTGGCGGCAGAATCGTGGTTTCCTGCAGTCGCAATTATTTGGAGACTTGGCAGGCGCTTATTGGCATCACTCAAAAACTTATAAAACATCCGAACTGATGAGGTGGATGGACTAGGTACATCAAAGATATCTCCACTAATTAGCAGAGCGTCAATTGCTTCTTCTTCAAGCGTATTTAGCAGCCATTCCATGAAGGCGCAGTGTTCTTCAGTTCGGTCTTGGTCGTAGAACAACTGGCCAATGTGCCAGTCCGCAGTGTGTAGTAGGCGCATAAGTTTTTTCAAGTTGAATAAGTGGGTGAAGAAGGCAAATACAACAAGTCGATCGGTAAAACACCGCTGGCTGATGTGTGTTCAGCCTTTACTGACAGAAAAAATGTTATGCAAGGTAGAGCTCGGCTAGCTTGATGACCAAATGATGGGGTATTAAAGTTTAAATAGAGTTATGGAATAACCAAAGATTGTAATCAATCCCCCCAAAAAAATCCCCAAAATATTCCCTACATTTACCCCTCACTAACTTGCCTTGAAAAGGCTAAAAGTGCATCGTTTATTCTTTTCAAACGTTTTTTCTATGCTGAAGGAACTATTATCCGACCTATTAAAGCAAAATATACAAAGTTGTGGGTACGCCTTCCGGGAGGTCCGAGCGGAAAACAGTGGGTATCGGCTCAGCGAAACCGCCGCATCGGTCGGATTTTTGTATCGGCATATTGGGGAGACCCTATTGATGTTCGGCACTTTTTTTGGGTTGGAGCAGGGGGTGCAGAATACCACGATGGGCAGGCAGGACGAGGGCCAGGGTGAGCGGGTAGAGGAAAGCCGTGCGATGATCGACAAAGGGTATGCGATGCTTCAGCAAATCATTGATACCACGGAAGAGGGCGACTGGCAATCACCCATCGAAACGCCCTTTTTTGGAACGGTATCGAAAGCAAGGTTGTTTGCACATGTCTTGTACCACAATTCCTACCATGCAGGTCAGATTGCGCTTACGTTGAAGCGGGCGAGTAGGTAACGCAAGGGAAGTGGAGGTGTTTTTCAGGTGCAAGGCTGTTGTGGTTAGGCGAAAAAAGGACAATGCCCACAGGAGTTGCACAGTTGACGTTAACGTAGTTAGATTCCATTTTCTAATTTCAAAAAAGGACTCCATCAACTTGAATCGGAGGTGCAGCTCGTGGAGCTAAGGCCCTTGTCTAACCTTGAGCAACAAGGCGTGATTCAAGCCTATGAGTTCACACATACATTAGCCTGGAATGTCCTGAAAGATTTTTTTTCAGGTAATGCACCTGTATTTGGATCAAAGGACGCTATCCGCGAAGCCTTTTCAAAAGAGCTAATGGAACAGGGGAGCGGGTGGATGGATAGAATCGGCAGCCGCAACAAATCTTCGCATACCTACAAATGGATCTTTCTTTGATGGATCCTATCGAAAACCCAGGTCTGCTCGACCACATCCACCGCGTTGGGCAGTTGTTTTATAAATTGGGAAAATAGGGCGGAATGGCTTGGTTATGGGTCTTTTCTAGTTGGTAGTTGACCAAATTACTCAAACCAGATAGACTTCATTTGGACAACCAACAAAGAAATCCTATACTTGCAGCAGCTCTCAACAAGCAGTATTGATCTACACCTAGGCTTGAATTGAGAACTTGATCGTTGTTTTATACGATCCCCTGCTGGACAAAAAGGAAAAGTTGTTGCAGGTAGTCGATAGAGGGCCCCACTTCCGGCAAACAACCCGCTATACCACTTTTTCAAATAAATATATAGAATTGAATAATATGAAAGCAACCGGTAATACCGTCCTGGAAATCTTAACCAGCCTGCCACCCGACCGCGCAGAGCCGTTCAACCAATTGCACGAGGTGATTGTGAACAACCTGCCGGCTGGCTTTGAGGCCGCGATTAGCTACGGCGGACTCGGTTATGTGGTTCCGCATAGCCTTTACCCGGCGGGGTACCACTGCAAACCCACGGAGCCCTTGCCCTTTGCAGGACTGGCTTCCCAGAAGAATTCGATTAATTTTTACCACATGGGTATTTATGCAGACCCCCATCTGCTGGAGTGGTTTGTGTCGGAATTTCCCAAGCATACCAAGTACAAACTGGATATGGGGAAAAGTTGTATCCGCTTTAAGAAATTTGATGACCTTCCGCTGGAGCTGATCGGAGCTTTGATGCAGAAGATTAGTGTGCAGGAATGGATCGAAACCTATGAGAAAAACTGGAAGAAATAAGGGGCGCGTGTGGTTGAATCCAATGGTAAATGGGTCGGTCACCTGCTCAAAAAACGATGCAAACGGCCCAATTCTTTTATTTTTTTGGGAAAAATATACCTCATCAGGTGTAAAATAAAGCGAATCCACTAAAAATACCCCCGAAAGGGTATAGTATTCAAAAAAGGCATTAATTTTGTACCCAAAAGGGTATACTATGAGTTTGGCAGCCTTTGTGAAAGAAAAGCGGAAATTAGTGCAGCTTACGCAACCAGAGCTAGCGGAAAAGGCGGGTGTTGGCCTGCGGTTTATTCGGGAGCTGGAGCAGGGCAAACCGACCTTGCGGTTGGATAAGGTCAACCAGGTCCTCCAATTGTTTGGCTATGAAGTGGGTGCGGTGCGCAAGGTGTACCGGGAGGATTAAGGTTTCTTGCCGTTCTGGCCTTTTAGTTTTCCATCCAAAATTCTTCTAAATCGTCCACTCAATATACCCCACCGGAACAGTTTCCGTCAGCCAAACCCCGTTGTCAGATTGATAGAACGTATGCCCATCCTGGTGCATCTGGAGGGCTTGTATGCCCAGTACCCGGGGCTTTCCGTGTCGCATTCCTACCGTTCGGGCGCTAATGGGATCGGAGGAGAGGTGGACGTGGTTCCGACTTTGGCGTAGGAGGCCTTGTTGGCGGATGCTCCCCAAGGTGGCCTCAGCGGTGCCGTGGTAGAGTCGTTGAGGTGGGACTTGTGGGGAAAGTCCAAGTTCAATGGGTACGGAATGGCCTTGGTTCGCTCGGATGCGGAGGCCATCCTCGCTGAACCGAAACCGTTGTTTGGGGCAATTGGCCACAAGGGCCTGGAGTTGATCGGGTTGGAGTTCTCGGCCGCTTTGTTGGATGAAGTGAAGAAGTTCGTCCACCTTTGCCCAGCCTTGTTCATCGAGGGAAAGGCCGATGAGCTGGGGCTGGTGCCGTAAGACCAAGCTTAGGAATTTGCTGCTGGTGGGAATGGGTGGTTCCATGGAAGTGCTCTTTTTGCTGCAAAAGTACGGGAATAGCGCGGATCCTGCCAGGAGGAGCGCCTTCTGTAGCTAGGGGCTTGGTTTGGCGTACGGAAATCGATGGAGCAGGGTAGGGGTGTAATAGGCGTCGATGCCAGCGGAGGTTACGATTTCTCCGGCAGGGAGGTCGATGAAGCCATCCGATCCTACCAGGTTGGCTTGTACCCAGATTCCGGTGACGCGACCGATCACAAAAAAGGTATTGTTGTGGGTGATGGGAATAATTTCTACCAGTTCCATGCCGTATTGCAGCACGCTCTCTGCCACAAATGGAGCTTTGATGTCGTCTCTAAAAAGAGGGCTCAGGCCGGTTGCTTCAAATTCACTGACGTCGGCCGGATACTTGGCGCTGCATTGGTGAGCTGCTTGCACCCAGGGCGCTGAGACAGCATTTAAGCTGTATTGCCCGGTGGCTTCGATGTTGGCGAGGGTGTGCGGGGCAGCTTCCCGAGGGCGGTTGACATACCCAATCAGGGCCGGATCGGCTCCCAGGTGGACAATGTTGTGAAACAAGCCGAGGTTGAGCACCCCCTCCAGACTTGTGGTGCCGATTAAATGGGTGCTCTTGAATCCGCTGAGGCTGTTGAAGAAATGAGCCCGTTTAAACCGGTCCCATTCCTCCAACGCTTCCATTGAATAATGCTGTAGCATGGTTTAGTTTTTAGTGCGTCCTTGTTTTACCCGGTTCACAAAGGCCGTGGCGATATTGGGATTGGCGGGGACAATTTCATAAAGTTCGTCGTCCGACATCTTGACTTGCAGGTCTTTGGGTTTCATAGAGAACAGGAGGTCGTTGAACTTGGTATCGCTACTCGCCACATTCATGACACCTGATTGGTAGCCGAAGAAATACCAAAGTTCTGGGGTGACCGAAAGGTACAGGTAGTAGCGGTCGTCTTCGCTGCCGGGCATTTTGTATTCAACATAGGTGGTGAAGACTTTGTTGATTAGTTCGCCGTTCACCGAAATCAAGGGCATCTTGTCATCCATACTTAGGAAGGACTGGTACTCGTTGTTCCAGGTGACTTTGTGCATACCCAATAAGAACGTGTATTTATTGGTTCCTTTGGGCAGCAGAATGAGGTTGTTTTTAAGGTCAGCACTGATGCTGGCGTCCAGTTCGGGCTGAGGGATGAATTCTGGCACTGCTTGTTGGTAAAAGGCGTTTTGAGCGGTGTAGAGTGCTCCGGGGGCATCATAGCCGGCCGATCGGATGCTGCTGAGCATAATGTCGGTGAGTTTGGCTGGGAGGGTGATTTCGGCCCCGCTCATGACTTCTCCATTGATTTCCAGGCCGGAGCTATCTTTGGCGACAAAGTCGGTGCGGAGGCGACCAGCCGCTTTTACTTTCATAAATTGCAGACCGGAACCGAATCCGAGGGGACCTTCAGCTTGGATGCTTCCTACCCGGTTGTCAAAGATCATTTTGGATCCGCGAATGGCATTTCCGACTATTTTGGCGGAGTCTCCGAAGATAAAGCGGTCGTTTTCGGGTTCGTATTTGAAGTAATCTTGCACGTCCAGAATGGGGCGATCCACCCGCGCGTAGGCGGTTTGCAGGATCCGTGGGTAGAGTTCTCCGGTTTCCCGGCTCTGGTATAGTCCGGTAATGAGGGGATCATCTGCCTCGTTTTTAGAGTTTTTGATGCGGAGAATAGGGTTGTTTTTGTCAATGGTGGTGTTAACTCGGAACCAACGGCTTCCCGGCAATTGATCGGAGTCAATTTTGGCAAATCCCTCGAAGCGGAGACTGGGTTTATTGGCTTCGAGGTTTGCTTCTCCCTTGAAGAATACTTTGCGGTCCATGCGGAAGCTGGCGTCTTCTTTGATGGTACCGCTGGCGGAGGTCAGTACGTTTTTGGTGTTGCGGGTGCCGCCGCCTACCCGTTCTCCGAAGATATTTTCAAAAAATACTTCTTGTTCGTAACCGGGAATATTGTACTGGTAATAGCCTTTGGCTTTGTAGTCTTTTTTCCCTTTAATATCCACGGTGGCACGGGTAATGGTGTGGTATTTATTGACCGTATCAGCGATAATTTTGGCATTCTCAAGGGTGCCCATGCTACCCCCTGATTTGATTTCGATGTTGCCGGTTTCGGTGTAGATAAAGGCATCGGCCGATTTGATTACTTCCACGCCTCCAATTTTGAGCAGGTTGGTACTCATGTCGTAAATCGCGGTTTTTCCTTCAAAACGAAGGCTGTCTCGATCTGGGTCGGTGGAAATAAACACCGCGGGTTTGTTGGGATCGGCTTTAAAAACGATGGTCTGTTTTTTCATATCCCAGTCAAACTCGTTCATGGAGGTCATGTACTGGTCGAGTGGGAGGGTGGTGTTGGCATTGGCGGTATTGGCTTTGAAGCGGCCGGTCTGGGCGTCAAAATCCAGCTCACCATCCACATTTTTGGAGTCAAAAGCGATACCACTGCCGTTGATGGATTTAATCTGAAGATCGGCGGTATCGGCTCCTGCCTGGAAGGGAGCGTAAGCGATCAATTTGGAACTGAGTTTGCCTTGGGTCCATTCAAAGACGCCTTTTCCTTTCAGACCCGAAGGGGTCAGGATCAGAATGCCTTTATGGAAATAGCCGGGCTGTTTGAAGAGCGCAAAGTCTTTTTCTTTACTTTCTACGTACATGGAATCGCGGAACGGCAGCCAGTTTACTTTTACGTCCTGGCCTTTTGCCTGTGGTGTTTTTACGGCACCGGTGCGGTCTTCTTCCATGTCAAACCGGCGGGCGGTTCCGGTGGTTTGTTTGGGTCGGAAAATAAAATCTTCGGAGTCAATATCGGCAGTCAGGTAGCTCAGGGTACCTTGTCCGAGCAGTCCCTTGTTGCTGAGGTCAATTTTACCTTTGTACAATCCTTTACCGGTGTAGGTGGGGTAGCCTGCTACTGGGGTGGTGTGCACATACCCGAAGGATTTATCGTCTGGGCGTAAAACAATGGTTTCGCGGTAGGGGGGGAAGATCAGGGCGGGGAACATTTCGCCTTTAAATTGCAGGTCAGAGGGTTCGTAATCATCCAGGGAATTGAAGGCAAATGGATCCAATCGGAAGAAAAACGAATCGCGTCTGTACACGTTGTTTTGGGTTTCCGGGCGCTGGTAATACACGTAAGAGGGTTTTTTGGACTGCATGGAGGGGAACATGGCGAGGTCCTCTTTACCGGATTTGTTGTTCGGGGCATCGACCAACAATACCCCGGAGATGTACTCAATGGTAGAGTTCATTGCGGTGGCATTCCGTTGGCCGGTGTTTGGGTCTTTTTCGCCAAACGGCAGGTAGAAATCCAGGTTGCGCACGGAGTCAAACTGAACTTCAAATTTATCGTAATTAAAGGCCATGTCTTTGCCCTCAAACAGCGCATATCCCGCAAAAAGGCGGCCGCTGAGGCGCATATCCCGGTTTTTGAGCAGGGTCATCTGGCGGTTTTGGGGTACAATGGCCACGTGTTGGCGGGCGCTGAGTTCCAGTCGTTTCACGTCGTTAATCAGCGTCTGTTTGCTTTTTAGGTCTAATTTGGCATTGGATTGGGTGGAGGTCGACTCGATTTTGATGGCGTCGAAGTCTTTTTTTCCGGTGCTGGCCTGGGCGTAGTGCAGTAATTTGTCACTGACCACGATTTGGTGTTTACTGAAATAATAGCTGATGAACCCTTCTGCAACCATCTGGGCCAGAATGGTTTGTATGTTGGCGTGGTCCCACTTGGGGTTGAGTTCTGCAGCGAAGGCGTCGTCTGTGAGCACGTATTTTCCTGCCTCATTTTGACCGGTCCGAAGGGCCAGCAGGTACATAGAGGAGATGGGGTTTTTAGAGGCGATGTTTTGCAGACGGATCATGGTGGCGGGTTCATAGAGGTTGGTACTCTCGAAGTTTACCGTTTGAGGGACCCCTTTTCGACCCGGTATCTGAGCGCCAATTTCAAGCGAATCGGCGTTGTAGTAGTAGGCAATGCGCTCTGCATCGAGGTTCATGTTGTAGAAGGTGGAGAAAAAAGGGTTGCGTTGGGAGCCTTTTTGTCCCCGTTCCATGACGATGCTTTGTTTACGGATGTCCAGTCGAAGCTGTGCTCCGGGATGCACGATTTCCGAGCTGTCTTCCAGGATCATTTTTGCATCCACATCGTCCCCGACGATGGTGATGCCGCGTTTGATGATAAACAACTCGGCTGCTCCCCGGAATATTTTTTTATTTACTTTGTTAAAAACCTGAATTTCAGCGGGTTCTGCAGTGCTGCCTTGTCCATAGATGGAGCTACCCCAGAGTTTAAAACCACCGGTATATAAAATGCCTTCTCCTAACTTGCTGATTTCCAGCCGCTTGTTGAATGATTCAAAACGGGGGTATTTGGAGCTGCTGTCTTGGCTGCTAACCTCCACATAATGGCTCAGGCTGCCTGCGATGGGCCCTTTTGGGAAATAGAGGGGGTAATAGAGTAGGGCGGTATCGCAGTTAAACAAGGTTTTTTTCACTTCTACTTCATACGCATTTAGAAGGGCGTAAACGGTGGAGTCGAGTCCAACGGCTTCCCAGCTGACTTTGCCGCTGCTCCCTTTCCAGCGTTCTTCAAAGGGCAGGTAAACACCGGAAGTTTGGTAGATGGTGACGGCGTCTTTTTTCCGGATGCCGGTGAGGTTGGTATTTTCGCACTGTAGCTGGACTTGCTTGCTGGTTTCATCGTACAGCAGTTGCCAGCTTCCTCCTTCTAATTTCCAGGTGACGCCCCCTCCTTCGCCCTTCTTCAGGGACTGGCTTTCAAGAAAGTCGGCCGAAAAGCGAAGAAATGGACCAATGTTCTTGGTTTTTCCTTGTTCGGTGCCCAGTACCACTTTTTCTGCAACAGGGTGCCAGCGGACAAAAAGGCTGGTGTCGCTGGCCGATTTGGCGAGTGATACGGCGTTAATATAGTCTTTGAAATAAGGGAATGCTGCGAGTTTTAGATCCCTCAATTTGTTACAGACCCGAATGATTTGCTGCATTTCGGGCTCTGCGATGCGGGCGCTTTTATGTAATTTCTTGAAAACAGAGTAGGATTCGGCCATGTCCGGACGTTTGGAAGCATTCATGAAGCCATCTAGCTGAGAGACGAATTCGGCGGAGTTGTCCGGGAAGGTAGTTGTTTGGGCAAAAAGTGGTTTGGTGCACCAAGAAAGGATTAAAAGCAGGCTTACTTGTGTAATAAAACGGGTCATATTGTACGAACGTGACAGTGAAAAGTCAAGGATTGGGTATCCAACGAGTGGATGGTCTATGGTATTTTGAGGTGGGGGTCCCTTAACAGCTTGCTAACCGGGTTTTTTATTCGAAAAAGCGGTTTTGTGGGCCATAAAGTGAGATTTTATTTTCGGAAAAATAAAAAAAAACACGCGACTCGGCATTGCTGGAAGAGCTGGGGGTATTTCTAGTAAAAAACACCTCCCTGGGGGCCTAATCGCTTGCGCTAAGGTAAGTACCCGCACCGCAAATGCTGTACTGCAACCGGGACTTTTTCCAGAAAGGAACCGAGTGATGCGTTGGGTTCCTGACTGAGGTTTGTAAACGAGGATGTTGGAGGGTGTTTTTGGAAAAGGGATTGAAAAGGGGTGTATTTCGGTTTTTTAATACCCAGGCCAGCCATTTTTTAGAAAATTTTGTCGAAAAAGCCTGGAAATATTACCGTTCAGGTAGAGAAATTGAAGGTAGGTTTCCTGCATTTTTTGCTCTGTTTCGGCCAGGAGTAATTGTCGTTTGAGTTGAAGCTCCCGGTAGCGAAGCAGGGTAAGTAGGCCATTTTTTTCCAACTGGGCCAATTTTTCAGGAGCAAAGGAGGTTTCACTTTCCTTTAGTTGGTTTTGCAGCAGTTGGTATTGTTTCTGCAGGCGCTCCAGTTCCCGCACGAGTTGTTTTTTATCCTCCTTGAGTTGGAGTTGGAGTTGTTGCAGTTCTACACTGGCTTCATTTTGTTCGATTCGGAGTTCTTGTGCTCGGGCGTTGCGGCTGCTGTTGAAGGGCAAGTTGATTCCAAGGCTCACGGCGGTGGCATAGCGAAGAGGGTCGCCGGGTCGGTTGCCATATCGAAATTGGATAAAATCGATCATTTGCCTTGATTTGGCGGTTTCGAGGCGTATTTCGGCGTCCAGTTCAGTTATTTTGGCCTTTTGTTGGAGCGATTCTGGGTTTTCAAAGCTAACGTCGAGGATTTTTTGCAAATAGGGGAGTAGTAGATGGGGTGAAACCCAGTTGCTGGTATCGAGGTTGGGAGCGCCTGGTTGGTGCAGCCATTCGGCGGCTTGCGCTTGCAATTGAGCTTGCCATTGCTCGCTGTCTATCCGCTCTAATTCCAATTTATCGAGGTCAAATTGCAACCGGTATAGATCATCCGGGTCTGCCTGGTTGCTTTGGGCGTTCAGGATTTGAAGCACTGTTTTTTTATCTTGAAGCACTTCAGAGAGTTGGGCTTGCAGGCCGAGGAGTTGTTGGTTGGAACGGTAATGGAGCAACAGTATGTATCGATCCAGGAGGGCTTCTGAGAGGCGTTCTTCGAGTTTGGTTTGGGTGGTTTGCAGGGTTGCGGTCTGGAGTTGACGGTATCGTTTTTGTTCGAGGAAACCATTCCAGCTTAATCGGGCGAGGTATTCTTGTCGGATGAGTTCGAAGCGGTTGGTTTCCGTTCGGAGCTGGGCGCCGTCGATCGGGGCGAGTCGGGGCGATTTATTTTTAGCGAATTGCAGGTGCTGTTGTTGAGCAAACACTTGCGGATCCTGATCGGCCGATTGCAGCAGGACAGCTGGGTCCAGGGTTGCTTGGGCGGTACTGGCCAGGGGAGCCAGGCAGAGGCTCAGGAGAAGGAATGGGAGTTGTACGTTCACCGCAGGTGCTGAAGGATTACTTTTTCTTTTTGTAGAAAATGGTTGGGCGTGGGGATTTCGATTAAAACCTCCCGGCCGTAGGTTCTGATTTCTGGTATTTTTCGGAGCCGTTCCGGGATTTCAACAATTCGGTGTCCGAGTCCACTGATGCGTCCGGTGCTGGTTTCGGTGGGGTGCAAACTGGAGGTTACCTGGACCGAATCACCGACTTGGACTTCGAGGGAAAGGCTTTCATGGACGTAGGCTACCACCATATTGGGATTTTGTTCGTAGAAAGAAATCAGGCTGGAAAATGCTTCCAGGTTTTCCCCTTCTTTGCAATGGAGGGTGCCAATTAGGCCATCACTGGGTGCAAAAATGGACAATTTTTCGGCTTCTTTGCGGGTGAGTTCCAAGTCTTTTCGGTACCGATTGATTTGGGCCTGATCAGGCAAGCCTGCCAGTTGAATGTCTTGAAGGAGCTGGTCGATTTCCCGGTCGTAAGGAAGTAAGGCAAGGCGCATCTCGTTCCGAAGGGCTTGAACCTGGGTGAAAACGGGGCTACCTTGTAGGGACACGGAGTCGGGTAGTTGTACGCTTTTAAGTTGTTGAAGCAGGCTGCGTTGAAGGGCCAGTTCTGCCTCCGCCACCTGTATTTGGGAGAGGTAGGAGGCGGCTTTTTCTGCTTTTTCGGCCCTTAACCGCTCAATTTGTCCCCGAAGATCGGCTACTCTCCATTGGTCCTTGGATTGCAGCTCGGCGATGTTGTTGGAGAGTTCATTCAGGCGGTACTCGAGCTCTGTCCGGCTGACTTCCAGCAATAGGCTTCCTTTTTGGACAAATTGCCCGGGTTTGACGTGTATTTTATGGACAAGAAGGTCATGGTCCAGGTTGATACTGGTTTCTTTGTTTTCGGCAAATCCATAAAAGGAATGTGCGCTGTGGTTTACTTGGGTAAAAACCGTCCACAGGCCCCAGCCGAGGAAGGGGAGGGACAGGTATAATAAGTTGATGCGGCGAAACAATCCGGTCATTTAGTCGTACAGGTTAATATAGGTATCGTCAAAAAAGAGCCGCACGTTTTTGGTGGATTCGAGTGCGCTCAGCTGCCGGCTGAGTTCGAGCCCTTTCATTTCATTTGGCAAATTCAGTTCAAACTGGTACTCTACCTGGGGCTCCCCGGAAGTGAGTTCTGGAAGAATACGCATTCGCTTTAGGACAAAACGCTTGCAGAAAGGGCGGATGATGTCCTCTATTTGTCGGCGATAAGCTTCATCTGCCGGTACTTCCAGTCTAAGTTGTCCGCGGAGGTTATTTTTTCGGCTGAATGGGGTGATCCGTAGGAAAAAGGCACCCAAACTAAAGGCAAGTGTACCGATAATGGCATTGGTAAAGCTGTAAACCCCACAGGCAATTCCCACCGCCATGGCCGCAAAGATAAATGAGATATTGCGTGGGCTGATGAGCTGAGTTCGAAACCGAAGGATGGCTAATGCCCCGAATATACCAAAACCACGCGCAGGGCTGTCTCCAATAGATTGCATAATCATGGTGGTGACGATTGACATCAGGATCAGCGATTGAAGGAAATGGTCGGGGGTTACCACATCCCTGGATACCTTTTCGTAGGTAAATACGAGTAAGGAAGAGAGTAAAAAGGCCAGCAAGACCGAAAATCCAATCAGGGTGATCGATTGATTATCCAGTTGGCTGGTAGACGCAAAAAACTCCATAGAAACAGGGTAAGGTTCGGTTGGTTGGATCAAGAAGTGGGCCGGTACAGTCGCTGCACCGGCCCACTATTGACATTATCAACCGCAAAGAAAAGCGATTAACGGGCAAGTACCACCAATTTTTTTACACTTGGTCCGTATTGGACCAAATAAATACCCGCTGCCCATGTGGCGGTGGATACGGTTAGCTGGTCGGAAGTGGGTGCTTGTTGGAACAAGATCCTGCCTTGTAAGTCCCTAACCTGCAAAGGAAGGTATTCGTAGCCTTGGTTATCTAGCTGAACGCGGACCAGGTCGCTGGTTGGGTTGGGCGCAATCGTAAACCCTGCAGTCCCCTCAGAGGCTTCACCTGTGCTCGTCGCATTGTTATTATTGGCATTAAAGGTAGGGTTTTGAATGACGAAGTTGCCGGTTCCGTTGGGTACCCGAGCATAGCCTTTGTCAGAAACCTGGGCACCAAAGGTGACCTGGTCTACCACTTGCTGGTTGGGGTTAATCAATAAGAGCTGTTCTCCACTCACTGATAATCGGAAATTACAATGCAAAGGCCCATCCGCGCTGTCTTCATCCGCCCAAAAGATGAGGTAGCCATTGGCTGGAATACTCACACCGTTTGGGATTTGGTATTTGGTCAAGTTGTCTGGGTTGTCTGTCAAGAAGTATCCGCTTAGGTCAACTGCCTGACCAGAATTATTGTACAACTCAAACCAGTCTTCGTATACTCCTTCCTCGTCGGTTACGGTTTGGGTATTGGAAGCCATGAGTTCGTTGATCACCACCGGGCCGAAAGCAGACTCTGGCTGTACTCGGTAAATAAACACATCGTGCTCAGCACCCACCGGTAGGTAACTAACCGATTGCGCGGCATTGGCTGCTACAGCTTCCACATAGAAGCGGACCCAGGTTGCAGCAGGGAAGGCGGGTAGGGCAGCGCCATAGAGACCGTCGCCTGCCAATCCATCCTGGTGTAGGCCATCGTCTTGCATGGTGATCAGGCTAAAATTACCAGTCAGTTGATCCGAGTAATATAGGTTAACCGCCGATAGTCCGCTGGAGGCGCTCACGGCGGCCGTTACAAAGGCTTGTTCACCCGCCAAAATGGTGCCCCAAGCTTGACCTGCTGTATTGTGTAGGTCTGCTGCTTGAATCGTGGGACCCACCTGGGCTACCTCCGGGTGGTTGAGCAAGTACGTTCGCCGCGTATTAACAAACTGCTTGAGGGCATTGACTTCTGTATTGAATTGGTTGAAGGTGTAGATTTTCTTTGGATCCTGCTGTACCAGTGAACTGATCATCAACTGGTAGTGGTCGAGTTGAGCAGCGCAGTTGGTTGGATCCAATTCCTCCTGAATAATGGTGCGAAGGTGTGCCAGGTAGCGTTGGCGCCAGGCTGGGACAGACAGCATCTTGTTGAGCAACGGATAGTTAACCTTATTGGCGTTGTAGAAGGGTCCCCAGGTACTCGCATAATTAGGGAGCATGGCGCTGTTGCCATCGAACTCTAGAGGTGTGATTCTACCGGTTTCGGCCTCGTAGTAGAGGTAATAATCCATTTTTCCTTTGTAAACATAGCTATCGTCATCGGTAAAGGCTATTTCGGTCGCCAGGAACCACAATGTTCTGTCAATATCTAGGTAATCTGGTAAAATGGTGGGAAGTTCTGCTATTGGGGTGGTATTTAGGGCATTCGTGGCATTCAAGAGCAAGTCCCAAGGGTTTTCTTGCTCACTGCTTTTCAGCGTGTAGTATTGCTTATAGAGACTGGTATCAGCGCCCAGATAATTAAGGGCAGCAGTGCCATCACCCCAACCGGGACCACCGCCTCCGGGACCACCAGGGCCACCGGGACCGCCGGTGCCGGCAGGGGAATCGGCGCGCCAACTGGTACCGTTGTTGCTGAAAAACCACTCTTTGAGGTAGGTTTTATCCAGCTGCTGGATGTTTGGATAAATACCCCAGTTTTGGCCGTTAATATAGAGCTGAACAAAATTGGCCTTGGCAGCCGGGATATGATTTTTGATTTGGTGGAGGTAAAAGACCTCGCGGAGGAAGGAAGGATCCTGAAAGCTGTTATTGAGGTTCAAGGTTTTGTAGCCAAGTAACCGCTGATTTTCGTTTACCAGATCGAGGCTAATGTTGAAAGATTTTTTTTGGGTATTGCCTGCCATTGAATAGGAGGTCTGACCCTTAAATCGGACCCCCACACTGTCGAACACCAAGCCATCTACGAGTAGGGTAGCGGGGAGGTCGGTTTTGGAGGCATAATTGGCAGTTAGCTGGCTCCAGTAGTTGGACTGTGGGAATTGCAATTCGATGGTTCGGATGGTCGCGGAGTCGTATAGTCCGGAGGGAGCCGCTTTACCAGTGAGTAGCATACGGCCGTCGCTGGAAAACTGCATTTGAGGAGGAAGGTCTTGAGAGAAGGCTGAGGTAGCCAGGAGCAACGAGAATAGGGTGTTTAGAATTCGCATCATGAAACAGCAGTTAAAATAGGAGTAAGACGGGGCTTGTGGAGGGTGGATCCTCTTGCTCCCGAGGACAGCCAGCGAAGAAAAGCTGGAGGCCTTGACTACAGGAGGTTGCAAATTTCGCACAAGGTTGCATATTTTTGAAAAATAATAGAAAGGATGTTGATAGTTTACAAAAAGGGGAGCGTAGGCGTACGATTTTTGTGAACGATTATTAGAGGGTAGCGGGAAAAGAGGGTAGAGTTGGTACAGTTTTTGAATGAAAGGGAAAAAGACTGAATTAGGCAATGCTAATTGAATAAATGCTAAGATTTTTGCCGTTTTGTAGTCGGAAAATTTTCAAAACTGCATGAAATGTAGTGCAGTTTCAAAATATTACCGTACTCTTGCAGTCGAATAGTGAAAAACCTTGAACAACCAGCTCTAACAACCTTAAAGTTGGAATAAACTTTCAGGGGAAAAACAGTCCATACATGATGATTTTCAGTAAGATGTGTGAGTTGTTCTTCTTTTTTTTATGCTTGTTTTTTTAATCGCGCCATCTCGTATAGGATCTTTTTTTTGGTAAAAAAGCATAACATTTACAAATTACAATGTGAATAATACATGGTTATTAATCATCTCTCTATTAACCATCTCATCTAAAATTCTTATCTCGGTATGCATTCGATTAAAATGATGCTGTTCTTTTTAGCATTTACATGCTTACAGACAGTCCCCTCCCACGCTTTACACACGAATTTACAGCCAGTTGTTGAAGTCAGCTTGTTGGCTCCTGAGCTCCCTGCATATAGTGGAGCCGTGGAACTAGCGGAGGACGGATGGGTGGTTTACCACGAATCGGCAAAAATCAAAATGGAGTATCGGTTGGCGGAATGCCACGATACGGCCAATGATATTCATTTTGCCTACTACCTCCTGCGCATCACCAACAAGACTTCCAAAAAGATGAATGTGGGCTTGGTACTGGGCGAAGGCGATCGTACCACGAATGATATCACACTGCGAGACCAAGAGCATTACCGCTCTTTGATTTTGGCTCCCGGTGAAGTATTAGAGTCAGAATGCGGCACCAAGAACCGTGACCTTAGAATTTACGCAAAAGAGTTGAAAAAGACGGATGCCCAACCAGCTACTTTCAAAATTTCAAAAATTCGCGAATATGAACTTTAATTTAATACGCAATACATTTCTATCTCTAAGTCTGTTGCTCACGCAGGTAAATGGTTTTAGCCAAGCGGCCTCCATTTCAGCTAGTCCCAGTTCCGTTAGCGTGAACGGTTGTACCAGCCCTTCGGTTGCTTTTAGTGGTTCGTTCAGTGCTACCACTACAGCGACCGCTTTTACGTTTAATGGGGGCACTTTGCCAGCGGGTTGGTCCAGCTCGCCATTTACGGTAAGTTCAACCACTTGTCCGGGACAAAACTCACCGGATAATTCCCCTTACTTCTGGGCAACCACAACAAGCGGTGGAGTGCGCTTTGTCCAAACGAATGGATTAAATGTTGCTTTAGGTGGATCGATTAACTTTTATATCCGTTATGCGGGCGATGAAGGTGCCGGATGTGAGGACCCGGATGCCCCTGATGAAGAGGTCTATTTACAATACTCTACCAATGGGGGAGGAAGTTGGACCACAATTTTTGATGGATGGGATACTTCTCCCACGAAATCTTTTCCCTGGTATAACTGGTATTCACAAAATATTTCAATTCCGGTAGGTGCGAGAACTTCCAGTACTTTGTTTCGTTGGTACCAACCTACTAATTCTGGTGATGATTTTGACAACTGGGGTTTGGAGGATGTAGAAATATTGGCAAATATTCCAGTAACGGTTAATTCTTGGAACTGGTCATTCGGTGATGGTGGTACAGCTACTGGCCAAAATGTGAGTCACAACTTCCCTAATGTTCAAGGAAATAATACGTACACAGTTACATTAACAACAAATACAACTGTTGGCAATTTTAGTACTAGTACGAACTACTCTGTGTCTATTAATGACGGGATTCCGCCTGTAATAACTAGTTGTCCAAGTAATACTGTTGTCACAGCTGACGCTACTAACTGTTCAGCCGTGGTTAATTATGCCATTCCAACTGCAACCGATGCTTGTTCCACGCCTTCCATAACCCGCACCTCTGGGCTCGCCTCCGGCTCAAGTTTCCCTGTTGGGGTAACTAATGTGGTTCATCGTGCCACGGACGCTGCGGGGAATACCGCCACTTGTGGATTTACGGTTACAGTGAACGACGTTACTGCACCCTCTTTCTTCTCCAACGCTGGGTTTACTACACCCTACAGCATGAGTAACCAGACGGTAGGAACCAGTACTGGATCTGCGACCCCGGGTTTTTGCGATGGTTTTTTGACCTGGCAGCACCCTTATGCATTCGATAACTGTGGATTTGGCACCCTTCGGTATGCTATTTCAGGTGCTACGGTGGTTGGCAGTACCGCATTCCTTTCTGGAGCGAGCATAACCCAGGCATTTAATGAAGGGGTTTCTACCTTTACATACACGGTTACCGATGCTGCTGGAAATGCGGCTACTTACTCCTTCACGGTAACAGTGGAAGATGATGTTGATCCGGTGATTTCCGCTACCAATCAAACGTATAACCATACATTACTCGGCAGTGCTTGTACGGAGCTGGTCACCTTTACTCGGCCTGCCATAACGGCATTAACGGGCGATTGTAACCCAGTGACGATGTCCCAATTGGTGGTGAGTGGGCCTGATCTTGCTTTGATGAATCCACATCCTATCAATCCTGCTACGGGTGGAGGCAGTGTAACGGCTCTTTTCCCGGCGGGTACAACAGTAATTCGTTATTCTTGGGTGGATTCCGATGGAAACAGCGCTTCTGTGGACTACAGTATTGTAGTAACCGACAGTCAAGTTCCAACAGCTGCATGTAAAAATATTACAGTAGAACTAGGTGGAAGTTCCCCTGGGACCTATACACTTAATCCCAATGATGTCAATGATGGATCGGTGGACAATTGCCCGCTTGGATCTACCCTAACGGTAAATCCTTCCGTATACACTTGTACCAATATCGGAACCAGTAATTATGTGTTGACCATTACCGATGCAAGTGGAAATACGGCTACGGCTACTTGCCAAATCACGGTCCAAGATAATACTACACCAGTGGTAGTGTGTCCAGCAAGTGTAACAGTTGGTACCAACGGCAGCTGTACCGCAGCGGTAACCATGAATCCGATTAGCGCTTCTGACAACTGCTCCAACCCGATGCTGTCTGCGACTTGGGTGGTAACTGGCGCGACTACTACCTCAGGCACTGGATTGACTGCCAGTGGAACCTTTAATTTAGGTGCCAGTGTAATCACCTACACGGCAACGTATGGCTCCACGAGCGCTACTTGTTCTGCTACGGTTACGGTTCAGGATGATGATGCACCAACGCCCATAGCTTGCCCTTCTAATATTACGGTTACGGGCAATATTGCTCCAGGTTGTTCCTTTACATTAGGTACCCCTCCCGCAGGTTGGACCTGGAATGGCCCCATTGCCTTTTCTGACAACTGTGGCGTTAACTTTACGCCTGCTGGCCAGCCTTCTCACACCCAGAATTTTGGGGTGGGACCTAATCTGATCACCATTGTAGGGGAAGACGCTGCTGGCAACGAGGGCATCTGTCAGTTTACGGTAACTGTAGTGGATTCTCAGGATCCAGCGGCGGTTTGCCAAAACCTGTCGCGCGATCTTAGTGCAACTTCACCTGGCTCTGTAACGGTATTGGCTACGGAGATGGAGAACGGCAGTTCCGATAATTGCTTCTTTGATTTAGTGTACACCATTAAAAAAGGAACCAATCCAGCAGATCCCTTTAGTTCCTCTTTGGATTTTGGATGTTTGGAAACCGGTGTAAACACCATTACTTTCCGGGCATTTGAAGATGGAGGTGCTCGTTTTGGAACCGCTACCTGTACAGTAACTATTTCGGACGTGACTCCTCCAACGGCTGTTTGTCCGCTTCAGGTATCTTATGATCTAAATACGATTGGAACAGGAAATGTTACAGCCATCAGCGTAATGTCTACTTCTACAGATAACTGCAGTACCAACCTAGATGGAATCAGTCGGAGTGCAACCGGACCGTTCACCGCAGCCATTGCTATTGGCTGTGCAGATGTGTTTAATAACTTTACAGCTTACTTACACTACTCTGATCCAAGCGGGAACACAAACTCCTGCTTTACAGAGGTAGTTGTAAATGATATCACGGCTCCCACGATCACGTGTCCAGCAGATATGACCGTTGATACGGATGCAGGAGTGTGCACGGCAGCGGTGAACTATCCAGCGCCGGTTACAACCGATGAATGCTCCGCAGTAACCGTTACTGTAGAGATGGGTCCGGGCTTTGGTGGTACCTTCTCCTTGGGTACTACCACCGTAGAACTAAAGGCAACCGACGCCAGCGGAAATTTCTCTACTTGTTCTTTTGACGTAACGGTAGAAGACAACGAAGATCCAATGTTCGCAGCGGACATGGCGGGTACCACTCCATACGCTCAAGTAGATGCCACGGTAGGTACCAGTACTGGAACGGCTACTGCGGGTAACTTATGCGATGGGGTATTCACCTGGTCTCACCCCTACTTGCTTGATAATTGTA